>Ga0136707_1000233_pt1 | contig 11571 bp, 8 predicted proteins | sample 4C3metaG_FD_101397 | JGI IMG/M metagenome (GOLD analysis project Ga0136707, IMG submission 101397) | Freshwater bacterial and archeal communities from Indian Creek, Illinois, USA - 4C3 metaG | ecosystem: Environmental > Aquatic > Freshwater > Unclassified | place: USA: Indian Creek, Illinois...
AAGCGAACTGTAAGCTGAACACTTTGACAATGATAATTTACTGCCCGCATACACTAATCGGCCAACTATCATGGCGCAAGCTGCTTGAACCCATTCTTGGACCGGGCGGGAGTGGATAGCTTTTTGTAGCCCAATCTCCCTAATGATAGAAAAACATGCAAAAGAAGCTCCATACTCACGACTTGATAGTATTTTAAAATCTTCCTTGGGCACGGCTTTATTTTGCAAGGCTGCTTGCATGGTACGCAGTTGTTCAAGCGAAAGCCCCGGAAGTGAAGCTATTGTCTTGTGCTTTACTTTGCCGTTTTCGCGGTATGAAGTCCTCAAGACCCCATAAGGATTTTTCCTGTGAGTTTGAATTTCAAGATGGTAAGGGCTGGATTTTGTATTCAACGGGGTAGCCTCCTTCTTCGGTATGGCTACATACTATCACATTTTATATCTGATGTCAAATATATTTATCGACATTTAGATTCATTTGTCTGGCTACATTTGAAGCCTAAAATTGCCTTCAACCCTTATGTAATAAGGGCTAGAGCGCACTCGTGAAAAAGAAGATGCGTATAAAGTACTTTGATGAGGCTGATGGACTGTTTCGCTGGGTACCCATGAGTTGGGAGTCGAATGATGTAACCGGGGTTTTCGACTTCTGGAGAGGAACCATTCCCGCTAGCGCCAGCCGCAAGTGGTACAGATTTCAGATTAATGATGGCATGGCTACGGCTTGGTTGAATGCCCACGGCATAACTTCCGCTGAGCCCACTCGCGGTGATTTCTGGGTTGTTCCCGGTTTCAGAACACCTAACTGGGCTAAGAATGCCGTTTTTTATCAGATATTTCCTGATCGTTTCCGTGATGGAAATCCTGCCAATAATATTACGAGTGGGCAGTGGATATATGAAGGTTTTCCAACATGGGCTAGGGCGTGGAATGAACTTCCAGAGCAACCCGGTCGAAGTCGAGATTTTTTTGGGGGTGATCTTATCGGAGTTCGAGAAAGACTTGCCCCATATCTTCAGCAACGGCTTGGGATTAACGCTATATACTTCAATCCCATCACACAATCGCCATCTAACCACAAGTACGATGTTCGAAATTACTGGTTGGTAGCCCCGCAACTTGGATCTAATATTGACTTCCAAAATTTAATGACTGATGCTCGTAGCACTGCTAATTTTACTGGAGACTATCAGGTCAGGGTAGTGCTGGATGGAGTGTTTAATCATTCCGGCAGTTGGAATCGATGGTTTGACAGAGAGGGTCTATACTCCACATTTGGTGCTTTTGAAAGTCAGACCAGTCAGTGGTCACCATACTATACTTTTAGGGTTTGGCCTCATGATTACGCAACTTTCCATGGTGTTCGAACTTTACCCAAACTGAACTACAGATCCAACGCTCTGCGTGATGACGTATACCGTAGAGCTGATTCAGTAGCACAATTCTGGCTGAGAACTCCATTTTTTGTTGATGGGTGGCGGCTTGACGCACCCATGTATACTGGTATGGATGGAACCGATTTAGGCAATCATGACATTTGGAGAGAGTTCCGAAGCCATGTAAAGGGTGTAAATAGTGATGCCTTGATTGTCGGTGAGTACTGGGGAGCTGCAACTCGCTGGCTTGAAGGAGATCAATGGGATTCAGCCCAAAATAAACATGGTTTTACTACGCCGGTTTCTCGCTGGATAACAGGGATGGGTGTTATGGGTGATCATGCTCCCATCGATACTGCCACTTTTGATCGATGGATCAGGGAAGCTTTAGGCAACAATCCTTGGCCGGCTACTGTTACTATGTGGAATGCATTATCAAATCATGACATACCACGATTTCTTCATCGGGCAGGAGGAGATCACTGGCGACTTAAATTAGCAACTATCTTCCAGATGACCTTTGTTGGCGCTCCTAAGATCTACTACGGCGATGAGATCGGCATGACAGGAGGGCGAGATCCGGATAACCGCCGGACATTTAATTGGGAGGAGAGCACTTGGAACACTGCTGTCTTTGATCTCCATAGAAGTTTGATTTCCATTCGGAATTCTCTCCCTGCACTGCGCACCGGATCCTTCAGATCCATGGTGATAGACAACGCAAATCGTATTTATGCCTTCGGACGATGGGATGCAGCCAATCAGATAGCGGTGGCGCTAAACGCCCAACCCTTTAGACAAACAGTGACCATTCCGGTATGGCAGTTGAGCGTTCCAAATGGAACTGTAATGAGAGACAGACTTTCAGGAACCAATCATACTGTTGTAAACGGAACGGTGACGGTAACTGTAGATGGCCATTATGGAGCAATTCTCGTACGACAGTAATAGAACACGATAAAAGCATCAAGACAGTTTGAAATAGGAGTCTCTGGCAAGACTCATGAGGGGCGGGGATTTTCTTCCGTTCCTCTTGTGTCTTGCATTTTGAGGGATTAAATAAATAATTTTCAAAATTGCTATTTACAACTTGATATAGGTTTGATAGAATATTTACAGAGCAAACGATTGCACAAAAGGGGACTTATTAAATCAGTGAGTACTACCATAAATGATATAGCAAAAGTGGCAAATGTTTCACCTTCAACCGTATCGAGGGTGATTGCTAATAACTCTAGGATAAGTAAGGAAACTTCTGAGAATGTAAGGAAAATCATGAAGGAAATGAATTATTATCCTAACATGATCGCCAGATCTCTTGCGATAAGAACTACAAAAATATTTGCTGTAATGGTGCCGGGGGATGCTGAAAAAACTTTTCTTCACCCCTTTTTCCCTGAAGTATTGAGGGGTATCACTGCGGCATCATATAGGAATGATTACAAAGTGCTAATCTCTGGCGTCAGTGACGTTACAGAGGAAAAGAAAGTAATAAGAGAATTTACGAGAGGAGGAATTGCTGAAGGTATTATTCTAATGACCTCAAGGGTAGCGGATCCTTCGATTGAAGAACTTACAAAGCTCAATTTTCCTTTTGTCGTAGTTGGAAAACCGGAAAGAGACAAGGAAATCAACTGGGTCGATAACAACAATTACGCAATAGGTTACGAGTTAGCTAAGCATCTTGTGGATCAGGGACATAAACGGATCGCATTCTTAGGAGTTTGCCCTGAATTTTATGTTACGGTTGATCGAATGCACGGTTATAAGCAGGCGTTGAAGGACAGTAGTTTACCTGTAATTGAGGATTTGATCATAAAAAACAAATTTAGAGAAGATAACGGTTATGATTTAATGCAGAGGCTCTTTGATATAGGTAAAAAACCGACAGCGGTTATAGCATGCGATGATTTACTGGCATTTGGCGTATTAAAGTCGATTGCAGAACATAGTCTCAGCGTTCCGCAGGACATAGCGGTTGCCGGATTCAACAATGTGCCTCTTTCCGAATACTGCATACCGCCGCTTACTTCAGTTGAAGTAAATCCGTATGGTTTGGGTGTTAAGGCGGTTGAGCTTCTAATGGCGGATATAAATAGTGAACACAAAAGCTTTGATAGGGCTATTATACCGGCAAAACTTGTTATTAGAAAATCTACGGTGAGATAGAGATTTGAGCGCTTATATATAAAGAATCGGTTCTTAAATTATTATGCAAGCGTATGCATCTTTGCATAACTAGTTCGGGTAAATGACTTCAAAAGGAAGTCTTTTATACAAAAATCATAATTTTAGGAGGGTTTTATATGTTTAGGAAGGTATTGTCTTTGGCTTTGGCGGCAACGTTACTTGCGTTTATGTTGCTGGCAACGGGGTGTGCTGCGTGGTTTAGACCTGCTGAAGAACCGGCAGCAGAAGAACCAGTGGAAGAACCAACTGATGAACCAATAGAAGAACCGGCAGAAGAGCCAGCGTTAGTTCCTGAAGAAGGTGCAAGCCTTACCATTTGGGATTCGGACGATCCCAGCGGACATTGGTTTAGAGATGCAGCTATAGAATGGGGCGAAAAGCATGGCGTTGAGATTATTTATGAGCCTGTTGGATTCGGTGCAACAGTCGATCAATTGAAGGTTGACGGGCCTGCAGGATTGGGAGCGGATGTATTTTCAGCACCTCATGATCGGGTCGGTGATCTTGTGGCTGCAGGTTTGATTCTCCCGAATGATGTGTCGAATCCTGCTAACTTTATGGAATCAACGATAACCGGATTAACGATGGATGGAGTGCTATGGGGGTTTCCAACAGCGATAGAAACATATGCACTGTTCTATAATAAGGATCTTTTACCTGAACCTCCAGAAACTTGGGATGAGTTGTTGGATTTTGCAGTAGATTTTAACGATATACCCGCAAATAGATTTGCATTTATGATGCTTCCTGCTGACTTCTATTTTGCACATGGCTTTTTTGGAGGATTTGGTGGTTATGTTTTTGGTGATGGAGGAACGAATCCTGATGACATAGGGCTTAATAATGAAGGTAGCGTCGAAGCAGCGAGATTCATGCAGAGACTACAGGATATCATGCCGCTCAACACTGCAGATGTAACATACGATATAATGGTAGGTTTGTTTAGTGACGGTTATCTTGCTACCATGATTAATGGTCCATGGGCGGTTGCAGGTGTAAGGGAAGCAGGAGTGAATTTTGGTGTTGCACCTCTACCGATTTTGCCAAACGATGAAAACCCTAAAAGCTTTGCAGGGGTACGTGGGTTATTTATCAACTCTTTTACAGAATACCCGAATGCGGCAAAATTACTCCTTGAATATATTACTTCACAAGAAGTGTTAATAAGGGTATTTACGCAAGGAGGGATGCTCCCTGCACGCCTTGATCTTGTTGAAGATCCGGCAGTAATTGCTGAACCGATCACTCAGGCATTCATACAGCAGGCTACATTTGCGGTCCCTATGCCCAGTATCCCTGAGATGGGAAGTGTTTGGATTCCTATGAGCACAGCCCTTACACAAATCTGGAATGAAGATGTTGATCCCAAACCCGTATTAGATGCGGCTGTAGAAGAGATCAAAGCTGCCATAGAAATTGCCAGATAGATTCTGATTTAATTAATTGTGTATTAGCCAAGCGGTTTTTGACCGCTTGGCTGATATTTAGAAACGAATAGGTTGGAGGGGACACTATGAACCAGCATTCAACGAAGTCGTCCGTTTTGTCCGTCTTATATTCGGGTTTAGGCCAAATATACAACGGGCAATATGTGAAAGGAGTTCTTTTTGCGTTATTGCATACACTTTTTATTTTTTTGATGCTACCTTCTGTCTCCGGTTCATTATTGGGGTTATTCACATTAGGAGACACTCCTCAAAAAATAGTAAGTGGTAAGGTTGTACACGGTGATCACTCAATATTTATGATGATTTATGGGATAGTGGCGTTTCTAGTGCTTTTGGTTTTTTTAGCATTTTATATTTTTAATATAATTGATGCAAAGAAAACAGGTAAAATGAGAGACCACGGTAACCCGATAACTGATTTCAGAACTTCAATAAAGAATATTTTGGAAAAGGGTTTTCCTTATGTGCTTCTTAGTCCGGCTGTTTTGTTCACGATCTTTTTGACAGTGACACCTTTGCTTTTTGGAATCTTGATCGCATTCACTAACTACTCGGCTCCCCATCATCTCCCGCCTAGGAGTCTTGTGGATTGGGTGGGGTTTAGAAACTTTATCGACTTAATTGAAATGCCCTTTCTGAGAGGAACATTTTTAGGTGTAGCGCTTTGGACATTCATCTGGGCGATTGTAGCGACTGTTACGACGTTTTTTGGTGGCCTTATCGTAGCGGTGATCATAAATCGTCATGGGATTAAATTGAAACGATTTTGGAGGACTATCTATATTTTGCCGTGGGCTATGCCTGGGTTTATATCAATACTTATAATGAGAAACATGTTTAACGCACAATTCGGACCAATCAACCAATATTTGGAGTTTATTGGCTTGTCAGCAATTCCATGGTTTGCGGAAGTTGGCTGGGCAAGAGTCACAGCGATTATCGTCAACCTGTGGATGGGCTTTCCTTATTTTATGGCTATGATGTCAGGAGTTATGGCAGGGATTTCAAAGGAACTATATGAGGCGGCAGATATAGACGGGGCTAATCCCAGACAACAGTTTTGGAAGATAACAGTGCCGTTAGTACTTTATATGACTGCACCTCTTTTAATAATGGGATTTGCATTTAATTTCAATAATTTTGCTCTAATATATCTTTTAAGCGGTGGCGGTCCCGCTGTACCCGGATATTTTTACGCTGGAGGCACGGATATACTGATTTCATGGATATTTAAACTTACGCTCGAGCAGGGCCAATTCCATCTGGCTTCAACAGTATCGATAATAATTTTCATCTTTATAGCGTGTATTTCGATATATAACTTTAGGAATACCAGATCCTTTAAAGAGGAGGGAATGATACAATGACGACGGGAAAGATTAAAAAACAACTTACTACCACTATGATATATTTCTTTCTTGTTTTAATAGCGATCGCATGTATATATCCTATACTATGGATAATAATGGCTTCGCTCAATCCTGGAACTTCGCTGTTCGGCACTACCTTGATTCCGGACCAATTGACTACTATTCATTATGTAACCCTTTTTACTGAGCATAATTTCGGATTGTGGTACAGAAATACGCTAAACATAGCATTTTGGACAATGATTACATCAGTTGTTTTAGTGATACCTACAGCTTATGTACTATCACAGTTTCGTTTTAAAGGGCGTAAAACTACCCTGATGACAATGCTCGTGCTGCAGATGTTTCCTGGTTTCATGTCAATGATTGCTATCTTTTTGCTGCTCTTACAGTTAGGACTGTTAGATACCCATCTGGGTCTGATATTGGTGTATTCAGGAGGAGCCATTCCATTTGGTTCATGGCTTGTAAAGGGTTATTTCGACGGATTGCCAAGATCTTTATCTGAAGCCGCAAAACTTGACGGAGCAGGCAATATGACTGTTTTTACAAGAATAATGCTCCCGTTATCGACACCGATAATCACTTTCGTTGCGCTGTCAAATTTCATAGCTCCATGGATGGACTTTATTCTTGCAAGGCTTGTATTGCGCTCTGAAGAAAGAAAAACTTTGGCAATAGGACTTTTTGAAATGGTTACAGGTCATATCCATACTGAGTTTACAATGTTTGCCGCAGGTTCGGTGATGGTCGCTGTTCCTATAACAATTCTTTTCATAATTCTTCAGAAATTTGTAGTTCAGGGACTAGCCGAAGGTGCTTCAAAAATTTGACATGAAATGGGGTTAAAATTTTGCATCATGAAGCGATTTACCACTCAACATATTCGGAGTATAGCCACGCAATTGACCAGAATACTGTAGTAATTCGCATAAGAACCGCTAAAAACGATATACGGCAATGCTTTGTATGCGTAGGAGATAGGATGCATCCGGGCAATCCCATAAGTGTAGAAACAGTCGAAATGGCAAAAGTCGCACAAGACAAGCTGTTTGATTATTTCGAAGCGGAGATATGCGTTGGCTACACCCGTATATGCTATTACTTTATACTCCTAGACGAAAAAAAGTCAGTATACTATTATAACAATGATTTTTGTGACACACTTAAATTTGACAGGCAGGAGTACTTTCAATTCCACTATTTAAGGAATGAGGACATCGCAGATGTGCCGCAGTGGGCAAAGAAAGCCGTAATATATCAGATATTCCCGGACAGCTTCGCTACATCAAAAGAAGACTTTTGCGGAGAAGGGATTAGCATTCCTTTGGGCAAAGACATGTATAGCAAAAGTAGACTCGGAGGCACTCTTGATGGTATTTCAGAAAATCTAAGCTATCTGATCGATCTTGGAATAAACTGCATATATCTAAATCCGATTTTTACTGCGCGATCATATCATAAATACGATACGGTTGACTATTATTCAATTGATCCATGCTTTGGAGATAATGAAAAATTTAAGAAAATGGTAAATAGGTGCCACGAATTGAATATACGAGTGATTTTAGATGGTGTGTTCAACCATAGCGGCACGGGTTTCTTCGCATTTAAAGATGTTTTAGAAAAACAGCAAGCTTCAAAGTATAAGGATTGGTTCTTTATTGACGACTTTCCGGTCAAAATAGATGATCCGCCAAAGTACGCCTGCTTTGCTTATGTTAAAGATATGCCCAAACTAAATACCGGTAACCCAGAAGTCAGGGATTATTTTCTGGATGTTGCGACTTATTGGATAAAAGAAGCAGAGATAGACGGATGGCGACTCGATGTTGCCGACGAGGTTAACCATGATTTTTGGCGTGAGTTTAGAAATGCAGTAAAATCTATAAAAAAGGATGCATTCATTATAGGAGAAGTCTGGGATGGTTCAAAGGCCTTTTTGCAGGGAGATCAGTTCGATTCACTTATTAATTATGGTTTTACAAACGCTTGTATAGATTTTTTTGCTAAAAAAATCATAAATGCTGAGCAATTCGACGCCAGAGTCAATTTTTTACTCATGAGGTATAAGAAAAACATTCAGTATGCACAGATGAATCTTTTAGGAAGCCATGACACGACAAGATTCTTATCTCTTTGCGGGGGTGATGTGAGAAAGCTTAAGCTGGCAACTCTTTTTTTAATGACACATGTAGGGATCCCAAGTATATATTACGGTGATGAAAAGGGATTAACGGGGATTGGACGAGATGAAGAATACCGCAGACCCATGCCATGGCAGAATGACTCGTGTTCAATGGAGATTCTTAACTTTTATAAGAAACTCATTTGCATCAGAAAAACTTACATGCCAATTATGCTTGAGGATTATACTACGCTAAAAGCTGATATCGGAAAAAGTCTTTATGTGTTTTCACGTGGAAAAGCAGAAAAAAAACTAATCATTGCGATTAACAACAGTGAAAAGACTCAGAGTTTTGAGCTAAGCGTCAAAGATGGCAAAACAGAAGTTTGTGATATTTTAAACGACTCTGTGCATACTGTTTATGACAATAGGATCTTAGTTGAACTTTCTCCTTTAAGAGGGAGAATTCTTTTGGCGTGACTATAAAATGAGAGGAATGATTTAATGGATACTCTAAGTACTAAGTTAAATGCGGAAGAATTGAATTTGATCGAAAAACCTACATTAAACCTTCCGAAGGTTGCCTATTTTTGTATGGAGTACGGGTTGCACGAAGATTTTCGTATTTATTCGGGCGGTCTTGGCATATTAGCGGGCGATCTGTTAAAAGCCGCAAAAGATAAGGATTATCCTTTAGTTGCAGTAGGCATTCTTTGGCGTCAAGGCTATACAAACCAGGTGATAGACGAAGAGGGAAGAGTTTGCGACTGTTATCCTGAGTACAGATATGATTTTTTAAAGGATACAGGGGTTACAGTCAAAGTCAGAATAAGAGGAAGACAGGTAAAATGCAAAGTATGGCTTTGCGACAAATTCGGAAATGTGCCGCTTTATCTCTTGGATACGAATTTACCTGACAATCCCGATATGCTGACGACCGGACAGCTTTACGGATGGTTTTCGGAGGAGCGCATTGCGCAGGAAATCGTGTTAGGGGTAGGAGGAGTAAGGGCGCTTAAAAAGCTTGGAATCGAACCTGATGTTTATCATTTCAATGAAGGACATGCGGTCTTTGCAGGCATTGAGCTTTTAAGGGAGAAAATGGACGATGGTATTACTTTTGAGCAAGCATGTGATGAAGTGCGGGAAAAAATAGTTTTTACGACTCATACACCGGTTAAAGAGGGAAATGAAGCTCACGAACACGATCTTTTATACTTTATGGGAGCGAATAACGGGCTGACACACGGACAGATGCTCAAGCTTGGAGGCGACCCGTTCAACATGACGGTTGCGGGATTAAGGCTCTCAAAAAAGGCAAATGCGGTTGCTAAGCTGCATGGCGTCACAGCAAGAAACATGTGGAAAGATGTGGCTAATGCATCCGAGATAATTGACATAACAAACGGAGTGCATAACGGCAGCTGGCAAGATGAAAGAATCATAAGAACTTATAGGGAAGAGAAAGATTTATGGCTTGCCCATATGGAAGCCAAAAGGGAAATGATTGACGAAGTTTATGCAAGAAATGGCATAAGGCTTAAGGAAACCGTCCTTACGATAGGATTTGCAAGAAGAGCCGCTCTCTATAAAAGAAGCGATCTTATATTCAAAAACATAGATGCTATAGAACCATTGCTTAAAGGAGGGGTTTTCCAGATAATTTTCTCCGGTAAAGCCCATCCAAACGATATAAAAGGTAAAGAGATTGTGTCAACTCTTTATGAAATGTCAAGGTGTTATCCTGAAAGCGTACTGTTCATACAAAATTATGATATGAAGATAGGAAGGGTGTTAACCAGAGGCTGCGATGTTTGGCTTAATAATCCTATAAGACCTATGGAAGCAAGCGGTACTTCCGGCATGAAAGCGGCTATGAACGGTGTTTTGAATTTAAGCGTATTAGACGGCTGGTGGCCGGAAGGCTGTGTTCATAGGGTTAACGGATGGCAGATAGGAAATGGATACGAAGGAGAAAACTGCGATCAAATAGATTCCGATTCGCTCTATGATACGCTGTTTAAGGAAGTAATCCCGACATTTTATGATAACAGGCCGATATGGGTTGAAATGATGCGAGCGAGTATTGAAATGTCGCAGTTTAAATTTTCGGCGGCAAGGATGCTTGAGGACTATCACAACTTTATGTACACATGAGCTTTTAAGTATAGTGAATTATTGGCATAAAGCGTATTCCCATATATATAAATGGTAAAGCTCAATATCGAGGTCAAGATTTGAGTATAAGGATATCCAATGGCCAAAGATCGTTGACTTAAGAAGTATCGTGGCACACGGGTATGGTTAATTAATGATGGAGCTTGTCTGGAATTTTTCCTAGAAAAAGGTTCCGGTACTAATGAAGCGGCCTGAGGATTTGTTGAATGATGTAAAGCATAAAATTGTGTTTTTACAGATACTTCACGGGGATCACCCTATCGCTGTCTTTTAGCGTAATCAAGTTATCGTACATACAAACTATACCACCGGAACCGCGTTTGATATTAGGAATTTTATCAAGCAAAGCAAATGCGGAAATATCTTTTTTCTGCGGATCGGCGTGTTTTTTCATCTCAAGAGGATAGAGTGTGCCGTTATCCTCGATCAGCAGGTCAATTTCATTCATGTTCTTATCACGGTAAAAGTATAGCGGTAAATCAAGGATACCTCTGTTGTAATAACTCTTGATAATTTCCGCAAGAACAAAGGTCTCGAAAAATGCGCCCGCCATCGCTCCGCTTTTCAGCACATCCACTGTATTCCATCTGGTGAGATATGCCGCAAGACCTGTATCGAGAAAATACAGTTTCGGGGTTTTCACAGTGCGCTTCGTGATGTTATTGGAATAGGGCTTCAGCAAAGAACAGACATGGGGACGGTTCTTTTGTCTTGACAACATCGCTTTGAATTGATAAACTACACCAGGGGTGACAAAGGAATGCCAAGACAACAAAGAATCAAAAGCAAAAGCGGTTACTATCACATTATGCTTCGTGGGAACGAGCGTAAGAATGTTTTTAATGATGACGATGATAAACAGCAATTCTTAGAAGTATTGA
>Ga0136707_1000234_pt1 | contig 11570 bp, 10 predicted proteins | sample 4C3metaG_FD_101397 | JGI IMG/M metagenome (GOLD analysis project Ga0136707, IMG submission 101397) | Freshwater bacterial and archeal communities from Indian Creek, Illinois, USA - 4C3 metaG | ecosystem: Environmental > Aquatic > Freshwater > Unclassified | place: USA: Indian Creek, Illinois...
CCGCCGTGACCGAAGCCCCGGCCGTGACCGAAGCGCCCGCCGTGACTGAAGCGCCCGCCGGCGACGCCGATGGCGCGGCGGGCCTGGCCGAGGTTCCCGCCGCGCCGCGCGTGGTGCCGCAGGGGGCGCTGGTGATGCTGCCGCTCACCCCCGAGGAGCAGGCCCGCATCGCCGACCGCCTCGACCCCGCGAAGCTCGAAGCGGCCGACCACCCGCCGACCACGATGCTGGGCGCCGCCCATCTCGTGCCGGACTGGGTCAGGGTCGCGCCCGTGCTGGCCATGCTGGTCGGGCTTTACCTCGCCTGGCTGTTCTACATCCGGCGGCCCGATTTTCCGGGCCGGCTCGCGGCGCAGCACCGGCCGCTCTACCTGTTCCTGCTCAACAAGTGGTATTTCGACGAGCTGTTCGACTGGGTGATCGTCCGCCCCCTGCTGTGGCTGGGCCGCTTCTTCTGGCGCAAGGGCGACGGCGAGGTGATCGACGGGGCGCTGAACGGCGTGGCGCTGGGGATCATCCCGTTCTTCGCCCGGCTCGCGGGGCGCGCGCAGTCGGGATATCTGTTCCACTACGCCTTCGCGATGGTTCTGGGGATCGTGATCCTCGTCACCTGGATGACGATCTTCGGCGGCGCGCAGTAGGGCCTTGGCAATGGAAAACCAGCTTCTTTCGATCATCACCTTCCTGCCGCTCGTCGCGGCGGCGATCCTGGCGCTGTTCATGCGGGGCGAGGACGCGGCGGCGCGGGCCGGGGCCAAGTGGCTTGCGCTCTTCACCACCAGCGCCACCTTCGTCATCTCGCTGTTCGTGCTCTTGCAGTTCGACCCGAACGACACCGGCTTTCAGTTCGTCGAGGAGCGCGAGTGGATCCTGGGGCTGACCTACAAGATGGGCGTCGACGGGATCTCGATCCTGTTCGTCATGCTGACCACCTTCCTGATGCCGCTGGTCATCTGGTCGTGCTGGACCGTCGAGCATCGGGTGAAGGAATACATGATCGCCCTGCTGGTGCTGGAAACCCTGATGCTGGGGGTGTTCGTGGCGCTGGATCTGGTGCTGTTCTACCTGTTCTTCGAGGCTGGCCTCATCCCGATGTTCCTGATCATCGGCATCTGGGGCGGCAAGGAACGCATCTATGCCGCGTTCAAGTTCTTTCTCTACACCTTCCTCGGCTCGGTCCTGATGCTGGTCGCGATGATCGCGATGTATCACGAGGCGGGCACCACCGACATCGAGCGGCTGCTGGTGCATGACTTCAGCTCCGAGACCTTCAGCCTGCTGGGGCTGCCGATCATCGGCGGCGTGCAGACCCTGCTGTTCCTGGCCTTCTTCGCCAGCTTCGCGGTGAAGCTGCCGATGTGGCCGGTGCACACCTGGCTGCCCGACGCGCATGTGCAGGCCCCGACGGCGGGGTCGGTGGTGCTGGCGGCGATCCTGCTGAAGATGGGCGGCTACGGCTTTTTGCGCTTTTCGCTGCCGATGTTCCCGGTCGCCTCGGACGTGATGGCACCGCTGGTCCTGTGGCTGTCGGCCATCGCCATCGTCTACACCAGCCTTGTCGCCCTGGTGCAGACCGACATGAAGAAGCTGATCGCCTATTCCTCGGTCGCGCACATGGGCTTTGTGACGATGGGGATCTTCGCGGCGAACCAGCAGGGCGTGGACGGGGCGATCTTCCAGATGATCAGCCACGGCTTCATCTCGGGCGCCTTGTTCCTGTGCGTCGGCGTGATCTACGACCGGATGCACACCCGCGAGATCGACGCCTATGGCGGCCTGGTGAACCGGATGCCGGCCTTCGCGCTGATCTTCATGTTCTTCACCATGGCCAATGTCGGCCTGCCCGGCACCAGCGGCTTCGTGGGCGAATTCCTGACGCTGGTCGGCATCTTCCAGGTCAACACCTGGGTCGCCATGGTGGCCACCACCGGCGTGATCCTCTCCGCCGCCTATGCGCTGTGGCTATACCGCCGGGTGGTGTTCGGCGACCTGATCAAGGAGGCGCTGCGCTCGATCACCGACATGGACCGGCGCGAGAAGGCGATCTTCGCCCCCCTGATCGCCGCGACCCTGATCCTGGGGGTCTACCCCAGTCTGGTGACCGACATCATCGGGCCAAGCGTGACCGCGCTGGTGGCCGACTACCATGCCGCCCAGCCTGCCCTGCCGGCAGCACTGGCCCTGAACTGAGGCGACCGTCATGACCTCCGCCGATTTCCAGACCCTCCTGCCCGAGATGCTGCTCAGCGGCTATGCCATGGCCGCGCTCATGGTCGGGGTCTACACCACCAAGGACAAGCTGGCGCCCGGCCTTGTCTGGGCCACGGCCGGGCTGTTCGTGGCGCTGGCGCTGTACATCGGCATCGGCATCGAGGGGCAGCGGACGGCCTTCGGCGGCCTGTTCATCGACGATCCCTTCGCGCGCTTTGCCAAGGTGACGATCCTGGTCTCCGCCGCCGCCGTGCTGGTGATGAGCCAGGACTACATGGCCCGCCGCGACCTCCTGCGCTTCGAATATCCGATCCTGATCGCGCTGGCGGTGGTCGGCATGATGGTGATGGTCTCGGCCGGCGACCTGATGACGCTCTATCTCGGCCTCGAGTTGCAGTCGCTGGCGCTTTACGTCGTGGCGAGCTTGCGGCGTGACAGCGCCCGGTCCTCGGAGGCGGGGCTGAAGTATTTCGTCCTCGGCGCGCTCTCCTCGGGCCTGCTGCTGTACGGCGCCTCGCTGGTCTACGGCTATGCCGGCACCACCAGCTTTGCCGGGATCCTGACCACCGTGCAGGACGGCGTCCCGCTGGGCCTGCTGTTCGGACTGGTGTTCATCCTGGCGGGCCTTGCCTTCAAGGTTTCGGCCGCGCCCTTCCACATGTGGACCCCGGATGTCTACGAGGGCGCGCCGACGCCGGTGACCGCCTTCCTGGCCACCGCGCCGAAGGTGGCCGCCATGGCGCTGATCGCGCGGATCGTGCATGATGCCTTCGGCGGCATTCCCGGCCAGTGGGGCCAGGTTCTGGCCGCCTTCGCCGTCGCCTCGATGGTGCTGGGCGCCATCGCCGCCATCGGCCAGCGTGATCTGAAGCGGCTGATGGCCTATTCCTCGATCGCCCACATGGGCTATGCGCTGATCGGCCTTGCGGTCGGCACCGCCTACGGCATCCAGGCGACGATGATCTACATGGCGATCTATGTCACGATGAACGTCGGCACCTTCGCCTTCCTCCTCTCGCTCGAGCGCAACGGCCGCCCGGTTTCGGACATCGCCAGCCTCAACCAGTTCGCCAGGACCGAGCCGTTGAAGGCGCTTGCGATGCTGGTCCTGCTGTTTTCCCTCGCCGGGGTGCCGCCGATGCTGGGCTTCTTCGGCAAGTTCCACGTGCTCAACGCCGCCGTCGATGCCGGCTGGACCTGGCTTGCCGTGGTGGGCGCGCTCGCCAGCGTCGTCGGCGCCTTCTACTATCTGCGCATCGTCTATTTCATGTATTTCGGCGCCGAGCAGGAGCCCGCCACCAGCCGGATGGCCCCGGTGCAATGGGTCATGCTGGTCGCGGTGGCCGCCATCATGCTGATCGGGATCGTCAACCTGTTCGGCATCGAACCCGCCGCCGCCCTCGCGGCCGAAGCGCTTGTCCGCTAGCCCGCCGGCCGCGCCTGGGGTCGCGCCTGGGCCCGCGCATGTCGCCCTGGCCGAGGTCGACAGCACCAATGCCGAAGGCTTCCGCCGGGCGCCCGCGCTCGACCGGCCGACCTGGATCCTGGCCGGGGTGCAGACCGCCGGACGCGGCCGTCGCGCCCGCCCCTGGGCCAGCCCGCGCGGCAATTTCCATGCCACGCTGGTCCTGAAGCCGGCCGAGCCGCCCGAGACGCTGGCGCTGCGCTCCTTCGCCGCCGCCCTCGCGCTGCGCGATGCCCTCGGGCAACTCACCGGCCTGCCCGACTGCTTCAGCCTGAAATGGCCGAACGACGTGCTGCTGAACGGCGGCAAGCTGGCGGGCATCCTGCTGGAAAGCTCCGGGCTCGGCACCCCCGAGCCGGTCCTGTGCATCGGCATCGGGGTCAACCTGATCGCCGCGCCCGACCCTGCCCGGCTCGACCCCGGCGCGGTCCCCCCGGTCGCGCTGCTGGCCGCGACCGGCCACCGCATCGCCCCCGAGGCGTTTCTGGCCGCACTCGCCCCCGCCTATGCCGCGCGCGAGGCGGTGCTGCGGACCGAAGGCTTCGGCCCGCTGCGGGCCGCCTGGCTGGCCCATGCCGCCCGCCGGGGCGAGGTGATCCGCGCCCGCACCGGGGACCAGACCCGCGAAGGCATCTTCGACAGCATCGACGCGCAGGGCAACCTGATCCTGCGGATGGCCCATGCCACGGTTGCCATTCCCGCCGCCGAGGTGTTCTTCTGAGCGCCACCCGGAATTTTCCGCCGAAGACTCGCGCGCCATTCCAGAACCCAGGGGCCTGGCCATGCTTCTTGCCATCGACTGCGGCAACACCAACACCGTCTTCGCGCTCTGGGACGGCGACCGGTTCCGCGCGACCTGGCGCATCGCGACCGACCACAGGCGCACGGCGGACGAATATTTCGTCTGGCTCTGCTCGCTCATGCGCCTCACCGGGGTCGAGGCCGAGGTGACGGGCGCGATCATCTCCTCGACCGTGCCGCGCGTGGTCTTCAACCTGCGCGTGCTGTGCAACCGCTACTTCAACTGCCGCCCGCTGGTGGTGGGCAAGCCCGACTGCCGGCTTCCCGTCCCGCCGCGGGTCGATCCGGGAACCGCCGTCGGCCCCGACCGGCTGGTCAACACCGTGGCCGGGCATGACCGGCATGGCGGCGATCTGGTCATCGTCGATTTCGGCACCGCCACGACCTTCGACGTGGTCGACACCGACGGCGCCTATGTCGGCGGGCTGATCGCGCCCGGGGTCAACCTCAGCCTCGAGGCGCTGCACATGGCCGCCGCCGCCCTGCCGCATATCGACGTGGCCAGACCCGACCGGGTGATCGGCACGAATACGGTGGCCTGCATGCAGTCGGGCGTGTACTGGGGCTATGTCGGGCTGATCGAGGGCATCGTCCGCGAGATCCGCCGCGAACGCGCCCGCCCGATGAAGGTCATTGCGACCGGCGGGCTCGCCTCGCTGTTCTCGCAGGGAACCGCGCTATTTCAGTCCATCGAGGACGACCTGACGATGCATGGCCTCGTCGTGATCAACGCATTGAACAAGGAAACCGCATGAGCGCGAACCGCCTGATCTATCTTCCCCTCGGCGGTGCCGGCGAAATCGGGATGAATGCCTATGTGTTCGGCTTCGGCCCCGCGGGCAAGGAGCGGCTGATCCTGGTCGACCTCGGCGTCACCTTCCCCGACATGGACACCTCCCCCGGCGTGGACCTGATCCTGCCCGACACCGGCTGGCTCGAGGCCCGGGTGGACCGGCTCGAGGCGATCTTCATCACCCACGCGCATGAGGATCACATCGGCGCCCTCGGCCGGCTGTGGCCGGCCCTGCAGAAGAAGGTCTACTGCCGGCGCTTCACCGCCACCATCGGGCGGCTCAAGTTCGACGAGCTCGGCCTGCCGGTCGACCGGATCGTCGTGGTCGAACCCCGGCCCGCCCGGGTCGAGGCGGGGCCCTTCACGGTGCAGTTCGTCCCCGTCTCGCATTCGATCCCGGAATCCTCGGCCCTGGTGATCGACACGCCGGCCGGCCGCATCTTCCACTCGGGCGACTTCAAGATCGACCACGACCCGGTGGTCGGCGAAGCCTGGGACGACGCCCGGATGGCCCAGATCGTCGCCGAACGCCCGGTGAAGGTGATGACCTGCGATTCGACCAATGTGTTTTCGACCCATGAGGGCCGCTCGGAAAGCACGCTCGCGGACCCCCTGACCGAGCTGATCAGGACTTCGACGGGCATGGTCGTCGCCACCACGTTCGGCTCGAACGTCGCGCGGCTGAAAACCCTGGCCGAGGCGGCGCGCGCGGCGGACCGCACGATCTGCGTGCTTGGCCGGGCGATGAAGAAGATGATCGGCGCGGCCGAGGAGGCGGGCGTCCTCGCCGGCTTTCCCCGCACCGTCACGCCGGACGAGGCGCTCGATGTGCCGCGCCGCAACCTCATGCTGCTGGTCACCGGCAGCCAGGGCGAACGCCGCGCCGCCAGCGCGCAGCTGTCCCGCGGCAAGTATCTCGGGATCGAGATGAAGGAGGGCGACAGCTTCCTGTTCTCCTCGAAGACCATCCCCGGCAACGAACGCGAGGTGCTGCGCGTCTGGAACGCCTTTTCCGAGATGGGGGTGAACGTCATCGACGACCAGGCCGGCCGCTACCATGTCTCGGGCCATGCGAACCGGCCCGACCTCGAACATGTCCACCGCCTGGTCCTGCCCGACATGCTGATCCCGATGCACGGCGAACATCGCCACCTGCGCGAACATGCCCGGCTGGCGACCGAGGCCGGGATCGCCGCGGTCGTGGCCACGAACGGCATGATGATCGACCTGACCGGCGACGTGCCCGAAGTGGTCGAACATGTCGAGACGGGGCGCGTCTATCTTGACGGCACCGCGCTCGTCGGCGCGCTGGACGGGGTGGTGCGCGACCGCATCCGGATGGCGCTGAACGGGCATGCGCTGGTGACCGTCATCCTCGACGAGGCCGACAAGCCGATGGGCGAGCCCTGGGTCGAACTGATGGGGCTCGCCGGGACCGGCCGCGGCGACCGGCCCCTGGCCGAGACGATCGAGGCCGATCTCGCCGATTTCATCGACCGCGCCGGCCGCAAGCTGCTGCAGGACGACGCGCGGCTCGAGGAGGAGATCCGCCGCGTCCTGCGCCAGGTCGCGATGGAGGAGATCGGCAAGAAGCCCGAGGTGACCGTGGTCATCAGCCGCCTCGTCGCCGAATAGGCCGGGGCTGGCGGGACCCCGGCCGCCCGGCAGGACCGGCGCCCCCCGTCGCGGGCCCCCGTCACGGGCCCCCGTCACGGGCCGCCTTCACGGGTCGGGCCCCGCTCCGATGTCCGCAGGGGCCACGGCCACCGTCTTGAGGATGGCATGGACCGCCACGCCGGGCGCGAGGGCAAGCCGGTCGCTGGAGCGGCGGGTGATGCGGGCGAGCAGACGCCCGGCGGGGGTGTCGATGGCGACCAGCATGCCTTGGCCTTCGCCCGCGCGGATCTCGGCGATGGTCCCGGCCAGGATGTTGAGCGCGGACAGCCCCTCGGGACGGGCGCGCGACAGGATCACGTCCTGCGCGGCGATGCGGATGCGCAGCCTCGAGCCGAGGGTCCGGGTCAGCCGCGGCACGAACAGCGACAGCCCCCCGGCCTCGAGTTCGGTCACGCCGTCGTCGTGGTGGCGCAGCACGCGGGCGGTAAGCACCGCGCCCGCCTCGCGCACGCCCGTCGGCAGGATGCCCGGGTCGCCCAGCACCTCGACGGCCGACCCCTGCGCGGTCACCCGGCCGCCCTCCAGCGCCACCACGGTCGTGGCCAGCCGCGCGACCTCGGCGGCGGAATGGCTGACATAGAGGATCGGCACGGCGATCTCGTCGCGCAGGCGTTCGAAATAGGGCAGGATCTCGGACTTGCGCGCCGCGTCCAGCGCGGCGAGCGGCTCGTCGGCCAGGATCAGCCGCGGGGCCGACAGGAGCGCGCGCCCGATGGCGACGCGCTGCTTCTCGCCGCCCGAAAGCGCGCCGGGACGGCGGTCGAGCAGATGCCCGATCCCCAGCAGGTCGACCACGCGGGCCATGTCCTCGCCCCGGGTGCCCTTCGGTGCGAACCAGGCGCCATAGCGCAGGTTCTGCCGTACGCTCAGGTGCGGGAACAGCCGACCCTCCTGGAAGATATAGCCGATGCGCCGGCGATGGGCGGGCAGGAAGCGCCGGCTGGCGGTGTCGGTCAGCACCGCGTCCCCCAGGGCGATCCGGCCGGCGTCGGGCCGCAGCAGCCCCGCCACCGCGTTGACGATGGTGGTCTTGCCCGAGCCCGAGCGCCCGAAAAGCACGGTGATGCCCGCCGGTGCGGTGAAGGCCACATCCAGCGCGAAGCCGCCGAAGGCGTGGCGCAGGCGGACCTCCAGCGTCATGCGCCGCTGATCCTGCGCGCGACCGACCGCCCCACCCATTCCGACAGGAGCAGCGCCGTCATGGCCACGGCGATCGCCACCCCGACCAGCCGCGCCGCGTCCTGCTGGCCCCCGGGCACCTGCAGGAAGGTGTAGATGGCGCTGGGCAGGGTCTGGGTCTGGCCGGGGATGTTGGCGACGAAGGTGATGGTCGCACCGAATTCGCCCATCGCCTTGGCGAAGGCCAGGATCGACCCCGCGACGATGCCGGGCAGGCACAGCGGCAAGGTCACCGTCAGGAACACCCAGCCGCGCGAGGCGCCGAGCGTGCCCGCCGCCTGTTCGAGGCGGGGGTCCACGGCCTCGATGGCCAGCCGGATCGCGCGCACCATCAGCGGGAAGGCCATGACCCCGGCGGCCAGCGCCGCCCCCGTCCAGCGGAAGGCGAAGACGATCCCGAACCATTCGTCGAGAAACTGCCCGACAAGGCCCTGCCGACCGAAGGTGACAAGCAGCAGATACCCCGTGACCACCGGCGGCAGGATCAGCGGCAGGTGCACCAGCCCGTTCAGCAGCTGCCTGCCCGGAAAGGACCAGCGCGCCAGCGCATAGGCCACCAGGATGCCCGGCGGCAGGCTGACCAGCGTGGCCCAGAACGACACGCGCAGCGACAGCGCGACCGCCTGCCATTCCGCCGGGGAGAGCCAGTCGGTCACGTTGTCAATTCAGGGGCACGAAGCCATGTCCCGCAAAGGTCGCATCGGCCGCATCCGACGCGAGTGCCGCGAAGAAGGCGCGGTCCGCCGCGTCCGCCGCGCCGGTCAGAAGCGCGCCGGGATAGCGGATGGGCGGATGGCTGTCGGAAGGGAAGGTGCCCACGATGGTCACGTTGTCGTCCGCCCCGGCATCGGTGGTGTAGACGATGCCATAGGGCGCCTCGCCGGTCGAGACCAGCGCGAGCGCCGCGCGCACGTTGCTGGCCTGTGCGACCGAGGGCGACACCGCCTCCCAGATGCCGAGGCTCTCCAGCGCGGCCTTGCCGTACAGGCCCGCGGGCACGGCATCGACCAGCGCCATGGCCAGCTTGTTGCCGCCCAGCCGGCCGGCCAGGTCGAAGCCCGGATCGATCGTGGCTGGCCCGGTGGTGACTGGCGCGGCGGCCTTGCCATGGGCGATCAGGACGAGCGAGTTGCCCAGAAGGTCGGCGCGGGTGCCCTCGACGACCAGTCCGGCCTTCTCGACCTCGTCCATCCACTGGACCGCGGCCGAGATGAAGATGTCGGCCGGTGCGCCCGCGATGATCTGCTGCGCAAGCTGGTTCGAGCCGGCGTAGACCAGCGTGACCGAATGCCCGGTCTCGGCCATCCAGGCCGCCGCCACCTCGTCCAGCGCGGTCTTCATCGACGCGGCGGCAAAGACCACCACCTCGTCGGCGGCAGCCGGCGCGGCCAGCCCGAGGGCCAGCGCGACGGTGATCGGGACCCGCCTGAAGATCGCGGTGTTCATGGCAGCGCCCCCTGATCAGATATGGCCTTGCAGACATATCGCAGGGGGCGCGCCGCGATCAAGCGCTAACTTCGCCCGGGAATATCGCGCAGCATGGCGCGCAACAGGCCGATCCGGGCGGCGCCGGCCTCGGCCATGATGTCCTCGAGCTTGCGGTAATGCGCCAGCACCGCGTCCCCCGTTGCCGTCAGCCGGGCCCCGCCGCCCCTGGCCCCGCCGCGGGTCGATGTGACCAGCGGGTCGCGGAAGGCGCGGTTCATCTCCTCGACCAGCATCCAGGCGCGCTTGTAGCTCATCGACATCGCGCGACCGGCCGCAGCGATCGAGCCCGTGTCGCGGATGCGCTCGAGCAGTTCGGCCTTGCCGGGCCCCAGCATGGCCCCTTCGCCGAAGACGATGCGGATGCGGAGCCGGGGCATCCGTGCGGGAGGTTCCTCTGCCATCCCCTGCTTATGACAGGATCGCGAACGGTCAGGCAAGGCATCTCGCGCGGCGCCGGCCCTTGGCTTGCCTCGCCCTCGCCGGCGCGCAGCGTTATCGTCGAGCCGACATAACACTCGGATCGCGGCCCGGCCGGCGCCCGGCCGGGGCGTGGCCTGGCCCGCCGCCGGGGATCCGCCGCCCCGCTGCGACCCCGCGCGCCAAGGGCGGCGGCCGGACCGGGCAGGCCCATCACCCTGGCCCATCACCCTGGCCCATCACCCTGGCCCGTCACCCTGGCCCGTCACCTGCCCCCGTTAGGTGCGCCCGTCACCCGCGCGGCGGGGGCGATCAGGGCCAGGGCGCTGCAATCGCCACGGCTTGCCCGGTGGTGGCCGAGGCCTGCGCGGCCTGACCCATCGCCACCGCCCACCAGCCGTCGCGCAGGCTGACCGCCGGGCGGCGCCGGCCCAGCACCACATCGGCAAAGCCGCGGTGCTGGTACCAGGTCGATCCGTTGTGGTCGCCCGCCGCCAGCAGGGCGGGATCGACCGGCACGTCCTGCTCGACCGGGCCCCTGGGATCGCGCGGGCTGACGATCACGCGCGGCACCGGCGGCGCGCCCAGATGCGCGGGCCAGAACCGCCCCGGACCCGGCACCAGGCACTCGATCTTGCCGATGGGTCCCACGGCGCTGATCTCTTCCTGATAGCGCGCGCCTTCGGCGAACATGCACAGCTCCAGCATGGCCCGCAGGCCGCCCGCGAACTCGACGATGACATAGGCGTGGTCCCAGATGTCGGGGGTCTGCCCGCCATAGGCCTCGTCCAGATGGTTCACCGCCTGCCCGCCCGAAGCCATGATGCGCAGGGGGTCCGTCCCGGCGATCAGGCGCATCAGGTCGAAGAAATGGCAGCATTTCTCCACCAGCGTGCCGCCGGTGTTGCGGTTGAACCGGTTCCAGTCGCCGACCTTTTGCAGGAACGCAAAGCGGTGCTCGCGGATGCTCAGCATCCGCACGCCGCCGGTTGCTTCGGCCGCGTGGCGGATCAGGTGGGCGACGGGCGGCATGTAGCGGTATTCCATCGCCACCCAGACCGGCGCCGGAAAGCTGTCGGCCAGCGCCGCCACCCGGGCCGCATCGGCGGGGTCGGTGAACAGCGGCTTTTCCACCAGCACCGGCAGCGGGCGCAGCGCCGCGATGCGGTCCAGCTGCGCCAGATGCAGCTGGTTGGGCGAGGCGATCAGCAGGCAGTTCACCGCCGGGTCGGTGATGACCGCGTCCATGCTGTCCTGCATCACCGCCGTCGGTGCCAGGGCCGCGGCCGCGGCGCGCATCCCCGCGTCGGGCTCGAAGATCGCCGCGACCGAGGCCTCGGGGATCAGCGCGATGTTGCGCAGGTGTTCCTGGCCCATCATGCCGCAGCCGATGATGCCGTAGCGCACGGGTTTCATGGCCTCTCCTTCATGCCGGGATGGTTCATGTCAGCCGCGCCACATAGGCGCAGGTCGCCGGGTCATACCAGGTCTGCGAGGTCTCGACGGCGGTGCCGTCCTCGGCCATGGCCAGGCGGATGA
>Ga0136707_1000236_pt1 | contig 11547 bp, 11 predicted proteins | sample 4C3metaG_FD_101397 | JGI IMG/M metagenome (GOLD analysis project Ga0136707, IMG submission 101397) | Freshwater bacterial and archeal communities from Indian Creek, Illinois, USA - 4C3 metaG | ecosystem: Environmental > Aquatic > Freshwater > Unclassified | place: USA: Indian Creek, Illinois...
GATCGGGACGGGCCACTTCCTCAGCCATTTCTACATGCTCTGCCTGCCGCCGATCTTTCTCGTCTGGCGGGCGGAATTCGATGTCTCCTTCGCCATGCTTGGCGCCTCACTGGCGCTGATGAGCGGCACCACGGCGCTGTTGCAGACGCCGGTGGGCTTCCTGGTGGACAGGCACGGCGCGCGGCGCTTCCTGGTGGGCGGCACGCTGCTGATGGCGCTTTCCATCAGCGCCATGGCCTTCGTGCAGGATTTCCGGCTGATCCTGGCGCTGGCGGTGCTTTCTGGCATCGGCAATTCGGTGATCCACCCGGCTGATTACGCCATCCTCGCCGGTTCCATCCGCAAGGAATTCATGGGCCGCGCCTTCGCCGCCCATACCTTCACCGGCAATCTGGGCTTCGCGCTGGCACCGCCCGTCATCGCGCTGCTGCTGCTGGTGATGGATTGGCGGGGCGCGCTGCTGCTGGTGGGCCTGCTGGGGGTCCCGGTGGTGGGGCTGATCCTCTGGCAATCGCGCATCCTGAGCGAGCAGCCCAAAGCGCGCGGCCCAAAGCGGGAGCGCGGCGCGCGGCTGCTGACCAGCAAGCCCATCCTGGCCTTTTTCGCCTTCTTCCTGCTCTCGGCCATGGCGGGCTCGGGCGTCACGGCCTTCCTGATCACGGTGCTCGGCAAGCTCTGGGCCACGCCCATCGCGGTCGCTTCACTCGCGCTCACGGGCTACATGGTGGGGGCCACGGCGGGCACGCTCATCGGCGGCTGGTGGGCTGACAAGAAGGGCGGGAACCTGCTGGGCTTCGTCACGGTGCTGACGCTTTGCGCCATCGGACTGCTCCTCTCGCTCGGCTTCGTGCCCTATGCCGAATGGATGCTGGCGCCAGTCGCCCTGGTGGCCGGCCTCTGCCTCGGCTCCTCGCGCACGCCGCGCGACGTGATGCTGAAGGAAGCCTGCCCGCCGGGCGAGATCGGCAAGGTGTTCGGCTTCGTCAGCGCCGGGCTGCCGCTGGGTTCCGCCCTGATGCCGGTGCCGATGGGCCTGCTGATTGATTTCGGCATGAGCTGGATGGTGCTGCCGGTGGTGGCCATTCTGCTTGCGCTCTCGCTGCTTTGCGCCGGCAGCGCGCGGGCCATGGCGCCAGCGCCCGGCCCGCGCGCGCAGCCGGCCGAATAGGTGACGGGTCTCGACGCCTGGCTCTACTGGATCGACCACGCGGCCATCGCGGTCTTTGCCATCTCCGGCGCGCTGGTGGCGTCGCGCAAGCAGATGGATGCGGTGGGGTTCATCCTCATCGCCATCGTCACGGGGTTTGGCGGCGGCACGCTGCGGGATTTGCTGCTGGGGCGCACGCCGGTTTTTTGGCTCCGCGCGCCGGAACTTGTGGCGGTGGCGACGGCGGTGGCCGTGCTGGTCTTCTTCATCGCACATCGCCTCCATAACCGCTTTCGCGCCCTGCTCTGGGCGGATGCGGTTGGGCTTGCCATCTATGCCGTGCTGGGCGCGGAAATCGCCATGCTGGCGGGCGCGCATGCCTGGGCGGCGGTGATCCTTGGCGTCATCACCGCCACCTTCGGCGGCATTGCGCGGGATGTGATCTGCAACGAGATCCCGCTGATCCTGCGGCGCGAGATCTATGTGACGGCCGCCGCCGCCGGGGCCACCGTCTTCGTCCTGCTGCGGCTGGAGGGCATCTGGCGGGAGCCCGCCTTCCTGGCCGGCGCATTGACCTGCTTCGCCATCCGCGCCGCCGCCATCCAGTTCGGCTGGAGCCTGCCGGGATATCGCGCGCGGCCCGGCCGGGATTATCCTGACCGGAAAAAATGAGGACGCGACGAGGCATGGAATATCGCATCCTGGGGTGCAGCGGCGTCCGCGTCAGCCGGCTTTGCCTGGGTTCCATGATGTTCGGCGGCCCGACCGACGCCGCCACCAGCGCGCGCATGATCGCCACGGCGAAGGAGGCCGGCTTCAACTTCCTCGACACCGCCGATGTCTATTCGCGCGGCGCCTCGGAGGAGGAGGTGGGCCAGGCGCTGGCGGGCAGCCGGCAACAGCGCGACATATTGCGATGCAGCATGGCTTTGCCAATGAATTGTTCCAGACTTTTCAATCGAAGGGGCCGATTAGAGCGGGATGCGTTGAGGCGGAATCGCCGAAAACGTTGAATCCCGCTCTCAGCAGTGGCGAGACCATGAAAGTGAGCGCAAGCGAACGCATCATGGTCTATCCCCGATTGAGAAGCGCCACCCGCCCTGACCCGACCAGCAGGGCGAGCCGCGCGGCCAAGGCGGGGGCCGCAGACGGCTCCAGGCCGAGGAGGCGAACCAGGCCCTGGGCCAGTTCCTCCTCATTCGCCTGGGGGTCCAGTTCCAGGACCAGGCGCGCGCCGGCCGCCACCTCCTCCGCATGGATCATGGCGGGGCGGCGCAGATGTGCGGCAGCGCCAGCGCGATTGCGGGCGATGATCGGGCCGCGCTCCTCCGGGAACCAGAAGCCGCCGGCTTCGGTGATGCCTTGCAACAGCCGCGCCTCGTTCAGCGCGGCGGCGAAGCCCTTGGCGTCAGGTGCGGCATCGCCGAGCAGCAGGCGCAGGCGTTCCAGCGCGGCATCGCCATGCACGGGCGCCTCGGTGGCAACGATGGCGGCAATGAGGGCGGCGAGTTCGGCGCGGTTGGTGGGGGCGCGCTCCATCGTGGCTTCGGCATAGGCGGGGGCCAGGCTCATCGCGGCCGTGGGCGCCATGGCGGGCGCCGCCAGGCCCAGCGGCACGCGCAGCCTGGCGGCCGCCGCTTCCGGCTGGTTCAGCCAGTCCAGCGACCAGCTGCGCGTGAGCGCCCATCCCATCCCCTCCAGCGCCATTTGCCGGCCGCGATCGCGGTCCCGCGCGCAGCGCAGGCCGGACCAATCGGCGCCATCCAACTCCACGCCGAGGTCAAACCCCGCCTCGCCCCGCGCGGCCACGTCGAGGAACAGGCCGGAGAGCCCCACGCGCGGCACCGCCTGCCGCCCGGATTGGATGATCAACCCGCCAATCAGTTGCGCGATGGCCGAGCCCTCCTGCGCCGCGGCCCGCGCCGCCTCGCCACCCGCCGCAAAGCCGAGGAAGGCCTTGAGCGCCGCCACGCCACGGCCCTTCGCGCGCTCCAGATCCACCTCCTCCGCGCCAATGCCGGAGAAGACGATGCAGCGCTTCTTGGCGCGCGTGATCAGCACATTCAGCCGCCGCTCGCCGCCCTCGGCCGAGAGCGGACCGAAGCGCATGGCGAGCTTGCCATCCCCGCCACGCCCATAGCCCACGCTGATCATGATGCTGTCGCGCTCATCACCCTGCACGTTCTCCAGATTCTTGACGAAGAAGGGCTCGGTCGGGTGGGCGGTGAAGAAGGGCTCGGTCTCGGGGCTGTCACGGCGCAGCGACTCGACGGCATCGGCAATCGCATCGCGCTGCGTGACGGAGAAGGCCGCGACGCCCAGCGTATCGCCGGGCGTTTCGCGGGCATGGCGCAATACGGCTTCCGCCACGGCGCGCGCTTCCTCGGCATTGGCGCTGCCCTTGAAGCGGCCCTCCACGCGCGTCAAGGACAGGCCCAAGGCCGCGCTGCGCGGCCGGGGCGAGGGCAGCACCAGCAGGCGCTGGCCGTAGAATTCCGCATTGCTGGTGGCGATCAGGCTTTCGTGCCGGCTGCGGTAATGCCAGCGCAGCATGGCGGTCGGGATGCCGCGCGCATTGGCCAGGCCCAGGATGCTCTCCACATCCCGCGCCTCCAGCGCGTCATCCTCCTCTGCCGCAACCTCCTCCGCATCCTCCGTCATGCGCTGGAAGAAGCGCGTGGGCGGCATCTGCTTGTCATCGCCGACGACGACGATCTGCCTGGCGCGCGCGATGGCGCCCAGCGCATCCACCGGCTCGATCTGGCTCGCCTCATCCATCACAAGCAGGTCGAAGACGGGAAAACCCGCCTGCGTGGCGTGATGCGGATTGGCGAGGAATTGCGCGATGCTCAGCGGGCTGAGCATCAGGATGGGCTTGGCCTTGCGGATCAGCGGCGCCGCGCGGGAAAGCAGCGTCCGCAAGGGCGCATGGCCGCGCTTGCGCTCGAATTCGCCGCGCAGGAAAGCGAGGCTCGCGGCTTCTTCTCCCCGCCGCAGCGCATCCACCCGCGCCGCATGGATGGCGGCGACCTCGGCGCGGGCCAGGCGCACGCGGGCGGCGTCGGCCGCGCGGAAATCCAGTACCCAGCGATCCGCCTCGGCGGCGTCGAACACCGCGAGCGAGGGATGCTGGCGCATCGCCACCCGCAGTAGCGCTTCGAGGATGGCAAAATCCAGCGCCGCCTCGGTCGCATCGGGCGGCAGGGCATCACTGGCCAGCGCCTCGGCGAGCGGCGCGAGGCTTGGCTCGGCGGCTTCCGCCCGCGCCCAGGCTTGCCAGGGGGCCAGTGCCTCCGGCTCGGCGGCCATGGTGGCCAGGCGCTCGGCAATGGCCGCGAAGCTTTCGTCGGGCGGCAGGCCGGTCGCGTCGCGGATCATGGCCCAGGCGGCCAGCGCATCGCGCTGCGCGGCGGTGGCGGGGGGCGTGGCGAAGGCGCTGGCATGCGTCGCCATCCAGCCGAGTTGCGCGCCCAGTTCCGTGGCATCCGGACCGGGGCCGAGCCGCGCCTTGGCGGCCTGCGCGGCGAGCAGCGCATCCAGCGCCGCCGCATCCTTCGGGTCGCGCAGGGCGGCGGCGAGGGTCGCCTTCGCCGCACGCCGCGCACCATCCAAAAAGCCCAGCATGCCGCCGGGCCTGGCGAGTATCTCCCGCGCCGCTGCAAGGCCGGGCAGTTCAAGCGCGCCGGGCAGGAAGCGCGGATCGGGCGTTGCCATCAGCCGCAGATCAGCCAGCCGCGCCTCGGCGGCGGGGATTTCGTCAGGCCGCAGCGGGGCCTCCGCCCGCAGCGCCTCGGCCGCCACCGACGCTTCAGCTTCGGCCACGCCACCCGCTGCGGCGGCCAAAGCGCGGATCGCGCGCGGCAGATCCGCCAGCAGCCGCTGCGCCGCGATGCCATCCAGTGGCGCGACCACACCACGCCAGGGGCTTTTCGCCCCCGCCACGCTGGCGGCCAGGTTTCGCGCCGCCTCACGCAGCGCCCGCAGCCGCGCCGCATCCCAGCCCGCCGGATCAAGCCGGAAGGCCGGCGGTGCCGCGCCCGAGGCGCGCAGCGCAGCGAGGCGCCCCACCACCTCCTGCACGCTCACGCCCGTCTCGCCGACCATGTCCCGCATGGCGGCGGCGTGGCGGTTCAACCGGCCGCGCAGATCGCCCAGGCGCTGCACCGCCGCCTCGCGCTGGGGCGGCGCCGCCGCCTCGCGCTGGGGCGGCACCGGGGGCGGCAGGGCCAGGGTGGCGCGGAGTTCATCCAGCACGGCGCGCTTGGATTGCTTCTCGCTGTGCAGTTCCAGCACGGCGGCGCCCAGGCCGAATTGCGTGAGGCGGCGCTTCACCACCTCCAGCGCCGCCGCCTTTTCGGCCACGAAGATCACGCTGCGCCCATCCAGCACGGCTTGCGCCAGGATGTTCACGATGGTCTGGCTCTTGCCGGTGCCGGGCGGACCCTGGATCACCATGGAATGCCCGCGGCGCACCGCTTCCGCCGCCAGGGCCTGGCTGCCATCCACCTCGACCACGTGATCCAGCTTTTCCACCGGGATGGTCGCATCCACATCGGCGTCATCGGCGAAGGGTGGCGGCTCGGGCGTGGCGGTGGCGCCATCCAGCAGGCGCAGCAACATGGGATGGGTGAGCAGGCCCGGATGCGCCACGGGGTCCAGGTCGCGCCACATCAGGAATTTCGCGAAGGCGAAGATGCCGAGCGCCAACGCATCCGCCTCCACGCGCCAGCCCTCGCGGCCGGATGTCGCTCCCTGCATCCGCGCCGCCCAGTCAGCGGGTGTCTCGCCCGCGAAATCCGGCAGGGTGATGCGGAAATCCGCGCCGAGCTTTTCGCGCAGGGAGAGGTTTTCCACCACATCCTCGGGGCTGGCGCGCAGGCGGAAGCGATTGCTCACACCCTCGCGCTCCAGCGTGGCCGGAATCAGGGCCAGCGGCGCCACGCGCTCCGTGCCCGGAGTGCCCGGATCGCGCCAGATCAGCGCCCCGACCGCAAGGAACAGGCTCGGCACGCCGCTTTCCTCCCGCGCGCTGCGGGCGTCGCCCATGACATCGCGCAGGCGGCGGGTCAGTTCCTCGGGCGGGAGGGCAACGCGAAATTGCGTGTCGGCGCGCCATTCCTCGCGCGTCGCGGTCGCGCTGGCGGTGGTGACGCCCTCGGCGCGCTTGCGGGGGCCGGGGGTGGCGGCGCCGCTCGCCTCGAAGCCAAAGCCCTTGCCGGCGGCGAGTTGCGCCACGACAAAGCCCGCATCCTCATCCTCGATGCGGATCACCCCGCGCGAACGGCCTTGCGCCGGCAGGCTCAGCAGGCGGTTGCGGGTGGAGAGATCAATCAGCGCGCGGCGCGCCTGTTCCAGTTGCGCGGCGATGCTCATCCCAGGGCGCCCCTCAAGCGGTTTTCCTCGAAATCCAGCTCCTGGCTGAGCTTGGCGAGGAGGTCCTCGGTCAGTTTGTCGGCGGATTGCAGGGCCAGCACCGCGAGCGCGATGGCCACCGCCCAGGGCATCTCCGGCATCAGCAGCCGCGCCACCCAGCCGATGAAAAAGGCGGTGAAGGCGACGCAGCCCACCGCCAGCAGCAGGATGGGGCGCAGGTTGCGCCGGAAGGCCGGCCAATCCGCGCGGAAGGCGCTGGCCTGGAGCAGCGGCGGCAGGAAGAACGCCAGCGCCAATTCAGGGTTGCGCGCGATATCCGGCAGGTCCGGAATCAAGGCGATGGCCGAGCCCGCCAGGATCAGCACGACCGCGTAGGGCAGCCCCGCGAAACGCGCGAGCACCGCCAGCGCGATGCAGGCCGCCATGAGCGCGAGGACAGCCTCGACAATCGCCATCAGCGGCGCTTGATCAGCGCGGCCGCCACGACGCAGGCGGCGATGATCGCCACCGCCATCATGCCCTGAACGATGGTGTAGTTCGGCGCGTCGGGCGCCACGAACCAGGCGGCGACAACGCCACCCGCCAACATCGCTATCCGCAGAAGCCAGGCCATCGGGGCACCTCCAGCCACAGGATGCCATGGCATCCGGCCCGATGCCATGGCGGTGCCGAATTCAGGGCTCGTTCTTGCCAGGGCCCAGCGCCGGAGCGGCGGGATTCCCGCGCCACCGGGAGATGGGCCAGCGCCCCTCCCGGGCGTCCCGTCAGGCGGCTTGCCGCAAGGCCTCACGCCGGGCCTCGGTGACGCGCGTCACGCCGATCACCTGGCCGAGATTGCCCGCGATCAGGTGTACCATCTCCAGCGGCATCGCTTCCATGCCAAGCTCGACGCGCAGCATCTCGCCTTCGCGCCGCACCTGCATGTGGTCGGGCGTCAGGTCGCGCTTGGCGAAGGGTTGCAGCAGGCGGGGTAGCAGGCCGGGTTCGGCCAAGGCGTCCACGGTGAAAAGCACGCTGGTGGTCATGGGATGGGTTCCTGAGTTGGGGTCCGCGAAACACCCGGCGCGGCTGCACGCCGCGACATTGCGGCGCGGATCAGCCGGCCGGGCGCGTAATTCGCGAAAAAGTGACCATCAGGAACATCGCCGCACTCTGCACAGCCGCGCTCAGCGAAGCAAGGCCGGAAGCAGCGCATCCAGGCGCACCCGGCCCTCGCTGGTGGCGATGAGGCGGCCCTCGCGCCACTCCAGATACCCCTCCTCCAGGCAGGCGCTCAGCATGGCGGGGTCCACCGTGTCCACGAAGCGCAAGCCGCTGCGCGCCTCGATTCGCGCGGGGTCCACGCCTTCCGCGAGGCGCAGGCCCATCAGCAGGGCCTCGCGCCCGCGATCGCGTTCGGAGAGGGTTTCCTCCGCCACTGCCGCATGGCCGGATTGCTCCACGCGCGCGGCCCATTCCTCGGGCGCGCGGTGGCGGCGGGTGGCGAGCATCGCGCCATCGCGCAGCAGGCGTTGATGCGCGCCGGGGCCGATGCCGAGATAGTCGCCATAGCGCCAATAGGCGAGGTTGTGGCGGCTCTCGGCGCCGGGCTTGGCGTAGTTGCTGACCTCATAGGGAAGCAGGCCGTAGCGGCGCGCTTCCTCGGCGGTGGCCTCATACATGCGGGCCGCGTCATCCTCCTCCGGCAGGGCGAAATCGCCACGGGCATATTGGGTGGCGAAGCGCGTGCCGGGCTCGATGGTGAGTTGGTAGAGGCTGAGATGGTCAGCGGCGAGCGCCAGCGCCTGGCGCAATTCCGCCCGCCAGGAGGCTTGCGCCTGGCCGGGCCGGGCATAGATCAAATCGAAGGAGAGGCGCGGGAAGATCTCTCGCGCCGCCTCAAGTGCAGCGATCGCCTCGCCCACATCATGGCGGCGGCCGAGGAAGCGCAGCGCCTCGGCATCGAGCGACTGCACGCCCAGCGAGGCGCGGTTCACGCCCGCCGCGCGGAAGGCGCGCAGCTTGCTGATCTCCACGCTGGTGGGGTTGGCTTCGAGAGTGACCTCCAGATCGGCGGTCGCGTCGAAGAAGCCGCGCGCATCGGCGATGAGCGCTTCGACCGTCTCGGGCTCCATGAGGCTCGGCGTGCCGCCGCCGAAGAAGATGCTGGCCAGGGGCCGCCGGCCCACACGCGCCGCCTCATGCGCCAATTCGCGGCGCAGCGAGGAACGGAAACGCGCATGGTCCACGCCGGCTTCCCGGACATGCGAGTTGAAATCGCAATAGGGGCACTTCGACGCGCAGAAGGGCCAATGGATATAGAGGGCGAGGGGCTCGTTCACGCCCCCTTGGAACCCATTACCAGCGCCGATAATAGCCCCCAAAGGGCCGGCCATGGCCCCAGCCATGACCCCAGCCATGGCCGAAGCCCACGCGCGGGCCGAAATAGGGGCGGGGATTGACATAGACCGGCACGGGAACGCTGACCCGCATGGGCTGGATCGTGTTGCCATAGGCCGCCATGCACTGGGAATAGGTGATGTCGAACCGCTCCTGCAGGCTGAAATTGGTGTTGGCCGCCGCCCCCACGCCCATCGCGCTGCCGGCCAGCAGCCCGGTTCCGGCGCCAATCGCGGCGCCCGCGCCAAAATTCCCCGTCGCGGCACCGATCAGCCCGCCAGCCGCGGCACCCAGCGCCGTGCCAAGCGCGGCCGAACCGATGCCCGCCTGCGCCGCCGCCTGCTCATTGTTCAGCCCCAGGCTGGCTGAGGCCTGCTGCTGGCAGATCGCATCCTCCTGCTGGAACCGGGCGAAATCCTTGCCCTTGGGCGGCAGCGATACGACGCTGGGCCCACGCGGTGGGGCGACGGTGCAGGCGCCAAGCCCAAAGGCCGCGATCGCAAGAATCAAAATCTGTCTCATGGCAAACCTCCGACCGTCATCTTAATCCGGGATATGGGCCTGAATTGCGGGGAGACGATGGCACAAAGTGCTACCGCCCCCGCTTATTGCGCGCCGGCTATTCCTCACCGGGCGGCAGCAGCGAGACATGGGCCGCCACGATCCGCCAGCCCTCGGGCCTGCGGAGCCAGGTGTGGCTCTGGCGGCCGGTCCGGGCAGCGCCCTGGCGGCGAAAGCTCGTATTCGCCACGCCGAAATCCCGCCCATAGGTGGTGATCACGGTGCGAAGCAGCCGGCGCGCCAGGCCCTGCGAGGGGCGGGAGGCCGCGATTTCCGCGTAGGAGAACAGGTTCTCCGTCACGCCAAAGCGCCGCGTGTGCTCATTAGACCATGATGCGTTCGCTTGCGCTCACTTTCATGGTCTCGCCTCTGCTGAGAGCGGGATTCAACGTTTTCGGCGATTCCGCCTCAACGCATCCCGCTCTATTGTGGAAAAACTCATCCAGCACGGCCACGTCATTGCTCACCAACGCCTGCTCGTAGCGATAAGAGGCGGCCGAGACCTCGGCGTGGATTTCCGGGATGTTGATCTCGCGCGCAATCATGCCCTTACGGCAGGTGAAGCGCAGATGCCCAGCTTTTCCAGCGCGGCGGCCACGCGGAACAGCTTCGCCTTGCCCCAGGGGGCGGCGATGACCGGCAGGCCGATGCAGGAAATCGGCTGGGTATAGACGCCCAGATTGGGCCGCACCGGGATCATCGCGCCCTTTACCTCGCTCATCTCCTGGCCAATCTTTGGCGCAACAAAGGGCGTGGCCGGGGCAATCAGCACATCCACCTCGTCAAACACGCTGAGCGCGCGGGCGCGATAGGCGGCGCGGACGCGCTGGGCCTGTTGCAGCCAATGCGCCGGCAGCAGGGCGCCGGCCAGGGTGGTGATGCCTTCAATGTCGAACAGGTTCTTCGCCGCGACCGGCACGCCGGTCCTGGGGCCGGGGTCCTGGCCCGCCGCCACCTTGGCATCCACGGCGGCGGCCTGCTTGGCATAGGCTTCAGGGTCGAAATCAGGCATGGATCGGTCCCTCCTGGGGATTACCTGACGCAACCGGCGCGGTCACGCCAGATGGTCGCGGCCCCTTCGTTCCGGTGCCTCAGCCCACCCTGCGCTTTCCCGGGGCAATCCTGCCCGGTGCTTGGGCATGTCAAGATTGACCCCGCCGCCCGCGCCTGCCATCCCCCCTGGCATGATCGCCGATCCGCAATTCGAGAATATCCGCGCCTGGCCCTTCGAGGAGGCCGCCAAGGTCGCGCAACGCCTTGCCGCGACAGGCAAACCGGAAGCCCTGTTCGAGACCGGCTACGGCCCCTCCGGCCTGCCGCATATCGGCACCTTCGGCGAGGTCGCGCGCACATCCTGGGTGCGGCGCGCCTTCACGAGGCTGACCGGCCTGCCCTCCAAGCTGATCGCCTTCAGCGACGACATGGACGGGCTGCGAAAGGTGCCGGACAACATCCCCAACAAGGAAATCCTGCTCCCGCATCTCGGCAAGCCGCTGACCCGCATCCCGGATCCCTTTGGCACGCATCCGAGCTTCGGCCAGCACAATAATGCCCGGCTGCGTAGCTTCCTCGACGAGTTCGGCTTCGAATACGAATTCGCCAGCAGCACCGAATATTATGCATCCGGCCGCTTCGACGCGGCTTTGTTGCGAATGCTCTCCCTGCATGAGGAGGTGCGCGAGGTGATCCTGCCCACCCTCGGCCCTGACCGCCGCGCGACCTATTCGCCCTTCCTGCCGATCCATCCCCGGACGGGCGTGGTGATGCAGGTGCCGGTGGAGGCCACGAACCTGGAGGCCGGCAGCATCATCTGGTCCGACCCCGAGACGGGCGAGCGCTTCGAAACCCCCGTGACCGGCGGCCATTGCAAGGCGCAATGGAAGGCCGACTGGGCGATGCGCTGGCACGCACTCGGCGTGGATTACGAGATGTCCGGCAAGGATCTCATTGATTCCGTGAAGCTTTCCAGCCGCATCTGCCGCGTGCTGGGCAGCGAGCCGCCCGTCTCCTTCACCTATGAGCTGTTCAACGACGCCCAGGGCCAGAAGATCAGCAAGAGCAAGGGCAATGGCCTGACCATCGAGCAA
>Ga0136707_1000237_pt1 | contig 11538 bp, 8 predicted proteins | sample 4C3metaG_FD_101397 | JGI IMG/M metagenome (GOLD analysis project Ga0136707, IMG submission 101397) | Freshwater bacterial and archeal communities from Indian Creek, Illinois, USA - 4C3 metaG | ecosystem: Environmental > Aquatic > Freshwater > Unclassified | place: USA: Indian Creek, Illinois...
AGCGCCATGGTGCTAAAAGCGGTGGGGAGGCACCCCACCGCTTGGACCAAAACACCGCGGACACGGGAGTAGTTTACTCGTCTTGCAGGGCTTGGGCGTAGAACTGGCCCAGCTTCTGTTCTACGAGATAGAACACTGAGCCGCTCGGATAGGCGCCAACGGTGTCGCGTGTACCGGCCGGCAAGCCTGTTAAAAGCTCAATCCCTTCCTCGATGGTGCGGGCTGCGTAAATGTGAAAGCGCCCTGCTTTGACCGCCTCGAGCACCTCGTTATGCAACATGAGCTGTCGCTTGTTTTGCTCTGGAATTAGCACGCCTTGCTCCCCGGTAAGACCTTGTTTCTGGCACAGGCGGTAGAATCCTTCTATTTTCTCGTTGACTCCGCCGATAGGCTGGATTTCCCCCTTTTGGTTGACTGAGCCGGTCACGGCAATGCCCTGCCTGAGCGGAACGCCCGCAAGGCTAGAAAGCAACGCATAGAGCTCCGCGCTCGAAGCGCTGTCACCGTCGACGCCGTCGTAGGACTGCTCAAAACACAGCGTGGCGGTAAGTGTGAGGGGGAACTTTTGCGCGAACCTTTGTCCAAGGAAACCGCCGATGATGAGCACACCTTTGTTGTGTATCCTCCCACTGAGCTGCGCTTCCTTCTCTATGTTGATAACGCCTTTTTTGCCGGTGAAAGTGTTAACAGTAATGCGCGCGGGTTTGCCGAAGGAATAGTCTCCCATGTTTAGCACAGCAAGCCCGTTAATCTGCCCCACTGCCGTACCGACTACATCCATGAGATAGGTACCGTCGGCGAAAAGCTCGTGAATCTTCTGTTCATACTTGTCGGCACGGTAGCGTTTCTCACTGAGAGCCTTAGTAATATGGCGCTCTTCCACTAAGGTTGCTCCCTCTAGGGCAGCCCACGAATTTGCTTCGGCCAAGAGCTCTACTATGTCGTTAAAGCGGGTGCTGAGTTTATGCTGGTTCTCGGCTAAGCGTGAGCTGTAATCGATGATTGCTGCTACCGCACTGCGATGAAAGCTCTTTAACCCCCGGTCGCGGCAGTGCCTGCTGATAAAAGCAGCCATCTTGAGCACGTTCTCGTCCTGTCGCGTCATTTCAGTTTCGAAGTCCACTTTAATCTTAAAGAGCTTGCGGAAGTCCTCGTCAAATCGGTAGAGCAACATGTAGATGTCGTAACTGCCGATGAGGATGACTTTGACGTCGAGGGGTATCGCCTGCGGCTTTAACCCGGTGATCACGCCGCTGCTGCCGTCCGGGATGTTCTCAACACGGGCCTGCTTGTTCTTCACGGCCCGCTTTAGGGCCTTCCACGAGTGCGGATTGCCAAATAGGTCTTCGGCCTGCAGGATGAGATAGCCCCCGTTGGCGCGGTGCAGCGAGCCTGCTTTCACCTTAGTTAAGTTAGTGATCAGTGTGCCCATGCTGGGCTGAAACTCAATCATGCCGAAGAGATTGTAGTAACTGGAGTTAGTCTCAAAGATGACTGGCGCTCCTTGGGTATGACCGTGGTCAACGAAAAGGTTGACCTTGTACTTTATCTCCCAGCCTTCTTTGCTTTGACCGCGCATCGCACCTAGAACCTTCTCTTCTTCTTGCTGCGTCCCGTCGTCGGAGGAGAAGTGGCGCAGGTGTTTGTAGATGTCCTGCTCTAATTGACTAAGGTACTTCTGGGCGTCTTGGTTCGTATCGAACTGCTTGCGTATACTCTCCAGCAGGGGAAAGATGATCGAAGTGCCCGCTTTCCGCTCTAGTGCCTGCAGCTTATCCTGCACCTCGCGCTCCAGCACGCCGAGCTCTTCGAACAGAGGTTCGGCGTCCTTCTGATAGCTCTGTATCCGTTGGTTGATGCGCTCTAGGGTTGCGGCATCAAGCTCTTGCATGCGCTGTTCGTTCAAAGGTTGGCCGTCAAGGGTGGGAATGGTTACATATCCTTTGCCGGTTGGTTTAAAGAGCAGCTGCTGTGCCTTAGCTAGAGTACTGAGTTTCTCGAGGATGGCCACGGAGTTGCTCTGAAACTGCTGTACGGCTTCGTGGCGCAGAGTGCGAAACTCATCGCTTTCAAATGCTTTGGGGATGTCCTCCCTGATGCGCGCGATACAGGTCTCCACCTGCTCCTTAAACACCGCGCCTGCTCCGGGGGCAAAGGCTAACGCTATGGGGCTATCGGGATGCTCAAAGTCATAGACGTAACACCAATCGCTAGGGGTAGCCTGATGTTTAGCGCGCTCGGTGACGATTGACTTGGTATAGCTGTTGCGCCCTGTGCCGGTCAGGCCCATCAGATAAATGTTGTACCCCTCATCGGTCATGCGTAAACCAAAGGCTAAGGCGTTTGCCGCCCTGTCTTGACCGATAATGCCCTCTAGCGGCGGCACTTCGGCTGTAGTCTCAAAGGTAAAGAGTTGTTCGCTTGGTGCTGCCTTAAGGTTTTGCAGGGAAAGTTTCTCTACCACGTTTTCGCTCCTCTCGTAGTGAACTCCTGTAAACCAATTGTCACACAGCTTGCGCCCGCTGACAACCCTTCATGCGTACTTACAGTAACAAAATCCATTAAGTTAGCAGGCAGTCGAGACGTGTTAGGTCGCTATATGATTCGCGGGCGATAATCTGCTTGGCTGCTCCGTCTTTGACCAACACCACGGCAGGGCGGGGCAGTCGGTTGTAGTTGCTGGCCATGCTGTAGTTGTAGGCCCCCGTGACGTGTACCGCCAAGAGATCGCCGCTTTGGACTGCGGGCAAGGAATGGTCCCAAATCAAGATATCACCCGTCTCACAGGCCTTGCCGGCGACTGTGTAGACTTCACTCGCTGGCTCATCCATGCGGTTAGCGAGGCAGCAAGTATATTTCGCCTGATAGAGAGCTACGCGGGGGTTATCCGTCATGCCACCGTCAATGTTGACGTAGTTACGGCCGTGGTCCGTGTGCTTAAGTGCACCCACGCGATACAACGTGGTGCCGGCAGGGCCAACTATGGACCGCCCAGGCTCGATGGTGAGGCGGGGAGCAATCCCTCGCGTGTCCATATGTGTCTGTGCCGTACTGAGGAGCAAAGTGGCGAGCTCCTCTATGCTTACCCCTTGGTCCTGTGGGGTGTACTGCACGCCCAGCCCTCCACCTAAATTAAGCTCTTCCGGCCACCACCGGTGCATCGTATGATAACGCTGTACGCCGCTGAACAAGGCATCCACCGCCTGCCCAAAGGCATCGAGCTCAGTGATTTGTGAGCCGATGTGACTGTGAAAGCCCAGCAGCTCAACCCTAGGCGCGTGTAAGGCATCGGCCACTACTGCGTCGAGTTGTGTGCTACTAAGCCCGAAGCCAAATTTGGCTCCAAGGTGCCCGGTCTGCACATAGGGATGGGTCGCTGGGTTAACGCCCACGGCCACGCGCAAGAGGATGCGAATTGTTCGCGAGCTACTCTCGGCCAGCAGCTTGAGCTGCTCATACTCATAGGTGTTGTCAACGACCACGCAACCTACTCCCTCGGCTATCGCCAGGGCGAGTTCCGCGGAAGACTTATTGTTTCCATGAAAGTACACCCGTTCCATGGGGAATCCTGCCTGTCGTGCGGTGTAGAGTTCTCCCCCCGACACGACATCGAGATAGAGGCCTTCTTCGGCTAGAATCTGACACATTGCCAGACATAGAAATGCCTTGCCCGCATAGGCTACGCGATTCTGCCCGCGAACGAAGCTCGCGATATACCTCCGGCAGTTTGCGCGGATGACTGCTTCATCGTAGCAAATCAGTGGCGTCCCAAACTGCTCTGCCAACTCTACGGCATCGCACCCGCCAAGGAGAAGATGCTTCCTGTGGTTGTAGTTCTGTGTGGGCTGCGTTTGCATAGTTTCAGGGCTCCTTCCTTGTTTGGAGGGTAGGGGAGGGAAAATAACGACTCATGACTCTGGAATCTTGACCTGTTGGGCACGGGGAACTGTGCGAAAAGCCTTGCTCCGGTGTAGGGACGTGCCTTGGCACGTCCGCGGACGTGCGAAACGCACGTCCCTACAAGGCTTCTGTCGCCTCCTGCTTTCTACCAGCAAGAGGTGGCCATGTTTTCGCACAGTCTGCCGGGGAAACGAGAACGACACGCCAGCGCTAGGTACCTGTGGCCCCGAAGTGCAAAGTGCGAAGTGCAAAATGCGAAGTGCGAAGTGCGAAGTGCGTCCACGTCAACTGTCAACCCATCGCCACCCACGTATCAAGCTCGGGCTCGCTGCCCCAGAGGAAATGTCCGGGACGCACCTCTGCCCAGCGTGGTTTGTCGACCGTGTAGTCGTGTTGGGAAGGATCATAAATCAGTGGACGGCGCTTACGCTGGACCACAGGATTAGGCAGTGGCACAGCAGAAAGTAAAGTTTGTGTGTAGGGATGCAATGGATAGGAGAAGAGCTCTTCCGTCTCTGCTAATTCCACAATCTTCCCTTTACTGAGCACTGCCACCCGATCGGTGATAAACCTGACTACCGAGAGGTCGTGGGCAATAAAGATATATGTTAAACCCTTGTCCTGCTGCAGTGCGGCCAAGAGATTGAGTATCTGGGCACGGATAGAGACATCGAGCGCGGAAATAGGCTCGTCGGCGATGATTATCTCCGGCTCCATAATTAAGGCACGCGCCACGCCGATACGTTGGCGCTGTCCGCCGGAAAACTCATGCGGAAAACGCGAGGCAAACTCGGGTAACAGGCCTACTGCCCGCAGGGCTGCTTCCACCTTGCCTTGCCGCTCTGCCTCGTCATTGTAGGCACGCGTGTTGTACAGCCCTTCCGAAACGATGTAGTCCACTTTGGCGCGTTCGTTAAGTGAGGCCATGGGGTCTTGAAAAATCATCTGTATGCGACGAGTAACCTCACTGTCGAGAGCAGCCGGGATCACCCCATTGATGCGCCGCCCTTTGAAGTACACCTGGCCGTGGGTCGCCTCGTTAATACGCACGATTGTGCGCCCGATGGTGGTTTTCCCCGAGCCGGATTCGCCCACCAAGCCAAAGGTTTCGCCGCGCATCAGCTGAAAGCTCACGTCATCAACTGCTAGGAACGGTTGCCGGCTTTTCCTCGTACGGAATTCGACGCTGAGGTTCTGCAACTCTAGAATGGTTTCTCGGCTCATGCGCGTGCCTGCCCCCCCGCAAATTGATGGAGATTCCTGATTACCGGCGGCGGTTCAATCTGCGGTGCGCGAGGGTCTAGTAGCCACGTTTTGGCGTAGTGTGTAGGGCTGATGTTAAAAACAGGGGGGCGCAGTATGTAGTCGACTTTTAGGGCGCTTGGATTGCGCGGAGCAAAGGCATCGCCGGTGACTGCATTGAACAAATTAGGCGGTGTGCCTTGAATGGAAAAAAGCCTCTGCCCTTTAACGCCTAATTGAGGCAACGACGACAGCAGCGCCCAGGTGTAGGGGTGTTGTGCATTATAGAAGACTTCGTCCGCTAAGCCGCACTCGATGATGTCGCCTGCGTACATCACAGCTACTTTGTCAGCTACCTGCGCCACTACGCCTAGGTCATGCGTGATGTAGATGACAGTAAGTTTGTGTTGCTCTTGCAGACGGCGTATGAGTTCAAGGATTTGGGCTTGTATCGTCACATCGAGCGCCGTAGTCGGTTCATCGCATATGAGCAACCGCGGCTGACAGCTCATGGCTATGGCAATGACCACCCGTTGCCGCATGCCGCCGGAAAACTCGTGCGGATACTGGTAGTAGCGGTCTCCCGGGTTGTCAATACCCACATCGGCGAGCAGCTCAAGCGTGCGTTGCTTCGCACTGTGCCCTGTTAGCTGTTGGTGCAGTGTTACGGTCTCTTCGATTTGCTTCCCCACAGTGCGCAAAGGGTTGAGCGCCGTCATCGGGTCTTGAAAGACCATCGCGATTTTCTTGCCACGAATGCGCGACCACTGCTTGGCTGACTTGAAAGTGGCGAGATCTTCGCCTTCAAACATGATGCTACCTGAGTCGACCCAGCCGTTAGCGTCCAACATCCCCACAAAAGATTTTGTGAGCACTGATTTCCCTGAGCCTGACTCTCCCACAATGGCCAAGGTCTGTCCCTCCTGCACATCCAGAGAAGCCTCTCGAATCGCGGTTAGCACGCGCCCGCGCAGACTGAACTTGATGACGACATTGCGTACGGAAAGGAGTGTTTCTGCCATGTGCTCTCCTCCTAGCCTTAAGTATGGTTGCGCGGGTCAGCCGCATCCGAGAAAGCATTGCCGATTATATAGAAAGAGATGGTAATGAGCGAAACCATAATTGCGGGAAAAATGAGCTGATAACGCATGGCGGGGATCATCATGATTTGCCGCCCTTCGTTGATCAGGTTGCCGAGGGAAGGAATCTGCAACGGGAGCCCCAGGCCGATGTACGTCAGAAACACCTCGGAACCGATGGCCATGGGTACAGCTAGGGCGAAGCGCAGCATAATGACCGAGACTAGGTAAGGGAGAACATTCTTGGTGATGATGCGGTGCGTAGGTGTGCCTAGGCAACGCGACGCCAGATTGTACTCGCGGTCACGAATGATAATGACTTGTGTGCGCACAAAGCGCGAAACAGAAACCCAACCCAAGGCGCACATGGCAATGATCATCGTGCTGATACTCGGGCGGAGCATGTAGGCGAGTAGCGTCATGACAATCGTGGTTGGGATATTGTCGAGGACATTGTAGATTTCTGTTAACACCCGGTCTAGCCGCCGCACGTATCCCCAAATAGCCCCTACGATTATGCCGAGCGTGACATTCCATGTGGCCACGAGCAGGGCAATCATCAGAGAAGTGCGTGTGCCGCGCCACACCCGTGCCCAGAGATCCTGTCCGATAGAATTAGTACCAAACCAAAAATCTGCGCCCGGGCGGACGTTGCGCAGCTGCCTAAATGTCTCTTGGTTGAGATTGATTACGTTAGGATCGCGCTGTCCCGGTAGGTAAGGCTGTATTACGGTGAAGATCAGGAGTACGCCTAGGACAATTAGTGCGACTACGGCGGTTTTGCTCTGTAAGAATTTACCAAGAGTGGCTCCCCAGTAACTATAGTCCGAGTAGCCGGTGCGCTCTGCGGCTTCTTGGTCATAGCCGGCGAGGGTGAACAGATCTGGGCTAATTTCCTGTAAGACGGGCTCACGGCTTAACATCAGCGCGCCCCCTCTCGTTTTACTAACTTAATGCGGGGGTCAATGACGGCCATCAGTACGTCCCCAAGGAACAAACCAAAGACGCCAATGGTGGAATAAATGAGCACGAGCGCTTGCACGAGAGGGTTATCTTGCCGACTAATAGCGTCAATGAGTAGTCCCCCCATGCCGGGAATGGAATACAACGACTCAATAAACAGCGATCCGGCAATCGTCATGAGGAGTGTGGTAGGCAAGTGCTGTGCCATTGGGACAAAGGCATTGCGTAGGACATGTTTGAACATTACTTGCGTGTCGGACAGACCTTTCGCACGGGCAAGTTTAATGTAGTCGCGATTCAGTTCGTCTACCATGAAGCGACGCATCCACAGAGCATAGCTGGCAATGCCGCCAAGCGACATGCTGACGGCCGGAAGAATCCAACTGATGGGCCGCGCGCGGTCAAAGAGAATAGGTATTTTGAGATAGTGGGTTGCGTAGAGCTGAATAAATAGGAAATACACCGCTGCGGGAACCGCATTTATAAACACGACATAAGCGGAGCCGAAGTTGTCAAACCACTTGCCCTTCTCGCGCGCTTGCATTACACCCATTAGCAGGCCGAAGCTCAGCGACAAAGTGAGTGCGGCGAGACCGAAATAGAGGGAATAGGGGATTTTCGGCGCGATAATCTCTGTGATTGGAACTTGCGGACGAAAGATGATAGACGTGCCTAAATCTCCCTGCGATAGGTCTACATAGAAGTTCTTGAGTTGTATGTACCAAGGGTCTAGTAACCCCATACTGTCGAGAATAGCGTTCCGCTGGGCCAGTGTCAGTTTATCGTAGGCATCGCCGAAATACCCTTCCATCGGTAGTAAGCGCATAAGTAAAAAGACGAAAGTAAGCACGATAAACACCGTCAGCAGTGACTGTAACCCCCGGCGCAACGTGTATGCGAACAAACCACCGGAGGAGGTACGCTGGCGAGTAGTGGGCATAGTTTGTTCCTCCTTTACCGAGCATCAGCAGAGCAAGGAAGGGGCCGCACACAGCGACCCCTCCTCAGCTGAGTGAATCAGGGTGTGTTTACTGTCCCCACCGTTTGAGTGCGGCGGCGCGGTCGCGCTGCCACTGGGCCTCAGCAGCCTCGAATTGCGCCATGTTCATGGGCCGCTCGAGTATGATTTGGTGCTTGAAGCTTAGACCTGACACGCCGAAAGGCGCATAGGGATTCGAAAATGGATGCAAACGTGAGGCTACGTACCCACCTCCACCGCGGCGATAGGGGATGACGTAAGCGTTATCAATGAGATAGGCCTCGGCCTGAGCGAAGAGGTCAAACCTCTTTCTGAGATCTACCAATTCGGCGCGGGCCGCGGCAATCAGCCGCTCGTAGTTGCCACTCCACCCTGTGGCCATGTTAAGGGGACTGTAGGTGTTGTTTGGCATAAAGGGGTCGACATAAGTCTCGGGGTCGGCGTAGTCTGGGCCCCAGTTGACTTCTTGGAATGCGAAATTGCCGGGCCGGCGTGTGGCATCTAGGAACCCAGTTGGCGGGAAGCCCACGGGTACTACGTCGATGAACCCTCGGCCAAGCATGGTCTCTAGCTGCTGCTCAATGACTTGGACGCGATTTACCCAGTCAGGAGAGCCGGTGTTAAACGGCATCATCATGCGAATGGGGAAGGTCGCGCCAGCGGCACGCAACTCAACCTGGGCGCGATTTCTGAATTCGAGCGCCTGCCTGCGGTCAAAGAAATTCATCGCGCGCAGACGAGCTAGCGGTGCAAGCTCGGTGTAGTCCATGCCGGCCACAGTGGCAAAGCCGTGGGGCACGATGGTGTTTTGCATCTGCCGCTCGGGATGATAAGGGTCAAAGGTCAACATGGCCGCGATGCGGTCAAACCCATGGAAAACCGCTTTGCGGAAGTTTAGGTTGTTGACGGCGAGGCGCCAGTTGTCAGGCTGGTGTTCGGCGGCGAAGCGGGGGTTGAAGTTGAAGGCATACCAGAACGAGAAGTTACCGACGGCCGCCGGGCGCACAAGGTCGCGACGGGCGGGATCCTGTAGCCATCCGTCGAGAATGGCGATGGGGATGGAGGCCGCGGATATTTCGCCACGGAAGAACATTTCGGGTGCGAGCGCAGCGGCTTCACGGTTAAAGCGATAGGTCAAGCGGTTAATATGTACGAAATCTCTATCCCAGTACCGCGGGTTCTTCACGAACTCGCGAATGTTCTGTGGCTGATGATTAGTCAAAATGTACGGGCCATTGTTGAGCAAGGTGGTGTGATCGGTGCCAAAGCGGCGACCGGTCTCGGCAAGGAAGCGGCCATTAGCGGGGAAGAAGCACACATAGGTTAGCATGCTCATGAAGTAAGGCACGGGACGACTTAGGGTGTATTCAACGGTGTAGCGGTCTACTGCCCGAATGCCTACTGTAGAGAAGTCGGTGGTGCGACCATTAAAGAAGTCCTCCGCTCCCCGTATAACACGAAACACGATGTTGGCCGTGCGGGAAGCGTTCTCCGGGGTTAACACATAGCGCAACCCGTCAACAAAGTCTTGGGCCACAGTTTCGGCGTATTCGCGCCCGTCCCACGTCATCCACGGTACACCTTGGCGCAGGGTGAACGTATACGTCAGCCTATCGGGGGAAATCTGCCAGTGACGAGCAAGCGACGGGTGCAGGATTCCCAACTCATCGTATTCAACCAGAGCCGAGACTGTGTTTGCCGCGACTACATGTTCTGCGGTGGTGGCCGTAACCAGGTAGTTCATCGTAGTCAGTTCTCCCGAAAAGACGGTGTTAAAGTCGCCTAGCGAGCGCGGCGCGGCACGCGGTGGGAGCGGCGCGTGGGTGATGGCTACTGTGTGAGTTGCGTCTACCCATTCTACTTGCGCCCCTAGGCTTTCCGCGACAAAACGCAGCGGCACTAGGGTGCGTCCTTGAATGATCACAGGCGCGACATCGAGGCTAGTCTCCACACCTGTAAGCCAAGCACGGGGACTACCCGGCTGCAGCAATACGAACGAGGGTCCGTAATACCCGGCTACAGTGTTGGTGCGCTCGTCCCAGTCCACTTGTGCGCCTAGGGCTTCGAAAATGACGCGGAAGGGGACGAGGGTACGTCCGTTGCGAATTACGGGGGCAACTTCAGTTGCAAGCGGCCTTCCATTGAGTGTTAGAGAAATAGGGCGATTGGCTTGCGCAATCAGATGCATTTCGCCGGTAGCTAGCAGCAGCGTTACGAGTAGCGCTATTGCCAAGACTTTTCTCAGCAACTCTAATTCCTCCTTCTGTTCGAGTGTCTCAGTGCCTCTGGGGGACGTCCCGCCGTGTGTTCACTCCCTCCTTCCACGCGAAACTCATCATCTTCTATAAAGTACGCTACGGATTATGAAATTTCCTGCAATTCTGACGCGTGATGAGGACGTTATTTTCATCACAAAAAGCCCCCTAAAAGGAGGGCTTGCAGTGGGACAGCCGTCCCCTTGTACACGTGTCCTCAGCTCTGAAAGATGTCCGCTAAGCCGACCCTGAGCCCAGCAAAAAAATACGATGCTAGGATGTCGTCCTGTTTATAGGAAGCGTGTTCATCAACGGCGAAATCGCTAAACCCATAAATCATAACTGTTCGCTTATCGGGATCAACCACCCAAAACTCCCTGACACCGGACAGCATGTATGTGTTGAGTTTGTCCACCATGTCTTTAGAGCGGGTGCTCCGAGAAAGAATCTCTATACATAGGGTCGGCGTGCCCATGTACCGACCTTTTTCGTTGACCGCTGTCTCTAGATCGCAGGCCACGAGCAAATCAGGTTGCATCACATCCGGGGTCAGAAAGCCTTGTTTGTGAAAGTGCACGTCAAACGGCGCGTAAAATACTTTGCACTTACCATCCTTTAGGTAGGACCGCAATACCACATGCAAGTTGCCCGAAATATCCTGATGGAAGGTCCCGGGTGAAGATAGGAGCACAATTTCGCCGTTGATATACTCCATTCTGAGTTCACTTTTTTCGTAAATCTCCATGAACTCCGTGTAGGAGACCTTCTTGCCGCCGTAGCTGTAGTCGAGAGCTCGTTCCCTAACCGTAAAATAGCGCTCAATGTCTGTGATGTACGGCGTAATCCTGACAGCTTTCTTGCCATTCTTGGTAATGACAACTTCGTGGTCGGCCGTGACGTAGTCTAGATACAGCCCTAGGTTGGTCTTGAGCTCTGTAGCCGTAATGACCTTGGTAGTGTCTCTCATTCCCTCTCACCTCGTACGACAACTATACATCATCGTGCGAAATATAGCAAGATGGAGAATATCGCACGACTCAGTGATGTGTGCGTTGCACGCCTCCGTCAGACTGTGCGAAAAGCCTTGCTCCATTGTAGGGACGTGCCTTGGCACGTCCGC
>Ga0136707_1000238_pt1 | contig 11530 bp, 10 predicted proteins | sample 4C3metaG_FD_101397 | JGI IMG/M metagenome (GOLD analysis project Ga0136707, IMG submission 101397) | Freshwater bacterial and archeal communities from Indian Creek, Illinois, USA - 4C3 metaG | ecosystem: Environmental > Aquatic > Freshwater > Unclassified | place: USA: Indian Creek, Illinois...
GTATTTCTTGGTCACGCCCCAGTTATATTCAATTTCAACCGCCGACATTGTCGCCCACGCACATTGAAAACACTTACCCTTGTAACTGGCTGAACTCAGCATTCTTGCGCCACGCTCTTTATAAGTAGCCATATCTGGTGGCTCTATCAGATATGGGGGTGGCGTAGTGGCTTCAGCTAGATCGGCTTTCTTTATAATTTTTAAGCCTCCGGCACGGTAGTAGTTGGCGTAGTCGCTCACATCATACATTTTTGTCCACGCAGACCCCTTTGCAACATAACCAATTCGGAAAATAAGCTTCTGCTGTTGATTTTCCGAGATAGCTACGGAAAATTGAGTCTTTATTCCATTGGCTTCGCCATCAAGAAACAGATTGTAGCCGCGATGATAGTGAGTGCGGTTATCAAGCCTGTACCGCCACACGGTTGTACGCGGTTGGATGGATATTATCGTGCCTTGCCATTCAATTTTTTCTGCGTCATTGATTGTCATTTTCTAATTCCTCTTAACCGGCTTTTGCGGCTGTTTTATACGCAAATCCCGTCTTCGATTGCATAAATATTATGTCACCATTTTTTTTTGCTTCAAGGGGTGGTCGAAGGAATCATTAAATGAAAACTTGCCTACTTCACCACATACCTCGTCAGCCTACCGCTACCTACTTTCTTAATAAGCCCTTTGGATAGCATCACTTTAAGCATATTAACTGCATGGGTTGTACCCACCCCAAGAGCATCTTCAACATCACTACGGGTAATTTCCTTTTGTTTCTCACACAATCTGAGTACTGGCAAATACTTTTCTTCCTCTACGCTTAAAGACTGTACATGTGTATTAGGCAGAACAACTCGAAATGCACCTTCGACATTTTCAAACTTTGGCTGAACAGATAGGCCTTTATAACAACTGATGATTTTACTAATTCCAGTGCCATATGCTTCAATCAGTTTCATTCTGTAAAAGAGACTTGCAAGGTTTTCATTTCTAGGTTGTGATGCACCAAGCATTGCAGCTTCCAGAGACATTCCTGAGACTAATCCCCCAAGCGAAATGATTTCTAAACGGTCTGAATAGAGATTTATAATTGTACTCCCACTAAAGGCATACTCTCTGTGAACAATAGCATTGAGCAATGCCTCACGCACGGCATCTTCCGGATAATCTCTTTCATCTGTGCGTAGCAAATCATGAAAGGTAGCCTTCGTGCTGTTATAAAAATCTATGGTTTTAAATGCATCTGTAAGCTGATTAAATAATGAGCCGGTCAATTCCTTTCGGTCTTTGAATACCAATTTGTCAGTACCCTGAAAAACAGCAAATTTAACAGAATGCTTACACTGATCCGAAACCAATAGTCCCATATTTGTATAGATATCATCTTGAGAAAGAATCCCCAAGTTTTTCATATGAACCTGTGAAAACTCTAATTGTCGTTGTTCCATTTCTTTATTTAAGCTCGTAAATGTCAATTCTTGAACGAGAGACCGATTATTTTCAAATGAATCCCCATCCGTCATTTTAATCATCATGCGAATTGCATCCTCAGATGCAGGTGCAGAGGTCGTTCCACTTCTAACATAGACTCCGGATGGTTTTAGTCCTTTGCCTGAAAGATAATAAGGTTTTTTAGTCCCTTGATTAATTGTTAACTTGATAATATTCTTATCTTCTTTTTGAACAAGCTCAATAGTCGTAAACATAGAAACATCCGGGCGAATGCTATCTCGTACAGCATTTGATATTTGCTGCATCACAAAATTCACATTATCAAGACCCGTTATTTCTCCATTATCCTGAACGCCAATATATATTGTGCCACCGTTGGTATTTGCAAATGCCACAACTTCCTTTTTCATATCGGGAGTGTAGATTTCCTTTAATTCAATAGTTTCACTTTCATACATTCTCATAACATCACCCTTTATATCAGTTTCTATCACTTCTGCCACTATTCTATCACTGACAGTGTTAGAAAACAAGTCAAACAGTTCGACAATTCATGACACAGGGATCATCTCATCTTCTTCTACCAGAATGTACTCGTTAATACAATAAAATGCAGTACCCAATTTCACAAAAAAGAGCCGTTCGAGAAATTCTACGAGAGATTGGACAAGCTCTTGATATGAACACGTAATAGAAGCAACTGTAATCATATAAAGCCATTACGGTTTCTTTTCATTTTTGGTCCGATAATGTTATTGGTCAGTATAATTGTCAGCAGTTCATATTAATTGCGACACAATACCTGTCAGTACTACAATTCAATAAATACATTTGAGTTGAATAGAAAGTACAAAACCAGTCATAAAAAATACGTTTTCTGGCACATCATAACCTGTTTTGATCATGATTTTTTATGATCAATCAGGCATCATTTATTTTTGCTTAAAATTTGATCTGGTTAAAGAGGGCCGGCACCACCCTTAACCCTCTTTTCTCTGGTAAAATACCAGTGAAATAAAACCACCAGACACGTTCATTGTAATTGACACACCGCTTCGTTCAAAGATGTTGGAAAATTATCTCTGTGAAAACCACGAAACCCAAGGTGATGACAGTCGATGTCTTTCTCAGCCGTATATGTTTTTATCAGTCTATACCTGCGCCGCTTTAACCTCTCTTAACGCGGATAAGCCGGTTGAATGTATTAATAAATTCTAACTCAACTTCTATAAAATCTCTTAACGAAAAGTCATGATCCATGTACTTTACAGGCGGGGCATTTACAGTTGACATGCCCTTCAACTCTGTTAGTTCATAGTGCAGCAGCAAATCGTCAACATTTCTGATGCGGAGTTTCTCATCTAAAGTGAGATCGCCTAAGCCGAACTTCTTGTAAATCAAACTTTGGAGCTTTTCCTCAACAGCAATATATGCAGGCAATTGAGCCTTGACCGGTCTTGTTAAATCAGAAACATAACTTTCACTTGCATCGTGCAAAAGACATCCTAATTGTATCTTTTCGGAATAATCTCGAATTTTTGCTTCATTATAACAATTTATGGCATGCTGTGCGACAGAGTAGAAATGATCGATGTGCCCGTTAGCTCTGGTCATCAAAGACAAAGAATGGGCAATATCTTCAATCACAATGTCCTCAGCAACAGGTTTAAAAGGATTAACCTTCTTTTTTGTGTAAGTCACTATATAGTCAGTCATGCAATTCTCCTTTTGAATTTAAGCTGGCAGGAGTTCTATAGCACATCTCGTTTCTGAACTTTGCTTGCACACGATGTCACCATCACTAATTTCTTTAATGTTTATTCATCGATGTTATTAATATAATCAAACATCCCGGAATCACTTTTCCAGCATAAATTTCGCCGACTATTACCAATAAATCCGCGTCGTTCATGACAGGATTGCTCTTTACAGCTAAAAACGAACTTACGGACGCTTCTTATCGGGATAACGAGCTCTTTTGCCGGATGTGAAGCCGCCAAAATAAGAAGGCTTTGATGCTTTTCCTGTGAAGGAATTGTTACGATTCGCCAAAGACTGGCGATCAAACGACGGTGCTTTTGGCTCTATAAACTTGTTAACCAAGGAATAAAGATGTTCTGAAATTTCGGGCAATGTTTTACCGATCAGTTTTTGAATAACTTTTAGCAGCAACTTTTCTTCAAAATCACAAAAAGAGATTGCCTTTCCCCCAAGACCGGCTCTGCCTGTACGGCCAATTCTGTGAATATAGGTCTCGGGCACTTCCGGCAGGTTGTAATTTATGACGTGGGAGAGTTCTTCAATATCAAGTCCCCGTGCTGCAATATCAGTTGCAACTAGGATTCTTGTTTTTCTTTCTTTGAAATTACTCAAAGCCAACTGTCTGTTGGTTTGAGATTTATTCCCGTGAATGGCTTCCGCCACGAATCCCTTTTTATGCAGATCTTTAACGACTTTATCAGCGCCGTGTTTAGTTTTTGTGAATACAAGAACAGAATCGTATTGAATACCTTTCAGTAAATCAACCAGTAAGTTCGTCTTGTTTTCCTTATCAACAAAGTATACTTCCTGTTCTATTATATCAATCGGTGAAAAGGCCGGCTTTATATCAATTTCCACGGGTGATTTTAAAATCGCATCGGCTAACTTCGCGATCTCGGTTGGCATCGTTGCCGAAAAGAACATGTTTTGCCGTTCCTTAGGAAGATAAGTGATAATCCTTTTGACATCCTGAATCATTCCCATATCCAGCATATGGTCTGCTTCATCAAGCACAAAGTGCTTGACATGTCGTAAATCAATAAAGCCCTGATTGATTAAATCAAGCAGTCGGCCAGGCGTTGCTACAAGAATATCGATTCCTTTATCCAACTCCCTCGTTTGCGGTACTTGTCCAACTCCGCCATAAATTGCGAGTGTCCTTAAGCCTAAATTCGCCCCATAAGCAACAAAGCAATCCTTGATTTGGATAGCCAATTCCCTTGTCGGAGCAACGATTAAGACTTTGATTTGCCTTTTGCCTTTTCGTAGGCCTTGTTCCAACGAAAGACTCTGCAAAATCGGGATAGAAAAAGCAGCAGTCTTACCTGTACCTGTTTGTGCACAGCCCAGTAAATCCAAACCCTCAAGCAGGGGTGGAATAGCTTTGATTTGAATCGGGGTAGGCTCGGTATATCCTTGAGCTGATAGAGCTTTTTGGATTGGGTCAATTAATTTTAATTCGCTAAATAACAATTTAAATCTCCTATAATTCTTATATATTTATAACTTTTCGGGAACTTTTCGAAAATCAGTTAATTTTATTTTTTGTTCAATTTCACTTTTCTCTCACTTTCTATCCTTAAACATAAAAACACAAACCATGCAACCACTGGTATAACACAAGACCATTTCATCAATGCCGAAGAGAAGAAATGAGTATTGTAAACGGCAACGGAAGTTAATACAAGAGTAATATAACATATTCTTCAAGATAACACAAGAAGTGTTATGCTCGGGTTCTTGAAATTGGATGGAAAGTGAGTAATTTTTGTTTCTACCATACGTCGCCGATTCTTTTCAAAACAACTCATCAAAAGAATATTATAGCGTAGCTTAAGCTCGTCCGGCTGAATCCCTAAATATGCAGATTTGGGCTTTACGGTATCTTATATTCCGCAATATATTCCAGATGCCTAAAATCTTCATTAAAATCCAAACCATAGCCTACAACGAAGATATCTGGAATATTGAATCCCACATATCTTAAGGGGAGGTTTATAAATCTTCTTGCGACATTGTTCAAAAGAGCGCAGACATGTAAACTTTCGGGCTTATGATTTTTTAATATTCTGGTCAGATACGCTAGAGTTAAACCTGTATCCACTATATCTTCAGCTATTATCACATGTCTGCCTGTTATTAGTATGTCAAGATCTTTGGTGATCTTAACCGCACCCGAAATACTCTGACCTTCAGGGTATCGCCCTATTGACAATGTGTCAACATGTATCGGAATACTAATTGCACGTGTTAAGTCAGAAAGAAAAAACATTCCGCCGCGAAGTACGCTAACAACAACCGGATGTAACCCTTTATAATCCTCACTTATCTCGCGGCCCAGATCTATAACTCTTTTCCGAAGCCTTTCTTTTGAAATCACAGTACGACCGACACCATCCGATTTTTCCATTATCATAAAACCCCAAACTTTCTTAAAAGCTTGTTTATATCTTTTTTATACAAAATTGAGATATTAACTTCAGGATAGAGTGCTTTTAGTTTTCGCATCTTTCTGTTTTTTCCGGTTACATATTTCTGATTCATAGTTGTCAATTCGACATATGTCTGAAATGCAGGCAAGAAAAAATCCGGAGTAAATGCCTTAGTTACATTGCCTTCCTCATCCCATTCGATTGGGAATGTAGTTGGTTCATACTTCCATTCCACATGATACATTTCAAGAATTTTAACAAATTCAGCTTCACTTTTATGCACAAAATCGCGCTTCTTTAATTTGTTTTCATCAGCATCAATTTTTATAAACGAAGTGTTGTTTTTTATCTCATCAGGAAACATATTGGCAATCATTTGTGATATTTGCGTAATCTTTAGTTTTTCCGTATTGAAAGTAATGTGATAAAGACTGTTATCTCCCCAATTTTGCGAATATATGTCGAACAAATATTTCCTGTGTTTCCGATCGCTTAAAGCTATAAACTTTTGTGCCTGAGCAACATCAATACCATACTGTTCGCATATTCGATTTATTCTCGCCTGTTCCGGCGATATAATCCGAAGATGAAAAGCATTAGGATTATCTTTAAAGACCATTTCGGCTCCTAATCCAAGAATGATAGCACCCGAATCTTTAGTTGCATCTTTAAGCCGATTTTCAATCGAAACATAAAACGGAATTCCTTCGGACGAGAGTGTTAAATGTGCTTTAGGGCTGTCTCTAAGAAGGTTTATTTGATTTGATTTTGCAATTCCGGAAAGCCATTGGGTGTTTACATATTCTCTGTCAATAAGCGGTAAACCAAAAGATTTTGATAACTCCTTAGCCAACTCTTCTCCCAAACTTCCGGTTTGACGAGAAATAGTAATTATTAACAAAACTCCCATCCCCCTTAAGTTTTCCTCAACTATTACTATATCATACCAGAAAAAAATCGCAACTAAAATAAAAACACACGAAAAAAGTCGATCGCGTTATGTACAGGCTTATAAACTGAATAGAATGCAATCTAAAGCTGATTGAGCGTTATTTTAATCAAATTCAAACTTGACATTCAGAAACAGCCATGCTATATTTATTTTAGGCTCCAAGGAATTTTCTTCGTTAGTTGAAACCTTGAAGTTCTGTTTAAGGTATCTGATGGATGTATTTGTTAACGGTGAAGAAAAGGGATTTTCGTGAACGAAGTCTTATTTATGAAGTTTTTGATGGTATATTAAAAAAGGATTAAGTAGATTTCAGGAAAGAGGCTTTCTTAGAATTAAAAATTCGATGAACCGTTTGTTTAGAATCCAAAAGGAATTATTAGCAGAGCAGACGGGATGGATTTTCGGGGATGTTCGTTGGAGCTTTTCATTTATCAAAGCATCATGCTATATCAAAAAGAGACTTTAATCCAGTGTATTTTAATAAGCTTGAACTGTTCTCACACAGGTTTAAGTAAATCGATTGATTCAACAGCTTAACACCACGAAAAAAGTTCATAATATTTACTCTCTGTTTTTAACATTGAAGTCTCACCATGTAGACAGTTATGTTGTCAAGATAACAAAGGGGGACACAAAATTGTTCAATAATATGTGTCCCTTTTTTGTCGTTTGCTTTTTATGGAGATTGTTTGCATTTACGCGTTTTAATACTTAGTCTATTTACCCCCGCGCTTTTTGAAATCCTCATCAATCCTTTGCTTCCAATCCGCATTTATGGGGATATTAGCTCGCAGATGACTAACAGTTTCGCTCATTACTTGATAGTTTAGTGATGTGCCAACACTGTCCGCATGAAAATTCGCTGCCCTGTCTTTATTTATACCAATACGCTCCGCAACATCAATAGCATCGATATTTGCTCCGAGAAAGATGAACTCCCAACCATATTTAATTTTTTGGTGTTCAATCATTTGCCGTATCTTCTCATAACTGAATTCACGGCTTGCATTTTCCAAACCATCGGTAGTTATCACGAACAAAACTTTTTCTGCACGCTCATCTTCGGCTGTGTGTTTCTGAACATTTCCTATCTTATTGATCGTCTTACCGATAGCGTCAAGCAGTGCCGTTGAGCCTCGAACAAAATATTCTTTACTTGTTATAGGTGTAATTCCCCGAAGGTTGATTCGATCGTGAAGCAATTCATATCTGTCGTCAAAAAGCACCGTTGTAATTATAGCTTCCCCCGCTACCTTCTTTTGCTTTTCAATCATGGTATTATAGCCGCCTATGGTATCGCTTTCAAGCCCGCCCATCGATCCACTTCTGTCCAATATAAACACCAACTCAGTCAAATCTTTTTTCATATTTTTATCCTCCAATCACAATTTCGTAATTAAAGAATACCAGAAAACCAACGGTATCAGGTCGCTTTCGAGGCGACAAATTATGTCGTACGCAAACTGAATTAACCGCTTAAAAGCTGTTGATCAAATGCGAATAGAGCCTCGTTAATCGCAAAAATATTGTAATTGCCTTCCTCAATACATCGCTCTGAACTCGCTACTAAAACATTGTATTTGTCTTGACCAAATATTTTCTTAACCAATACATTTCCGAGTCTATCAGCCTTCTCCCAATCATCAGGAATTTCAGTTTTATCTTCGCTGTCCATATATTGCTTTATAGGCGTAAAAGCACCTTTGTAATTCTTTACATGTGATCTTGGCATGCTCTGCATATTGATGCATGAGTAAAGAGCAAGTACCTCCAACGAAAAGGTGCATTTATCCCCCCCCTTTTTAATATAGACCGCTCTATATTATATATTCAAAGGACTGGATTGGTGCAATACTTTATGATTTTTTCCTAAGCATTGAGTAAAGAGGGATCTCAAAAGGCATGGGCAAGAAAAGCTTTTGTTGAGCATGCGGCGCGACTTTTATAGGATTTTTATACTCATCATACATTTTGCTGACTGTGTACACAACTAAACTAATGTTTTTCGGGGTTACAATCTCAAGTTCATCACCTACAGCGAAATTATTCCTCTGTTCAACCAGCATCAATTTTTCATCTGAGTTATATCCCATTACTAAACCTAAAAAATCATATGATCGTACGTAACTGCTGCTTTCATACACCTGCGCTTCACTATCAGGCTTCCCAAAATAGAATCCGGTAGTATATCTACGATGACTGACTTTTTCTAATTCGGAACATGACAATTCACTAAAACGGTAATTGTCGGTGTTTTCAGCGTATGCATCAATCTCATGTCGATATGCCCTTACAACCGAAGCCACATAATAGACGCCTTTCATTCGGCCTTCAATTTTAAAGCTGTCAATCCCGGCATTTGCGAGCGGTTCGATGTGCTTAATCATGCTCAGATCCTTTGAATTAAGAATGTATGCTCCTCTGTCATCCTCTGTAATTGGCAAGAATTCACCAGGACGCTTTTCTTCGGAAAGGTAATATTTCCATCTGCAAGGTTGAGCGCATTCGCCTCTGTTGGCATCTCTGCCTGTCAGGTAATTACTTAGCGCGCATCGGCCCGAATAAGCAATACACATGCTCCCATGCACAAAGCACTCTATTTCAAGCGATTGCGGAGTATTTTGCCTTATATGAACTATTTCGCCCAAAGATAGCTCCCTTGAAAGAACAATCCGCTTAACTCCCAAAGAGTGCCAGAAAGATGCGCTTCGCCAGTTGGTGGTATTTGCCTGCGTACTTAAATGAATATCAAAACTTGGCTTAAAATCAATTAAATAAGCCAATACACCCGGATCTGAAACTATGACCGCATCTACTCCCACATCGGACAAGAATCGAATGTATTCGCCAAGACCTTCAAGATCCTCATTGTGAGCAAATATGTTCATAGTGACATATATTTTTTTCCCTGATTTATGCGCGTAAATGACTGCCTGGCTAAATTCTTGAAGCTCGAAATTATCGGCATACGCCCTAAGACCGAAACGTTTAGCAGAAATGTATACCGCATCCGCTCCGTATTCTAATGCCACCTTCAAACACTCCATATTCCCGGCAGGTGCTAAAAGTTCCGGAATCCTATATAGATTTTTAGAAGTTTCAGTTTTTATCTCCATAAATGTTCGAATTCTTCAATAGCTCTCTGATGCTCTGCGTATGTTTCACTAAATTCGTGCGTTCCATCTCCTCTATATACAAAAAATAGCATTTTGTTTTGATCTGTCATGTAGTCTTCATACGGAAACAACACTGCCTCAACCGCCAATTGGCTGGGTGCAGATATCGGACCTAAAGGTAATCCAAGGTGCTTATAGGTATTGTATTTTGAATCTTTGGTTGCTTCTATCTGTGCGTCGGTGGCAAACGGTCCTTCCCATTCTTCACGCGGAATAAGATACAATACCGTTGAACATGCCTGCAAAGCCATATCGACATTCAGACGATTGTGAAAAACCGCAGAAACTTTATGAAATTCCCCAAATCCTGCTTCCGCTTGGACAATCGAAGCCAGTACTATAACTTCGTCAATAGTCATATCAATGATATTAGCTCTGGCAGCAATTGTAGTTTCATTAAACTCTCTGTCATAAACTTTTCGATCGAATGTACGAAGCATAATTCGTATAATATCATCGGGCGAAGCATCTTTATAAGCCTCATAAGTATCCGGAAACAGGTACCCTTCCAAAGGATACTGACCTTTTCTGCGCTCCAAAGGTATATTTTCAAGGAAATTGAAATCATCGATGTATCTGTCTAAATCTTTTGCTGAATCAATGAATTCTTGAGCTGTAAATTCAAACATCTTATTTCCGTCTTCAGTAGTCAAAGCATATAACAGATGCGCCATCTCGCTTATAGTGTATCCTTCAGGTATTCTGAACCTGACAGTGTCAGGAATCGCCTTGCCTTCCATGAGATGATCAATAATCTGCTGCATATTCATGTCCCTTGACAAGCTATATTCACCAGCTCTAAGCTTGTGCGCCTGGTCGGTTAATTCCGCAAAAAGCTCAAATACAAACTCGTTTCTTATAAGATCGTTACGGAAAAGTATATCTGATATCCTTGCAAGCGAAGAACCCATAGGAATCTCAATAAGAACTTCTATAGAATCCTGAGGATTCACGGGACGCAGTAATTCTCTGTATAGTACATTAAAAGCAAACAATACGCTCCCTATTACAATCGCCAAACTTACAGCAAAAATAGATATCTGCCTTATGAGAAGCATTATCAATCTTTTTTCATTGTTTGTATTTTGAGGCTGTTTTTGAGCCGTAGCTGTTCTTGCCATAACTGTCTCACATCCCTTTTTCGGGGTTATACCTTTTTAACAAGTGTTCCGGCGGCTTTTTTATAGAGTTCAAGGACAGGAAGGCCAAATATACCTATCACTACCGCCTGACCTAATGCTATATAACCCACTGTAGGCCAGTAGGGCAAATCGTATGCAGGCGCTACATAAAGCGAAACTCCTAACGCATTGACCACAACCGGAGGAAGCATTGCCAAATATCTGTTTTTAATTTTATAGGTTAAAACAGCTGCAAGAAGGGTCAAAGCGCTTCCTCCTAAAATGTCTACAAGTCCAAGCGGGCTTGCGAAGTTAGCAAAAAACACTCCCACAGTTAGTCCTAAAATGGCAGCAGGATCAATAAACGCAAGCATAGTCAGAGCCTCTGGAATTCTGAATTGTATAGGACCGAAAGCTATCGGCGTTACCATTAAAGTTATCACAATATATACGGCTGCAATGATACCGGCCCTTGCGACAAATCCTGCCGGGCTGTCCGATTTTAAAACTGACTTTACGTTGAACCGCAATCTAAAACTCTCGCTTTCTGATTAAAAATCAGACTACCCTGTCAAAAAAAACCTAAATCTCCATTATGACCGGCAATATCATAGGATTCCTTTTTGTCTTTTCATAAAGAAA
>Ga0136707_1000239_pt1 | contig 11511 bp, 11 predicted proteins | sample 4C3metaG_FD_101397 | JGI IMG/M metagenome (GOLD analysis project Ga0136707, IMG submission 101397) | Freshwater bacterial and archeal communities from Indian Creek, Illinois, USA - 4C3 metaG | ecosystem: Environmental > Aquatic > Freshwater > Unclassified | place: USA: Indian Creek, Illinois...
AAAGTTCAAAAAAAATCAACTCAATTTCTCTTGCCAAATAAAGCACCCGGGAAAAGCCTCTTGCGTATCAATGGAAACCGCATCTGCAAATAATCCAAAAATTGCCGAACCGCTACCGCTCATGGATACATACACAGCTCCATGCGCATATAAATTGTGTTTCATTTCTTTCAACAACGGATGTTGCACAAAAACAGAATCTTCAAACTTATTAAAAACAAGACTATTCCAATCTTCCAAAGGATGTTGCACTGCTGAGAGCAGAGGCACAATTGGCATCTCTGGTGAAACTTTGCTATATGCCTGGGCTGTGTTTACAGGCACTCTGGGAACAACCAACAACAAATGCAATCCGGACAGTTGCAAGCCGATGGGTTCCAAAACTTCGCCCCTACCCGTAGCAATTGAAGGGGTGTTTTCAATAAAAAATGGACAATCGCTTCCTATGGCAGCCGCAAGAGCTTTCAATTCCGGGATGGAGAGATTGCAATGAAACAGGGAATTGAGCATTTTCAGGGTAAATGCTGCATCGGCACTACCCCCACCCAATCCCGATCCGGCGGGGATGGTTTTATGCAGGTGCATGTGCACCGGGCCAATGCCGGTATGATGCTGCATGAGTTGCCAGGCTCTTTGACACAGATTGGGCTTCCCATCGCAAGTAAGACTATTGCCGCTCATGGTGAATCGAGAAACACCGTCGTGTGCAGGTATTATTTCCAGGGCATCAGTAAGTTTCAATGGCCACATGATAGTTTCAATTTCATGAAACCCATCGTCGCGCTTCTTCAGAATATTCAACCCCAGGTTGATTTTTGCATTTGGAAAAGTAATCATTCGCAGGTTTTATTTATGCCGGGGATCGGTTTCCTCCCATTCGATGGTAAATCCTGTCTGGTTTTGGGTGCGTCGTCTTCTATCAGTGGTTGTCCGGTTGGGTAGTGAATCTGTTGAAGCAGCCTCCCTGTGCTCGGACTGTGGGGTTCCAAACTCCCTTCTCAAGACATCACGGAGCGATTCGCGCTCGCGGCGCAAATCGTCGCGAATTTTTTCCCGCACACCTCTGGCATCATAGGCAATTGTAGGTTCGGTGGCGGTGCCTCCTATTCTCAGAAACAATCGGGTGCGCCAAAGGCCATCGTCAATCACTGTTCCAAATTGCTCCTGCGAATCGCGGTGAGGCTGCCCGGAACCCAATACCTCACTGAGTAGTAATTGCATCCGGTAATCAATACGATTATCAAAATGATGCTCTCCAGAAAGCTTCATATTCAAAGCACTGGAATTTACCTCCATATCGGGTATTACAATCTTGCGATTGTGAATCCTGATCTGATTCTCAAGGGTAGAAAAGGTTACACGCTGCAAATCTTCGAATCTTAAAAACCGCGACAATGCCACCATGGGACCGTAGTTTACCAGTGAACCCTCTTCGATTCTGATATTGGCAGTAGTTTCGATACTTGCAGGGTCTATCGAGAAGGAGGAAGACCATCGGGATTTGAAGTCTATATCGGAGGTAAGTACCCCCGACAGGTTTGAATATGTCAAGCCGTCCTGCCCAAAGTTGTTCATTTGATAAAAAAGATCCTGGATGTTCACATCTCGTACATCCAACTGCGCACCCACATCCAAATGATCACCCTGATTGTTATCAATAAAACCTGTAGCCCTCACACGGCCCTGCATGGCATCGAAGCTGATATTTTGGGCAAAAAACTTTCTGTTTCTCATGAAAGCCTCTCCCTTCAGGTTGTTTGCCTGAAACTTTCCGAAGAGTAAATGGTCTATATCTACCTTCAGGCTAAATGACAATCTTTCGGAGAAGGTCAAGCGGTAGGTGGTATCTGCATTTACCACGCTATGTTTTAACAGCTCATTGAAATTCAGATTCGTGCTTTGCAACCTTGCCGATATCGTTACTCCTTCATTATCAATAAACAGATAGGGCAGCACATTGGTGATTTCTCCTGAAATATGAAAATCGCTATTCCCGGCCATTCCTGAGAATGATTCCACAATCAAGTCGCTGTTGCTAAAAAGAAATGTTCCGTTGAGATTGCTTATAGAAAGTGGCTTATTTGCCAAATCGAAGGAAAGATTCGTATGCTGAATCGTTCCCGATGCTCGTGCAGACAGTAAGTCTCTGGCTGAAAACTTATTGCGGTAGCTCATGCCCCCTTCAAAATGCAGGTCTAATTTCACACGCCCACCCACATTTTTTGCATAGGAGATCCTTAACAAGTTTGCCAAATCTGATGCGTTGGCATCGGCCCACATATTGAACCCCAATCTCGGGTTGAGGAAATTGTAAATTCTAAAGTCACCACGCAGGTATCCGTTTGCCAGGGTTGTGCTAAAGTTATTGAACTGTAGCATAGTAGTGGAAAGATTTGCATCCGACCCATTATCAATAGAACCGTCAAATTGAAGGTTTCCCAGACGAAGACCCGATTGCCTGTGGGTAAGCAAAGCATCAGAAACACTGAAATTGGCCTGGATTGATGGATTGCTACTCTCTGACAGCTGGCCGGTTATATCTGCACTGAACTGCAATATCCCCCTGGCCCTGTAGCCATCCAGATACGGCTGAAGAAAGTCCGGCATATCGTCCATAAGTCTGCCAATATGCAGATTTTTGCCGTCAATCTGGGTGTCAATAACCAGTGCGGTATCCTGTTGATGCAGGAAACCTTGTATCTCGAAAGAATTCTCATTCAACACAAGGTCTCCCTTTTCAAATATAAACTTGGTGTGATCCTGCACCTGCAACACTACATCAATTCGGGCCGGCATATTTTGTACAAACAAAGCCGAATCCACCATGATCCTGCTTACATACAATTGTGCGCGCGCCCCTAATCTAAATTTGCTTTTACCAAAATTACCGCTCATGTTTCCGTTCTCGACCGCTATTTGAAAGTCGTGTCCTGAGCGGAGGTCGGTAAAACTCAACTTAGTATTTTGCAGGTGAATGCGTTTGATGTCTAACCCAAATTCGTTTTCCTGATCAAGGGTATCTTGTCGCCAGATCTGATAATTATTTGTGCCGTCCGGGTTCACCTGCAGGTTCAAAGTTGCATCTTTCAGCACTACTTCGCGCACTACATAGTGGTTGAACAATACATTCCACAATCCAAACTTAAAATACAAGTTGCCTGCCTCCAGCAACTTCTCTTCATCTTCGGACAGTGGCGCTTGTGAAGCGATCTGCACATCAGTAAATGATATGGCAGCATAGGGCAAATGTCGGAACAGAGACATCCTGATACTGCCCACCTCAACCTGTGCAGTTAATTGCCGGTTGAGTGAGTCTAATAACAACTGCTTGATTTGCTGCTGAAAAATAAGGATTCCCAAACTGAGCAAAAGAACCAAAGCTCCGGAAAAAATCAAACCGGACAGCAATGCTGTTTTTATGAATTTTTTTCCTGCAAAGAAGCTTTTTGATCCTTGAGGAGTCATTTTCGGGCTTTATTTCAACATTTTGAGGAAACCTATTTCCTTATCGCTCAAGAAGCGCCATTTGCCTCTCGGAAGGTCTTTTTTGGTTAATCCGGCAAACATTACCCTGTCGAGTTTTGTAACCTGATATCCAAAATGCTCAAAAATACGCCTTACTACCCGATTTTGCCCGGAGTGTACCTCAATCCCTATTTCCTTTTTTGTTTCGGCATCTTCCACAAATGCAATAATATCGGGCTTCACGAAAGTTTCACTATCGAGCTTCACACCCTGGGCAATTTGGTCCAAATCTGAGCGTGTAAGGGGCTTATCGAGGTGCACATGATACAATTTTCTAACCCCGTGACGCGGATGGGTAAGTTTCTTGGCCATGTCGCCATCGTTGGTCATCAATAGCAATCCTGTGGTGTTGCGGTCGAGCCTTCCCACCGGAAAAACCCGTTCTTTACAGGCATTGCGCACCAAATCCGTTACAATTCTTCTTTCCTGTGGATCGTCGGAAGTGGTAATGTAGTCTTTTGGCTTGTTGAGAAGAATATAGACCTTTCTCTCGTTTTTGAGGCGCTCATCCCCGTACATGATAACATCTTCGAGCTTGACCTTAATTCCCATCTCGGTAACAATCGCCCCGTTGACGGTAATAGCTCCGTTTTTGATCAGCTCATCGGCCTCGCGGCGCGAACATACTCCTGAGTTGGCAATGTATTTATTGAGCCGGATGCTGTCGTCGTAAGGCTTTCTGGGTGCCCTAGCAAATCTGGAGGCTCCACCTGTTTCCCTGCGACCGGTATCTGATTTTCGGCCAAAATCACCCCTGTAACTCGGTTTGCTATCAAACCCTTCACCTGTATGCGGCCTTCTTGGGCTTCTTTCGGCACCATCCTGATCCCTGCGCTTGAAAACATTTGGTCGGTCGGACGATCTTCCCTCTTCCCTGGAAAACGGTCTTTCTCCACCTGTGCTTTTACGAAATCTGCTTTCTGATGAGAACTCCCTTTTTGCAGGATAGCGGCTACCGGATTCTCCGGCACCTCCAACCCTTCTTTCTGGTCTTTCATTTTCCCCTCTTGCGGAACTTCTTTCGGAGCTGCCATACCGGGTGTCGCCTACCCTTTTGGATGACCCGCCAGGACGAGGAAATCGGGATTTTCTCTCCCTGTCAAAGGGTCTGCTTTCTGATGACCTCTCTGAGCTCTGGTCGTTGTCTGCAAATCGTGGTTTTCTTTCGATTGGCCTGTCGCTGTCTGAAAATCGTGGTTTTCTTTCGGTTGGCCGCTCACTGTCTGCAAATCGTGGTTTCCTTTCGGTTGGTCTGTCGCTTCCAGCAAATCGGGATTTTCTTTCGGTTGGCCTGTCGCTGTCTGAAAATCGTGGTTTTCTTTCGGTTGGTCTATCGCTGTCTGCAAATCGTGGTTTCCTTTCGGTTGGTCTGTCGCTTCCAGCAAATCGGGATTTCCTCTCGGTTGGCCTGTCGTTGCTTGCGGATCGTGGTTTCCTGTCATATGATGTTTCACCGCTTGCGGATCGCGGTTTTCGGTCTCTTTCAAATGGTTTACTGTCGGACGCTGACCATTTGTTGTTGTCTCTGTCCGACTTTTTATCGAAGGTGCCCCGTGGCGCGTGGTCTTTAGAATAACGGTCGCTTTTCGTTTGGTCTTTGGCACCGTAGGGTCTGGAGCTTCGTGGATTTTCGGAACGGGCCTCACGGCCGGTGTTTCTTCCGGTACTGCCCTTTGCAGGGCTGCTATCACTTCGCTTAAAGCGAGATGTGCCTGTCCTGGGCGATGGAGTTTTCATGATATTGAAATTAATGTTTAAAAATGAAACGGTATCTGGTCTAAAAAAGTGTCAATTCCGGGCTTTGCCAGGGCAAAATCAAATCGGGGGTGTTCACTCCGGCTTTATTGATTTTTGGTGAAACTTTATGCACCTTCAAATCTTCGGCGGGAAACACCTCCAGGCAGGGCTGCAAATTTTCCTTTGCAGATGCTGTCAACCATGTAAGTGCTTGGTCTTTGCGAAGCATTACCGGCATTCTGTCATGAAACGGAGCAATCAAAGAGTTAGCCTGTGTGGTAATAATACAAAACGCCATCCTGTCATCACCAAGGGTAGTAGAAATAGGAGCGAACAGCCCCGCAAAAGCAAAAACGCCATCATCCAATAGGCTGAATCGCCAGGGTTGGCGATCTTTTCCATTGCCGGTCCATTCATAAAAGCCATCAGCGGGCACAATGCACCGGTTATGAGATACCCAATCCTTGAATGTCCTTTTCTCAAAAACCGATTCTGCCCTGGCATTAATAAGTAAAGTTGCCCCATCGGCCGATGTGTCCCACCTTTTGCTAATTCCCCATGAAAAATACTGCACCCTGCCGGGGTCCTGCATGCCAATCACCGGAAGCAGCATAGTGGGTGCTGCATTATACACAGCTCCGGATATGTCGTCTCCAACAGTTGCACCAAACAGGCAACCCCATTCTACAGCGCTTTTACTAATGGAATACCGGCCGCACATGAGCTATCAGATAAAAAAAGGCGCTTGCAGGCGCCCCGTGGAAAATTAAGCTTCTGCTAAATCATCCCGAAATTTTGTTCAACTTATCAAAAGCTGCGTTCACTCTCTCGAGCAACTCATCAAACAATGCCCTGTAATAATTTTTAAGGCTTTGACTGCTACCGTTCAAATCGGGATTGTTGATCCTGGAAATTAATGATTCACGAAACTCAACCATCTCACTTATAATCACTTCCAACTCTTCGCTTTTGCCTTGCTGGGTGTATTGGTGTATCATGCAAGTTCCGATTACCTCGTCAATGAGATAATTAATGTCTTTCTTCAGGTTTTTAATGCTCGCCATAGCCTACAAAATTTAAGCCGCAAAATTAACATTTATTTTTGATAATCAGGCACAAAACAAATGCGCTAATTATTTCTGAAATCAATTACTTCTACTCTGAATTTCAGAATAGTATTTGGACCAATGGTCATGGTGCCGGTAGATCCATAGGCCAAGCCCGATGGCACGATGATGAAACCGCTTGCACCTCTGTTGAATAGAGGCACTCCGTACTGAAAACCAAGGATCGCCGATGGAAGGTGAAAAGTTCTTTCAAAGCCTTTGTCAAATTCATTTCCATCAAGTAAGGTGCCGGTATAATTGAGCAGCACGGTAGAATTTCTTGTAGGAAACAGACCCGCTCCCAGTGTATCTATATGGTAAAAAATACCCGTTTCGTGTTCAATGGCTGTAAGATTGTTATCAATAAGATATTCCAGGATTTTTTCACGGTCTCTGGCAGCCTGGCGTTCAGGGTCATCTGTGCCGCAAGAGGGCAGTAGCACTACTACCAGCAATGCAAAGAAAAACCATCCGGAAATTTGCAATTTATGCCTATTAGATTTCATTCAAATTGGGTTTCATATAATTGTGCAAATTTACGAAGAAAACTTGAGCATTCCTGTGAATATTCGTTAAATCATATTCATTAATCAAAAAAAAGCACCCTTTTCACTACCCTCAACCTATGAGTTCTAGAAGCCACGAATGATATTCGGTTCTAATCCACATTGTCGTGCAGGAAGGAGTTGTTGGATTTGATTTGTGCCGGCCGGTCTCCATCCTGGTTGAGAGATAGCCTGGATATCTGCGACTCAGAGCTATGGGGCGTATTTACTAACTGCACTTCGCGTCTCATATAAGCCGGCACTTCTTCCAGTGCTTTCCATCCTTCAGCAGTTTTAATTTTTTGACTTAATGCCTTAAGTAATTCATCACGCTCTTTCTTTTTTTCTGCCTGAATATCATCATTAGAGTCGGGCTCTAAACCTAAGCTTGGAAATAGCGTAGGCTCTTGCTTTCTGATTCTGCTTACACCCTGATCTTTTGGTTCGTTTCCCGGTGCTTTTGGCGAGCCGGGAAGGACCCGCACGCTAAAAGTCGTTTCACCAGGGTCGGATATTGGAGCTGATTTTGGGGCAATCTTTGGTTCATCAACGGTCTTGAGGGTGTTGGATACTTGATGTGCAGGGTTGTCAGCCCCGTAAGGGTCATATACATTGGTTTTCTTGGGGGCTTGAGCTTCCAAGTTAGCCATTTTATAAGCAGGCTGAAATTCTACAAGTTCGGTTTTTTTGTGATCAAAGCCCGTTGCAAGCAAGGTGATATTGATTTTATTGCCCAATGATTCGTCATTTACCAAGCCCCAAATAATCTCGACATTGCTGCCTGCTTCATTCTGAATGTGGTCGGCAATAGCAGATATTTCATCCATGCGGATTTCTTCTACACCACTGGTGATATTGAGCAGTACATTTTTGGCACCTTTGATGCTGGTGTCGTTGAGCAGAGGTGAGGCCAACGCCATCACCACGGCATTTACTGCCCTGTCAGGTCCTTCGGCGGCACCGTTGCCCATAAGAGCAGCACCGCTTTTGGTCATAACAGTTTTTATATCAGCAAAATCCACATTAATTCTGCCTGTCTTCGTAATAATTTCGGCTATGCCCTTGGCAGCAGTGGTTAGAACATCATCGGCCTTGGCAAATGACTCAGACCAGGTCAGGTCGGAGTAACAAGCGCGAAGTTTATCATTGCTGATCAACAGCAGCGTATCTAAATGTTCCTTCAATTCCTGGATGCCTGCATCGGCTTGATCCAGCCGCTTTTTTCCCTCAAAAGAAAAAGGCATGGTAACAATCCCTACGGTAAGGATTCCCATCTCTTTTGCTGCAGCAGCAATTACCGGGGCTGCTCCTGTGCCTGTACCTCCTCCCATTCCAGCCGTGATGAACAACATTCTGGTATTGGTACTGAGAATTTCCTTTACCTTTTCGATATCCTCCAGGGCGGCATCCCTCCCAACTTGGGGAATGCTACCAGCACCCAAACCCTGGGTAAGCTGCACGCCCAATTGAATTTTGTTCGGAACAGGACTTATAACTAAGTGTTGGCTATCGGTGTTGCACACGATAAAATCCACTCCCTTTATACCCTGTTTGAACATGTGATTTACTGCATTGCCTCCACCTCCACCAACGCCCATTACTTTGATTATGGATGACTGATTTTTGGGCAAATCGATTTTTAGCATTTCTGTAGTCATGGCTTGCGAAATTGAAGGTTTCAAAAATATATATTTTATTACCGGTCCTTTTGTTTATTCTACCAAAGTTTTCAACTTACTTATGAACAAATTTGGGATTAATCCTGGTTGTCGTGTTCAAAAAAATCTTTGCCTGATTTAAAAATCCTTTTCCAAAGATTCGACTTTTCACCATTAGCTGTCTTTTTCCCATTTGCATGATCCCTGATGTACTTAACATCTTGAAAGCCCTTGATTACCAAACCTATTCCAGTGGCATGAATGGGGCTTCCGGTCTCGTCGGAGAGGGATTTTGCAAGATGTTCGTTTGGATATCCAATGCGAGTATCCAGACCCGTTCTAAACTCCACCAATTGCCTCGAATGTTTTAAAAGGCTACCTCCACCTGTAAGGACGATGCCGGCGATGAGTTTCTTTTCGAATCCTGAATTTTTGATTTCGTAATACACATGATCGAAAATCTCTTCCATCCTTGCCTGAATAATGCATGCAAGGTTATACACAGATATTTCCTTTGCGGCTCTGCCCATAATTCCGGGGATAGAAATCATTTCATTCATGCTATTTTCAATAGCAAGTGCTGAGCCGTACTTTTTTTTCAGATCCTCTGCATACTTTTTCACAATGGAGCAACCCTCTTTCACATCTTCAGTTATCACATTTCCTCCCAATGGAATCACTGCTGTATGTCTGATGATGTTGTCCTGAAAAATGGCTATATCAGTAGTGCCTCCACCAATATCTACAAGTGCTACACCTGCTTCCTTTTCCTCGGGACTTAGAACTGCTTCGGCCGAGGCCAAAGGCTCCAGTATCATTGACGATAACTTTAATCCAGCCCTATTGACACATTTAATGATGTTTTTAATATCAGTAACACTGCCTGTTATGATATGGAAATCTGCTTCCAGACAAACACCCGCCATGCCTATTGGCTCACGGGTGCGCAAGTTGCCGTCGATTATGTACTCCTGAGGGATGGCATCTATAATTTCAACACCTGCCGGCAGAACAATCTTAAACATGTTCTCTGTGAGTTTACCAGTATCTTCCTGGGTAATTTCGGTTTCAATGTTGTTTCGCATATAGGTCCCTCTATGCTGCAAACTCTTGATATGCTGACCTGCGATGCCCACATTTACAATCTGAATATTCACCTCTGATGCAAGACTGGCAGCTTGAACGGCCAGTTTTATGGACTCTACGGTATTCTGGATATTTTCGACTACTCCCCGTTTGATACCAATAGAATCGGCTTTGCCAATCCCGAGAATCTCTACTTTTCCAAATTCGTTTTTGCGTCCAACCACACATGCAATCTTGGTTGACCCGATATCTAATCCGCAAATTATTTCCGATTCGTTCATAACTGTATTATTTTGAGCAAATTACCTGATTATTGAATTCAATATTTATCCTACTGTAGTACTCCCAGCCGGTATTCAACAAACTATGGCGGTAAAACCTTATCAGTTTGTCGAATTTGCTATCCAAACGATCCACTCCGCCGAGTTCCACGATATGGGCACCGTTTCGCGGTGTCAATTCAAACTGACCTGTGGAGGTAATATGGATATGGTCAAAGAAAGACTTCAAGAAGGCATCGTTAGAAATTGTTGTTGCCAGATAAAACAAGTCGCGAAGCACCCTTTCATTGGGTGTAATCTCCTCAGGTGGAATATTGGCTTTGAGGTCCACCACAGGAGAGTATCCGGCGCGAATGTTGCCTGTGGCAACCATGACCCTTGGCGTGAAATGCGGGCTTAGTGGAACGAGTCTTCCTTCGTGTGTGATGTAGAAACTTTGATTCAATGCATTTACTACCCGCACAAGCGGAGTGAACAACAATGTGTTCACCTGAATATTGCCATCCGGCTGTCTGAAAGCATGTGCCCTGTTCACAAACGATATACCCTTAACCACCTCCTCTACCTGCCGGAGATCTCCCTGCTCGAGAGGTGACCCCAAAAGCTGAGGGTACGCATTTAGGATTTTGGTTTCGATCTGTTCTTCGGTAACAAGTAGCTGCCCCTCGGTATCCGCGATGGTTACCTTCAGGGATTGGGGTGAAATGCCACGGTTGTTGTTGGTAGCAAGACTCAACAAGGCAAAAATGCCTGTAAGCATCAAAAACGCAACCAATAACTTTAGTTTTCTTCCGGGCATCAATCCAATTTCTTTAAGTGGGAAACTATCTGTGGCACCAACCTGTCAATATCGCCTGCACCCATTGTGAGCAAGACTCCAGGCAGGGTATCATTCAGAACTTGAACAATATATTCAGGACTAATTAGCTGTTTATCAGAATGCGAGATCTGATCCAGCAACCACTGCGACGAAATGCCGGCAATAGGAAGCTCTCGTGCAGGGTATATTTCCAAGAGCAGAACTTTGTCGGCTAGAGCCAGACTTTCAGCAAAACCTTTTGCAAGATCACGGGTTCGCGAATACAGGTGAGGCTGAAAAATTGCCGTTACAGGCATCTTTGGATACATTTCTTGTATGGCAATAATTGTTGCTTTGATTTCTTCGGGATGATGTGCATAATCATCATAATACACCCATTTGCTTCCCTGAAAGCACTTTTCAAAGCGTCGTTTAACACCTTTGAAGGTGGCAAGGGCTTGTGCGATGGCAATATGGGAAATTCCTGCACAACTTGCAACAGAAGCCGCGCCCACAGCATTTTCGAGATTGTGCTGCCCCGGCAGTCCCAACGAAAAGGAGTCGGAGTTGATAAGTCCCTTCAATTGCACTGTGTAGCCTTCAGGTCCTGCTGCTAACCGCAACCCGCAAAAATCGGCCTGCCTCTCCAAATGGTATGAAAAATGCTCTATGTCGGTTCGTTTGGGAATTTGCAGCCCTGACTTCATAACCAAAGTACCACCGGAAATTATCTTCTGTGTGAAATCTGAAAAGCTTTCCAAAAGAGCCGCCTCG
>Ga0136707_1000240_pt1 | contig 11485 bp, 9 predicted proteins | sample 4C3metaG_FD_101397 | JGI IMG/M metagenome (GOLD analysis project Ga0136707, IMG submission 101397) | Freshwater bacterial and archeal communities from Indian Creek, Illinois, USA - 4C3 metaG | ecosystem: Environmental > Aquatic > Freshwater > Unclassified | place: USA: Indian Creek, Illinois...
GCCTGGGCGCGCGCGACAGCCTGCGGCTGGAAGCGGGCCTGTGCCTCTATGGCAATGACCTGGATGAGACGACCAGCCCGGTCGAGGCCAGTCTCGTCTGGTCCATGGGCAAGCGCCGCCGCATGGAATGGAATTTCCGTGGCGCCGATGTGGTGCGCGACCATCTCGATCATGGCGTGAAACGCTTGCGCGTCGGCATCCGGCCGGAAGGGCGGCAGCCTGCGCGCGGCCATACGCCCATCCAGAAGGATGGCGCCGTGATCGGGGAAGTCACCTCCGGCGGCTTCGGCCCCTCCATCGGCGCACCTGTCGCCATGGGCTATGTGGCGCGCGATGCCGCGGCCGACGGCACCGCCCTTGACCTGATCGTCCGCGACAAGCCGCTGGCTGCCCGCGTGACGCCCATGCCCTTCCACCCCCACCGCTACGCACGCTGAGGCCAGACCCATGCCCGACATGAAATACACCAAGGACCACGAGTGGATCCGCTTCGAAGGCGATGTGGCGGTGATCGGCATCACCGACCACGCGCAGAACGCCCTGGGCGACGTGGTCTTCGTGGACCTGCCCGAGCCCGGCCGCGAGGTGACGGCGGGCGAATCCGTCGCCGTGGTCGAGAGCGTGAAGGCCGCCTCCGACGTCTATGCCCCCATCACCGGCCGCGTCACGGAAGTGAATTCCGGCCTGGTGGATGAGCCGGCGCTGATCAACAGCGAACCCACGGCCGGCGGCTGGTTCTTCAAGATCACGCCCGAGGGCGAACTGCCGGATGATCTGATGGACGCCAACGCCTACGCGGCCTTCGTGGAGAGCCTTGCATGAGCATCCTGCATGAACTGACCGCGCTGGAGGAATCCGGCGAATTCATCCGGCGCCATATCGGCCCGACGCCGGGCGAAATCGCCTCCATGCTCGCCACCATCGGCTGCTCGGACCTCGACGACATGACGGCCCGCACCGTGCCGGCCGCCATTCGCGGCGTGGATTTCTCATCCCTGCCCAGCCCGGTGAACGAGGCCGCGGCCATCGCGGAATTGCGCGCGCTGAGCGAGCGCAACATCCGCAAGCGCAGCCTCATCGGCATGGGCTATCACGGCACGCACACGCCGCCGGTGATCCTGCGCAACATCCTGGAAAATCCGGGCTGGTACACGGCCTACACGCCGTACCAGGCCGAGATCGCGCAGGGGCGCCTGGAAGCGCTGGTGAATTTCCAGACGCTCATCACCGACCTCACCGGCCTGCCCGTCGCCGGCGCCTCGCTGCTCGATGAAGCGACCGCGGCGGCCGAGGCCGTGACGCTCGCCCATTCCAGCCACAAGGCCAAGAGCGACGTGCTGGTCGTGGCCGCCGATTGCCACCCCCAGACCATCGCCGTGGTGCGCGTGCGCGCCGAGCCCGTGGGCATCCGCGTGGTGCTGGCCGCGCCGGCGCAGCTTGCCGCCACCATCGCCGCCGAAAATCCCTTCGCCGTGCTCTCGCAATATCCCGGCACGACGGGCGAAATGCGCGACATCACGCCCGAGATCGAGGCCGCCCACGCGGCCGGCGCGCTGGCCATCATCGCGGCTGATTTGCTGGCGCTGACGCTGGTGACGCCGCCGGGCGAGATGGGGGCCGATATCGTCGTCGGCTCATCGCAGCGCTTTGGCGTGCCGCTGGGCTATGGCGGCCCGCATGCGGGCTTCATGGCGGTGCGGGACGCGCTGAAGCGCAGCCTGCCCGGCCGCCTGGTCGGCGTCTCCATTGACGCGGCCGGCACGCCCGCCATGCGCCTGGCCCTGCAAACGCGCGAGCAGCATATCCGCCGCGAGAAGGCGACCTCCAATATCTGCACCGCGCAGGTGCTGCTGGCGGTCATGGCCTCGATGTATGCCGTCTGGCATGGGCCGGAGGGGCTGCGGCGCATCGCCCGCCGCGTGGCCCTGCAAGCCCGCATGCTGGCCGGCGCCTCGCGCTTCCCGCTGCGGCATGCGGCCTTCTTCGACAGCATCTGCGTCGAGACCGGCGCCGAGACGGATGCCGTGATGTCCGCCGCGCTGGAGGCTGGCTTCAACCTGCGCCGCGTGGGCGATGACGCCATCGCCATCGCGCTGGACGAGACGGTGACGCGGGCGGAGCTGGCTAGGCTCGCCGGGCTGCTCGGTGGCGCCGATCTCGCCGGCATCACCCCCAAGGGCGGCCTGCCCGCCTCGCTGGCGCGCGGCACCTCCTTCCTCAAGGCCGAGGTGTTCAACTCGCACCACGCCGAACACTCCATGCTGCGCTACATGAAGCGGCTGGAGGACAAGGATGTGGCACTGAACCGCTCCATGATCCCGCTCGGCTCCTGCACGATGAAGCTGAACGCGACGGCGGAGATGATCCCCGTCACCTTCCCCGGCTTCGCGGATATCCATCCCTTCGCGCCCACCGACCAGGCGCAGGGTTACATCACGATGATCCGGCAGCTTGAGGCCTGGCTTTGCGGCGTGACCGGCTTTGCCGCCGTCTCGCTCCAGCCCAATGCCGGCAGCCAGGGTGAATATGCCGGCCTGCTCGCCATCCGCGCCTATCACCAGGCGCGTGGCGAAGGGCATCGCAACATCTGCCTCATCCCGAGTTCCGCGCATGGCACCAACCCGGCCTCGGCCGTGATGGCGGGCATGAAGGTCGTCGTCACCGGCTGCGACCGCGACGGCAATGTGGATGTCGGGGATCTGCGGGCCAAGGCCAAGCTGCATGGGCCTAACCTCTCGGCGCTGATGGTCACCTACCCCTCCACCCATGGCGTGTTTGAGGAGGCGATCCGCGAGATCTGCGCGATCATCCATGCCGAGGGCGGGCAGGTCTATATGGATGGCGCCAACATGAACGCGCAGGTGGGGTTGACTTCGCCCGCCTCGATCGGCGCCGATGTGTGCCATTTGAACCTGCACAAGACCTTCTGCATCCCGCATGGCGGCGGCGGGCCTGGCGTGGGGCCGATCGGCGTGGCCGCGCACCTCGCACCCCACCTGCCCAACCACCCGCTGGTGGCGGAAGCCGGCCCGGCCACGGGCTTCGGGCCGGTCTCGGCCGCGCCCTTCGGCTCGGCGGCCATCCTGCCCATCAGCTACGCCTATATCCGCATGATGGGCGGCGAGGGGCTGACCCGCGCCACGCAGGTGGCCATCCTCAACGCCAACTACATGGCGAAGCGGCTGGCGGACCATTTTCCGATTCTCTACCGTGGTTCCGCCGGTATGGTGGCGCATGAATGCATCCTGGATTGCCGCGGCTTCCAGCAGAATGGCGGCGTCCTCGTCGAGGATATCGCCAAGCGTTTGCAGGATTACGGCTTCCACGCCCCCACCATGTCCTGGCCGGTCACGGGCACGCTCATGATCGAGCCGACGGAGAGCGAGACGAAATCCGAAATGGATCGCTTCTGCGACGCGATGATCAGCATCCGCGCCGAAATCCGCGCCGTGGAGCAGGGCCGGATGGACCGCGCCGACAACCCGCTGAAGAATGCGCCGCACACCATGGTGGAAGTCATGGCGAGCGACTGGACGCATCCCTACACGCGCGAGGAAGCCGCCTTCCCGCTGCCCTATCTGCGGATGAGCAAGTACTGGCCGCCGGTGAAGCGCGTGGACAATGTCCATGGCGACCGGAACCTGATCTGCACCTGCGCGCCGCTTGAGGCCTATGCCGAGACGGCGACCTTGCAGGCTGCCGAGTGACCTCCCCGGGAGGGCGCCGCCCTCCCGGACCCACCCGCCGAGGGGCTTGCCCCTCGGAACCCGGCTGAAACCTCGCGCGCGCGTGCATCACGTCCGCGTGGCCGCCTGAGGGGCCGCGCCAGCCGGCCCCACCAGCCGCCGGATGGCCGCCACGAAAGGTGCCGTATCCCAGGCCGCATCCCCCTCCAGCCGCGCGCGCTCCTGGCCCTGACGGTCCACGATGAGGGTGGTGGGCAGCCCCCGCACCCCCATCGCCCGCGCCGCCGCGCCGCGCGGGTCGAGCCAGATGCCCAGGCTGGTCAGCCCCACGCGCTGATAGAAGGCCTCCACCACCGCCCGCCCGCCGCGATCGGAGGAGAGCGCCAGCACCGCGATGCGCTCGGCCGCCAATTGGCGCGAAAGCCGCTCCAGCGCGGGCATTTCGGCCACGCAGGGGGGGCACCAGGTGGCCCAGAGGTTGATCACCAGGCCCTGGCCCGGAAAATCCGCCAGCGTCTTCTCCACCCCCTCAGCATTCTGGAAGGTGAAGGCGGGCATGGGGCGGGTCGCCTCGCGCAGCCGCTCGATCCCGGCGGCAGCCCGCGCGGCTTGCGCGCCAAGCAGCGCCGGCGCTAGGACCATGCCAGCCAGCGCCCGGCGCGATGTCAAAACGGAAGCCATATTCCCTTGTCCATCCTGAATGAAACCAACACCAACCAGCAATGGGGCGGCCGCTTCGCCGAAGGCCCCTGGGCCATCATGCAGGCCATCAATGCCTCGATCGGCTTCGATGCCAAGATGTGGCGCCAGGATATCCGCGGCAGCCTCGCCCATGCCGCCATGCTGTCCCATGTAGGCATCATCACCCCGGATGACGAGGCCGCCATCCGCCAGGGCCTGGGCGAAATCGCCGCCGAGATCGAGGCGGGGCGCTTTGAGTGGTCCGAAACCCTCGAAGACGTCCACATGAATATCGAGGCCCGCCTGACCGAACGCATCGGCGAGGCCGGCAAGCGCCTGCACACCGCGCGCAGCCGCAATGACCAGGTGGCCACCGATTTCCGCCTCTGGACGCGCGATGCGATGGACGGCCTGGCCGCCCAGATGCTCGATCTGGTGCGCGCCTTCGTGGCACGGGCCGAGGAACATGCCGGCACCATCATGCCCGGCTATACCCATCTCCAGCCCGCGCAGCCCACCACCTTCGGCCACCACATGCTGGCCTATGCCGAGATGATCTGGCGCGACCGGGGCCGCATGCTCGACGCCCGCGCCCGGCTGAATGAATGCCCGCTGGGCTCGGCCGCCATGTGCGGCACCGGCTTCCCGATTGATCGCCACGCCACCGCCGTCTCCCTCGGCTTTGAGCGCCCCACCCGCAACAGCCTGGACGCCGTGGGCAGCCGCGACTTCGCGATGGAGTTCCTGGCCGCCTGCGCCATCTGCGCCACGCATCTCTCCCGCCTCGCGGAGGAGATCGTGATCTGGACCAACCCCTCCTTCGGCTTCGTGAAGCTCTCGGATGGCCTGACCACCGGCAGTTCCATCATGCCGCAGAAGCGCAACCCGGACGCGGCCGAGTTGGTGCGCGGCAAGACCGGCCGCATGACGGGCAACCTGGTCGGCCTGCTGACCGTGGTGAAGGGCCTGGCGCTGACCTATGCCAAGGACCTCCAGGAGGACAAGGAAGGCGTCTTCGACTCGGCCGAGAACCTGACCCTCTGCCTCGCCGCCACCGCCGCCATGGTGCGCGACATGCAGCCCAACATCGCCCGCATGGCCGCCGCCGCCGGGGATGGCTTCTCCACCGCGACCGACCTCGCGGATTGGCTGGTGCGCGAACTCAAGCTCCCCTTCCGGGACGCGCATCACGTCACTGGCCGCCTCGTCGCCAAGGCCGAGGGGATGGGGGTGGATCTCTCGGGCCTGACCACCGCCGAGATGCGCGAGGTGGAGCCGCGCATCACCGATGCGGTGTTCGGCGTGCTCAGCCCCGCTGCCTCGGTCGCCTCGCGCCGCTCGCATGGCGGCACCGCGCCCGACAATGTGCGCGCCATGGTGGCCGATTGGCAGGGGCGCCTGGCATGAGGCCGCTCGCGATGACGCTGCTGGCCGCGCTGGCACTGACCGCCTGTGGCCGAGTCGGCCCGCCGCGCGCACCGGGGCCGGTGGATCAGATCACCTTCCCCCGCTCCTACCCGGCGCCCACGGCCGAGGAACGCGCGGAGATCAACGCCCGCCGCGCCGCCCAGGGCCTGCCGCCGCTGCCAGCGCGGCGCTGAGGTTGACTCGGATGCCATGCTCGCCTAACTCGCCTGCTCCCCGGGGTTTGGCACCGCCTTTCCCCGCAACCATTTTCGCGTTTTGTGAGTCCGCGCCATGAAGATCCGCAACAGCCTCAAATCCGCCAAGTTGCGGGACAAGAACTGCGTCGTGGTGCGCCGCCGCGGCCGCCTCTACGTCCTCAACAAGAAGAACCCGCGCTTCAAGGCGCGACAGGGCTGAGCCCTACACGCTTCGAGTGGTGATGACGGGGGGCCTTGGCTTCCCGTTTTCATTTGCGGCCGCCATAGATCCGGCGTCGGCTGCCGCCGGGCACGCTTGGCCATTGGTCATCCTGGGCGATGCGGCGCTGCCGGCTGCCATGCTTGCGGAACACGCGCCGCGCCTCCCCCGCCAAGCCCTCGGCGGCGCGAATCCGGCTGAGGCGATCCCGCGCAGCGCCGCCGCCAGCGCCGCATGGTCCACCACCCGCAAATCCCGCTTGAACCACACCTCGTCGAGCATGGCTGTCATCTTCCCGCTTGCGCCCATCTGCCAGGAGGCAGAGGCTGCACCAAAATATGGAGAGCCGGATGGAAGTGCGTTGGGAAAGACTGACGGGCCCGGAACTCAAGGCACTGGCCGGGCGCGGCGCGCTGCCGGTGCTGCCCATTGGCAGCCTGGAGCAGCATGGGCCGCATCTGCCGGTCTGGACCGACAGCTTCATCGCCCATGAACTCAGCGTGGCGGCGGCGAAGCTTGCCAGCGACATCCCGGCCATCGTGCTGCCCCCGCTCTGGACCGGGCTGTCCGAGCATCACCTCCCCTTCGGCGGCACCATCACGCTGGACCACGCGACGCTGCATGCGGTGCTGCGCTGCGTGGTGCGCAGCCTCCAGGCGCAGGGCTTCGCGCGGCTGCTGATCGTGAACGGGCATGGCGGCAATATTGACCCGCTGGCCGTCTCGGCGCGGGAATTGGCGCATGAATTCGGCATGGCGGTGGTGGTGACCACCTGGCCCGATGTCGCGCCCGTCGAAATCGCCAAGGCGCTGACCACCCAGGCCGGGATCATGCATGCCTGCGAGGGCGAGACGGCGCTATGGCTGGCGCTCGATGCCGCGCAGGTCCGGCAGGACAAGATCGAGGAAGCGGCGGGCGGCAATGCGGGCGTCCAGGCGCCGGCCGGCTTCTCGCGCTTCTACAGCTTCGCCGAGCGTGCGCCGCGCACCGGCGTGAAGGGCGACCCGCGCGCCGCCACCGCCGAGAAGGGCCAGGCGATGATCACCGCGGTCGCGACCAACCTGGCGCGCGCCATGCGCGACCCGGTGCTCTGGACCCCGCCGGAGAAGGTGTGGGAGGCCTGATCAGACCACCTTCTGCTTGAGGCGCTCCAGCAGGGCCGCGCGCTGCACCGGCTTGCCCAGATAGTCATCCATGCCCGCGGCACGGCACTGCGCCTCGAAGACCGGCCCGACCGCCGCCGTCAGCCCGATGATCCGGGTGCGGCGGTTGGGGCCGGGCGTGGCGCGGATTTGCCGCGTGGCTTCCAGCCCGTCCATCACCGGCATCTGGAGATCCATCAGGATCACGTCATAGGCCTCGGCCCCGGCCATGCGGACCGCCTCGCCACCATCGCCCGCCACATCCACATGGCAATGCGCCTTGCCCAGGATGCTCTTCATGACGATCTGGTTGGTGGCATTGTCCTCGACCAGCAGCACCCGTTGCAGGGGCGCGTCCTGCGTGACGGGGACCTCCGCCTCGGCCGGCGCGGCAGGCGTGGATTTGGGGGCGAGGGCGGCCAGCAGGCTATCCCGCAGCCGGGCGGGCAGCGCCGGCTTGAGCAGCATGCCCTCCACCAGCCCTTCCTCCGGCCTGTCCCGGCCGAGCGACGCGCCGGAGGAACAGAGCAGGATGGCCGGGCGGGGCATGTCGGTCCTGGCGCGGATTTGCCGCGCCACATCCAGGCCGCGCGCATGTTCCAGTTGCCCGTCCAGCACCACGGCCCGCACCGGCCGCCCCCTGGCGGCGGCATCGGCCAGCAGCGCCAGCGCCTCGGCCCCATCGCGCGCCAGGATGGGCTCAGCCCCCATGCTGGTGAGCTGGCGGGCCAGGATGTCGCGGTTCAGCTCCAGGTCATCCACCACCAGGACCCGCAGCCCGGCCAGGGCCGTGGCGGGGAAGGCCTCCAGCGGCCCGGCCGGCTGGCCGAGCTTGGCCGAGAAGGTGAAGCGGCTGCCCGCGCCGCGCGGCTTGGTCGGATCGCGCGGGCCGGCCTCGATGCCGCCGCCCATTTCCTCGGCCAGGCGCCGGCAGATGGCAAGACCAAGCCCCGTGCCGCCATATTTCCGGCGGATCGAGGCATCGGCCTGGGTGAAGCGCTCGAACAGATGCGGCACCTGGGCGGGGTCCAGTCCGATGCCGGTATCCAGCACCGCGCATTGCATCAGCCAGCCGCGCCGCTGGCCCAATGGCTCCAGCGTCACATCCAGCTGGATCCAGCCCTTGTCGGTGAACTTCACCGCATTGCCGACCAGGTTGAACAGCACCTGCCGCACCCGGCCGGGATCGCCCACCATGATGCGCGGCATGTCGGCCGGCAGCGACACCACCAACTCCACGCCCTTGCTCGCCGCCTTGGGGGCGAACAGCTCGACGATGGTGGCCAGTTCCTTTTCCAGCTCGAAGGGCACGCGCTCCAGTTCCACGGCGCCGGCTTCGAGCTTGGAGAAATCCAGGATGTCGTTCAGCACCATCAGCAGGTGCTCGGCCGAGTTCTGGATGGTCTCGGCATAGCGGCGCTGCAGGTCCTCCAGGCGGGTATCCAGCAGCAGGCCGGTCATGCCGATCACCCCATTCATCGGCGTGCGGATCTCGTGGCTCATGCTGGCCAGGAAATCCTCCTTGGCGCGGGAGCCGGCGCGGGCGGCGGCCTCGCTCGCGGCCAGTTGCTGACCCTGGGCGCGCAGCCGCTGCGCCTGGCGCACCATCAGGCCCAAGGCCATGAGGATGAAGGCCCCAGCGCCAGCCACGCCCAGGCCCAGCAGCAGCCCGAGCGCGCGATTGGCCGCCATGGCATCGCTGCGCGCGCGCACCACCTCGACCACGAAATGGCCCTGGCGCGTCACGGCGAAGCTCGCCATCACATTCTGGCCGTCCTGGTCGGTGCCGACGAAGCTGCCGCGCTCCAGCCGGGGCAGGAAGTTGCGGAAGGGCCAGGCGCCGGGATGGATCTGGCCGATTCCCACCCGGTTGCCATCCGATCGCGCCAGCAGCGCGCCATTGAAGGAATGCAGCCGGATCGTCACGCCGAACCCTTCGGCATATTGCCGGGCGATGGTGCTGAGATATTCGGGGTTGATCAGCGCGACCACGACACCTTCGAACTCGCCCCGTCCGCTGCGAATGGCGCGGGCGAGGGGAATGGACCACAGGCCCGTCTCGCTGATGGGCCGCGCATTGGGCGGCGCCAGGAAGCGCCCGGCCTCGGGCGGGCCCAGGCGGACCTGCTGGCCGCTCAGCCGCAACACGCGGAACCATTCGCGCTCGCCCAGGCTCTGCCCCACCAGCCCATCCACCGTGGAATGGATGATGAGGCCGCTGGCATCCGTCAGCAGCAGGGCGCGCAATTGCGACACATCCCTGAGCAGGTTGGAACGCTGGCCGGCCATGCCGTCGCCCCCCAGCCCATTGCGCTCAGCCTGATCCAGCATGACGATGTCGATGGTCTGCATCGCGCGCGTCAATTGATCAGCAAGGGCTTCGGCCACAGACTGCGTCAGCCGCTCGGCATCGCGCACCGCCTCGGCCTGCCCCCGATACATGACGATCCCGTACACGGTCAGCAGGCACAGGATGACGAGACCGGCCACCAGGGCGTAGAGTCGGCTCGGCCGCGGGACAGCGCCGGGCGCGTCGGAAAAATCCCCGTCCGGCGATGCGGATGTGGGCCCAAAGGAGAGGCGTATGCTGTTGCGGATGGCTTTCAAGCGCATGATCGTGGCGATCATCGCAGGATTTTTCCCAATTTGCGAGGCATGGTCCCAGCAGAGGGCACAACCCGGCGCATCGCAGCCCTCCCGGCTGGAGGCGATCCGTGCCCGCGGTGAGCTGAAGGTCTGCATCTGGCCCGATTATTTCGCGATTTCCTTCCGCAACCCGCGCAACAGCGAGTTGGAGGGCATTGATATTGACCTGGCCCGAGCCCTGGCGGCGCGACTCTCGGTCCGCCTCACCTTCGTCGAGACCAATTTCGCGGCCTTCATGGATCGCGTGGAAGCGGGCGATTGCGACATCGCGATGATGGGCGTCGCCATCACGCCGGCCCGCGCGCAGCGGATCGCGTTCAGCCGCCCCTACCTCGCCAGCCCCGTCTATGCGGTGACCACGCGCAACAATCCACGCATCCGCAGCTGGGCCGACATTGATACACCCGGCACGGTCGTCGCCGTGGCCGCCGGCACCGTGATGGAACCCCTGATGAGCCGCACCTTGCGACGGGCGGAATTGCTGGTGGTGGCCCCTCCTCGCTCGCGCGAGTCGGAGATCCAGGCCGGGCGCGCGGATGTCTTCATGAGCGACTTCCCCTACACGCGCCGCATGCTGCTCATGCATGACTGGGCCCGCGTGATTGATCCGCCCGACCGCTTCGGCGAGAGCCTCTACGCCTGGGCGCTGCCCTTGAATGACGCGCCCTGGCTGGCGGAGGTGAACAGCTTCGTGGGCGCGATGCGGGCGGATGGCACCCTGGCCCGCGCGGCCGCCCGGCATGGGCTGACGCCGATCCTCATCCGCTGAGGCACAGGCGGCCGAGCAGGGTCCACAGCCCTGGCTGGGGCTTCCCTGGCCGGGGCCTAGAGCCGTTTCCGCCTCACTGCGTTCGGCTGAACGCCTCTAGCACTTTGTTTTTGCGAGCATCTTCACCCGCCAGACCGAGTACGGTCAGGCGGGATCTGCTCTAAGCCACCACCCCAGGGTCGGTATTCGCGCCGCAAAGCAGAACGCCCACCCGCGCCCCGGCCGGCGCCACCCAGGCCCCGCAGAGCAGGGCCGCCAGGGCCGCCGCACCCCCAGGCTCGGCCACCAGCCGCGCCTTCTCCCAGAGCGCGCGCTGCGCGGCCCGGATGGTGTCATCGCCCACCAGCACGGAATCCAAACGCCCTTCCAAGCGCAGCGCGGCCACCAGCGGAAACATCAGCCCGCCCACCTGGCGCGCGCCCAGGCTATCCGCCGCCAGCCCACCCACCGGCGCGGGCACCGGCCGCCCGGCGGCGAGCGCCGCATGCAGGCCAGGGCAGCCCTCCGGCTCAACCGCGACGAGGGTGACGCCACTCCGCGCATGCCAGGCCGCGATCCCGCCCAGCAGCCCGCCGCCGCCCACCGCAATCAATAAATGCGTCAGGCCCGGCGCCTGCTCCTCCCATTCCTGCGCGACGGTGCCCTGCCCCGCCAGAACCTCGGCCTGGTCATAGGCATGCACCATCAATGCGCCGGTCTGAGCCGCGCGGGCCTCGCTCGCCAGCCGCGCCTCATCA
>Ga0136707_1000241_pt1 | contig 11472 bp, 10 predicted proteins | sample 4C3metaG_FD_101397 | JGI IMG/M metagenome (GOLD analysis project Ga0136707, IMG submission 101397) | Freshwater bacterial and archeal communities from Indian Creek, Illinois, USA - 4C3 metaG | ecosystem: Environmental > Aquatic > Freshwater > Unclassified | place: USA: Indian Creek, Illinois...
ATCCGTTCCTGCGCCTTGGTCAAGCCTGCCACGCCCGATGCCCCACCCGCCCGGTTCGCCCGGATCGGCGACCAGAGCATAGCGCGCGGGGCGGCGCGCTGTCACGACAAAGCGGCGCCTCAGGCGAGGTGGTCGATCCGCGCGAGGTATTGCGCCAGATGCCCGACCTCGTCGAGCCAGCGGGCGAGCAGGCGCGGGTCATGCGGTGCGGCATGGACGCCGGCCGGGATCTCGCGCGCGAGGACGGCCTCGACCGCCAGCGACACCGGCACCGAGACGAGCCGCCCCATGGCCGAGCCGCGCAGATCGCCCCAGGCGTCCAGCGCCCAGGTCTCGTGATGGACCGCGCGGCCGTCATGTTCGGCGCGCAGCGAGACGAACAGCAGCACGCGGTCGGGCTCGCCCGGGGCATAGGCGTGTTCGGCCCAGAACGCGGCGGCCATCTCGGCCAGGCGGGCGTCGCCGGCGGGACCTTCCAGCGTCTCGATCTCGCGGAAGACCGGCGCCCAGGCCGCGGCCCAGCCGTTGAGGCGGATGGTGCCGCGGACGAAGTCGCGCAGCTTCCACCAGGGATCGAAGCGGTAGTCGGCCATGAAGGGATAGCTGTCGCGGTTCGGGTAGACCTCGAAGGTCTCGCGTTGCGGCAGGGGCGCGTCGTAGCTGGTGATCGCGTCCCAGGGCCGGGTGACGCGCAGTTCGGTGAAGTGTCGCAGCGAGCGCGAGGGCGCGCGCAGGGCCTTCAGCACACCCAGCGGCGACCAGCTGAACTTGTAGCGAAAGGCGTTGGGCTGTTTCGGCACCCCGCCGCAGTAGGAGGTGAAGCTGAGCACATTGTCGGCGTGGAAGGCGCGCGAGGCGCGGTAGCGCGCGACCAGGTCATGCGCCATCAGATGGTCGATGCCGGGGTCGAGGCCGACCTCGTTGATCGAGACCAGTCCCGCCTCGCGGAAGGGGTCGTCCAGCGCGCGCATCTCGGGCGCGATGTAGGAGGAGGAGGCGAAATGCGCGCCCTTCGCGAGGCAGGCCGTCGCGATCCCGACATGCTGGTCGGCGGGCAGCATCGAGACGGCGATGTCGCCCGGTCGCAGGGCCGCGGCCAGCGCGTCGAGGCTGTAGGGGCGGATGTCGGCGGTCAGGTCGCCGACCTCGGCGCGGGCCTTGTCCACCGTCCGGTTCCAGACGGTGACGGGGTGGCCCGCCTCGATCAGGCGGCGCAGGCCGGGGATGGACGACAGGCCGGTGCCGCACCAGTGGATGGTCATGGTTCGCTCCCTTCGTTTGCCGTTCGGCGCAGCGCGGATTCCCGCGAATTTCTCTGCAGAAGACCGGGCCTGCTCAGACGTTGGCGACATGCCGGTCGAATTCGGTCCTTGCCCGACCCCAGACCCCGCCCTCCAGCGCCGTCAGCGTCAGGAGCGTGGGCAGAAGCTGGGCGGCGTAGTCCTGCGAGGATTCCACCGGCATCAGCGCGGGCAGGTTGTCGATGGCGGTCACGTCGAGGGGGGGCGTGCCCTGGACCCGCAGCGCCGGGGCGGCCCAGTCGGTGGTGCGGTCGTAGACCTTGATCGGCGAGAAGTCGGAGGTCGGGTCGCAGGCGATGTCGCCGATGACGCTCAGGGCGCGGGGGGCGGTCCGGGCGCCGGCCGGGACGAAGACCGGGCAGCCGGGGCGGGCGAGGATGCAGTTGAGGAAGATCTCGTGCGCCAGCACCTCGGGGAAGGGGCCGCCATGCGCGGTTTCCGCCATGTCCCAGCGGGTGGTGGCGACGCCCATCGCGGCGCAGAGGTCGGCGGCGCCGGTGCCGACCCGGCCGAGGGCGCCGATGATCAGCGCGCGGGGGCGGGACAGGCCGGCGAGGTCGGTCGCCAGCTGACCCAGAAGGGCGGCTTTCGACGCGACCTTGTGGACGGGCCCGAGAAGGCTGCCGCGCTGCTGGGCGGCCCAGGCCTTGAGGCTGACCGCGGCCCCGGCGAAACCGGCCCAGTAGCCGAAGGCGGCGACGCGGCGGCCGGCCTCGTCCACGAGATATTCGAGGTCGTAAAGCGTGCCGCCCCCGGCCCGGAAGCGCCGCAGGAGCACGCGCCCCGCCGGCTGGCCCTTGTAGGCATGGCCGAACATGATGTGGCGGTGGGTCAGGGGGCTGCCGTCCTCGGGCAGTTCCTTCAGGCCGAAGACGATCGCCTCGGCGGGGGCCTCGGGCCAGGCGTTCTCGGGCGCGATCGCGCAGCCCGCGGCGCGATAGCCCTCGATCGGGATCGCGCGGGTTGCCGAGGCCTCGACCGTGACGCGGATCCCGGCGCGGAGCAGGGCGGCGGCACCTTCGGGGGTCAGCCCCACGCGTTCCTCGTTCGGCCGCTGTTCGGCCCGCACCCAGAGATGGGTCATTGCGGCTGGTTCCCTTGACGTGATCTTCAGGACTGATAGCAGATGACCGGGCGCGAGGAACAGGGCCGGCGGTTGCCAAGGCGCGCCTCCCGGCCCAATGGTGCTGCAACCGATGACCGGGACCTGGCCGATGCTGATCGAACCGACCGCGCTGCCCGAGGTGATCCGCCTGACCCCACGCCGGTTTCGCGACGATCGCGGCTGGTTCAGCGAGACCTGGAATGCGGCGGCGATGGCCGAGGCCGGGCTGGCGCGGGACTGGGTGCAGGACAACCATTCCTTTTCGGCGCGGCGCGGCACCTTGCGGGGGCTGCATTTCCAGGCCCCGCCGCAGGCGCAGGCCAAGCTGGTGCGCTGCTCGCACGGGGCGGTGCGGGATGTGGCGGTGGATGTCCGGGCGGGCTCGCCCCGCCATGGCGCCTGGGTGGCGGTGGAGCTGTCGGCCGAGAACGGCTGCATGCTGTTCGTGCCCGAGGGGTTCCTGCACGGTTTTCTCACCTTGACCGACGGGGCGCAGGTGCAGTACAAGTGCAGCCGCCTCTACAGCCCCGCGCATGACCGCGCGGTGCGCTGGGACGATCCGGCGATCGGGATCGACTGGGGGCTGGCGGGCCTGGGACCGGACGCGCCGATCCTGTCGCCGAAGGATGCCGCCGCGCGGTCGCTGGCCGAGGTCGGGACGCCCTTCCGCTGGGAGGGTGCCGCATGAGGCTGCTGGTGACCGGCGGGGCGGGGTTCATCGGCTCGGCCCTGGTGCGGCTGGCCGTGGCGCGGGGCCATGAGGTGGTGGTGGTCGATGCGCTGACCTATGCGGCCTGCCTCGACAGCCTGGCGCCGGTCGCGGGGTCGGCGCGCTACCGGTTCGAACGGGCCGACATCCGCGACCGGGCGGCGATGGACCGGATCCTGGCCGGACACGCGCCCGACGCGGTGCTGCATCTGGCCGCCGAAACCCATGTCGACCGCTCCATCGACGGGCCCGCGGCCTTTGTCGACACCAACGTGACCGGCACCTTCACCTTGCTGGAGGCGGCGCGGGCCTGGTGGACGGCAAAGGGCAGGCCCGGGGGGTTCCGGTTCCTGCATGTCTCGACCGACGAGGTCTTTGGTGCCTTGGGCCCCGCCGGGCGGTTCGACGAGGCGTCACCCTATGCCCCGCGCAGCCCCTATGCGGCGACGAAGGCCGCCTCGGACCATCTGGTGCGGGCCTGGGGGGCGACCCATGGGCTGCCGGTGCTGGTGACGAATTGCAGCAACAATTACGGCCCCTGCCAGTTTCCCGAGAAGCTGGTCCCGGTGGCGATCCTGAACGCGCTGCACGGCCGGGAGATCCCGGTCTATGGCGCCGGCGCGCAGGTGCGCGACTGGCTTTTTGTCGAGGATCACGTCGCGGCGCTGCTGGCGGTGCTGGCGCGGGGCGGGGCGGGTGGAACCTGGTGCATCGGCGGCGAGGCCGAGGCGCGCAACATCGACCTCGTCCGCCGGATCTGCGCGCTGATGGACGAGATGCGCCCGGACGGCGCGCCGCATGACCGGCTGATCACCTTCGTCGCCGACCGGCCGGGCCATGACGCGCGCTATGCGATCAACCCCGCGCGCATCCGGGCCGACCTGGGCTGGCGTCCCGCGGTCAGCCTGGATGCGGGGCTGCGGCGGACGGTGCGCTGGTACCTCGACACGCCCGGCTGGTGGGCGCCGCTGCTGGCCCGGCCGGGCGTCGGGCAGCGGCTGGGGAGGGGGGTGGCATGAGGCTTCTGGTCCTGGGCGAGACCGGGCAGCTGGCGCGCGCGCTGATCCGGCGGGCGCCGCCCGGCGTGACGGTGATCGCCTGCGGGCGCCGGGTCGCGGACCTGGCGCAACCCGAGGCCTGCGCGGCGGTGGTGGCGGCGACGGATGCGGATGCCGTCATCAATGCCGCCGCCTGGACCGATGTGGATCGCGCCGAGGCGCAGGAGGCCGCGGCAACCGTGGTGAACGCGGCCGCCCCTGCCGCGATGGCCCGGGCGGCGGCGGCCCGTGGCCTGCCCTTCCTGCATGTCTCGACCGACTATGTCTTTGACGGCGCCGGGGTCGCCCCCTTCGCCCCCGGGGATCCGACCGGCCCGCTCCAGGCCTATGGCCGCTCGAAGCTGGCCGGCGAAACCGGGGTGCGCGCGGCGGAGGGCAGGCATCTGATCCTGCGTTGTTCCTGGACCTTCTCGGCGGATGGCGCGAATTTCGTGACGCGGTTGCTGCGCGCCGGGCAGGGGTGCCGGAGCCTGCGCGTGGTCGCCGACCAGATCGGCGGGCCGACCCCCGCCGCGTCGCTGGCCGATGCGCTGATCGTGGCGGCGCAGGCCCTGCGCGACGGAGCGGCGGGCGGGACGCATCACCTTGCCGGGGCGCCCGACATCAGCCGGGCGGAGTTTGCGCAGGCGATCCTGGCCGGGGCGGGCCTGGCCTGCCGGATCGAGCCGATCGCAACGCAGGACCACCCGACACCCGCGCGGCGGCCGCTGAACTCGCGGCTGGACTGCCGGGGGTTCGCGGCGGCGTTCGGGGTGCCGCAGCCGGACTGGCGCCCGGCGCTGGCCGGGATCGTGCAGGCGCTGGCATGACGCGCAAGGGCATCCTTCTGGCCGGGGGCACCGGGTCGCGGCTGTGGCCGGTGACGCTGGGCACCTCGAAGCAGCTCTTGCCGGTCTACGACAAGCCGATGATCTACTATCCGCTGTCGGTGCTGATGCTGGCGGGCCTGCGCGAGATCGCGGTCATCACCACGCCCGAGGATCAGGCGCAGTTCCGGCGGCTGCTGGGCGATGGCGGGCAATGGGGGGTCGGTTTCACCTGGGTGGTGCAGGACCGGCCCGAGGGGCTGGCGCAGGCCTATCTTCTGGCGCGGGGGTTCCTGGGTGGCGCGGCCTCGGCGATGGTGCTGGGCGACAACATCTTTTTCGGCCATGGCTTGCCCGCGATGCTGGCGCGGGCGGCGGGCAAAGCGCGGGGTGCCACGGTTTTCGGCTACCATGTGGCCGATCCCGAGCGCTATGGGGTTGCGGCCTTCGATGCCGCGGGCCGGGTGACGGCGCTGGTGGAAAAGCCGCAAGTGGCGCCGTCGAGCTTTGCGATCACCGGGCTTTACCTGCTGGACGGCAGCGCCCCGGACCGGGCGGCAGGCATCCGTCCCTCGGCGCGGGGCGAGATCGAGATCGTGGACCTTCTGGAAAGCTACCGGGCGGAGGGCCTGCTGGAGGTGGAGCGGATGGGCCGGGGCTTTGCCTGGCTCGACACCGGCACCCCGGGCAGTCTGCTGGATGCCGGGAACTTCGTGCGGACCTTGCAGGACCGGCAGGGGATGCAGGTCGGCTCGCCCGACGAGGTGGCCTATCGGCAGGGCTGGATCGACCGCGCCGCCCTTGCCGCGCGGGCAGAGCTTTTCGCACGAACCAGCTACGGGGCGGCGCTGGCGGCGCTGCTGCGGGACTAGGCGCGGGCGATTGCCTTGCCGACCTCGCACCGGGGCCGGCACAGGCTCCGGCCCGGGGGGCCGCAGTCCCGGTTGCCTCAGAGCGTGGATGCCGTGGCCGTGGAGTCCGTGGGGGGGCGGCGGATCCTTCCGGCCGCATCCCGGACCAGCGGGCGCAGGCTCTCGCCCCCGGCGTCGAGCAGGCCGAACAGCTGCCGCCGCATCCGGGGTTCCCAGAAGTCGTTGATGTGGCTGGCAAGGCCCGCGACGCCTTCGGCATGGGGCTTTGATTCCATGAACTTGGCGATCTCGTTGGCCATCCGGGCGATCTTGTCAGCCGACATGGGGCACCTCGGTCATCACGCGGTCGGTATGGGTGAAGGCCTCGAACCGGTCGGGGCGGGCCAGCGCGATCAGGGTGATGCCGGCGCCTTCGGCCAGCGTCACGGCATCGGCGGTCGGGGCCGAGACGGCGATCAGCATCGGCGCCCCCAGCATCGCGACCTTCTGCACCATGTCGATCGAGACGCGGCTGGTCAGGACCACCGCGCCATCGGCGGCGATCCCGCCCCGCAGCATCCCGCCCGCCAGCTTGTCGAGCGCGTTGTGGCGGCCGACATCCTCACGCGAGAGCAGGATCCGGCCGTTCCAGAAGGCCGCACAGTGGACGGCGCGGGTGGCGTCGTGCAGGCGCTGGCGGTCGGGCAGGGCGGCGACGGCGGCCATCACCTGCGCCGGCGTCATCCGGAAGGGCGAGGGGGCCACGACCGGCAGGTCGCGCAGCGCCTGATCCAGGCTGTCGATCCCGCACAGGCCGCAGCCGACCGGCCCCGCCATGGTGCGTCGGCGGGCGGCGAGGCGGGCAGCGGCCTCGGGCCGGAGCCAGACCCGGACCTCGCGCCCCCTGGTGAGGGTCTCCACCTCGAGCGACAGGATGTCGGCGGGCGTGGCGATGCCTTCGGTCAACGCAAAGCCGGTGGCGAAATCCGCCAGATCGTCCGGCGTCGCCATCATCACGGCCTGGGTGGAGCCGTTGAAGCTGAGCGCGATGGCCACCTCTTCGGGAAGCACACGTTCGCCCGGCGCGACCGAGGCACCGAAAGCCAGCCGGGGGATGGGCCTCGCGCCCTTCATTCGGCGGCCAGGATGCGGCGCGACAGCGCGGCCTGCGCGGCGTAATCCTGCTGCCATCCGGTCGGGCCGTTCGAGGGGCTGACCTGCACCGCGGTCACCTTGTATTCCGGGCAGTTGGTCGCCCAGTCCGAGAAGTCGGTGGTGATCACGTTGGCCTGCGTGTCGGGGTGGTGGAAGGTGGTGTAGACCACGCCGGGCGAGACCCGGTCGGTCAGCTTTGCCCGGAGCGAGGTTTCGCCCGAGCGGCTGGCAAGCTTCACCCAGTCGCCGTCCTTGACGCCCCTGACTTCGGCATCATGCGGGTGGATTTCCAGCACATCCTCGGCGTGCCAGACCACATTCGCCGTGCGCCGGGTCTGTGCGCCGACGTTGTACTGGCTGAGGATGCGCCCGGTGGTCAGCAGCAGCGGGAAGCGCGGGCCGGTCCGCTCGTCCGTGGCGATGTATTCGGTGCGGATGAACCGGCCGCGGCCGCGCACGAAGCCGTCGATGTGCATCAGGGGCGTGCCTTCGGGGGCCTGTTCGTTGCAGGGCCACTGGACCGAGCCCAGGATTTCCAGCCGTTCATAGCTCACACCCGCGAAGCTGGGGGTCAGAAGCGCGATCTCCTCCATGATCTGGCTGGGGTGGGTGTAGGTCCAGCTGGCGCCCCCCGAAGCCTTCAGCATCGCGTTCGCGAAAAGCTGCGTGACCTCCCAGTCGGCATAGCCCTGGCGCGGAGCCATCACCTTGCGCACCCGGTTGATGCGGCGTTCGGCATTGGTGAAGGTGCCGTCCTTTTCCAGGAAGGTGGAGCCGGGCAGGAACACATGCGCGTAATTCGCGGTCTCGTTCAGGAAAAGGTCGTGGACGATCACGCAGTCCATCGCGGCCAGGCCTGCGGCGACATGTTTCGTGTCCGGGTCCGATTGCAGGATGTCCTCGCCCTGGCAGTAAAGGCCCTTGAACGTGCCCTCGACCGCGGCGTCCAGCATGTTGGGGATGCGCAGGCCCGGCTCATCGTCGATCCTGACGCCCCAGACTTCCTCGAACACCGAGCGCACGGCGTCGTTCTTGACATGCCGGTAGCCGGGCAGTTCGTGCGGGAAGGACCCCATGTCGCAAGAGCCCTGCACGTTGTTCTGGCCGCGCAGCGGGTTCACCCCCACGCCGGGCCGGCCGATATTGCCGGTCAGCATGGCAAGGTTGGCGATGCCGATGACGGTGGTCGAGCCCTGGGAATGTTCGGTCACGCCGAGGCCATAATAGATCGCCCCGTTGCCGCCGGTGGCGTAAAGCCGGGCGGCGGCGCGCAGTTCGTCGGCCTTGACGCCCGTCAGCAGTTCGGTCGCCTCGGGGGAATGGTCCGGCTGGCTGACAAACTCGGCATAGTCCTGGAATTCGTCCCAGTCGCAGCGGGTGCGGATGAAGGCCTCGTTCATCAGGCCCTCGGTGACGATGACATGGGCGATGGCGGTGACCACGGCGACGTTGGTGCCGGGGCGCAGCGGCAGGTGGTGTGCTGCCTTCACATGCGGGCTGTCGACGAGGTCGATCCGGCGCGGGTCGATCACGATCAGCTTCGCGCCCTGGCGCAGGCGTTTCTTCAGGCGGCTGGCAAAGACCGGGTGGCCGTCGGTCGGATTGGCGCCGATGACGACGACGACATCGGCCTGTTCCACGGAATCGAAATCCTGCGTGCCGGCCGAGGTGCCGAAGGTCTGGCCCAGCCCGTAACCGGTGGGCGAATGGCAGACCCGCGCGCAGGTATCGGTGTTGTTGTTCATGAACACCGCACGGGTCAGTTTCTGGACGAGGTAAGCCTCTTCGTTGGTGCAGCGCGACGAGGTGATCACCCCGACCGAATGGCGCCCGTGCCTGTCGATCAGGCCCTGCATCCGGTTGGCGGCGAATGCCATCGCCTCGGGCCAGGATACTTCCTGCCAGGGGTCGCTGATCGCCTCGCGGATCATCGGCTTCAGGATGCGGTCCTTGTGGGACGCATAGCCATAGGCGAAACGGCCCTTGACGCAGCTGTGGCCGCGATTGGCCTTGCCGTGCTTGTAGGGCGTCATCCGCACCAGCTCGTCACCGCGCATCTCGGCCTTGAACTGGCAGCCGACACCGCAATAGGCGCAGGTGGTGATGACGGCATGTGACGGCGTGCCGATCTCGATGATCGACTTTTCCTGCAGTGTCGCGGTCGGGCAGGCCTGGACGCAGGCACCGCAGCTGACGCAATCGCTGGCCAGCGCATTGTCGGTCCTGGCGCCAAAGGACACGCGGCTGTCGAAGCCCCGGCCTTCTATCGTCAGCGCGAAAGTGCCCTGCACTTCCTCGCAGGCCCGGACGCAGCGCGAGCAGACGATGCATTTCTGCGGGTCATAGCTGAAATAGGGGTTGCTGTCGTCGCGCGGGATATACAGCGGGTTGGCCTCGCCGCTGGTGTTCTTGACCTTGAAATGCGTATCCACCGCCTCGTAGCGCACGTCGCGCAGACCCACGGCCCCGGCCATGTCCTGCAACTCGCAATCGCCATTGGCCGAACAGGTCAGGCAGTCCAGCGGGTGGTCGCTGATGTAAAGCTCCATCACCCCGCGCCGCAGTTGCTTCAGCCGGGCGTTCTGGGTGTGGACCTTCAGGCCCGGCGCAACCGGCGTGGTGCAGGACGCCGGAGTGCCGTTGCGGCCCTCGATCTCGACCAGACACAGCCGGCAGGAGCCGAAAGCCTCGACGCTGTCCGTCGCGCAAAGTTTCGGCACCTGGATGCCCGCCTCGGCCGCCGCGCGCATGATGGAGGTACCCTCCGGCACGGTCACGTCGAAGCCGTCGATGGTCAGGGTGACCATCTGTTTCGATTTCGCCGCCGGGGTGCCGAAATCGCGGTCGGGGATGATGAAGTCCTTCACTCGGCAACCTCTTTCGCGCGGGCGAAGTCGTCGGGGAAATGGGTCAGCGCGGACAGCACCGGATAGGGGGTGAACCCGCCAAGGGCGCACAGCGAGCCCAGCTTCATCGTGTTGCACAGGTCGGTCAGGACCGGGATCGCCGCTGCGTCACCCCGCGCCAGCCGGTCGATGGTCTCCACCCCGCGCACCGCGCCGATCCGGCAGGGGGTGCATTTGCCGCAGGATTCGATGGCGCAGAACTCCATCGCAAAGCGGGCCATCGCCAGCATGTCGGTCGTGTCGTCGGCGATGGTCAGACCGGCGTGGCCGATCAGACCATCCCTGGCGGCGAACTCCTCGTAGCCGAAGGGCGTGTCGAAGAGGGCGGGCGGGAACCAGGCACCCAGGGGCCCGCCGACCTGCACCGCCTTCACGGGGCGACCCGAGGCGGTGCCGCCGGCGATCTCGGTGACGATCTGGCCCAGGGTCAGGCCGAAGGCGGTCTCGTAAAGCCCGCCGAAGCGGACGTTGCCGGCGATCTGCAGCGGGATCGTGCCCCGGCTGCGCCCGAGGCCGAAGTCACGATAATGCGCCGCGCCCCTGGCCAGGATCACCGGGACCGAGGCCAGCGAGATCACGTTGTTGACCACGGTCGGCCGCCCGAGGAAACCTTGCAGCGCCGGCAGCGGCGGCTTGGCGCGCACCACCCCGCGCTTGCCTTCGAGCGAGTTCAGCAGCGATGTCTCCTCGCCGCAGACATAGGCCCCCGCACCGACCCGGATCTCGATGTCGAAGTCCGGGCCCAGCACGGCGGCGTCGCGGGCGATGCGGCAGGCGGCCTGCATCACCCGGATCGCCACGGGATATTCGCTGCGGATGTAGACGAAGCCCCTGGTCGCCCCGCAGGCGAGGCCGGCGATGGCCATCCCCTCGATCAGGGTGAAGGGGTCGCCCTCCATCAGCATCCGGTCGGCGAAGGTGGCGCTGTCGCCTTCATCGGCGTTGCAGACGATGTACTTGCGGTCGGCCTTCGCCTCGCGGACGGTGTTCCACTTGATGCCGGTCGGGAAACCCGCGCCGCCCCGGCCGCGCAGGCCGCTGTCGGTGACCTCGGCGACGATCTCGGCCGGAGGCATCGCCCGCGCCCGGTCCAGCCCGACGAGGCCGCCATGCGCGCGATAGTCGGCCAGCGACAAGGGGTCGATCACGCCCACGCGGGCGAAGGTCAGGCGGGTCTGGCCCTTCATCCACGGCAGGTCCTCGACGAGGCCGAGGGCCTTGGGGTGGCTGGCCGCGCTGCCGAACAGGGCGGGCACGTCGGCGGGGGTCATCGGGCCGATGCCGATGCGGCCCGCTTCGGTCTCGACCTCGACCAGGGGTTCGAGCCAGACCATCCCGCGCGAGCCGTTGCGGATGAGGGTGAGCGCAACGCCGCGCCGGGCGGCTTCGGCCAGGATCGCTTCGGCGACCGCCTCGGCGCCCAGCGCCACGGCGGCGCTGTCGAGGGGCAGGTAGAGCTTTGTCACTCCTCCACTCATCGGGCGTCACCTTTGCTATGGTGGGGTTTCGATAGCCGGGAGAGGGTCGCCGTTTTAGTTTCGAGGCATCGTCCTCGTGCGTGAGGTTGGCGCCCTCGACCGG
>Ga0136707_1000244_pt1 | contig 11447 bp, 8 predicted proteins | sample 4C3metaG_FD_101397 | JGI IMG/M metagenome (GOLD analysis project Ga0136707, IMG submission 101397) | Freshwater bacterial and archeal communities from Indian Creek, Illinois, USA - 4C3 metaG | ecosystem: Environmental > Aquatic > Freshwater > Unclassified | place: USA: Indian Creek, Illinois...
CCCCCGGCCCGAGACGGCGGCGATCACCGCCGCCCGCGCCCCGGGGCCGGTCCGCAGCCACAGAAGGCCGCCGCCCCAGTCCCAGACCGCCTCGCCCTCGGTCGCGGCCGCGATCGCCGCGGCGGCGGTCGGCAGGGTGACGATGCGCCAGATGTCGCCGGGCTTGCCCGCCAGCGGCGCCACGTCCCGCACCTCGCGCCAGAGGCGGCGGCTCGCCGCGCCCTCGACCGGCGTCACCTCGCCCGCAAGCAGCGCCCGAAGCCGTCCCAGACGGTAGGCCACCGACCCCGCCAGCCCCTCGACCCGGACCAGACTTCGCCCCGAATGCCGCGCCGCCCCCGAGACGTCGAAGGCAGACCCCAGCGCCCGGCGCAGGGCCGCCAGGCCCGCCTCCTCGCCCAGCCCCTCGATCACCAGCGTCGCCTCGGCCTCGGGGATGGCCTGGACCCTGACGCTCACCTCGCTCAGCACCCCGAGCGTGCCCCGGCTGCCCGCCAGGAGCTTCACCAGGTCATAGCCGGTGACGTTCTTCATCACCCGCCCGCCGTTCTTGACCACGACCCCGGCGCCATCGACAAACCGCACGCCCAGAAGACTGTCGCGGCAGGCCCCGGCCTGCACCCGCCGGGGGCCGCTGGCATTGGCCGCCACCACCCCGCCGATCGTCGACACCCCCTGCCGCCCGAGCAGCGCGCGCAGGTCCGGCACCTCGAAGGCCAGCCGCTGCCTCTCGCCGGCCAGCACCGCCTCGACCTCGGCCACCGGCGTTCCCGCCCGCACCACCAGCGTCAGCGCGCCGGGCTCGTAAAGCGCCACCCCCGCAAGGCCGCCGGTCTCCAGAACCTCGCCGACCGCATGGCCCAGCGTCCGCGTCCCGCCCCCGCGGATCAGCAGCGGCCCGGATGCCCCGGCCACCGCCTCCGCCAGTTCCGCCTCGGTCACCGGCCGCATGCCACCGTCCTTCATTCCGACACAAATATCCCGCGGGGGTGCGGGGGTGTGAAACCCCCGCTCCGCCCGATCAGCCCGCGCGCCGGGCGGCACTCGCCTTCAGCGGAAAGACCTTGGCCGGGTTCAGCAGCCACTTGGGGTCGAACACGTCCTTGACGCGCATCTGCGCCTCGAGATCCGCGCCGGAAAACTGCACCCCCATCAGGTCGCGCTTCTCGATCCCCACGCCATGCTCGCCGGTCAGGCAGCCGCCGACCTCGACGCAGAGCTTGAGGATCTCGGCCCCCATCCGCTCGCAGGTTTCCAAATCGCCGGGCCGGTTCGCATCGTAAAGGATCAGCGGATGCATGTTGCCGTCGCCGGCATGGAACACATTGCCCACCGCCAGCCCGTGCGCGGCCCCGATCTCGCCGATCCGGCGCAGGACATGCGGCAGGCTGGAGACCGGGATCGTCCCGTCAAGGCACATGTAGTCGGAAATCCGCCCGATGGCACTGAAGGCCGACTTGCGGCCCAGCCAGATCCGCTTGGCCTGGTCCTCGTCCGCCGCCTCGATCAGGGCCACCGGGTTGTGCCGCGCCGCGATCGCCTTGATCAGCGCCAGCTGTTCGGCGATCTCGGCCTGCGAGCCCTCGACCTCGACGATCAGCAGCGCCTCGCAGTCGGGATAGCCCGCCTGGGCGAAATCCTCGCAGACGCGGATCAGCATCCGGTCCATGAACTCGATCGCGACCGGCAGGATGCCGGCCTTGATGATGTCGGCCACGCAGGCCCCCGCCACCTCGTTCGCGGCAAAGCCCATCAGCATCGGCCGCGCCCCTTCGGGCTTGGGCAGGATGCGCAGCCAGGCCTCGGTCACCACGCCGAGCTGCCCCTCGGAGCCGCAGACCACGCCGAGAAGGTCGAGCCCCGAAGGCTCGCCCCAGGGTCCGCCCAGGGTGACCACGGTGCCATCCATCTGCACCAGCGTCACGCCGAGCAGGTTGTTCGTCGTCACCCCGTATTTCAGGCAATGCGCCCCGCCCGAATTCATCGCGATGTTGCCGGCGATCGCGCAGGCCAGCTGGCTGGAGGGATCGGGGGCATAGAAGAACCCCGCCGCCTCGACCGCGCCCGAGACCGAGAGGTTGGTCCGCCCGGCCTGCACCTTGATGCAGCGGTTGTCGTAATCGGTTTGCAGCACCGCATTCATCCGCGCGACGCCCAGGATCACCGAATCGGCGGTCGGCATCGCGCCGCCGGCCAGCGAGGTGCCCGACCCGCGCGGCACGACGGGCACGCCCTCCTCGTGGCAGATGCCGAGCACGCGGCGCACCTCGTCGGTGCTGCGGGGCAGGACGGCGGCCATCGGCGGGCAGCGGTAGGCGGTCAGCGCATCGCATTCGTAGACGCGCAGCTGCACCGGGTCGTCGATCACCGCATCCTCGGGCAGGACCGCGCGCAGGCGGGCCAGGATCCGCCCCTTGCGCAACAGGATGGCAGCATCGGGCGGCGGCAGGTCCATCGGGCGTCCCCCCAGTCGATTGGTAAGGAATTATAACCAATCTTCGGCGCTGACAAGCGGCAAACCTGCGCTGATCGCGCCGGGCGGCGGCATCGCCACCATCGGCAACGCCCGCGCGGTCGGGGCACCCGCGGCCGACCTGCCGCGGACCGGCGGCGCGTCGCGCCGGGTGCCGCTGCGGCGCGGGCCTCAGGCGGCCCGGGCGCCCCGGCGCCCCTCGACCAGCCAGGCCGCCACCGCGAACCCCGCCGCAAGCAGCAGCCAGACCCAGGCCGGCAGCAGCGCCGCCACGTTCACATCCGCCGTCAGATAGGCCGCGCGCGGGGTCACGCCGATCCAGCCGCGCCCCAGCGCCGGGCGCCCCTCGGCCACGGCGCGGATGTCGGGCATCCCCGCCTCGAGCCGCGTGACGCCGCCCAGCGTGGCTTCGGCCAGCGGGGCAAGATCATCGCCCGAGGCGATCGTCTCGACGAACTCGCGCGGGGCGGCGGGGCCGACCGCGATGACGCGGGTCAGATCGCCCTGTTCCAGCCGGTAGAGGCCCAGGATCGGCGCCTGCCATTCGGCGACAAAGCGCCCCGGCCCGGCCTCGGGCATGGCCAGCACCGTCTCGGCCCCGTCCGGCCCGGTGATCGTGACCGGCCCCGGCGGTTCCTCGGCCAGCGAGCGGCGGGTGACCGTCACCGCCTGGCCCTGCACCTCGGCGCTCAGGGTCTCTTCCTCGAGCTCGGGTTCCTTGAGCATCCAGTGCGCCAGCCGCCGCAGCAGCTCGAGCTGCGGGCCCCCGCCCTCGTAGCCCCGGCCCCAGAGCCAGGCCTGGTCCGAGGCCAGCACCGCGATCCGCCCCCGGTCGATCCGGTCCAGAACCAGCAGCGGCCGGTCGCCGGGCCCGGTCATCAGGATCTGACCGGCGCGGTGCTCGACCTCGATCAGCCGGAACCAGCGGCCCCAGCCGCCCTCGGGCGCCGCCGCCTCGAGCCCCTCGGTCACCGGGTGGCGGCGGCCGAGGTCGGTCAGCGCGGGGCGGAAGCCCCCGTCGATCACCTGGGCCGTCGGCGAGACCGGCAGGATCTGCGCCAGCGGGGACCGGTAAAGGCTGTCGACCGCGCCAAATTCCGGGCCCGCGGCGACCAGCACGGTGCCGCCCTCGCGCACATAGCGGACCACGTTCTCGATGTAGGACATCGGCAGGATGCCCCGCATCCGGTAGCGGTCGAAGATGATCAGGTCGAATTCGTCGATCTTCTCGATGAACAGTTCCCGCGTGGGAAAGGCGATGAGGGAAAGCTCGTCCACCGGCACCCCGTCCTGCTTTTCCGGCGGCCGCAGGATGGTGAAATGCACCAGATCGACCGAGGCATCCGACTTCAGCAGGTTGCGCCAGACCCGCTGGCCGGCATGCGGCTCGCCCGAGACCAGCAGCACCCGCAGCCGGTCGCGCACGCCGTTGATCTGGATCGCGGCGGCGTTGTTGCGGTCGGTCAGCTCGCCCGCCACCGGAGCGACGCTGAACTGCAGCACGTTCATCCCGCCATGCGGCAGGTTGACCGGCAGCTCGAGATCCTGGTTCACCGGCACGGTGAAGGTCACCGGCGGCTCGGCATCGACCGTGATCGTCAGCTCCACCTCGGCGCCGGCGGCGGCGGGGACGGCGCCGATGTCCTCGACCCGCAGGGCCAGCACGAATTCCTCGCCGATGATGGCGAAGGCGGGGGCGTTGCGGACCACCAGCCGCCGGTCCCAGTCGGCCGCGCTGCCCGTGAGCAGGATCTGCAACGGGGCAGGCAGGTTCGGGACGAGGCCGAGGTCATGCACCCGGCCGTCGGTGATCATGATCGCCGCCGCCACCCGCGCGCGGGGTTCCTCGGCCAGGGCCTCGGCCAGGGCGGTGAGGGCCAGCGTGCCGGCATCCTCGGCGCCATCGCCGAGGCGGTGGATGCGCAGCTCGGTCTCGGGCAGCGCGGCCACCTCGGCCTCGACCGCCGCCACGGCCTCGGCCACCTGCGCGGGGCGGTCGCCCAGCGACTGGCTGGCGGTCTCGTCGACGATCAGGATCACGATGTCGCTCAGCGGGGTGCGCTCCTCCTCCTGGAGGGCGGGGTTGGCCAGCGCGGCCAGCACCGCCGCCAGGGCCAGCGCCCGCAGCCACCAGCCGCCGAGCCCCCGCCAGAGGGCCAGCGCGACAAGCAGCAACGCCAGCAGGGCCAGCCCGGTCAGGACAGGCCAGCCAACCAGCGGCGCCAGGACGATGGACTGCGTCATTGCCCCAGCCTTTCCAGCAGCGCCGGCACATGCACCTGGTCGGATTTGTAGTTCCCGGTCAGCACATACATGATCAGGTTGATCCCGAAGCGGTAGGACATCTCGCGCTGCCGCTCGCCGGCGAAGCCGCGGCCCACGGGCAGCAGCGGCACGCCGTAGTCGTTGGTCGCCCAGGCCGCCGCCCAGTCGTTGCCGCCGATCACCACCGGCGTCACCCCGTCGTTGAGGTTGCGGAAGGGCATGCCTTCGGGGATCTCCGCCTCGGCCATCGGCGCGGCCTCGACCCAGACCGCACCCCGCGGATGCCGGCCGGGAAAGTCCTGGAGCAGATAGAAGGTCCGCGTCAGCACATGGTCGCCCGGCATCGGCTCGAGCGGCGGCACGTCAAGCCCCGCGGCGATCCGTTGCAGCGCCTGGCCTTCGGGCGTCGCGGCGCCCAGGCCCGCCACATCGGCATCGCGCGTGTCGAACAGGATCATGCCGCCGGTGCGCAGGTACTGGTTCAGCCTGGCATAGGCCTCGGGGCTCGGCAGGGCCTGGTCCGCCGTGATCGGCCAGTAGAGAAAGGGAAAGAAGGCAAGTTCATCGCGCTCGACATCGACCCCGATCGGCATCGCGGGCTCGACCGAGGTGCGCTGCCAGAGCTTGTCGGACAGCCCCAGCAGGCCCGCCGCCGCGATCTCGTCGACCCTCGGGTCGCCGGTCAGCACATGGGCAAGGACCACCGCCGAGGTCGCCTCGATCGCGAAGGCGTCGCCCGGCAGCGCCGCCTCCTGCGCCCGGGCCTCGGTCAGCGGCAGCAGCCCGGCCACCAGCACCACCGCGGCACCGCGCCGCAGGCCCGACAGCCGCCCCGCGACCCACAGCGCCGCCAGCACGTCGGCCATGAGCAGGATCGCGGCACCGGTCAGCAATGCGCCCTTCAGCGCCTGGGCCTCGCGCCCGTCCAGCCCTTCGACCGGCACGGAGGGCGGCCAGGCGGCGGGCAGCAGCGCCGTCTCGGGGCCAAGCACGTTCAGCGCCACCCGCCGCGCCTCGCCGGCATAAAGCCCCGGCGGCAGGTCCAGCGTCGGACCGGCGGCGATCGCCGCGGCCAGGGCCTCGCCCTCGACCCCCGGCCTGTCGCCCGCATCGGTCAGCCGGCCGCCGGAATCGAGCGCCACTTCGGGCGTGAAGGTCTGCCCCGCGAGGTCGGCCGCATCGGGCAGCGCCGGCCGAGTGGAAACGGCCAGCCGCTCGAGCATCTGCACGAACAGGCCCGACAGCGGCAGCGACGACCATTCGGCGTTTGCCGTCACATGCACCAGCACCACCTGCCCGTCGCCCACCGCCTTGCGGGTGACCAGGGGCGTCCCGTCCTCGAGCGCCGCGATCGTGCGGCCGGCAAGCTCGGGGTCGGGCTGGGCCAGGACCTGCGCCCGCACCACGACATCAGCCGGCGCGACGAGGCCGTGGAAGGGCGAGTCCTCGGGGAAGGGCGCCAGCGCCTTCGGCTCGCCCCAGCTCATCGTGCCGCCGACGGTGCGCCCGCCTTCGCGCAGCCGCACCGGCATGAGCGGGTCCGCTTCGAACCGGCTGACATCGCTGGCCGCGAGGCGCGGACCGGCAAAGCGCAAGAGCAGCCCCCCCTCCTCGAGCCAGCCGAGCGCGGCGTCGGTCTCGGACTGGGTCAGCCGCGCGACATCGGCCAGGATCACCACGTCGGGGTTGGCCAGCAGCACCTCGGTCAGGCTGCCCTCGATCATCTCGGCCACCGGCGCCAGCGCCTGGCGCAGGTAGTGGGTCGGCGACAGCAGCTGGAGCGCCTCCTGATCGGGGCCCGCGGCGATGAGCGCGACCTTGCGGCGCTTCAGGCTGTCGTCGGTCAGGCTGACCGCGCCCGCCGTCCGTGCGACCGCAAGCTCGAACCGGGTGATCCGGTTGCGCAGTTCGGCCGGCACGTCCAGCACCGCCTCGGCCCGCGCCGCGCCCGCGGCAAAGTCCAGCGTCACGCGCGCCAGTTCGCGCTCGATCCCGCCGGGATCGGGGCCCTGCGCGATCACCTCGACGGACAGGGCATCGCCCACAGGCATCCGGCTGGCGGCAAGTTCGACCGCACCGTCCTCGAACGCCGCGGGATGCAGGCCGAGGACCGGGCGCGCGCCTTCGATCACCCGGACCGGACCCTTCGCCTCCAGCGCCGCGAGCAGCGCCTCGCGGCCCGGATGGGCAAGCCCGTCCGACAGCCAGACCGTCTCGAAGGCGCCGGCGGGCAGCACCCCGGCCCAACCGGCAAACTGCGAAGGCGCCCAGGGCTGCGGCTGGAGGCCCGCCGCCCGTCCCGCCCAGGCCTCGGCGGTCTGGAACGCCACCGCTTCGGGCGCGTCGGTCAGGCGGATCAGCGCCACGGTCCGCCCCGCGGCCCCGGCCTCGGCGACCAGGGACCCGGCCTTCTCGGCCCGGCGCGGCCAGTCGCGCGCATCGGCCCAGCTGCCGTCCACCACCACCAGCAGCGGGCCCGCCGCCGCCGCCCGCACATCGGGGTTCAGCACCGGCCCCGCAAAGCCGATGATCACCGCCGCCACCGCCAGCATCCGCAGCAGCAGCAACCACCACGGCGTCCTGTCGGTCTCGGCCTGGTCGTCCTTCAGGCCCACAAGCAGCGCCACGCCGGGAAACCGCCGCCGGATCGGCGCGGGCGGCACCGCGCGCAGCAAAATCCACAGGATCGGCAGGGCGATCAGCGCCGTCAACAGCCAGGGCAGCGCAAAGCCGATGGGGCCGAGCATGAACATCAGCGCCCGCCCTGCAACGCGGCGTAAGCCCACAAGAGCGCGGCCTGCGCCGGCTGCCCGGTGTGATGCGTGGTGCAATGCCAGCCGACGGCCCGGGCCAGCACCGCCAGCCGGTCCTTGCGCTCGGCCAGCCGGGCCAGATAGCGCGCGCGCAGATCGCCCGCCTGCCGCGTCTCGTGCCGCATCGTGCCGCCCATCGATTCAAAGATCGTGCGGCCGTCGAAGGGAAACGCCTCCTCGGCCGGGTCGAGCACCTGGATCAGCACCCCCTTCACGCCCCGGTCGGCGGCCCGCGCCAGCCCGGCCTCGACCCCGGCGAGGTCGCCCAGGAAATCCGACAGGAACACCGCCCGGCCGTGGCTGACCATGCCTTCGGTCTCGGGCGCGCCGTAATCCTCGGCCGCCGCATGCCCGGCAAGCCACGCCGCCAGCCGCAGCATCTGCGCCCGGCCCGACCGGGGCTGCGCCATCCCGGCGATCCCCACCCGCTCGCCGCCGCGCAGCAGCAGGACCGCCAGCGCCAGGGCCAGCAGCCTGGCCCGGTCGGCCTTCGGCGCGCGCGACCTGTCGCCGGTGAAGGCCATCGACCGCGAGGGATCGACCCAGAGCGTCACCGACTGCGCCGCCTGCCATTCGCGCTCGCGCACGAAATGCGCGTCGCTGCGCGCCGAGCGGCGCCAGTCGATCATCCGGGCGCTGTCGCCCTGATGCGCCGGGCGATACTGCCAGAATTCATCCCCGAGCCCCGCGCGCCTACGCCCGTGCTCGCCCAGCATGACCGTCGCCGCCAGCATCTCGGCCTCGGCCAGAAGCGGCGGCAGCGTCTGGCCCAGCGCCTCGGCGCGGGCCCGCAGGTCGCCTTGCGCCAGGGCGTTCGGCGCGGGATCGGGGGCTGCGCTCACGCCGCCGCCTCAAGCCGCAGGGTGCGGCTGGTGACGCGGGCGATGATGCCCGCCAGGGTCTCGCCCCGGGCGCGGGCGGCAAAGGACAGGGCCATCCGGTGCACCAGCACCGCCTGGGCCAGCGCCGCCACATCGCCGACCGAGGGCGCGAGGCGCCCGTCCAGAAGCGCCCGCGCCCGCACCGTCAGCATCAGCGCCTGCGCCGCGCGCGGGCCGGGCCCCCAGGACAGCGCGTCGGCCAGATCACGCCCCTCGGCCTCGCCCGGGCGGCAGGCGCGCACGAGGTCGAGGATCGCCTCGACCACCTGCTCGCCCACCGGCATCCGGCGGATCACGCCCTGCGCCCGGATCAGCCCCTCGGCGGTGAAGACCTGATGCGCCTCGGCCTCCTCGGCCCCGGTGGTGGCGATCAGGATGTCGCGTTCGGTGGCGCGGGTCGGATAGTCGACATCGACCTGCACGAGGAAACGGTCCAGCTGCGCCTCGGGCAGGGGGTAGGTCCCCTCCTGCTCGATCGGGTTCTGGGTGGCCAGGACGTGGAAGGGCTTGCCCAGCGGGCGGTGCTGGCCCGCGATGGTCACTTCCTTCTCCTGCATCGCCTGCAGCAGGGCCGACTGCGTGCGCGGGCTGGCGCGGTTGATCTCGTCGGCCATCAGCAGCTGGCAGAAGATCGGCCCCTCGATGAAGCGGAAGGCGCGCGCGCCACCCTCGGCGCCGTCCAGCACCTCCGAGCCCAGGATGTCGGCGGGCATCAGGTCGGGCGTGAACTGGATGCGGTTGGCCCTGAGCCCCATCACCGTGCCCAGCGTGTCGACGAGCCGGGTCTTGCCCAGCCCCGGCAGCCCGACCAGCAGCGCATGGCCCCCGCAGAGCATGGCGGCGAGAACCAGGTCCACCACCTTTTCCTGCCCGATGAAGCGGCGGTTGATCGAGGCCTTGGCCTGGCCGAGCGTGACCCCCAGCGCTTCGATCTCGGCGACAAGCGCGGTGGGGTCGGCCATGACAAGGCTCCTTCGGAATGCTGCGACGCCAGTAAAGCGAACTATCCCGCCCGGCACAAATGGCAAAAGCCGCGTTCACACAAATGATCGTGACAGCGCCGGCGGGCCAAGGCACAGCCGCGTCATCGGGGGCGGTTCCGGCCGGATCCCTAGAAGAATCCGGCAAATTTCGTCCGGGACGATTTGCGTCGCGGCCGAAGGTCGCTACATTGCGGGGATGGCCGACCCCACCGCCGACACCCTCGCTGCCGCGGCCCGCGCCGCCGCCCGGAAGGGCCCGCCGCCGGTCCATCTGTGGAACCCGCCGTTCTGCGGCGACATCGACATGCGCATCGCGCGCGACGGCACCTGGTTCTACCTCGGCACGCCCATCGGCCGCCCGGCCCTGGTCAGGCTCTTCGCCTCGATCCTGAAGCGCGAGGGCGACGACCATTTCCTGGTCACCCCGACCGAGAAGGTGCGGATCACGGTCGAGGATACCCCCCTGCTCGCCGTCGATTTCGAGGTTGCGGGCGAGGGGCGGGACCAGCGGCTGACCTTCACCACCCTGACCGAGGATGTGGCCACCCTCGGCCCCGACCACCCGCTCCGGGTGGAGCGGGACGCCGCGACCGGCGCGCCCGCGCCCCATGTCCTGATCCGGGCCGATCTCTGGGCGCGGATCGACCGCAAGTCGTTCTACCGGCTGGTCGAGCTCGGCCGCCATCATTCCCTTGACGGCGAGGCCTGGTTCGGTCTGTGGTCCAGCGGGCAGTTCTTCCCGCTGATCCTCGCTGCCGACCTGCCCTGAAAGGCCCGCGCTTGCCCCGTTTCGCCGCGAACCTGACGCTGCTCTTCACCGAAGTGCCGATGCTGGACCGCCCCGACTGGGCCCGGCGCTGCGGCTTTGAAGGGGTCGAGGCGCTGTTTCCCTATGACCACCCGGTGACCGACTGGGAGCGGGCGCTGAACGGCCTGCCGCTGGCCCTGATCAACACCCCGCCGGGCGACTGGGCCAGCGGCGACCGGGGCTTTGCCGCGCGGCCGGGGATGGAGCTGCGCTTCCGCGACAGTTTCCTGCGCGCCGCCGACTATGCCACGCGGCTGAAGGTCGCGCGGCTGCATGTGATGGCGGGCGTGGCCAAGGGCCCGCAGGCCGACGAGTGCTATGTCACGAACCTCGCCTGGGCGCTGGCCGAGGCGCCGGAGCTGACGCTGACGATCGAGGCGCTGAACCCCGAGGACATGCCGGGCTATTTCCTGAACGACTATGACCAGGCGGCCCGCATCGTGGACGACCTCGGCAACCCGAGGATCGGCCTGCAGTTCGACCTCTGGCACGCGGCACGGCTGCATGGCGATGCCGCCGCCGCCTGGGCCACGCACCGCCACCGCGTCAACCATGTGCAGATCGCGGGTTTTCCGGCGCGCAACGAACCGGGCGGCGGGGGCTTCTCGTTGCCCGATCTGTGCGACGACATCGACGCCCATGCGCCCGACACCTGGATCGCCGCCGAATACCGCCCGGCCCGGGGGACGGCGCAGGGCCTTGGCTGGCTGGCCGCGCTGAAGTCGCGCGGGGCGCCCATCGGCCAGTGAGCCGCGCGCCGCGCAACCCGGCCTTGCCCGCGCGCGGCCGTTCCGCGATAAGCCGGATGACGCCCCCCCGCGAAGGATCCGCGCCCATGCCGACCCCTGCCCCCGAGCCCGAGCCCGAGACCCAGATCGTGACCACCTGGAAAGTGGCCTGCGACGGCGGCGACGGCGCGCTCGGCCATCCCCGCGTCTGGCTGACCATCCCGGCCGGGACCGGCTGGGTCGACTGCGGCTATTGCGACAAGCGCTTCGTGATCGACCGCGACCACGCGCAGGACGACCACTAGCTGCGCCCGCGGTTCCGCCTCGCCCTGCCCGATCGCGCGCGGCTGCGCCCCGGCGCCGGCCTGCGGCGCGTGCTGCGCCTGGCGGCACTTATCCTGGCGCTGCCCGCGCTCGGCCTCGCCGCCCTGCCGGGCCTGGCACTTCTGCCCGGCCCCGCGCCCGATTTCTCGGGCCCGCCCGCGCAGACGATCGG
>Ga0136707_1000247_pt1 | contig 11378 bp, 13 predicted proteins | sample 4C3metaG_FD_101397 | JGI IMG/M metagenome (GOLD analysis project Ga0136707, IMG submission 101397) | Freshwater bacterial and archeal communities from Indian Creek, Illinois, USA - 4C3 metaG | ecosystem: Environmental > Aquatic > Freshwater > Unclassified | place: USA: Indian Creek, Illinois...
CATCCATCTCGCCCTCGCCGATGACGACGGTGCCCTGGATGGCCACGCTGTCAAAGGCGCGGCGCATGGCTTCCACGGCGGCGCCATCGGCCGCGTTCTTGTCACCCTTGCCGACCCAGAGGCTGGCGGCCAGCGCCGCCGCCTCGGTCACACGGACCAGTTCCAGGGCCAGGTTGCGGTCGGCGACGGTTTTGGTCTCGGACATGGTGGTTTTTCCTTAGCGACGGAGCAGAAGATCGGCGGTGACGCGGGCGGTGACGGTGATCGTCTCGGCGGTGACGCTGGGCGGCGTGGGGCTGGCGGCGCGGGCGGCCATCATCATCGGCCGCGCATCGGGTGCGGCCTCCACATGGAGGTCGCGCATGGCGGAGACCCGCAGGCCAAGGTCGCGTGCGATGGCGGCACCCCGTTCCTGCACGGCGCGGATGGCGGCGCGGGTGGCGTCATCGCGGCCCTGGCGGGCGGCGGTTTCACTCAACTGCCAGGTGATGTGGTCCAGCAGCAGCCCCTCGGCCTGCAAGCGGCCCACCAGCGCGACCAGCGCCTCCGGGCCACGCAGGTTGAGCGATTGCTGCGCCACCACCTCCTGCTTGTCGCGGTCGCTGCGGGCGGCGTAATTCCCGGTGGTGACGCGCGCATCGGGCACGGCGCGCGCGGCGGCCAGCGCCGCGGCCATGGCCCGGTTCACCCGCTCCTGCGCCTCGGCCGCCGTATCGGCGCGGGCCTCGACGCGCAGCGAGGCGACGAGTTCATCGGGCTGCAACGCGACGCTGCCCGATTCCGAAACACGCAGCCGCGTCTCGGATTGCGCCATGGCGGAGGCCGGCAGCAGCAGCGCGGCCAACAGCAGAAGCGGGCGGAGCATCACAGCACCTCGATGCGGATCATGGCCGGCGGCTCCACCACGCTGGGCAGCGCCGCGATGCGGGTGAGCGCGGATTGCATCTGCGCCTCCTCGCATTCATGCGTGACGAGCACGACCGGCACGGCCTCGCCCGGCGCGCGGCCACGCTGAAGCATGGATTCCAGGCTGATCCGCGCATCGCGCAGCGCACCCGTCACATCGGCGATGACGCCGGGCTGGTCCAGCACCATCAGGCGCAGGTAATAGGCGCCGCGATGGCGCTCCATCGGCAAACCGGCCGCGGTGTCGAGCGTGGCCGAAGCCGCGCCCCACACCGGCGCCATGCGGCCGCGCGCAATATCAATCAGGTCGGCCACCACGGCGCTCGCGGTCGGGCCGGCGCCGGCGCCGCGGCCTTGCAGCACCACGCGGCCCACGGCATCGCCCTCGGCCAGGACGGCGTTGAAGACGCCATCCACGCTGGCGATCGGGCTCGCCTCGGGCACCATGCAGGGATGCACGCGCGCGGTCACGCCCCGTTCATCCAGCGACGCGATGCCAAGCAGCTTGATCCGGTAGCCGAGTTCGCCCGCCAGCGCGATGTCGAGTGCGGACACATTGCGAATGCCCTCGATATGCAGCGCCTTGAGATCCACCTGGTGGCCGAACGCAAGCGCCGCGAGAATCGCCAGCTTGTGCGCCGCATCCACGCCGTCAATGTCGAAGGCGGGGTCGGCCTCGGCATAGCCCAGCTCCTGCGCGGTCTTCAGCACCACGTCGAAGGGCAGGCCCTTCACGCGCATTTCGGTCAGGATGTAGTTGCAGGTGCCGTTCAGGATGCCGGCGACGCGGCTGATGCGGTTGCCCGCCAGGCCTTCCCGCAGCGCCTTGATGGCCGGGATGCCGCCGGCCACGGCCGCTTCATAGGCCAGCGGCGTGGCCTTTGCCTCCGAAAGCACGGCCAGCGCCGCGCCATGCGTGGCCAGCAGCGCCTTGTTCGCGGTGACGACCGGCTTGCCGGCTTGCAGCGCCGCTTCCACCAGCGCGCGCGCCGGGCCTTCGGAGCCGCCGATCAGCTCGACGACGACCTCAACCTCGGGGTCGGCGGCGAGCGAGACGGCATCCTCATGCCAGCGCAGCCCCGCGACATCCACGCCGCGATCCCGGCTGCGGTCCCGCGCCGAGACGGCCACCACCTCGATCGGCCGCCCCGCGCGGGCCGCGATGATCTCCGCATTGGCGCGCAGCAGGTTGACCAGGCCAGCGCCAACCGTGCCGAGGCCGGCCACGCCGAGTTTCATGGGCTTGCTCATGCCACGTCTTCCACGGGGGCCGCGTTGTCGCCTTGCAGGAAACCGCGAATCCCACGCAGCGCCTGCCGGATGCGATGATTATTCTCAACGAGGGCGATGCGGACATGCCCATCGCCATGCTCGCCAAAGCCGATGCCCGGCGCGACCGCGACCTTGGCCTTCTCCAGCAGCAGCTTGGAGAAGCCGACGGAGCCCAGGTGACGGAACTTCTCGGGGATGGGCGCCCAGAGGAACATCGAGCCCTCCGGCGGCGGCACGTCCCAGCCGGCTTGCTGGAGGCCTTTCACCAGGACGTCGCGGCGGTCACGGTAGAGGGTCCGCATTTCGGCCACGCAATCCTGCGGGCCATTCAGCGCGGCGGCGGCGGCAATCTGGATGGGCGCGAAGGCGCCGTAGTCGAGATAGGATTTCACCCGCGCCAGCGCGCCGATCAGCCGCGGATTGCCGGCCGCGAAGCCCATGCGCCAGCCAGGCATGTTGTAGGTCTTGGAGAGGCTGGTGAATTCCACCGTGCAATCCATCGCGCCGGGAATTTCCAGCACGGAAGGCGGCGGGTTGGCCGGGTCGAAATAGAGCTCGGCATAGGCAAGGTCGCTCAGGATGAACAACTCATGCCGCAGCGCGATCTTCACCAGTTCCTTGTAAAACTCGCGCGTCGCCAGCAACGCCGTCGGATTGGAGGGGAAATTCACGATCAACGCGGTGGGCTTGGGCACGGAATGCCTCACCGCGCGGACGATCGCCTCCAGCATGGCGTCATCCGGCGTATAGGGGATGAAGCGGGCCGAGGCGCCGGCGATGATGAAGCCGAATTGATGGATCGGGTAGGAGGGGTTGGGCACCAGGATGGTGTCCCCCGGCGAGGAAATGGCCTGCGCCAGGTTGGCCAGCCCCTCCTTCGAGCCGAGCGTGGCCACCACTTCCGTCTCGGGGTCGAGCTTCACGCCGAAGCGGTTGGCGTAATAGCCGGCGAGCGCGCGGCGCAACCCCGGAATGCCCTTAGACATGGAATAGCGATGGGTGCGCGGGTCCTGCACCGCCTCGATCATCTTGGCGACGATATGCGGCGGCGTCGGGCTGTCGGGATTGCCCATGCCGAGATCCACGATGTCCTCGGCATTCGCGCGTGCCTTGGCCTTGGCGGAATTCACCTCGGCGAAGACATAGGGCGGCAGGCGACGTATGCGGTGGAACTCTTCGGCCATAATGGCCCTCCCGAAACATGGAAACGCGCGTGTTTAGATCACTCCCGGCAGCGCCGCAAAACCGGGCCTAGCGGCGCGGCGGGGGCGGTAGAGCGAGCAGGTCTGGCGAAGGCAGGTCGGGCAATTGACCCGGCATGGGGGCCTCGGGCGCCGGAGCCTCGGGGCCGGGCATGGGGCGGCCCGATCCAGGGCCGGGCGCAGCCGGCGCCGCGCCGGTGGTCCAGGGGATGACCGGCGCGCGGGACAGGCTGACCGGGGGCGGCGGGGCGGCCGGAATCGGAGGGTGGCCCGAATCCGCAGCCTCGGTGAGTGGCGAAGCAGGGCGCCGGGCCGGCAGGGGCTCGTTCAGCAGGTCCCGCTGCGCCTGCAATCGCTGCGTCAAGGCCAGCCGGGCCGCGGGGTCGGGCCGCTCGGGAATCGGGGGAACGGATGCGAGGTTGGGCGAGGGCCGATCCAGCCCCGGCGGCGGGAGCCGCGCCTCGGCCGAGGCGCCGGAGATATCGCGCCCGAGCAGCCGAAGGTCCAGTTGCCCGGGCGTTTCGCAGGCGGAAAGCGCAAGCAGCGGCCATAGCAGGCACAACCGCGCTTGCCCCAGGGACGGGCGGCCCCTACCTTCAAGGCAAGGCCGGTCGAGGGTTGCAGGCTCTGGCGTCACGCGGCTTCCCTTTGGTCGCTTCTGATCCATAACCCCTCAAGCCCCGGCCGCGAAGTGAGATGACGCAGACGGCCCGCCCCGCCCAGCATGGCGGCAGGCCAGGATGACTTGGATGCCTCGGGCAGGATTGAACACGCGATGAATGATTCCCCAGCCGGCAAGACGCCGGAATACAACCTGCCCGACGCGGCCCTGGTTTCCCGCACCATGGCGGAGGTGGCCGAGCGCGGCCAGCGCATCGTGCAGGATTTCCTGAAGCGCCAGGCCGATGGGACGGGCAACCCCGATCCGCTGAACATCGGCGGCGCCTTCATGGAAATGACCACGAAGCTGATGGCCAATCCCGCCCGCCTCGTGCAGGCGCAGATGGGCTTCTGGCACGACTACCTCACCCTCTGGTCCAACACCGCCCGCCGCATGATGGGCGAGAATGTCGGCCCCGTGATCGAGGAGCCGAAGGAAGACCGCCGATTCAAGGATGACGCCTGGCGCGAGAACGAGATCTTCGACTTCATCCGCCAATCCTACCTCCTCTCCGCCCGCTTCTTCACCTCGGCCGTGAACAGCACCGATGGGCTGGACCCCAAGACGGCGCAGAAGATTGATTTCTACACGCGGCAATTCGTGGATGCGATGAGCCCGGCGAATTTCGTGATGACCAACCCCGAGGTGCTGCGCAAGACCGCCGAGACCGGTGGCGCGAACCTGCTCAAGGGCCTCTCGAACCTGCTGTTTGACCTGGAGCGCGGCAAGGGGAAGCTGCGCATCCGCATGACGGATGACAGCAAGTTCAAGGTGGGCGAGAACATCGCCGTGACACCCGGCAAGGTGGTGTTCCAGACACCGCTGATGCAGCTCATCCAGTACTCTCCCACGACCGATAAGGTGCTGAAGCGCCCGCTCGTGATCTTCCCGCCCTGGATCAACAAGTTCTACATCCTCGATCTCCGGCCGAAGAACAGCTTCATCCGCTGGGCGGTGGACCAGGGCCACACCGTCTTCGTGGCCAGCTGGGTCAACCCTGACGACGCGCTGGCCGAGAAGGGCTTCGACGACTACATGAAGGAAGGCGTGCTCGCCGCGCTGGACGCCATTGAGCAGGCAACGGGCGTGCGCGAGGTGAATGCCATCGGCTATTGCCTGGGCGGCACGCTGCTGGCCACCACCCTCGCCTATATGGCGACCAAGCGCGACAATCGCATCAAATCCGCGACGTATTTCGTCACCATGACGGATTTCGAGGAAGCGGGCGAACTCAGCGTCTTCATCGACGAGGAGCAGTTGAACGCGCTTGAAGAAAAGATGGGCAAGCGCGGCTTCCTCGATGGCCGTGAAATGGCGACGACCTTCAACATGCTGCGCGCCAATGACCTCATCTGGTCCTTCGTGGTGAACAATTACCTGCTCGGCCAGGACCCCTTCCCCTTCGACCTGCTCTACTGGAACGATGACAGCACGCGCATGCCCGCGCGCATGCACAGCTTCTATCTGCGCCGGATGTACCAACAAAACGACCTCTGCAAGCCCGGCGCGATCGAACTGCTCGGCGTCAAGATCGACCTGACCAAGATCAAGGTGCCAAGCTACATGATCTCGACGCGCGAGGATCACATCGCGCCCTGGAAGAGCACCTATCGCGCCACGCAGCTCTACAAGGGGCCGGTGCGCTTCGTCCTCGCCGCCTCGGGCCATATCGCGGGCGTGGTAAACCCGCCGGATTCCGGCAAGTACAGCCATTGGGTGAACGAGAACCTGCCCGAGAGCGCCGATGAGTGGTTCGAGGGCGCCACCGAACTGGCCGGCAGCTGGTGGCCGGATTGGCACCGTTGGGTCACCGCAATTGACCGCACGGAAGTCCCGGCGCGCCAGCCCGGCGACGGCAAGCTGACGCCAATCGAAAACGCGCCCGGCAGCTATGTGCGCGTCATGGCGAACGACTGAGCGCAGTTCAATAGCCGGTGCCCGGCCCAAGCCCGGTGGTGCTGAGGCCGATTTCCTGCGTCTCGGAGACGGCGCGGCGACCGAACTGGCCTTCCGCGACCTGCCGCGCCACTTCGTCGCGCAGGGCCACCGTCACCAGAGCGGCATCGGGGAAGGCTCCGGGCTCGCGCAGGCGGCTGATCACCGGCCGCCCACCGCCCGCGAAGGCCGGCGCGGCAAGCGCGGCCTGGATCGCCGCCTGATCCTGGCGTGACAATGCGCGCGATACCCCGAGCAGCGCCGCGATGGCGGCTTCCGGCGTGGCGTCGGGCGCGATGCCCAGCGCTTGCCGCCCCTCAGCCACCGCGCGCTGCGTGCCGAAGCTGTAGGAATCCGGCAGGCGCGCGAGGCGCCGTCCGGACCGAAACTCGCCGCCGATCCATTCGAGCCGCGCAGCCGCCAGCGCCGTCGCCGCCGGGCGTTCCAGCAACCCCGCGCCGCCGCGATCAAAATCCGCCACAACCGCATCCAGGATCGCCTGGAGCGGATTGGCCGTGACACGACCCGAGAGGTCCAGCGGCGGTTCGGGCGGCGCTGGGGTGGTCATTTCGGCGCAGGCACCAAGCAGCAGCGCCGCGAGGAGGACGAACCGCCTCACCGCCGCCACTGCCAGACCGGAATCTGCGCTTCCTGTTGTATGCGCGCCGCAGCAGCGGCCGCCCGCGCCGTTTCCGGCAAGGGCGGCATCGCCGCCAGCCGCGCGGCGCGATCCGAACCCAGGGGCCCGGCTGCCAAGGCGGCCGGGCCGTCCTTCGCGGAGAGCCGCGCCGCCGCATAGAACATATCTATCACCGGCTGCGCCGGCTGGTCCGGCGCGATGCCAAGCGCCCCTCGCCACTCGGCCCGCGCCCGCGCCAATTGCCAGGGCAGCAGCGGGTCGCGCTGCTGGTAGCGCGGGTCGAAGGGTAGCGCCGCCGCCAGGAATTCCATATCGGCGATGGCCCGCGCCATCTCGCCAGGCCGCCCCGCCAGGGCCGCCTGGTTGGCAAAGGCATAGGCCGAGCGCGAGACCGCCGCCCGCGTCGGGTCGCCCGCGCCCTCCACCGAATCACGCGGCAGCCGCACCGGATCGGGTGCGACATAACCCGCGCAACCCGCGAGCAGCGTGAAGGCAAGGAGCGCGGAGCGGATCACAGCCCGAACCTGACGCCCGTCACCGCCAGCAGGCTTTGCTGCGCCGTGGCGGCGGCCGAGGCCGTGGCGGGCAGGCGCGGCAGCACCGCCAACTGCGCCAGCGTCGCGGCGCCGCCCTTGCGGAAGATGCTGGCGGGCAGGGCTGCGGCGGCCGTATCCGGCTGCCCCGCATCCAGCGCCCGGCTGGCGGCAAAGAGGGAGTTGATGACCGCCTGGGCCGGCGCCTCGGGCGCGATGTCCAACGCGCCGCGCCATTCGCGCCGGGCGGTCATGAGATCAGGCACCAGGGTGGAGGAGACGGAGATCAGGTTGTTGTTCTGCGGCAGGTCCACCGCGAGAAACTCCATCTGGGCGATGGCGCGCGCCGCATCGGCAGGGCGCCCCGCGGCCGGATGCGCCTGGCCGAGAACCGCATTGACGCTGAACACGGCGCTGCGGGCGGGATCGCCCGCGCCCGTCACGGCATCGCGCGGCAGAAGCGCGGTCTCGGGCAGGGGGGCCTGGGCGCAGGCGGCCAGAAGGGGCAGCGCCAGGAAAATGGAGCGATACATGTTGTATTTCCTCAAGTCATCGAAAGAAGTCATGGATGGGCACCCCCGCCGCCGCCGCCGGACCCGCCTGGCCCGCCGGCGCTCTGCCGCTCGCTATCCACGCGATGCAATTCGCGCTCGGCCAGGGCGGTTGCATGGCGCGCCGCCGGGAGATCGGGTGGCGTGGTCAGCCGCGCTAGGGATTGGGTGGGCTCGATGAACAAGCCGGGCGGGATGGAGATGGCGGCCCCGCGCTCCAGCGCGCGCGAGGCGTCGAACAGGCCATCCGCCACCGCCTGGGGCGATGCGCCGGGCGTCACGCCGAAGGCCGCGCGGATTTCGTCACGCGCGGCATCCAGCGCCAGGCCGGTGGTCGGCGTGTACTCGCTCCAGCGCACGCCCCAGCGGTAATCGGCCGCCATGAACTCGACCAGTGCGGCCGCGCGCAGCCTGGCCGAGGGCGCGCTGGCCTGGCCGAGCGTATAGGCGCTGCCCAGTATGGCCGAGCGCATCGGATCGGCCGCCATCGGAATCGCATCGGGCGGCAGGCGCACCGTCGGCGGCAATTCGGCCATGCCACAGGCGGCGAGCGGCAGAAGCAGCGCGGCAGGAGGCATTTTCTTCAACATTGCTAATTGTTTACCCCCCGCTTCGCGCCGCGCCAAGTTACGAAATGGAACGATGGCGCCCGGCCAACTCCACATAATGCGGCGCCGTCCGATCGAAACCCGCCCGCGCCTCCTCCGTCAAAACACGCACGAGCTTGGCCGGATTGCCCATCCAGAGTTCCAGCGCCGCGATGCGCTTGCCCGGCGGCAGCACCGAGCCGGCCGCGAGCACGCCGCCCGCCTCGATCACCGCGTCATCCAGCACGGTGGCGCCCATGCCGACAAAGGCGCGATCCTCCAGCCGGCAGGCATGGATGATGGCGGCGTGGCCCACGGTCACATCCGCGCCGATGATAGTGGATTGCCGGCCCGCATTCACATGGATGATGCTGCCATCCTGGATGTTGGTGCGCGGCCCGATGCGGATGATGTTGGTGTCACCCCGCAGGACGCAATGATACCAGATGCTGGCATCCTCGGCGATTTCGACATCGCCGATCACCGCCGCGGTCGGCGCCACCCAGGCGCGGGCATGGATCACGGGCGTCTTGCCCTCGAAGGTGTAGAGCGGGCCGCTCATGGCATCATCAGCCGGATGATGCGCGGCATATTGGGTCGTCCGCCGACCATTCCCATCAGGTTTCGCAAGGCTTTTCCCCATTTCAGCACGAAGCGGCCAAGATTTTTCCCCTGGCGCAACTGGAGCGCCACCAGGGTTTTGGACAAATCCGGATCGGCCACCATCCAGGCCGGGCCCGGCAAGGCACCCAGGAAACCCAGGCGCCGCGCCAGCACGATAATGCCGAGGCCCCGAATCCGATAGGCCCGCCGCGCCGCGCGGAAGATCACCCGCCGCAGCCCTTGCAGGGGATGCCGTGGCCCGGCCGCATGCAGCGCCCGCAGCAGGCGCTCCCACAGGCCGTCATGCGTCAGCCGCCGGAAATGCCGCGCGACGGTGCCCGCCGGTCCATGCCGGGGCGGCACCTCACGCCAGGGGGCGTCGGTCGAAATCAGCCAGAAGATGGCATCCATGCGCTGCCGCGGATCGGCCAGGGGGCGGCCCTGCGGCGCCTCGCGCGCCAGATGCGGGCGCAGGGCTTCCCACTGGGGGTCGGAGAGGCTCTCGAAGGGGATGCGCTGCTTGAACATAACAAGAACATAGACTAGACAGCCGCATGAAATCAATCAAAACAAGCCCCGATCGGGCCATGCCATGAAAGGGCAGATGACATGTGGAAGCCGCCACGCCGGCCCAGGCGGAGCCGCATCGCCGTGATCCTGCTGGCGGGCGCGACCGTCATCGCCGCCTGGTTGCATTGGCAGCCGGCACCCTTGCAGATGTGCCGCGCGGTGGATGGCGACACGATCCGCTGCGGCGAGCAGCGCGTGCGCCTGGTTGGCCTGGACGCGCCCGAGCTTCGCGCCCGCTGCGAGGAGGAACGCCAACTCGCCCTCACCGCGACGAAGCGGCTGGGCAGCCTGCTGGAAGGCGGCGTGACCCTGACCGAGACGGGAGAGGACCGCTTTGGGCGCACCCTGGCCAAGGTGCGGACCAGGCATGGCGAGGATGTCGCCGATGTGCTGATCCGCGAGCGCCTGGCGAGGGCCTATCATGGGCGCGGCCCGCGCGAGGGCTGGTGCTGAAACGAGGGGTGCCGCCCCCTCACCAGCGCCTCATGCCGCCAGCGGCAGCGCCTGGCTGACATCCACACCCAGCATCAGCCCGAGATTCTGCACCGCCGCCCCGGACGCGCCCTTGCCGAGATTGTCCAGCCGCGCCACCAGCACCGCCTGGTTGTGCGCGGCATTTCCATAGACACGCAGTTCCAACATGTTGCCGCCATTCAGCGCCTCGGGCTCCAGCCGCGCCGCGGGGTCGGCCGGCAGGACGCGCACCCAGGCGGAGTTGGCGTAGCGCGCGGCGAGTGCGGCTTCGAGGTCGGCGGGCTTGGGCTTGCCCGGCAGCGCGTCGAGATGCAGCGGGATGCTCACCAGCATGCCCTGGGCGAAATTGCCCACGCTGGGCACGAAGATGGGCCGCATGGAAAGCCCGCCATAGCGCTGGAGTTCTGGCACATGCTTGTGCTCCAGCCCCAGCCCATAGAGGAAGAAGGGCGCCGCCATGCCCTGGTCGAATTCGGCGATCATCGCCTTGCCGCCGCCCGTATAGCCGGAGACGGCGTTGACCGTGATCGGATGGCCGGGGGGGATGATCCCCGCATCCACCAGCGGGCGCAGCAGCGCGATGCCGCCTGTCGGGTAGCAGCCGGGATTGGCCACGCGCGGGGATGCGGCGATCAGCGCGGCATGGCCCGCCGTCAATTCGGGGAAGCCATAGACCCAGGCGGGGTCCACGCGATGCGCGGTGCTGGCATCGAGCAGCTTCGGCGCGGCATCGCCCATCTCGGCGGCCATGGCGGCCACTTCCTTGGCGCCGGCATCGGGCAGGCAGAGCACCACGGCATCCACTTGCTCCATCAGGCGGCGTTTGGCGGCGGGGTCCTTGCGCTCGCCATCCGCGATGGAGCGGATGGTGATGCCCGGGTGGTTTTCCAGCCGGGCGCGGATCTGCAATCCGGTGGTGCCGCTTTCGCCGTCGATGAAGATGCTTGCCATGTGGAGCCTCCGTGGGCGTGAAGGAAACGAAAAAAGGGGCGGGCCCTCGCGGACCCGCCCCCTGGTAGGGATGCAGCGATGCTGCCCGGATCAGCGCTTGCTGAACTGGAACGAACGTCGCGCCTTGGCCTTGCCGTACTTCTTGCGCTCGACCGCACGCGGATCGCGCGTGAGGAAGCCCGCCTTCTTGAGGATGCTGCGAAGCTCCGGCTCGTAATTCACCAGCGCGCGGCTGATGCCGTGGCGCACCGCGCCGGCCTGGCCCGAGAGGCCACCACCGGCGACCGTGGCGACCACGTCGAAGGCCTGGTAGCGGTCGGCCACCAGGAAGGGCTGGGCGATCAACATGCGAAGCACGGGGCGCGCGAAGTACTGCGTGGCCGGCTTGTCGTTGATGGTGAACTTGCCCTTGCCCGGCATCACCCAGACGCGGGCGACGGATTCCTTGCGGCCACCCGTGGCATAGGCGCGGCCCTGGGCGTCACGCTTCGGC
>Ga0136707_1000249_pt1 | contig 11348 bp, 11 predicted proteins | sample 4C3metaG_FD_101397 | JGI IMG/M metagenome (GOLD analysis project Ga0136707, IMG submission 101397) | Freshwater bacterial and archeal communities from Indian Creek, Illinois, USA - 4C3 metaG | ecosystem: Environmental > Aquatic > Freshwater > Unclassified | place: USA: Indian Creek, Illinois...
GCCTCTACAGCCGAATCGCCAAGCTTCATTATAGTTCCTTTGCCATAAGATTTTTCTATCTTATCGAGGGTAAGCTGCAATGCCTTCATTTTTTCGGCATTCACATTTTTCTCTTTCTCTTTGTCTTTTTCTTTGCTCATATTGCAGATTGTTTGTAATGTTTGAAGAAAAGCTAGTTTTAGCTCAAATATATCAAATTATTGCACTCATTAGCAGGTTTTTCACTGATAGTATAAATGCGCCAGTTTTTTTGTTTCAAAAAAAGGTTCAGAGAACCATTCAGAAAGGTTATACACCTGAGCATTCATGGGTATTTGGTCGAGTTCCTGCTGAAATTCGCCACCTTTGAGGTACAAAATTCCGTTTGGGATCGAATTTTTATGCAAGGAATTGATTTTTCCACCTACCCAATGCACGAAGCCCGGAAGATGGGTTACTGCCCTGCTCACAATGAAATCAAACTTTCCGGGGACATCTTCTGCACGGCACTGCCGGGCTTCCACATTATGCAAACCTAATTCCTTTGCAACCTCTTGCACCACATTTATTTTTTTTCCGATAGAGTCAACCAGCATAAATGTGGCCTCCGGAAAGGCAATAGCCAGAGGAATGCCGGGGAAGCCCCCTCCTGTGCCTACATCTAAGATGGTGGTGGTGGGGCTAAATTGCACAGCGTTTGCAATGGACAGAGAATGCAGCACATGGTGCAGGTAAAAATTTGCCATATCTTTTCGCGAAATAACATTGATTCGCTGATTCCACTCGTTGTACAGTGGCCAAATGGCAGATAGCTGCTCAGTTTGCCTGGTACTGAATCCAAAAAAATAGCGGTTGATTTCTTCCATAGCAGATGCCCCATTAGAAGTTGAGGCCAATTTCCATGACAAAACTAATGAATGCACTGCACAACCGAAAGAAATCTGCATGCTGAATGAAACATAATTATTTTTGAAAGCGTATGAAAGAATGGAGCAATATAAAACCCTTACCAATAATGTCTGTTAAATTAGCGTTTACCCTCTTATTTTACTTCCTTCTGGTGCACAATTCTCTTGCCAGCGGTCCGCGTTTCACACTTAAGCAATATCTTGACACCTTCAGCGGCATTGCCATAGAAGAAATGCAGCTTCATGGTATCCCAGCCAGCATCAAGCTGGCTCAGGGCATTCTGGAGTCGGGGTTTGGCAATAGCGAGCTTGCCCGGTATGCCAACAACCATTTCGGGATAAAATGCCATGGTTGGCAGGGTCGTACCATGCTGCGCGACGACGATAAGCCCAACGAATGCTTCAGGGCTTATGACAGCGCACTGGAATCGTTTCGCGACCACTCACAATTTTTGCGCACCCGGCCATGGTACGCACCGCTTTTCCAACTAGAAATTACCGATTACGAAGGATGGGCCCGTGGGCTACAGAGAGCGGGATATGCCACCAATCCCCGATATGCAGAGAAATTGATTCGCATCATCAGAGAACATGGACTTACCCGCTTCGACAGCATAGGCCTGGGACTAATACCCCCTCAGGCACCATTACAGTCCCCGCAGCGGGTGGCCCAAACAATGCAAAACCAGCAGGCACCCCCAATAACTGCACAAACGGCTCGCACAGCTGCAGGAAACGAGATTATGCCCACAAGGGTAGTAAAAACCAACAACAGGATACGATTTATTATCGCATTTGAGGGCGACACCCCCGAGAGCATTGCAGAAGAAATGGAAATGCGCACATGGCAAATAGTGCGCTACAATGAGCTTGAAGGTGGCCGAACCATTGTACCAGGGCAGATAATCTACCTGCAGCCCAAACGACGAAAGGGCGTTCATGCCTTCCATATCGTTCAACAGGGAGAAACCCTCTACGATATTTCGCAACAGCATGGCATTCAAATGCGCTTTCTGTTGGAACGCAATAACCTGGAAACATGGCAAACCTTAACTGTAGGGCAGAAATTGCTGCTCAAAGGCAGAGCAGATAATGATTAGAAAATTAGGCTGCTTAAAAATCTACGCTCAGTGTACAGTAAATCATCAGTATTCCATCGTTATTTTGAATGAGACTCCACAAGACGATAACAGTTGCAACCCTACAGAATCATGAGATATTTTTTTCTTAATCACAATGCTTGAAATTTTGGCCATAATGGCAGCCGGAATCCTTATAGGCCGGCTGACCAAATCCCGAAAAGCCTTTTTGGCTTTGATTGACAAACTTATTATTGTTAGCATTTTCCTGTTATTGTTTTTTCTTGGAGCAGGTATTGGGAGCGATGATGAGATTTTGAAAGGTCTTGATACCCTCGGACTCAATGCTTTGATAATAGCATCTGGAGCTGTGGCAGGAAGCCTTGTTGCAGCCTGGGCATTATGGAAATGGCTGTTTGCAAACAAATCTACCACCTCATCTTGAAAACCAGCCTGATCATCATCCTGTTCTTTTTGGCCGGACTGCTTGTGGGCTTCATGGGTTTGTTTCCTGCATGGCTCGAAGAGATGTCTGTAAGCCGATTTGCCTTGTTTGCGTTGATGTTTTTTGTTGGAATAAGCGTTGGTTCCAATGGAGAAACCCTGGGTGTGCTGCGCAAGCAAGGTGCTAAACTCATTTTAGTGCCCGTTGCTACTATTGCAGGCACCTTCATGGGCGTTGCCCTAATCCATCCCTTAACCAGTCATGGCTATTTCGCTGAAAGCCTCGCGGTTGGCGCAGGTTTCGGGTATTACAGTCTTTCCAGCATCATCATCAGCGAGATGTACAGCGAAACTCTGGGTGTTACGGCATTGCTGGCAAATATCGCAAGGGAGGTCATTACCTTGGTATTAGCGCCTGTGATGGCCTTATGGCTGGGCAAACTCTCTCCCATAGCATCGGGAGGCGCCACCAGCATGGACACCACCTTGCCTATTATTGTACAATCGTCGGGCAAGGAGTTTGCAATTGTGGCAGTGTTTCACGGTGTTAGCCTCACTATTCTGGTTCCGTTTGTAGTAACAGCCATCATTTCCTTTCTAATCTGAGCGTTGGGCCAGATTGGCCAAATAGGCTCCCCTGACAGCCACAGGCCAAACTGGGATGTTGGCTTGGGCGGAAGCCTCTGCCCACTTTTCAATGGTCCAGCGGTTGTTCGAGGAGTCGAGGATAACCATTTCGGGTTTTAAGGTGCGGATAATCTCTTCAGGCAGATTGCGCGGATTTTGGCTCACCAGCAGGTAGTGTATCCGAAGGCCCGGCGTAACCAATCGTTCGGGTGTGTCGGGATGCATCCAGAACACATTCACATTTCCCAGCCTGAGGAGATTTTCCCTTGCAATGACGCTGCCGAGATAAAACCCTTGAGGTATATCCTTTGCAGGCAAATAAAGTGTAGTATCAATCCCCTCGGTAACCCTGAAAGGATTGATGTGAAATCCTTTGTTGCGAGAATTGCTCTCCACCATTTCGCACCCAAAAAAGACACTTTTTCTGCCTTTGGTAAACTCAAAAGCCGTTGCCCGAGGCACATGATAGACTATAAATTTTGAATTTCGCTCAGTTTGGAGATTGCCTGCCGAAATGGATATGAGAAGCAACAGCACCGTTGCCAAGCCTGCTACAAAATGTGCCCGGCTTTTTTGAAGCAAGAAGTATCTCCCAAAAAATAGACCTAATGCCAGTAAGCACAGAGTTTCCAAAAAACTGATATGCACTCCCGAAAAAGTGGAATACGGCAGTGCCTCTATGAATTTTACAGATTGGTTCATGGCATACACAAGGAAGCCAACAATCTGACCCAAAAAATCGGCTATCCATGGAACCCACGAAAGACCCAGTGTAGCAATAGAAAGGTAAATGATCAGAGTGGACAATGGAACAACCACAAGATTGGTAATCAGAAAATAGTTGGGAAACTGATCAAAATAATACAATGCAATAGGGCCGGTAACGAGTTGTGCTGCAATGCTGACAGTTGTAAGCGCCCAAAGCCAATCCAGAATTTTGAATTTGGTCTTTACAAGATTTTGCAGGGGAGGCTGAAGAGCAACAATCGCAATCACTGCCAGATAGGAAAGTTGAAAGCCTATCTGGGTGATCAGGTAAGGATCGTAGGCCAATAGAAAAAATGCCGATCCGGCTAAAGTGTTGTAGATGTTATTGTTTCTACCCAGGTTTTGCCCAATTGCTAAAAATGTGAACATAGTGCCCGCGCGTAACACCGAGGGCGAAAAGCCTGTTATAGCGGCATAAAACCATATAAACAACACCGTCAGGAACGATTTCAGAAACCTGCTTTGCTTAAAACCATTCAGAAAAGACAACATGAATTTTAAAGCCATGTATATAATGCCCACATGCAAACCCGAAACGCTCAGCAGATGCATGGCCCCAGATCCGGAGTATTCCTGCATGAGGTCCTCGTTGAGATATTCCGTGTATCCAAACAGCAGTGCCGAAACAACTGCATACTCATCTCCGGTGAGATTGTTTTCCTTGAAAGCATCCAACGCACTACGCCTCAAGCGCAAAGAAGTAGCTTTTAACACATTACCCTGATTTACACCTAACATCTCCCATTCGCCCGACTTGCGATAGGTCTGGTGATAAATGTTTTTATAAGCCAGAAACCTCTGAAAATTGAACTGGTAAGGATTCTTGGGAGCAGAAATCTCCTGATAGTTATTTTCTACGAGTATCAGATCGCCGTACTTCAATAATGCTGCCAGACTATCTTTTTGCAAGTAAAGGATCATGCGCCCATTTACCTGAAAAACACTGTCGTTTCGAATGATTTTCTGTACCCTTGCTACCACCTGAAAAGAGTTTGCCTTTTCCGACACTTCTTCAGTTAACTGTATCACTAAGTGGCCGGCACCTTGGTCTATTTTGCTGAAGTGGCCATTATTCGCTATCTGGTAGTGATTTTGTGAGATGTGATAGCCTGAGATAAAAAATACACTGGTAGCAAAAAAACCAAAATACCACCTCCGGGAGTAAGTTAATTTTATGGTATAGACTGATATTATCCAACCGGCAATTATCAAGAAATACACGAGCAAAAAATACTCAAGAGAGAAAAATAAGCCTACAGCCAGAAATGCAAGGATTCCGGCTATAAAAGGCAGAATAAGTCTGCACAGCGGGATATGCGAGAAGTTGTTCACAAGCCGAAAGATAGGACTAATGAACAACTTATGCAAACTTTTTTACAACAAAAGAGCGATTCTTTTAGCTAAGAAAATCTTTGATAACATTCGCAGCATTACGGCTTGCGCCTTTGCTTCCCAGCAATTGAATCAATCCTCTATAACCGTCTATCATCTGTTGCCTGTAATCCAGATTGCATAGGATCTCCGAAAGCTCACTTTTGAGATGTCGGGAATTGAAATTTGCCTGAATGAGTTCAACCACCAGCGGGCGATTGAGTATTAAGTTCACAAGTGATATATATCGGACTTTCACCAGTTTTCTAGCAATAAAATAAGAGATGGGGCTTACTTTGTAGCACACCACCTGTGGCACCTGGAACAAGGCTGTTTCGAGGGTTGCCGTACCCGATGCCACAATAGCAGCCATTGATACTGCAAGTAAATGGTAGGTTTGTCCAAACACCACCTTGATTTCGCTTTTGCCAAGAAGCTTACTATAGAAACATTCAGTGTGTTCATTCACAGCTGCCACTACGAACTGGTAATCCGGAAAATCTTTGGCCAAGGCTGCCATGGTTTTCAAATTGCTGCAGATTTCCTGCTTACGACTGCCGGGTAGCAAAGCGATAATAGGCTTTCCGGATAAACCGCTGGTTTGCAGAAAACTTTGCGATGCCGAACTGCTACGATATTTGTCGATGGCATCCAACAACGGATGCCCCACAAATTCCACTTCCACTCCAAACTTGCCGTAAAACTCCTTTTCAAAAGGTAGTATTACCAGCATTTTGTCCACATTTTCCTTAATTTTTGTAATGCGGGATTGCTTCCATGCCCATATCTGTGGCGAAATATAATACACCACCCTGATATTGTTTTTACGGGCAAATTCGGCCATACGAAGGTTAAAACCCGGATAGTCGATCAGAATCAACACATCGGGTTTAAACTGCAGAAGATCCGTTTCGCAAAATTTCAGATAACCCAGAATGGTACGGATATTCATCAAAACTTCCCAAAAACCCATAAATGAGAGGTCTTTGATATGCATTACCGGTTTTCCTCCCAGCTCTGCCATTCTGTCGCCACCCCAAAATCGAAATTGGGCCTCAGTATCGGTTATCATTAATTCCCGCATCAGGTTGCTACCGTGCATGTCTCCCGAAGCTTCTCCGGCAATCAGATAATATTTCATCCGTATTTGTTTGTTTATCAAGCATGCTCGCTTCTTCAATTTTAAAGCTATTCAACTGAATATCCATCTCGATGTACTATCAAAAGGTGATCACGATGCAATTGTGAATCCATACATGAATGGGTCATCAGAAAACAGTTTCACGAAATAACAAAAATCAAAATTGTGAGCGCAAATGTAATGGCAAGAACAGCCTTGCCTGATTTATCAACTTTGCGGTTAACCATCAGATATCTGAAGAGCAACAGATTAGCTGCTACTCCGGCAAGTACAGGTGCTTGAGGGTTTTCTGTATAAATCAAACCCTGAGATAAGCCCAGTACCCATAATACGGCAATAATCAAAGCATACAGCACAGCCGGAACAAGCAGTCCCAACATTACACCCCACCCCCAAGAATCTTTTATAAACAGTTGTGGCGACATTCCATTATTTTTTTCAAAACGCACTACAGAGCATTTGCAGGGCTTACCAATAGATTACATTCATATAGGACTGATATCACAGATTTCAATATTGTCAGAACCACGCAAAATCCTAACCTACTTCGAGCTAAACTTCCACTTCTCTAACGATGGAATGATTTGGTGGGCAGTAAAGTCGAACTGCACCGGTACTATAGAAACGAATTTGTTTGCCAGTGCCCACTCGTCGGTTTCATTGCTGTTTTCGTGCAGTTGAAACCGCCCTGTCAGCCAGTAATAGTCTCTCCCACGAGGATCTTTTCTGTGGTCAAATTCCTCTTGCCAGTTGCCTTTTGCCTGTCGGCAAATCTTAATACCCTTGATATCGGACTCGGCCACAGCAGGAATATTCACATTGAGGCAAATGCCGGCCGGCAGTCCATTGGCAAGGGCATTTCGGGCTATTTGCTGAACAATTTTTTTTGCAGGCAGAAAATTGGCATCCATGCGATAGTCGAGCAACGAAAACCCAATAGAGGGAATGGCTTCCATGGCACCTTCGATTGCGGCAGACATGGTTCCGCTATAAATTACATTGATGGAAGCGTTGGAGCCATGATTGATGCCAGACACCAACAAATCGGGTTTGCTGTGCAACACCTTGTTTACGGCCAATTTGACACAATCTACCGGGGTGCCGCTACAGCTATACTCGCGATAATCACCTTCCACACGCAATTCTTCGAGCCGAATAGGTTTTTCAATGGTTACAGCATGGCCCATCCCACTTTGGGGCTTGTCGGGGGCCACAACCACCACTTCTCCCAACTCGAGCATATAGCTAATAAGATGCCTTATGCCCGGGGCCATCACCCCGTCGTCGTTTGTAATCAGAATTATTGGTTTCTTCATTAATGCAGGTAATAGTTTGGCAAAACTATGAAAGTTTTGGCATAGGGTGTGGCAAAATCTTTACAAACACCCGGTAAATGTTGGTTAACAATTATTAACGCGGTCATTTTGTCATGAAAACCATGCCGGCTCAGTTTTTGAGTACCTTTGACGATTGAAATATTTTCATTTTTAAAAATTTAGAAACCATGCCTTCAATCTGGATTATCATAATTGGCTTCATGGCGCTGAGCTGGCTCGTTTCGCATACGCTCAAATCCAAATTTCGCAAATACTCCAAGGTAGCATTGCGTTCGGGGCTCTCGGGCCGCGAAATAGCCGAAAAGATGCTGCATGAAAGCGGAGTGGAAGGTGTACGAATTATTTCCATTCCCGGACGCCTTACTGACCATTACAACCCAATGGATCGGACGGTAAACCTCAGTCCGGAAGTGTATCAAGGACGCAGCGTTGCCGCTGCCGCAGTTGCTGCGCACGAATGCGGACACGCCATTCAGCACGCTACCGCATACTCATTCCTAAGCATGCGCTCGAAATTAGTGCCTGTAATCAGCGTCAGCTCCAGGTACATGCAATGGGTTTTGCTTGCCGGTGTGTTTACCATGGAAATGTTTCCCGGAATTTTACTTGCCGGAATCATCATGTTTGCCGGTACTACCTTGTTCAGCTTTGTAACCTTGCCGGTAGAATTCGATGCCACAAAAAGGGCTTTGGCGTGGCTTACCAGCACAGGCATGACCCGCGGCGAAGAGCACAACAATGCAAAGGATGCACTCAAGTGGGCCGCCCTTACCTATGTGGTAGCAGCCCTGGCTTCATTGGCTACTCTTCTGTATTACATTCAGTTGTTTATGAGTAGAAGGTAAAAGAATTGTTACTATTCGCAAAAGGCTATACCGCTCATTGGTGTAGCCTTTTTTTGTGCTGGGAGTTTTGCTGAAAGCCAACAAACCCTTGCCGCATTGGCCAACAGGGTGCAACTTTACCCTGAGTATTGCATGCAGTTGCAAAACACCCGTTGCAGCCTCAAATCTTATACACCTGTTGCAATAATTCTCCCATCAAACTTAACCTCCGTAAACATTGCGAGATTCTCATAAAAAGGGGTTGAACCTGGCTATCAGGTTTAGTTTAACTTTTTAGTGAAAGTTTGGAATATTTCTTGCAGTAACCGGAAAGCCATTGATTGGGAGTGTGGGAATGTGAAATACACTAACAATCCGGCAATGCATGGGTTTTACAAGTTTAATAAATTTTCGAAATTTGTAGGCTGGGAAAATACAAACGATGAATCTTCATTCGTTTTAATTTGGTCTTGACCCATTTCGCGGCACCTATTATTTTGGATAATCTCTGGCATTCGTTTACTATTTTTGTATAATAGACCTGGAAATACATGCGAATGCATGCGAAACCAGCGGGCTTTCGGGGAATATAAGTTGCACAGCGAACCTTCGGCCGGATACCGTATTTGACAAAACCCGTTTCAAATCAGGAAACAACAAACTAACCTTACATATTGCATGCAATAAGAACTATGGAATCATTGACTAAAAACCTCTCCACTATGAAAAAATTTGCTTTGGTTGTCTTTTTTTTGGCAATTACGCTTGGCGTTACTGCTCAGGATACTACTATGGTGATTACTATCGAGCGCTTAAGAGAGCTTGACCGGGATATTCAGGAACTCAAAACCTTTGTGCGGGATCAAAAAACCGAACACGCACTTAGCGAGAAAGAAGAATACATGCGCAGCTACCACAGGATGCTTACGATGGCTGAGTTGCTGGTGGAATTGCGCAGCACAATTAACCTGATAGAGAACGATAAGCGACAACTTTCTGTTTTCAACAAGCTCAATCAGGCCAACAATCCCACAAGCAGCATTTTAGGGTTTAAACTTACAGATGTGATACTTCAATCATTTGAAGAAACCTTAAAAAGTAAAAATCTCAACCCGGAACAAGCACTGCCCATGCGCAACATTGTCAGAAACCTAATTCATGGTTTAGGGGCTACCTTCCCTCCCCTTCAACTGGTTTCCTCGGTAATCTCATCTATTTCATCTTTTACCCAAATGTCTGTTGTTCCCGAATCGTTAGGAAGCAACAGACGGGTTAGATTTGTAAGTGACCTTGCCATCCGAAGCCTGACTACTACTGTAGATTCGGCCTTTGTAGGATCATATACACGGAGATTGCAGCCATACATCTCCTTTTACATGGAGCTAAACCGGATCAACACCCGATTTGATGAAGACCTTGCTGAGTTTTCATTTCATTATGCAGACATTTCCCAAAACCTCAACACCCTCATTTCGGATTTCGAGCGAAATACCACTCTAAACCTATCGCAAGGCAATATAACGCATCAGGTGAACACCCTTTTCAACTTCCAGCACAGCGGAGGCGAACGCTTCAGGCACCGCGACTTCAACAGGTTACCGCAAGTGGCGTACACTATAAGTGCACTGGAAAAAATTTCGGAATTTGTAAAAACATTTAATGATTACGCAAGGCAATATGCGTTTCTTACCAACCGAAACATGGAAAACAACATCAGGCAACTTGCCAATGCCAAAAATTTGCCCAACAGCAATGCAACGGAGATAGACCAATTAATTGCACAAATCAGAATAAACCATATAGGAACTGAAAGGCAGCCGGGCTTTATAAGCCGCTATAACCGCAATATCAACTCTATAACCACCATGCTGCAGCAAATGCGCACACATTAATGATCGGAAAATAGCGGGAAAGTAATTCGGCAAAACAGTGCCACTGCTATTTCAAAGACTTATGCTGGAAGAACTAAAGATAAGGCGGCTTTGAACTGGAGTGCTACCCTTCCAGCAGGGCCTTGAGATGAACATAAACCCTTTCTACCGGCAGGCCAACCACGGTAGAATACAAGCCCTCTATGCGTGTTACAGCAATGTGGCCAATCCACTCCTGTATTCCATAGGCTCCGGCCTTGTCGAAGGGGTGATATTGGTTGATATAAAAATCAATTTCATCCGTCTGAAGGTCTCTAAACCAGACTCGGGTCAATTCGGCAAAAGATTGAATGCCTTTGGCATGGGCAATACACACACCTGTTACTACCGAATGACAACGGCCCGATAACTTAAGGAGCATTTGTCGGGCCTCCTCATCATTGCCGGGTTTGTTAAGTATCTCACCTTCAACCGACACTATGGTATCCGCAGCAATTACAATAATATTCTCTTGCCGGATTTTGTCTGAGAACGCCATTGCTTTTTTCCTGCTTAGCAGAAGGGCTACCTCCTCAGGTGGCAGACCTGCGGGAAACTCCTCCGGTACTTCTCTAACCTCCACTACAAAGGGAATGCCCGCTGCCTGCAACAAATCACGCCTCCGGGGCGATTGGGAGGCAAGGATTATTTGATGGTTTTGAAGCTTCTGAAAAAAAAGCATTATACTGCGGGTAATAAGAAATGGAAGAACGAGGAAAGCACTCCGGCAATCATGGTAATCTTTAGAAAAGATTGAATCCGGTGGTGATCGCCTGGTGCTTTGGCATGATGGATATGAAATGCGATATAGATCAGCGGAAAAACAACACAAATAATCAGATACACCGCAAGGAGCAGTAAGGGTGGCGAAAGGAAGAATAAAAATGCAGAGTAGGCAATCAACGCCACTACGGTTAGCCCGGTAAAGGTTGAAGCCACCAATGCCGCCCCGGGTATCCC
>Ga0136707_1000250_pt1 | contig 11343 bp, 11 predicted proteins | sample 4C3metaG_FD_101397 | JGI IMG/M metagenome (GOLD analysis project Ga0136707, IMG submission 101397) | Freshwater bacterial and archeal communities from Indian Creek, Illinois, USA - 4C3 metaG | ecosystem: Environmental > Aquatic > Freshwater > Unclassified | place: USA: Indian Creek, Illinois...
CCACGATGCCGAGCTTGGCCGCCGAGCATTTCCGCAAGCAGGAAAGCGGCAGCATGGTGCACATCACCAGCACCTCGGGGCTGATCGGCAATTTCGGGCAGGCGAATTATTCGGCGGCCAAGCTCGGCATCGTGGCGCTGTCCAAGTCCATTTCGCTGGATATGGCGCGCCACAATGTGCGCTCCAACTGTCTCGCGCCCTTCGCCTGGTCGCGCATGACGAGCAGCATCCCGGCCGAGACGCCCGAGCAGAAGGCGCGTGTGGAACGGCTGATGAAGATGGGCCCCGAGAAGAACGCCCCTCTGGCGGTGTTCCTGGCCTCCGACGCGGCCCGGGAAGTCACGGGCCAGATCTTCGCGCCCCGCATGCATGAGCTGTTCCTGTTCAGCCAGAACCGCCCCATCCGCTCGGTCCATAGCGAAGCCGGCTGGACGCCGGAGAAGATCGCCGAGGTCGCGCTGCCGGCGCTGCGTTCGAGCTTCGTGCCGATGGAACGCTCGGGCGATGTCTTCAGCTGGGACCCCGTGTGACGTGAATTTCCAACTGGGCGAGGAACAAGCGGCCTTTCAGCAGGTGGTGCGCGGCTTTGCCGAGCGCCATCTGGCGAAGGGCGCCGTCGAACGCGCGCATAGCGTGGGTTTCCCCTGGGATGTGGCAAAGCTGATGGCCGATCAAGGCCTGTTCGGCATCATGATCCCCGAGGCGGATGGCGGCGCGGGCGGCACGGTGTTCGACGCCGTGCTGGCCATGGAGCAGATCGCCCAGCTCTGCCCGCGCAGCGCCGATGTGCTGCAAGCCGGCAATTTCGGCGCCTTCCGCACCTTCGCCGAATACGCTTCCCCGTATCAGAAGGAGCGCTTCTTCAAGCCGCTGCTGGCGGGCGAAGCCGTGGCGGCCGTCGGCATGACGGAGCCCGATGCGGGCTCGGCCCTCACCGACCTGAAAACCTTCTGCACGCCCGATGGCGAGGGCTTCCGGCTGAACGGCCAGAAGGTCTTCACCACCAACAGCGCCGAGGCGAATGTCTTCGTCATTTATTGCCGCTTCGGGCCTGGCGTGGGCGGCATCGGCTCCGTGCTGGTGGAGCGCGGCATGGAGGGTTTCCGCCTCGGCCAGCCCAGCCTCTACATGAATGACGAGGAGTGGTGCGCCCTTTATTTCGACAATGTTTATATCCCGCCCGAGATGGTGCTGCTCGGCCCGGGCGGCTTCAAGAAGCAGATTGGCGGCTTCAATGTGGAGCGCGTGGGCAACACGACGCGCGCACTCGCGCTCGGCGAATACTGTTTCTCGGCGGCGCGCGACCACGCGATGCAGCGCGCGCAATTCGGCCGCAAGCTCATGGAGTTCCAGGGGCTGCAATGGAAATTCGCGGAGATGCGCGTGGCGCTGGATGGCGCGCGGCTGCTGCTCTATCGCGCCGCCATCAATGCCGGGCGCGGGCTGCCGGATGGGCAGGAGGTCGCCATCGCGAAATACGCCTGCAACCAGGCGGGCTGGATGGCTTCCAATGAATCCATGCAGGTGATGGGCGGCACCGGATATTCGAAGGACCTGCTGATCGAGTATTGCGTCCGCCGCACCCGCGGCTGGATGATCGCCGGCGGCAGCCTGGAGGTGATGAAGAACCGCATCGCCGAGGGCGTGTTTGGCCAGAGCTTCTCGCAAAGGCCGCTCCGCGCATGAAGCAACTCCTGGCGCCGCGCAGCATCGCGCTGATCGGCGCCTCGGGCGACCCGTCGCGCCTCACCGCGCGGGCGCAGATCTATCTCCGCAAGCATGGCTATGATGGCGCGCTGCACCCGGTCAATCCCCGCGCGCCGGAAGTCCTGGGCGAGCGCGCCTATGCCACCGTCGAGGACATCCCGGGCGAAATCGATTTCGCCTATATCCTGCTCAACACCGAGCATGTGGAAGGCCAGATCGCCGCCGTCGCGGCCAAGGGCGCCAAGGTCGCCTGCATCCTGGCCGATGGCTTCGCGGAAGCCGGCGCGCAGGGCCTGGCCCGGCAACAGCGCTGCGTGGATGCGGCGCGGGCGGCCGGGTTGCGGCTGCTTGGCCCCAATTCCATGGGGCTGATCAACATCCCCGCCCGCATCGCCGTCAGCGTGAATGCGGCGCTGGAGGCGGAGAGCCTGCCCGCCGGGCGCGTGGCGCTCGTCAGCCAGTCGGGTTCCATGCTGGGGGCCATCATGTCGCGTGGCGCGGCGCGGGGCATGGGCTTCAGCCATTTGATCGCGACCGGCAATGAGGCCGATCTCAGCGCCGGCGAAATCGCCGCCATGCTGGTGGATGAGCCTGGCGTGGATGCGGTGATGCTGTTCCTGGAGGCGATCCGCGCGCCCGAGCATTTCGCCCATGCCGCCTGGAAGGCGCATCAGGCGGGCAAGCCGTTGATCGCCTACAAGCTCGGCCGCTCGCCCTATGGGGCGGAGTTGGCCACCAGCCACACCGGCGCGCTGGCGGGCTCGGACGCGGCGGCCGATGCGTTTTTCCGCGCCCATGGCATCCTCCGCGCGACCATGCTGGAGAGTTTTCTCGAACTCCCCGCCCTGGCTTTGGGGCGCCGGCCGCAAGCCCATCCCCACCGCGCCGTCTCGGTCCTGACGACGACGGGCGGCGGCGGCGCCATGGTGGTGGATGCGCTGGGTGTGGCCGGTATCGAGGCCCGCGCGCCGGACGCCAAGGCCAGCGCGGCCCTGCATGGCGTGAAGATGCAAAGCCATGGCCGCCTGCTGGACATGACGCTGGCCGGCACCAGGCCCGAGCGCATCGAGGCCGCCATCCGCGCGCTCGACATGTCGGGCGATACCGATGCGATCATCCCCGTCATCGGCTCCTCCGCGCAGTTCCGTCCGGCCGATGCGGTGGCGGGCATCCTGGCCGCCGCCCCGCATGTGCGGCCTGTCGCGGCCTTCCTGGTGCCCCAGGCCGATGCCTCGCTGAAGCTGCTGGCCGAAGCGGGCATCCCCGCCTTCCGCACGCCGGAGAGCCTGGCCGACGCCATGCGCGCCTATCTCGACTGGCGCGCGCCGCTGGCCACGCCGCATGTGGCGCTGCCCGGCGTCACCATCCCGGATGCGCCCGATGAGGCGGATGCGCGGAACCTGTTTGCCGCTCTCGGCCTGGGCAGCGTCTATTCGTGTGATCTGGAGGCGGCGCATCGCTTCCCGGTCGCGCTGAAGATCCTCTCGCCCGACATCGCCCACAAGACGGAGGTGGGCGGCGTGGCGCTGAACATCCCCGATGCCGCGACGCTGCGCGAGGCGGCGGCGGCGATGCAGGCGCGCGTGGCCAGGGCCGAGCCGGATGCCCGCCTCAATGGCTTCCTCATCCAGCCCATGGCCAAGGGCCTGGCCGAGGTGATCCTGGGCTTCCGGCGCGACCCGGAGGTCGGCCCCGTCGTGCTGCTCGGCGCGGGTGGCGTGCTGGCGGAATTGCAGCGCGACGTGGCGCTGCGCCTGGCCCCCCTGCATGAGGCCGAAGCGCGGGAGATGATCGCCGGGGTCCGCGCCTTGCGCGTGATCGAGGGCTGGCGTGGCCTGCCGCGCGGTGATGTCGAGGGCCTGGTGCAGGCCATCGTCGCCGTCTCGCGCCTCGCGGCCCTGCCGGAGATCCGTGAAGCCGAAATCAACCCGCTGATGATCCATCAGGCGGGCCTGACCGTGGCCGATGCCTGGGTGGTGCGCGCATGACCGATTCCCGTTCGCTGATCGAGGCGCGCTTCGGCCACCTCCCCTTCGAGCCTCCGGCCGAAATCCCGGCGGCGCTGGCGGCGCTGCTGGACCGCCGCGTCACGCGCCGCTTCAAGCCGGACGCCATCCCCGAGCCGCTGCTGAACACCGTGCTGGCCGCCGCGCAATCGGCGCCCTCCAAGAGCGACATGCAGCAATACTCCATCGTGGTGCTGGAGGATGCGAAGCGCATCGCGGCCATCGCGGACTGGATCGGCACCATGCCCTGGATCAAGGACGCGCCGAAGCTTCTCATCTTCTGCGCCGATATCCGCCGCAACCGCGACATCTGCGAGCGCGCGGGCCGCGAGCATGCCAATGACAACCTGGACACGCTGCTGAACGCCACGGTGGATGCGGCGCTTGCCATGGGCATGTGCATCGCGGCGGCCGATGCGGCGGGGTTGGGCACCTGCCCCATTTCCTATGTGCGGAACCACATGGAGAAGGTGGCGCCGCTGCTCTCGCTGCCCAGGGGCGTGTGTCCCATAGCCGGTCTTTCGCTCGGCTGGCCCGCGGCACGCAATGAGCCGAGCGCCCGGCTGCCGCCCTCCGTCGTCATCCACCGGGACCGTTATTCGAGCGAAGGCGAGGCCCAGGCGCTGAACGCCTATGATGCCCGGCGTGAGCGCGCCAAGCCGCGCTATCCGGAAATCCACGGCCCGGCGCCGGAAGGCTGCCGCTGGACGGAGAATGTGGCGCGGCAACTCTCCGTCCCCGAACGCGCCGGCTTCCGCGCCTGGCTGCGCTCACGCGGCTTCGCGCTTGACTAGGCGCGGCGATGACAACCCCGGCGGCGCCGATGCCGGTGGCCGAAAGCCCAGGCGCGCCGTCCGCCCCAAGGATGCGGCCAGTCTGATCCTTTGGCGTGACGGGCCGGACGGCACCGAGGTGCTGATGGGCCGCCGCCATCGCGACATGCGTTTCATGCCGGGCGTGCTGGTCTTTCCGGGCGGGCGGGTTGATCTGGCCGATTATCGCGCGCGCCCGCTCGGCGACCTGCCCATCACGACGCGCCGCATGCTGGAAATCAGCGCCCGCCCCTCCCAGGCCACGGCCCTTGCCGTCTGCGCCCTGCGCGAGTTGGAGGAGGAGGCAGGCCTCGTGCTCGGTGAGATGGTGGCGGGGCGATTGCAGCCTGACCTGGCCCCGCTGCACTACCTCACCCGCGCCATCACCCCGGCCGACCGGCCGATGCGCTTCCATGCGCGCTTCCTGGTGGCCGAGGCGAAGCACGCCCAGGGCGAAATCCGCGGCTCGGGCGAGTTGGAGGAAGTGCGCTTTTTCGCGCTCGGCGAATTGCACGCGCAACCGCTGGCGAAAATCACGGGCATGATCCTGGAGGAATTCGCTGGCTGGCTGGCGCTCTCATCGCAGGGGCGGGCGCGGCGCAAGCTGATCAGCATCCAGGGGCGGGACAACCGCCTTCCCGAAAAACCCTGGCGGTCTGTCGGCTAGAGCCGTCGCGTTGCGCCCCCCCATCGGCCACGGCCGCGACATGATCGGCATCAAAGCGCAGATGCTCGCGCAATCCGGGGCCGGATGACGGGCTTCGCAGCGCCGCGCGGCCGGCGCGGCAAGGCCCTCGGCCAGCGTCACATCGCCCCTGGCCAGCGCGCCGAGCTACTCCGGGAGATGTTCAGAACTCCACCACCATTTGCGTGCGGCCGGCGGCATAGCGCGTCACCGTCGCATCCACCGGCCTGCCGGCGCCATCCACATTCACCGCCTCGCTCACCAGCACGGGGCGGCTGCGCGATTGCTGAAGCAGCTCCGCCTCCTCGGCGCTCGGCATCTGGGCGGTGATGCGCGTCACGCGGCGGCGGTAATCCGGCACGCCACAGGCGGCCAGCGCATGGGTGATGGAGGAATTCTCGCGCAGCAGGTCCAGGATCCCAGGGAAGCGATCGGCCGGGAAATGATGCGCGCCGAGTGCGACGGGCCGGCCATCGGCCGAGGCGATGCGCTCGGCCAGCGCCACCATCCGCCCGCGCCGGATTCGCAGCAATTCAGCGATGCGTGGCTCGGCCGGGATTTCAACAAGGCGCAGGATGCGGCCCGCCGGCTCGCGATTTTGCGCGCGGATGATTTCGCTGAACCTGGTGCGCGAATTCAGCGGATAGTCCAGCACATCCTCGGCCACGAAGCTGCCGCGCCCCTGCTCGACGCGCACGACGCCACGCGCTTCCAGCTCCTCCATGGCACGGCGGATGGTGTGGCGGTTCACGCGGAAACGCTGCGCCAGCTCGGCCTCGGTTGGCAGGCGCTGGCCAGGGGAATGCTGGCCCTCGCGGATCGCGGCCTCGATGGCGGCGCCGATCTGCCGCCAGAGCGCGATCCCCGCGCCACGATCCAGGGCCGGGCTGCCGAACGTCACGGAAGTTTCAACCAAGCCGGGGCTCCAGTGTGGCAGTAGGAGCTTGACCATAAACAAGCGGATATATAGTTGTCTAGACAAATGATCACTCGCCCAGAATGGATGGCCATCCTGGCCCGCGCTTCCGCCGATGAGATGCAAGCCCAGCTGCTGCCCCTGCCTGCGCTGCCCGCCCATCGCGTCATTCGCGGCCCCGAGATCGGGCTGAGCATGTTGCGCGGCCGGGCCGGCGGCGATGGCGCGGCCTTCAACCTGGGCGAGGCCACCCTCACCCGCTGCTCCGTCTCGCTGGAGGGCGGCACGCTTGGCCATTGCTGGCGGCTGGGGCGGGACAAGCCTGCGGCCGAAATCGCGGCCCTGCTGGATGCCTGCCTGCAACAGCCGGCATGGCGGGACATTCTCCTGGCGGCCGTCATCACCCCCCTGCGCGAGCGGCAGGAGGCGGCGGCCGCACTCACCGCCCGCCGCGCCGCAGCCACCGAGGTCCGCTTCGCCACCCTGGCCACGATGCGATGAGGCAAACAGTATGAAGCCCGGCTTTGCCGACCCCGTCTTCGGCGCGCAGGAGGGATTCTCCGCGCTGATGAATGCCGTGGCCCGCCCCGGCCGCATCCAGGCTTGCGCCGTGCTGCATGACCTGCCGCCCGGCCTGGAACCCGCCGCCGCCGCCGCGCTGCTGACGCTGGCCGATGCGGAGACGCCCCTCTGGACCGATGCCGAAGCTGCGGCGCGCGATTGGATCGCCTTCCATACCGGCGCGCCCTTCGTGGCTGTGGCGCAGGCGCAGTTCCTGCTGGCCACGCGCGTCATGCCGGCCCTCGCCACGCTCAACCAGGGCAGCGACGAGATGCCGCAGGACAGTGCGACGCTGATCCTGCAATTGCCACATCTGGACGATGCCACGGGCTGGCGCCTGACCGGCCCCGGCATCGAGCACGAGCACCGGCTGGCCGCGCACGGCCTCCCCGCGGATTTCACCGCGCAATGGGCCGCCAACCACGCGCAATTCCCGCGCGGCGTGGACCTCATCCTCTGCGCCGGCACGCGCCTCGCGGCCCTGCCGCGCACCACCCGTATCGCGGAGCACGGCTGATGTATGTCGCGGTGAAGGGCGGCGAGGCCGCCATCGAGGCCGCCCATGCCTGGCTGGCCGAACGCCGGCGCGGCGATGCGGCGTTGCCCGCGCTCACGCCCCGGCAGATCGAGCAGCAATTGGGCCTCGCCGTGGATCGCGTCATGGCGGAGGGCAGTTGCCATGACCGGGGGCTGGCGGCACTCGCCATCCAGCAGGCGCGGGGCGACTTGATCGAGGCCGCCTTCCTGCTGCGCGCCTATCGCAACACCCTCTCCCGCTTCGCCGCTTGCGAGCCGGTGGATACCGGGGCCATGCGCGTGGAGCGCCGCATCAGCGCCACCTACAAGGATTTGCCGGGCGGCCAGGTGCTCGGCCCCACCTTCGACTACACGCATCGCCTGCTGGATTTCACCCTGGCGGCCGAGGGCCATGCGCCCCAGGAAGCCGAGGCCGCGCAGCCCACCATGCCGCGCGTGACCGAACTCCTGGCGCGCGAGGGCCTGATGGCGCGCGATGCACCCGATGACGGCACGCCACCCCCCGATTTGACGCGTGATCCCCTGCCCTTCCCCACGCCCCGCCCGCTGCGCCTGCAATCCCTGGCGCGCGGCGATGAGGGCTTTCTGCTTGGCCTTGGCTATTCCACCCAGCGCGGCTACGGCAACGCGCATCCCTTCGTGGCCGAGCTTCGCATGGGCGCGGTGGAGGTGATGCTGGCGCCGGCCGAGCTCGGCTTCGCCATCAGCATCGGCGACATCACCGTGACCGAGTGCCAGATGGTCAACCAATTCGCCGGCAGCGCCGAGACACCGCCGCAATTCACCCGCGGCTATGGCCTGGCCATGGGCCATGGCGAGCGCCGCGCCATGGCGATGGCCCTGGTGGATCGCGCCCTGATGGCGGCCGAACTGGGCGAGGAAGCCACCGCCCCCGCCCAGGACGCCGAATTCGTGCTGCTGCATGCCGACAATGTGGAAGCGACCGGCTTCGTCGAGCATCTGAAGCTGCCGCACCATGTGGATTTCCAGAGCGAGCTGGAAAAACTCCGCAGCATCCGCGCCGCCTGGGAGTCGCAGGCATGAACATGATCCCACCGCGCAACGCCCAGGATGCCGCGTATAATTTTGCCTATCTGGACGAGGCCACGAAGCGGATGATCCGCCGCGCCATCCTCAAGGCACTCGCCATCCCCGGCCACCAGATTCCCTTCGGCGCCCGCGAAATGCCGCTGCCCTATGGCTGGGGCACCGGCGGCATCCAGGTGACGGCCGCCATACTGGGCCCGCGCGACGTGCTGAAGGTGATTGACCAGGGCGCGGACGACACCACCAACGCCGTCTCCATCCGCGCCTTCTTCGCCCGCGTCGCCGGCATCGCCACCACAACGCATACGGCCGAGGCCACCATCATCCAGACCCGCCACCGCATCCCAGAACGCCCGCTTCGCGAAGGCCAGGTGATGGTCTTCCAGGTGCCGATGCCCGAGCCGCTCTTCAAGCTGGAACCCCGCCTGGCCGAGACGCGGCGGCTGCATGCGCTGGGCGATTACTCGCTGGCGCAGGTCAAGCTCTATGAGGATATCGCGCATCAGGGCGAGGCGGGCTCGGCGTATAACCACCCGGTCATGGTTGGCGGCCGCTACCTCATGTCGCCCTCGCCCATTCCGGGCTTCGACAATCCCAAGCTGCACAACTCGCCCGCCATCATGCTGTTCGGCGCGGGGCGGGAGAAGAAGATCTACGCCGTGCCGCCCTACACCACGGTCGAGAGCCTGGATTTCGACGATCATCCCTTCAAGCCGATGCGCGCACCCCATGCCTGCTCGGCCTGCGGCAGCGCCACCAGCTACCTCGATGAGATCATCGCCGATGACCAGGGCGGGCGCATCTATGTCTGCTCGGACACCGATCACTGCGGGGAGAATCAGGGACGATGAGCGCGGCCTTGCTGGAAGCTTGCGGCCTGCACCTGCGCTTCGGCGCCGTGCGCGCGCTGGATGACGTGGCGCTGGAGATCCATCCGGGCGAGGTCGTCGCCATCGTGGGCGAAAGCGGCTCGGGCAAATCCACCCTGCTGCGGGTGCTGGCCGGGCATGTGCCGGCCCAGGCGGGGCGCGTGCTCTATCGCGACGCGGCGGGCGACGCCCAGGAGATCGGCGCGCTGAGCGAAGCCGCCAAGCGCCGCCTGATGCGCAGCGAATGGGGCTTCGTCCACCAGAATGCACGCGACGGCTTGCGGATGGGAATCTCCGCCGGGGGCAATATCGGCGAGCGGCTGATGTCCGCGGGCACGCGCAACTACACGGAAATCCGCACCGCGGCGGCCGACTGGATGGCGCGCGTGGAAATGGATCCGGCCCGGATTGACGAAGCGCCGCGCAACTTCTCCGGCGGCATGCAGCAGCGCTTGCAGATCGCCCGCTGCCTCGTCACCCAGCCGCGCCTGGTCTTCATGGATGAGCCCACGGGCGGCCTGGATGTCAGCGTGCAGGCGCGGCTTCTCGACCTGATCCGGGGCCTGGTCGCGGAATTGGGGCTTGCCGTCTTCTTCGTCACGCATGACATCGCGGCGGCCCGGCTGCTGGCGCACCGCATCATCGTCATGCGGCATGGGCGCATCGTGGAGGAGGGGCTGGCGGACCGCGTGCTGGATGATCCGCGCCACGCCTATACCCAGCTCCTCGTTGCCTCGGTGCTTTCGGCATGAGGGCCGCGATCCGCATCGAGGCCCTGGCCAAGGGCTTCACCCTGCATCTGCAAGGCGGCATCGGCTTCCAGGTGCTGCGCGATGCGGCGCTGACGGTCATGCCCGGCGAATGCGTCGCGCTGACCGGCCCATCGGGAGCGGGGAAATCCACGCTGATGCGCTGCCTCCAAGGCAATTACGGCGCCGATGCGGGGCATATCTGGCTCCATCATCGCGGTGCCGACGTGGACCTGGCCGCCGCCGATGCGCGCCTGGTCCGTGAGATCCGGCGCGAGACGCTGGGCTATGTCTCGCAATTCCTGCGCGTCATCCCCCGCGTCTCGGCGCGCGATGTGGTGGCCGAGCCCTTGCTGGCGCGCGGCACGCCCCGCGCGCAGGCCGAGGGGCGCGCCACAGCCCTGCTCACGCGGCTGAACCTGCCGTCGCGCCTGCACGGCCTGCCGCCGGCCACCTTCTCGGGCGGGGAGCAGCAGCGGGTGAACCTCGCGCGTGGCTTCGCGCCGCATTACCCCATCCTGCTGCTGGATGAGCCCACGGCCAGCCTGGATGCCGCCAACCGCGAGGTGGTGATCGGCCTCATCGCCGAGGCCAAGGCGCGCGGCGCGGCGCTGGTGGGAATTTTCCATGACATCGAAGTGCGCGACCGCGTGGCGGATCGCACGCGTGACATCCTTCCGCTAGAAGACGCCGCATGACAGAGACTGTTTTGACCAATGCCCGCCTCATCCTGCCGGATGCGGAAATCGAGGGCACGATCACCCTGCGCGGCGGCCGCATCGCCGATATCCAGCCAGGCCGCGCCCACCATGCCAGTGCCCTGGATTGCGAGGGCGATGTGATCATCCCCGGCGTGGTGGATGTGCACACCGACAATCTGGAGCGCCAGGTGCAGCCCCGCGCCAATGCGCGCTGGCCCTCCGTCTCGGCCTTCATCTCGCATGACGCGCAATGCGCGGCGGCCGGCGTGACCACGGTGCTGGACGCGCTTTGCCTGGGCGATCTCGGCTTCGAGCAGGGCCGCGACCAGACCTTCCATGACGGCGTGCGCGACCTGACAGCCCTTCATGCCGAGCCCTTCATGAAGGCCGAGCACCTGCTGCACCTGCGCTGCGAACTCCCCGCGCGCGACATGCCGGGCCTGCTGGAGGGCGTGGCCGATCACCCGCTGATCGCCATGGTCAGCCTGATGGATCACTCACCCGGCGTGGGCCAATACCGGGACCTGGCGCGGTATCGCGCCATGCGGATCAAGCAGACCCGCATGACCGATGCCGAGGTGGAGGTCCGCATCCTCCAACTCCAGGCCCAGCGCGCGGAGCTGCGCGAGTGCCAGCGCCGCCTGGTGATTGACCGCTTCGCCGGCCGCAACATCCCGCTGGCCAGCCATGATGACGAGGATGCGAGCGAAGTCCGCCGCAATGCCGAGGACGGCATCCGCGTCAGCGAATTCC
>Ga0136707_1000251_pt1 | contig 11330 bp, 13 predicted proteins | sample 4C3metaG_FD_101397 | JGI IMG/M metagenome (GOLD analysis project Ga0136707, IMG submission 101397) | Freshwater bacterial and archeal communities from Indian Creek, Illinois, USA - 4C3 metaG | ecosystem: Environmental > Aquatic > Freshwater > Unclassified | place: USA: Indian Creek, Illinois...
CACGGCCAATGCAAGCATTGCAACAACCATCTGGCAGGAAACCACGTCGAATACAGGCGAGGGCTGATCGAGCGCATTGGACTAGCCGAGGTGGATCGCATCGAGCGCGATCAAGTGGTGCGCAAGTACACACGCGAGGGGCTGATGGAGATAGCGCGGCATTACCGGGCCGAGGCGCGGCGGTTATGGCAGATCTGTTGAGGCTGTCAAGAACAGCAACAGCGAGACCTTGTGGTGCAGCCCACACTGTGTGCCTAAACGCTCGGCACAGGAAGCGTTGTTCTGAACATGCAGAAAAAGTTGTTGACACGATGTTAGAATGAGTATACGATCAGTGCCTCATTAACTTGGAGAACCTATATGTCAACTTCCCTTGAAGATTTGATTGCCCAGAAGGCCGAACTGGACAATGCCATTGCCGAAATCCGGCGCGCCGAACGGACGCAAGTCATTGCTCAGATCACGGCTCTGATGGCCGAACATGGGTTGAAGCCCAGTGACCTGCTGCCGCCGCGCCATGCCAACGGCTCTGCCGCTCGCAAGGCCCCTGTCAAGTTTCGCGATGAGGGCACCGGTGATGTCTGGAGTGGTCGCGGCCCACAGCCCAAGTGGCTGCGTGATCATCTCTCCGCTGGACGTCAGATCGACGAGTTCCGGGTCTGACCAGAATTGCGACGCGCAAGCCCCTGCCTTTAGGCACATGGGGAGAGTCAGCGCCGACGCCGACGCCCAGCTCGTCGAGCGCGCCATGCGCGGCGACACACGGGCATTCGACATTCTCGTCATCAAGTACCAGCGCCGCGTCGAGCGCCTGATCGGGCGCATGGTGCGCGACGTAGACCTGGTGCCAGACATCGCCCAGGAGACCTTCATACGCGCCTGGCGGGCGCTGGGCCAGTTTCGCGGCGATGCCCAGTTTTACACATGGCTGCATCGGATCGCGGTCAACACCGCCAAAAGACAGCTCCTGGAACTCAAGCGCGACCCGGTGGTGCTGATGAGTTCGCTGATGCGCAACGAAGACGACGAATCTTGCGCACCAGAACTCGAACCAGATGGGCAAGTAGCCGATGCCGAAACGCCCGAATCGCTGCTGGCGAGCAAGGAAATCGCCCAAGCCGTGAACGACGCCATAGAGGCCCTGCCCAAAGAATTGGGGCAGGCGATCGCTCTGCGCGAGATCGAAGGTCTCAGCTACGAGGAAATTGCCCAAGCGCAGGACTGCCCGATCGGCACCGTGCGCTCGCGCATTTTCCGCGCGCGCGAAAAGATTGCCGAGCGGCTGCGGCCGCTGCTTGGCACAATCGAAGGTAATCGGTGGTGATGGCGATCTTTGCCATTTGCGCCATGCGCTGCCCGTCGGGCACCTACGCCTTGCTCAGGCCATTGGAACCACGCGCAGGCGCTTTGGGCTTGCTGGTGGCCGCCGTTTTTGAAAGTTCGGCAGCAGCCTGTTTGCCACTGCTTTTCGCAGCAGCCGGTTTTTCACTGCTTTTCGCAGCCACCGGTTTTTCACTGCTTTTCGCAGCCGCTTCTTTATGTTCAGCAGCAACTTTGCCGAACTCACCGTCGAGTGCGCGATGGAACAAGTCTGCGGCATATGACCTGTAGTCGGCAGGCGAAGCCCGCAAGATACACGCTCCGTGCTTTGGGTGCTCGAACGGCACTTCGATTACAAACCTCGATTCATCTGAAAATCTGGGTTGCCCCATTTTCCACAGCCTGTCGCGCGGCCGCCAGCAGACTTCCCACTCGAGGTCGGAGTTGATTTTGGGATTCCAGACCAGATCTTTTGCCATGCTTCTTCACCTTTTAACCCGGCCCTGCTGTTCTAGCCCCGCCCGGCATAACACCACCGTGGGTGTGGGCCGCGCCCACATTCACGCCTTGGTGCGTCAATGTCGCACCAGTTACAGCCACCGGTGCATTTATCGTCAGACTGGGAGCCGTGATTGTAGCAGCACCATCCGAATGCAGCGATAAAGTCCCTACGGTTCGTATGGTGACAGCACCATCGGGCGCAATATGCAGCGAAGCGCGGTGGGCGCCGGCATTGGACACCGATACGTTCAAGTGAACGGCAGTCGTCCGGTTGTTCCGTATCGCCCAGAGGCCGTCGAAGTCCCTGCCAGTCAGGTCTTCATGAGCTGCAGTGGTGCCTATGCGAATGAATGTGCCGCTCGGATGAGCGACTTCGATATTCCCCTCATTGTCGATCGTGGAGTAAACGTCCGATGGATGACGATTGAGGTGGAAATTCAGTCTGTCGAAAGTCATCTGATTGATCTGTGGAAACTGGAATCCGATGACTACCGGCATCCTGAAGAAATACAGCACTGCTGCGCGGATTTCGCGCTCCGGGTGTTCTTCGATGTTCCATTTCGCATCCTCCCGCGCAACTCCGGGCTGCTCCGTGATTGGGGGCTGCACCATTGCGGCCAGACCGAAATTGGTGCCGCCGACTGGGGTGAGTACGGGGACTCCGATCATGTGCGAACCGTCGTCGAGCATGATCAGATCGACCGAGTGATCCTCGGGGTGCGTGTCCACGATCTTACCCCATCGCAGGCGCACCGATTCCATCTCGACGACATTGTCACGTAGCAGGTGCATTATTGCCTCCAGGTCTTGAGCTGCGTTCAGCGGAGAACGGCGCACCCGCTCCGAGTTTGCGTCTGATGCGCTCGATGAACCCGGTCCCGCGTTCGACGGTCAGCGTCGTGAAGTACGAATGAAACGGGGCGAAGTCGTGCTGGACGGCAACGACGTAGTACATAGAACTGAAAGTCCCTCGTCGCAGTATGATGTAATTCCCGGCACGGATTCTTTCGTTGCCTTTGATCTTGATCGTTCCGCTCTCGAACAGCACGTTGTCCTTGTTCTGTTCGACCATTATCCTGCGTCGATTGTCAATCCATCTTTCCAATGCGCGAGACTGTCTGTCGAATTCTTCCCTCGGCCGGCCGGGAAGGGCTGACAGCCGTGGATCAGCATCATCAATAAGTTCGGTTTGCCCATACATGGTTCGCAGACCGTATAATTCAAACAGGCTGTTGGGATGCTCTTTGAGGTTGACGGTATCCCTGTCTTCCATGCTTATGGCCCACAGTTTCTGCACAATCGGAGTGATCATATCGTATCTGGGCGCACGCAGCCAATAGAAGTTTGCAACGTGCGCGTCCGTGCGCGACAATTGCATACTGACTACATCTTCAGCATCGACTGGTATCACGGGGGGCATGACGGCGCCGTCCTCTGCCGCGATCAATGTCCCGTCGATGTCCAGTGTCGGCCTGACTCGATATACACCAAATACCCCATCCTCGCGGTCTTCGATGAAGAGTTCGTTCCAGATGCCGACGTCACCGTATATTCGCATCAGGTCATATATGGTGCCCTCCTGGTTCTGCGGGCCGGTGACGCTCGTTACTCCACGCCTGACCGTTACGTCAGGGCGAACCATGATCGGAAGCCCCTGTGGCACATGGGAAGCCGGTGGAAACATCTTCGACATGAACTCATTGAGTATTTTGTCAATCACTTGCCGCACAAACTCGCCTGGTGGCAAAGCAGATTGAAAACCGACGCCAAATCTCAGGAACAGTCTGAACTGGGTCAACAACTCCTGACCCAGAACATACGCCGGAAGGTGAATGATCTGCAATATCTGCCACAGCTTGCCGTAGTCCTGCCCGGTTATTGTGACTGTGCGCATCGGCCTGCCATCGGCCCCCATCGCTTCGGTGCGTTGTATGCTCGATATGAATCCCCGCATGACTATGGGTACGATTCCGGTATCAGGCATGCGCTCACCGCCATGCATACGAATCTCGACCACATCCATCGGCTCCAGGATACCGTACAGCGTCTCGAAGCCGGTGTCCTCCTGGAAGTGCGGTTGATCGACGAAGGTCAGGGAGAATGCGCCAGCGGGTTCGCGCACCGACTTCGTGGTGGTTATCGAACCACCATCGGACAGGAAGCCAGTGAGGTCCAGCACCCTGTCGATCCCGGTGAAGCGTTCGGCCAGAACCCTGCGCCCATCGGTCGTGCGGCCGATGGTGCGGAAGACCCGCAGTTGTACGCGCGGGGAGCGAACTGAAATTTCCCAGTTGTTCATCGTGGATCCGGCACTTGTATGCGAGAAGGCTGAAGCACCACTCTACCGTACTCCCTGCCGCTCGAATCTGTCGCCTTGAGTTCCCCTGTCAAGTGCACCTCTAGCGTTTGAACCCCCGGCTGCGGCCCCTGCGGTGAATGCGGCAATTCTTCGGCGTAGTACGGCCGATTACGATGAACCTTTGCCAGATATTCGGGGTTCCAGTTTCTCCTGTCCCCACCGGCATTGTATGCGAGAATTGCTTCGTAGTAACTGCCAAATCTTCTGCGCAAATGTAACAGGTATTTTTGCTGCATGATTGCGGCATGCACTGGGTTCTCGGGGTCCATGTCACGGCCGAGCTTCTGCTCCATGTACTCCCACGTTCTCGGCATGAATTGTGTCAGCCCGCGTTCTCCAGCGGCACCTACAGCACTCGGATTCCAGCTGGACTCCACAAATGCCTGGGCTTCCGCTGTCCCTGGCGGGGCGCCTATCAAACGATCGGTCGCTTCCATGATGCGACGTACCTCCAGCGCACGCTCGCCGCCGCCCAACCTGCTGTGTTGCAGGCGTTCGCGTGCATTCATCCCGCCACCTTGGCCGCCACCTTGGCGTTGCAGCCCGCGCCTATTCTGCTCCAGGCGATATGCGTCTGGATGTGGTTCGATACCAAGGAATTCGCCAAATCTCCTGCCGAGATTACCGGCACCTTCTACAATCGGTCTGTTTGCTTGCGCAACGGCTTGGTCAGCTCTCTCGGCGAGATATCCGGCGGCGCCTGCAACGGTTTGGCCAGGTTGTTCTATCAGTTTACCTACAACTTCGCTCGCACTGACGACGCTATTGCGCAGAGCATTCAATGAGGGAATCAGGTTCCCAGCTATTTCCGTGTACAGATTCTGCAATGCAACCCTGGATTCTCGGGTCTCATATCCCAGGGTTCCTTGCTGCGGAGCGAACGCCATCTGCCTGATCTCTGCGTCGGTTTTAGTTGGATCGCCGACTGCTTCCACCAACCGGATCAGATTGGGTATCTGAACCTCCATCGGATCTATCCCGATGCGTTCCAGCCTTCTATGTACGTCACCGATGTCCGCGGGATCCGCCTGGAGCAAAGCCGCCGCCTGCCTATGCCCAGTACCGAAAAACCTGGCTGCTGCGTCTATTTTCAAACCGAACGGCACGCCGGCGTGAGTATCACGCAACTGTTGCAGAACAAGCTGGGCCAGTGGCTTATCCGCCATTGGGCCGGTGGCCGCAGCCAGCGGCGCCAATCCGACGCCCTCCCTGAACCGACTCAAATCGCGTACCGTCCCAAATGCACCACCTTCCTGCAACATCATCGTCTGCACAGGATCGAGTCCAAGCATGCCGCCCAGCCTGAACATGAAGGCCTGTCCGGGTTCACCAACATGGCCACCACGCATGATCGCCTGATTCACCTGTCCCAGCAACGCGCCAGCTCCAGCCGCGCCGAGGCCCGGCAAGCGCAGATTCATCAATCCGGTCGCCTGAGCGAGGAACCCTTCGACGTTGGGCCGCGCCAATCCGACCGGTGTCTGCTGATCCATGAAGTTCACGATCGCATCAAGCATCTTCTGCATGTGCGGGAACTGCCCGACCTGCCCCATCGCGGTGGCTATATATATAGCCAGCCTTCTCTGATCCCTGTCGTCGTCCGTGACTCCCCTGAATTGCGCCTGAGCGAAGAATCTGGTCGCCGCCAGCGGGTCGAGACCATAGGCCCTGGCAAATCCACCGGCAACCTGAACCTGCTGGTCGAGAATGCGTGATTGCGCACCATAGATGCCAGATATCCTCGTGAATTCGACAGCCATCTGCTGGGCTGCGGCAAACGTCAGGTCAAGGCCTGTAGCAGTAGCCCGTATGCTGTTCTTCAGATGGTCGAACGATACGCCCACATCACCTAGTGAGCGCTTGAGCGTGTCATAAGCTATCAATTCATCCTGTACTGGCGAAACCTGGCCGAGCACATTTCCAATACCCACTGCCGCACCGGCGCCGACAAGGCCACCGGCCAGCACACCCAGGGGGCCACCCACCTTACCCAAGAGGGCGCCAGCGCCTCTACCGAACAGACGGCCCATCTGACCGCCGATGGTGCCGCCTATCTGGCCACCAATATACCCAGGCATTCCACCGAGGATGCCCATGCCAAGCGGCGCCATTGCTCCCGGCCCAGCGGGGCTGGCGGGGCCGGGCGGGCGTGGGGGTGGTGGTGGGCCGCGCATATCTGGCATGCCGGGCATGCCGGGGAATTGCATGCCCGGCATAAGCATGCCGCCGCCACCGCGCACGCCAGGCATGCCCGGCATACCGGGGAATTGCGGGACACCCTGCGCAGCAACGCCGGGTGCGGCAGTGCCATGAGCAGCGACGCCGGGAGCGGCACCTCCAGGCACCGTTGTGCCGCGGGCAGTAGTCTTGGATATCCGATCGAGCTGGTCAGCCAGTTCGCGGGCGCGATCCACTTGCTCTTTACTGACCAGCGATAAAGGCCGGCGGTTGATCTCTTCAACCTTGGCTACCAACGCCTCGATCTTCTTGTGCAGCTCTGTGATAGCTGCATCGGAAACTCTGGCAGTGATTGGGATTTCTATACCAGCCATTAGAGCACCTTTTCCCAATCATCGGGTGAATTTTCGAGCTGCCTCAGTTTATCCTGAAGATCGACCGGTTCACCCTCGAACTCCTCCTTGCTGGGGTTGTCGGCATAGTAATGCCTGTAATACTCGCGCTCGATCTCCTCTATCGTCATGTCCAGGAAACCCGGATCATTGGGTGGCAACGAGTATTTGCGACGATACCAGAATTCAAGGGTTGTCGATTCCAGCTTCCCGATTCTTTTGCTTTCCGCCGTCCTTGTCCTGTCGAAAGGATAACTCCTTTTCGCGCAGGGCGGTAAATACTTTCAATATGCGCGGGAATGTGTCATCGTCCAGCGGATCCAGCTTATCCAGATCCATATCCCAACCGTCCGGCGCCTCCACCGTCAGCACACGCAAGGTAGCTATGATGTCGGCAATGAATTCCAGGTTCCTGGATGGGGTTTCCACCCCGTCGGTCAGCTTCGAGAATTCGACACCGATCTTGAAGTGATCGCGCATGGCGCGACGCGCGAAAGTGAATGTGCCAATCCCTTCGACCTCGACCTGAAAAGTTGTGCGCATTTAGATTTCCTCAAACAGCACGACTGGAAACATCCAGTGCATTAAACATCCCTGTCTGGACAACGATCGCATGCCGGGTTATCTCGATCGACCCGGAGGCATAACTGCAACCGCGGTATTTGCGCAGCAGCACTCCGTCGTCCCCGCTGTAGACCTCGATATCGAACACCAGGCCGGCCAGCATCCCATCGCCGTTTTCCGGCACCACGCCAGCTTCAAGCATGGCGCCGCGCAGCAACATCATGGCAGTGACGCGCAACGAATGTCGAGCCATCGTTGGCACGTACTCAATGACGTGAATGTCACCGATACCCGATGCTGGTTCCGGCGCATATTCGTCCATCAGACTGACGTTCTGCAACATGCCGATCTGCTTGCCACCAAACACGACCAGCAGCCTGTTGGCACTGCGAACGTGCACATTCTGCCGCGTAATCAAACCTTGTGCCATTGCTCTCTCCAATGATTGTTACGCCGCCGCCGCACCACGGAACGGCACTGCGAAGATCGTGATCGGGATGAAGTTCACGGGTATCGCCGGCGATGCCTGGAACTCGACTCGCAAGACGTCGCCCTCGATCGATGCGCGGATGTTCCTGAACGGCGGCGATGCTGCATCGCCGACGAGAACTCCAACCCCCTGCGGTTCCGGGATCGACAGTTCCCGCAGCACGGATTCCGTCATGCTGATCGCACGGGAAATCGCGATGGGTGAAGCGCGCTCGCCCTTCAGGGCAGTCAGTGCATTGCGCACATTGCGCGCCGTGAAATCGACCGCGACGCCGGTGGACACCTCCACCCGGTTGAAGTTATCGTTGATCAACCAGGTCGTGATAGACCTGACAACGCGGTAACCGGTCGGGGTACTCTCTACCGCGAACACCCCGCCATTGATCAACAGGTCTGTGTCGGTGGGGTTGCGCAGATGCCGCTCCAGACCGCGCACCTTGATCGACCGATTCGTCAGCGGCGTGCCGGGGTTGACTCCCGAGAACGCGCCAGCCAGAAGTGCTGCCAGAATGAATGCCGGGCGCAACACCAGTTTGCCGGTGATTTCGTCGAAGTCCCAGAAGCCCAGATGTACCAGCGAAGTCCTGTCGCTGTTGAGGGCTCTGGCGGCAGCGATCGCTGCAGCATCGGTGACCCCGGTTCCCATGCCGACTATGCCGCGGCGCTCCTTCCTGCCGACGTTCGACATGAACGCGCAATGCGCATCGTTCATGGCGTGAATGGCCGGGTCAGCCGAGAGCGGGACGACCCACTGCACATCCTCGGCCTGCAGCGCCGTGTAGGCGTCGCTCCAGTGCGTCATGTTCACCACACCGTCGCTACCACCGGACAGGAAGGTGCGGGCCAGTGGGGCGGGCGGTGTGCCCACACCAGCAACCCTGACCGCGTTCACCAGGCCCTCGCCGTGGCCATTGAACCAGTCAGCCACAGCCTGCGTATTGGCGCTGGCGATGAAATCGGCGGTGCGGACATCGGCCGCACTCACATGGTCGAGTCCCATGAGAGCCGGGGTGTTATCGTTTCCATCCAAAACGGATGCCCTGAAATCCGGCACCGAGTTGATCTGATCGACCAGTTGACGCACGTTCCTGGCGATGTTCAGATCGATGGTTCTGACCACCGTGCCGGCCGGCGCGTGCAGCGTCACGGCGGTATCGGTAACCGTCATCGTTGCAGTGAGTTGCGCGCCGCTGTGACGTATGGTGAATGCTCTGCGCCCGATGTTGTCGGCCGTGAATAGCTCACGGTCGAGCTGAGTCGTCAGGCGCAGCCCAGACACCGACCCGGGTTCGACCTTCACGCTGATCTGATTGGTGTAGATTCCGAAGTCGGTGGATCCCAGGTTGATCGTCGTGGCTCCTGCCGCATTGCGCAAAGCCAGGGTCGAGCGCACCGCCGGATTCACCCGCATGGCAATGACCATGGCCGGACCACCGGTCTGCGCGCTCGGGTCGAAGGCCCGCAGTACGGCTGTCAGCAGCTCGCCTTCGCGCAGCGTGGCCCGAGCCTCACTGGGTGAACCAAAACGCAGGGCCTTGTTCGGCTCGCCGCCAGCCGAGCGGCCGACGATTGCGAGGACATTTCCGACCGAGATCCCCTGATCCGCCATCGCGGTATCGTCGATCGTGGACATGACCGCCGGGGAAACCCACAGCCGGCCGGCGAAGAATACTGACATGGTTCGCTCCTTTGATCAGTTTTTCAAGCCGGACGGTGCAGGAACTGCTGGAACCGACTCAGATATGCGCTGTTCGTGTCGTGCGTCCGACCTTCGGCTTTTTCGACACTGTGAAACGCGGCCAGCAGCTCGACGCGCTTGTCGGTATTCGACAAGGCAAGGCAGAAATCTTCAAGACTGATGAACGTTTCTGTTTGCACAGCCACTTCAGATACAGGATCACTTTTTGCCATAGCAGTACCTCACAGGAAAATTTGCGTGGAAACAACATCGCGCAACACAGTCGGCCTGCCGCCGAACACCGCGACAGGGGCGTTGCATGAGAACGTGCCGACCGTCATGTGCATTGGTGAAGACCATTTTTCAAAATCGTCGGAATCCTGCTGCTGGAACTCCACCTGCACCATACCATAACTCTCGAACACCGGCAGATTGGCCACGATGATCCGGCGGATGGCCATGCGCAAGGCGATGCGTTCATCGGGATTTTGAGTCCATCCGGTTATCGTAAGTTGCACGTTTGCGCGCCAGCCGTCGAAATTCGGCACACCTGCGACGTCCGATGCGATCGATTCCCCGATCGCGCGCACCGCCGAAGACTCTGATTGCAGAAACACGGTGACGATCGGCAGCCTCGTGTCCTCGAATACTGGCGGTGCCACGAGCACGGGAACGGTCTTGTTGCCAGGACTTAGAGTCTTTCTTGCAACTTCGACCTGCAAGCCATAATCCAACCTGTCGCGCACGAACTGCAACACGTCTACTGTTATGTCGTCGAACGTGGCCTCTGGCGTTACTGACACGGTGGCCGACTCCAGCCAAGTAGCTCCGACCAGGTAGAATGCCCGGTAGAAAAAACGGGTTCCGTTGACCAACCCCCTTGCATCCACTACAGTGGTATCGGTTCCGTCATGCACGAGCCAGGCACCAGGCGTATTTTGCCCGGCAAAGGCGTCAGTGCCAAGACGCAGCACACGCCAACGCTCGGCGGCATCTGGTGGTTGCAGGTGCAGCATTACGGCATTGCCGACTGCCATTGCGGTTGCCAATATAATCATGACGTGCTTTCTGAGGAAAATATCATGCAAACTGAACAGGAATTGCGGCGGCTTGTGGACGGGGAATTGGCCAGACACATTGCCGTTCGTGTCGAAGCCGTTGCAGCACAGACGGCACAGACGTGGATCGCACAGGTTCGCGCAGCCAGGCTGTGGTCGGTGGAGAAAACGGAGTACGTGGAATCCATAGACTACAAAATGCTGGATGACACCTCGGCCGTAGTTCGTTCCACGTACCATAAAGCCTCTGAAATCGAGACTGGAAGGCCCCCGCGTGACTTGAAGAGAATGCTGGATACTTCACTGAAAGTTCGCAGAAGCAAGACTGGAAGACGTTATCTGTATATCCCATTTATCCACAGCGTCGAGTCTCTTCCTGCGAATGTGTTGACTGCGGCTATGTCGCTGAGTCCGTCGCGAATAAAAAGGGGTCTCGATCAGCGCATAACCGGGACTGGTGCCTGGGACACAAAGACTCGTGCACCGCTCATGGTTGATCAACGTCGATATGCGTGGGGTGGCCGCCTGGGCGGTGATTTTGGTGATAAGCACAAAGGAATGTATCGCTTTGAGTCGCAAGCCAGGGGCAAAGTTCGCGGCAGCACGTATCTGACCTTCCGTACGATGGCCGAAGGGCAAAGGGGGTGGGTGGTGCCGGCGCAGCCAGGTCTCTACATTGCCAAGGCTGTCATCGAGCAGATGCACGCTGCAGTGCGCACCGGTTGATCGAGGTGGCTATGGCTGGCGCTTCCAACCGGGATTCAGCAACTGGATAAACGGATTATCCAGAC
>Ga0136707_1000255_pt1 | contig 11270 bp, 15 predicted proteins | sample 4C3metaG_FD_101397 | JGI IMG/M metagenome (GOLD analysis project Ga0136707, IMG submission 101397) | Freshwater bacterial and archeal communities from Indian Creek, Illinois, USA - 4C3 metaG | ecosystem: Environmental > Aquatic > Freshwater > Unclassified | place: USA: Indian Creek, Illinois...
CCGGAAGGGCCGCCCGCCATTGGCATTCCGCTCGGCGATGGCGAGTTCCAGCCCGCGCGCCGCCTCATCGCCCAGCAGCGCATTGGCGCCCGAGAGCGGGAACAGCCCGCCCAGCCGCCATTCGCCTTGCCCGCCCTGCGAGAGCGCGGGCGTGGCAAGCGCGCTGGCCAGCAGCGTGCGGCGGAAAAGGGGACTTGGATTCGTCAAGGCAAGCCAGTCTCGGGCGCATCCGGCGCGGATGCAATCAGCCCGCCGCTTGACCTCAATCCCCGGGGCGCGGAACTTGCGGCACGCAAACCAAGGATGCCGCCCCATGAGCCAGACCATGTCCCATATCGCCCACGGCGCCGGCGGCGCTGCCGAAGTCATGGTGATGACCCAAGGCCCGCGCCCGGGTCCCGCCGCCGATGAGGTGCTGATCCGCATCGCCGCCGTGGGCGTGAACCGGCCCGATGTGCTGCAACGCTCCGGCGCCTATCCGCCGCCGCCCGGCGCCTCGCCCATACTGGGCCTGGAATGCGCGGGCGAAGTGGTCGGCGTCGGTGCCGATGTCACGGCCTACAAGCTGGGGGACCAAGTCTGCGCGCTGACCAATGGCGGCGCCTATGCCGAATATTGCACGGCGCCCGCCGCGCAGACGCTGCCCTGGCCGAAGGGTTTCGATGCGCTGCGCGCCGCCGCCTTGCCGGAAACCTTCTTTACCGTCTGGGCCAATCTGTTCGGTACCTCCCATGCGCTGGGCGGGCGACTCGCGGCGGGCGAGACGGTGCTGATCCATGGCGGCTCGTCGGGCATCGGCGTCACCGCCATCCAGCTCGCCAAGGCCTTTGGCGCGCATGTGATCACGACCGTCGGCTCGGAGGAGAAGTGCCGCGCCGTGCTCGGCTTCGGCGCGGACCATGCCATCAACTACCGCGAGCATGACTTCGCCGAGGAGGTGAAGCGCATCACCGAAGGCCGCGGCGTGGATGTGGTGCTGGACATGGTGGGCGCCCCCTATTTCGGCCGCAACATGCGAAGCCTGAGGATGGATGGACGCCTCGTGCTCATCGCCTTCCTGGGGGGCGAGATGGCCGCCAATCTCGACCTGCGGCCCATCATGCTCAAGCGCCTGACCGTCACCGGCAGCACCATGCGGCCGCGCACCACGGCGCAGAAGGGCGAGATCGCGCAGGCGCTGCGCAGCAAGGTCTGGCCGCTGCTGGAGGCCGGCCAGTGCCTGCCGCATATCCACGCGACCTTCCCCCTGGCCGAGGCCGCCGCCGCCCATGCGCTGATGGAAAGCAGCCAGCATATCGGCAAGATCATGCTGACGGTCGGATAGGGGCGCTTGTCCCAGGCCCCGATGTCGCAAGCCAGGGCGCTGCAGCTCCTTCTGCTGTCTGTCTTTCTGTTCGGGGGTGTCTGGCCGGTCACCAAATACGCCTTTGCCCATGCGACGCCGCTCTGGTTCGGCTTCTCGCGCGCGGCGCTGGCGGCGATCTCTGCCACGGTGCTGATGGCGGTGCTGGGCCGGCTGCGGCTTCCGGGCCGGCGCGATTGGCCGGGCCTGGCGGCGATCGGCCTGTTGCAGATCGGCGCCTTTTTCGCGCTGGCGCATCTGGCGCTCTCGCTCGTGCCGGCCGGGCGGACGGCGATCCTGGGCAATGTCACCATCTTCTGGCTGGTGCCGCTCTCGGTGCTGGTGCTGGGCGAGCGCGTCTCGCGCCAGCGCTGGGTGGCGGCGGGGCTGGGCCTGGCCGGGGTGGGCGTGATGATGAGCCCCTGGGGCATGGATTGGTCCGCCCCTGGCGCGGTCTTCGGCCATTCGCTGCTGCTGGCGGCGTCCTTGTGCTGGAGCCTCGCCATCCTGTTGACCCGGCTCTACCCGCCCCGCGCGCCGATCGCCGAACTCATTCCCTGGGCGTTTCTGCTGGGCGCAATGCTGATTCTGCCGCTGGCGCTCTGGCAGGAGCCGCTTTCGGCTGGCGGCGGCGTGGGGCGCGAGGCCTGGTGGATGGCAGCCTTCATCGGCCTCATCGCGGCCCCCATCGGCACCTGGGCCACGGTGGAGGCGGGGCGTCACCTGAATGCGGTGGTGGCCTCGGTGGGCTTCCTGATGGTGCCCCTGGTGGGATTGACCCTGGCCACCACATGGCTGGGTGAGCCGCTGGGCTGGGATCTGATCCTGGGCGGCGCCCTTGTGGTGATGAGCGTGATCGTGGCGGCGAGGGGATAGGGCATTGCGCCTCAATGTGATCGAGATGGGTGAGGGCAGCCCGGTTCTGCTCCTGCATGGCCTGTTCGGCGCAGGGCGGAACTGGGGCGGCATCCAGAAGCGCCTGGCGCAGCGGCACCGCGTCCTGGCGCTCGATCTGCGAAACCATGGCGAGAGCGAGCACGCCGCCGCCATGGATTATCCGGCCCTGGCCGAGGATGTGGCCGAGGTGATAGCCCGCCGGGGCGTCGCGCCCGCGGCCGTGCTGGGCCATTCGATGGGCGGCAAGGTCGCCATGGCGCTGGCGCTGCGCCAGCCGCCCATGGTCTCGCGGTTGGTGGTCGCTGATATCGCGCCCCTGCGCTATCCGCCGGCCTTGCGCGGCTATGTGGCTGCGATGCGCGCCCTCGCGCTCTCGCCCGGCATGACGCGGCGCGAGGCCGATGCGGGGCTGGAGGCCGCCATCCCGGAGGCAGGGATTCGCGCCTTCCTGCTGCAATCCCTGGATTTCGGCGGGGATGCGCCGGTCTGGAAGCTCGGCCTCGCCGAGATCGCCGCCGCCATGCCCGCCATCGAGGATTTCCCCGTCACGGGCCGCTTTGAAGGCCCGACACTGATCCTGGCTGGCGAGCGCAGCGACTATATCGGCCCGGAACATCACGCGCTGTTCCGCAGGCTGTTCCCCGCCGCGCGCTTCGCCATGGTGGAGCGCGCCGGGCATTGGGTGCATGCCGATAATCCCAACGCCTTCCTGGCCCTGACGGAGCCCTTCCTCGCATGACAGCCTTGCCCGTCACATCCTTCTAGCTGGCGGCGTTCTTCGGGCTGCTGCTCATGGCGTTGATCTCGGAGAGCGAGGTGGTAGGGGCGGCGCTGGCGCAGCACGGCGCGGCGGGGGCGGAGAAATTCATCCAGGAGGTGTTCTGGCGCAGCTACTGGAAGGGCTTTCTCGAACTGCGCCCCGCCCTCTGGCGGGATTACCGCCGCGCCGCTGGACGAACCGCCCCCGCCACCCGCCGGCAGGCTGCCTTCCGCTGACGCATCGCCCGCGGGGCGCGTGGGGCTGTTGCTGCACGGCTGCGATGTGGCGGCCGTGGCGGGGTTGGGCGGCACGGAGCCGCGCAGCATCTTCGGCCTGGGCCATGCGGCGGGGGAATTCACCGACGGAGCCATGGCCGATGCGCTGGCCCGCGCAGGGCACGCGCCCCTGCTTGCGCCAGGCGAGGTCGTCGCCTGGGCACGGGCGCAGGGGTTGGCCAGCATCGTCACGCCCTGGGCGCCGATCGGCTGGAGGCGGCGCAATTGGGACGAGGCCTGCTGGCCCCTGGCCCAGCGCGGCTTTTTTCCCTTCCGCGCGGAAATTCCGCGCCTGATCGCGGAGCTTCAGCCGTTTTCCCCTTGACGGTCGCGCCCGCACGCCGCAATCCTGCGGTCATGTTTACGTCGCTTACATCATCGCCCGCACAGCCAAGCCTTGTATCGGCGGGGCTGCATGGCGATGTTCGTCCCATGAACCGAAACACCCTCTCGCCGGACCGCTTCGTGGCGAGCATTCCCCTGCCGCTGCGCCTGCTGGGCGGCCTGGGTCTGCTCGGGCTTTGCGCCTGGCTGCCCGCGATGATCGCATTGTTTCGCTGACCATGGACTGGAAACGTGCCTTGAAGCAGGGCGCCCGCGCCGCCGCCGCAAGGGCGGGCCGCAAGCGCCTGGATGCGACACGCGGCCCGATCTTCGGCTGGCGCGTCTGGCTGCTGCCGATATTCTTCTGGCCCCTCTTGCTCGATCTCCCGGTCGAGATCATCCGGGGCAATGGAAAGCATCTGGTCGGCGCGCTGCTGGGCCTCGGCCTTTCCTGGTATGCTGCGGCCCTCATGGCGCAGGGCCGCCGCCGGATGGGCGCCAGGCTGTTCGGCGTGGCAGCGGGCCTGGCCGCCGGGCTTGCCGCTGGCATCTCGCCGCCCATCGCGGTGGCGCTGGGTTTTGGCGCCTGGTTCGGCGTGCGCCTGCTCACCGCCGACCTGCCCGAGGCCGAGCCGCCACCCGCGCCGGAACCTGAAGCCGCCAAGCCCGATCAACTCGTCGGCCCGCGCGGGCAATTGGCCCTGATCACCGCCCGCGCGCCGCGCCTGCCGCTTGGCCCGCTGCTGCTCGAAGCCGCCGGCGCCATGCGGGGCGTCATCGAGGACCTCGAAGCCCGGCCCGCGCGGCTGCATGAGGCGCGGCGCTTCCTGGCCGTGCATCTCGACGGCCTCACGCGCATCGTGGAACGGCTGGAAGCGGGCGCCGCGCCGCCCGAAACACTGCCGAGCCTCTTGAACGACCTTGCCGCCTCCGCCCGCAGGCTGCGCAGCGAATTGCGCGTGGCCGAGAGCCAGGCACTCGACATCCAGGTAAAGGTGCTGGCCGAACGGCTGCGCCAGGAGGAAGCATGAGCGAAATACAGCCCATCCGCGAGGAGGAAGTCAGCCGCCTCGCCGCCGCGATTGACCTGAAGGACCCCGGCACCATCCTGCGCTTCGGCGCCGGCGCCCAAAGCCGCGCCCAGGCCGCCGCCGACGCCATGCTGGAAGGCGCCCAGAACCGCGAGACGGGGGAGGCGGGGCAGACGCTCTCCAGCATGCTCACCGCGCTGCGCGGCTTCGATGTATCCGGCCTTGCGGAAAAGCGCGGCTTCTTCCAGCGCATCTTCAACAAGGCGGGCAGCGAGGCCACCGCCATCGTCCAGCGCTATGAGGGCGTGCGCGACCAGGTGCAGGTGATCGGCGACAAGCTGGACCAGCACCGCACCAAGCTGCTGGAAGACGTGGAGCGCCTGGAGCGGCTCTACACGGCCACACTCGACTGGTTCCACGCCCTGGCCGACCATATCGAGGCCGGCGAGCGGGTGCTCAAGCACACCGATGCCGTCATCATCCCCGCTTTGGTCGAGGCCGCGACCGTCGAGGGCGACCCGCTGGCACCCCAGGCGCTGCGAGACGGACGGGCCTCACGCGATGAACTGGAACGCCGCGTCCACGACCTGCGCCTGACCCGCCAGGTGGCCATGCAGGCGCTGCCCTCGATCCGGCTGATCCAGGAGAATGACAAGGCGCTCTCGGCCAAGATCCAGTCCGTATTGGCCAACACCGTCCCGCTCTGGTCGCAGCAACTCGCCCAGGCGCTGGCCATCCACCGCATGCGTGAGGCCGGGCAGGCGGTGAAGGCCGCGACAGACCTGACAAACAAGCTCCTTGTCGCCAATGCGGAGACCCTACGCACCGGCAACGCCGAGGCGCGCCGCGAACTGGAGCGCGGCACCTTCGACATGGACGCCATCAAGCAAGCCAATGCGGCGCTGGTCGGCACCATCGAGGACAGCCTGCGCATCGCCGACGAAGCCCGCACGCAACGCCGCACGGCCGAAGCCGAACTCGCCAAGTGCGAGCAGGATATCCGCCGCGCGCTGAGCGCCGCCAAGGCGCGCGAAGAAGCAAGGCCACCGGCACGCGCCTGAGTCGCCGCTCGCGCCGCCCCCCCCCCCTCAGCCGCCGGCAAGCTCAGCGCAGCGCAAAGCCCAGCCCGCGGAGGATGTCCGAGAGCTTCTCACGCCCGGCCATGGCCGAAAGCCTGCCCATGCGGGCGATGACGCGCTGGCTCCAGCTCGTTGCGCCCATTTCATGCCGGGCAGAGAATTGCGCCATCTCCGCGTCATAGGCGGCGCGCAGGGCGGGTTCCTCGGCGCTGCCATAGCGGTCATGGAACAGCACGGCGGATTGGGCCAGGCGGGGCTTCACCTCATTGGTGACGCCCGGCGCCGCATGGCCGACGCAAAGCCCGAACACGCCCATCACGCCGGCCGGCAGGCCCAGGAGTTCCGACACCAACGCCGGGTCATTGCGGAGAGCGCCGATATAGACGGTGGAAAGCCCGAGGGATTCCGCGGCCACCACGGCGTTCTGCGCCGCCAGCGCGGCATCGATCGCGGCCACCAGGAAGGTTTCGAGATAGGGCAGGGTGGGGAGCTCCACCCCCTCCTGCTCGCCCAGCCGCGCATTGCGTGAGATATCGGCGCACCAGACCAGGAAAAGCGGACATTGCTCGATATGCTTCTGGTTGCCGGCCGCCTTGGCCATGGCCGCCCGCGCCGCCGGATCATGCACCGCGACCACGGACCAGGTTTGCAGGTTCGAGCTGGTAGCGGCCGATTGGGCCGCGGCGATCAGGCTTTCCAGCGTGCCATCGGGCAGGGCATCCGGCCGGTAGCCGCGCACGGAGCGATGCGAGAGAAGCAGCGCGATGTGATCATTCCACGGCCCGGCGGGCGGCACGGAAGCGGCGCCGTAACGCAGCGTGAGGGCATCCTGCCGGGAGAGAAGGGGGTGGGTGGCGATGCCCATGAGCGTGGCCTTGTGATTGCGCCACCAGTCTGGCCTTGGCGGCACCTCGCGCCAAGCCGCCGCGCGATCTACCAGACCTGATCCGTGTAGAAGGCGACGCCCTCATAACGATAATCCGGCAAATTCGCCTGGATCGAAGCCTTTTCCGTATCTGACGTCGTATAAAAGTGAATGCCGATCTGGGTCTGGAAGAAGCGATAGACCTCGTCGCGGCCATCTCCTGCCGCAGCGTAGGCATGGAATGCAACCTTCTCATAACCCCATTCTGGACGAGCATCCACCTGTCGCATTTCATCCAGGCTCGCGGTGTAGAAATGCCGTCCAGTCTCGCTATTGTATAGCCGATAGACTGCGCTGCCGCTTTCCGCATTGGCCTGCGATCCGAAGGCAATGCCTTCATAGCTGAAACCGGGCAGGTTGGTGATGACGTTGCGCGCTTCGTCAGAATTCGCGGTAAAGAAATGCGCGCCAGTGGTCTTATTGAAGAACCTGAATATGTCCAATCCAGGCGTGATGAACGAATCATTGGATATGATAAGGCCACTCAACCACCAATCATGGCCGGCAACAGCCGATGCTGCGATGGAAGTAGATACGACTCCAATCACATATGCTGCATCACCGATTGAGTAATAGATCGGCCCGCCGGAGTTGCCGGGATTGACTTCAAGATTCCGTTGGATGTTGAAGACGTTATCCACCAAATCCTTGCGGGCGGTCCCGGTGTCGAACATCATGCGGTTCCCATAGACACTTGGATGACCGATAACGGCGACCGCCCCGCCGCTGCTATTCGGGTCCATCCGAAACCAGCCGGCCCGGTCCCCCACTGGGCTCGACAACGTGATGAGGGCCATGTCCAGCTCCGCCCCGCCCAGGGACCATCTGGATCCATCGCCAGTCATAATTCTCCCATCCCGATTCGGATCGAAATTCGAGAACCAATTGGTCTGCGCCGCGCGGTACCAGACGGGATTGGCCTCGGATGGGTCATAGGAAAAAGTGACTTCGATCCGGTCCGCCACGCGCCCGAGGATGGAACTATAGACCACGTGGGAGGCTGTCAGCACATCATTGCGGCCAACCAGGACGCCGGAGGCAACATAGCTGCTTGTGCCCCAGGTCGCGCGGATGAAGGCCACCGCGGTTCCGGGGAAGACGTCATCATTGATCTGGAAGGTCATTAAAAAGGCGCCGGTGCTACCGGCGGAACTTGAGATCAAGCCCCTGCCGGCGCCAGTTTTCCTCAATGGCATCCATGTTGATGCTGCCCGACGGGTGCGCGCGGCTGGGCATGTTGCGCAAGCCTGGCGCACGCGTCAGGCGCCAAAGCTTCAGCAGTCGTTCCATCTCGTTCAGCGGGTTGGCATGATCATCCACCCGCAGGTCAATATCGGGGAAATCCTCGGTGGTGATGAGCTTGAGCGCCGCGGATTGCCGGCCGCGCTTGTCGCCGCCCGCGGCCTCGCCCGCCTGCAAGGCCTGCATCATCCGCTCGGGCAGGGCCAGCTCCTGGCGTGCCAGGAAGCTCGCCAGCGTGTCCGTGATCACTTCCTCGCCCGAGAGCATGTTGCCCGCGATGGACCAGCCGCTGCCCGAATGCGCGCCCGCCCATTCGACGCAATTCGCACCCGTCCAGGCGGCGCTGCGGCCATGGCTGTCAATGGCGTGGATCTGGCGGAGATTCTTGCCGTCATCGCCCGCCAGTGCGCCTTCGATCGCGGCGGCCGGCGAGAGGCCACGCGCCATGGCGTCGAGCACGGCCGGGCCCAGGTAGCGATTGGTGATGGATTGCGTGGAAACCGCGCCAACCCCGGCCCGGACGAAGGGACAGGAGGCGCCAACGGCCAGCGCGCAGGTGGTGACAGCCACCGCGAAGGTGCCGCTTTCAGGCTCATGCGCGAGCAACGACCAGGTCAAGGCGGAATCCTCATTCGGGGCAAAGCCATGCTTGCATGCAGAGAGTAGGCAGGGCAAAGCCCAGATCAAGAAGGCCCAGGCGCTTCCATGGGCCAAGCGGGGGAATACGTCCATGCGCTCCATTCACCGGCGTCAGCTTTTGGCGGGCTCTGGCGCGCTGCTTGCGGCGCCTGCGCTCGCCCAGAGCCCCTGGCCCGATCGTTCCATCCGGCTGATCGTGCCCTTCGGCGCAGGCGGCGCGGTGGATACGCTGAGCCGTACCGTCGCCGCCCGATTCGCCGAGCACGCGAATGGGCAGACGCTCGTCGTCGAAAACCGGCCCGGCGCGGGCGGCACCATCGCCGGCGCCTTCGTGGCCCAGCAGCGGCCGGACGGGCTGACGCTCATGATGTCCGATATCGGCGCCAACGCCATAGGCCGGCTGCTCTACAACAGCCTGCCCTATGACCCGATGACGGCCTTCACGCCCATCATCCATTTGGTGAACCTGCCGGGCGTGTTGATGGCACACCCTTCCATCACCGCCTCCACCGTGCCGGAGGTGATCGCCGCCATCCGCGCCCGGCCGGATGGCTTCACCTTCTCCTCGGCCGGCAATGGCAATGGCAGCCACCTCTTCATGGAGTTGTTCCTCAAGCGCGCCGGCCTGAAGATGGTGCATGTGCCCTATCGCAGCGGCGCCGAGATGGTGACGGCGCTGATCCGCGGCGACGCGCAATTCGGCTTCCCCACCGTCTCGTCGGGGTTGAACATGATCCGCGAGGGGCGCGCCAAGGCGATTGCCATCAGCATGCCAGGCGGCACCCCGGCGCTGCCCGGCATCCCCGCGCTGGCCGATACGCTGCCCGGCTTCAACACGGCGGTCTGGCACGGGATCATGGCGCCGGCCGGCATGGAGCCGGGGCTGGTGGCGCGCATCAACGAAGTCTTCGGCCGGATCGCGGCGATGGACGAGGTGAAGGAACAGGTCTTCCGCGCCCAGGCCGGGACCATCATGGGTGGCACTCCCGCGGATTTCGCGGCCCATATCCGCCGCGAATACGACGTCTGGCTGCCCATCATCCGCGAGGGCAACATCCGCGCCGAGTAGCGGCGGGCGCGCCCATGGGCTTCACTGTCGCCCATGAGCACGATTGTCATCCCCCGCCCGGCCGCCACCATCCTCCTTCTGCGAGACAGCGCGCTGGGGCTTGAGGTCTTGATGGTAGCCCGGGCGAGGGAGGTGGATTTCGCCTCCGGCGCGCTGGTTTTCCCTGGCGGGCGCGTGGAGCCCGAGGATGCGGTGCTGGCCCCGGCGGAAGACCCGCTGGGGGCGTTTCGCATCGCCGCCATCCGCGAAGCCTGGGAGGAATCGGGCATCCTGCTGGCCCACCCTCCGGGGCCCGAGATCGCGGTCGAGGGCGAATTCCTGACGCATCTGCATGCGCGCGGCCTCATGCCCTCCCATGCGGCGCTCACGCCCTTCGCGCATTGGATCACGCCGGCGCATAGCCCCAAGCGCTTTGATACGCATTTCTTCCTGGCCCGCACGCCAGAAAACCAGGAAGCCATGCATGACGGGCGGGAGGCGGTGGAAGCCGTCTGGATCCGCCCCGAAATCGCCATCAGCGAGGCCGATGCCGGCCGGCGCACCCTGGTCTTCGCCACGCGGCTCAACCTGCAGCGCCTGGCCCGCCATGCCTCGGCCGAAGCGGCGATCGAGGCTGCGCGGTTGGCGCCCATCGTGACCGTGACGCCGGAGCCCATCCCCGATGGGGCAGGGGGGACGTTGCTGCGTATTCCCGAAGCCGCCGGCTATGGCGGGGCGCTGTTTCCGGCCAAGGGCCCGCCGGCCTCGGGCGGCCGGTGGCCCGGCCAGGGATGACCTGAAGCGTCATCATTGCGCGTGCCCATGATGCGGGCGGCTTCGAGGTTCGCCGGACGCTTCCGCCGCGCGAACAGCATCGGGCATAATTCCTAGGATTATAGGCCGCGCAATTTTGCCTGAATCCATTCCTGTTCCATCTCATCCAGCGTGGCATCCGCCGGTGAGCGTCCCTTTGCCGCCAGGGCAGTTTCCACCGCGCCAAAGCGCCGCTCGAACTTCGCATTGGCCTGGGTGATGCAGCCCTCCGGGTCCAGATCGAGCTTGCGGGCCAGGTTGGCGAGAACGAACAGCAAATCCCCCATCTCATCGGCCAGGCGTTCTGGCTTGGCGGCCGGAAGCTCGGCGCGCAATTCGGCCACTTCCTCATCGAGCTTGTCGAGAATGGAAGCCACATCCGGCCAGTCAAAGCCGACCCGTGCGGCCCGCCGGGTGAGCTTGGCGGCGCGGGTCAGGCCGGGCAGGGCTGCCGCCACCCCGGCCAGGGCGCCGCTTTCGGAGCGGGCCGCGCGTTCCGCGGATTTCTGGATCTCCCATGCCTCGGTCTGCGCCTCGGCCGTGGCGATTTCGGCGCTACCAAAGACATGCGGATGCCGGCGGATCATCTTGGCCGTCACGCCGGCGGCCACATCCTGGAAGCTGAACCAGCCGCGCTCCTCGGCCATGCGGGCATGATAGACGACCTGAAGCAGCAGATCGCCCAGTTCATCCAGCAGCGCTGACGGCTCGGGGCCGCGCTGGATCACATCGGCCACCTCATGCGCTTCCTCGACCGTATAGGGCGCGATGCTTTTGAAATCCTGGACGATATCCCAGGGGCAGCCGCTCACCGGGTCGCGGAGGCGCGCCATCACATCGAGCAGGGCCTGGATGGCGGGGGCGGGGTCGGTCATGGGGCGGACTCCAGTTATAC
>Ga0136707_1000256_pt1 | contig 11247 bp, 10 predicted proteins | sample 4C3metaG_FD_101397 | JGI IMG/M metagenome (GOLD analysis project Ga0136707, IMG submission 101397) | Freshwater bacterial and archeal communities from Indian Creek, Illinois, USA - 4C3 metaG | ecosystem: Environmental > Aquatic > Freshwater > Unclassified | place: USA: Indian Creek, Illinois...
CATGAAAAAGCAGCTTATTATCAATGCCGATGACTTTGGCTTCACCCTAGGCGTCAGCCAGGGCATTGCCGAGGCCATGCTCCATACAGTTACTTCGACGACAATTATGGGCAATTGCGCCGAACTGCCTAGGCATCTGGCATTACTTGAGGGGTTGCCGCGCTGTGGTTTAGGGGTGCATTTGGTGCTCTCGGCCGGTGTCCCCATCTTGCCGCGCGAGTCCATACCGAGTCTTGTCAACCAGGAGGGGCACTTTTGGCGCGATTTTCGGCAAGCTACGCGACTAGCCAACCCCCATGAAGTGCATCTGGAATGGCGTGCTCAGGTCGAGGCGATCTTGCGCTGTGGCGTAAAGCCGACCCACCTTGACAGCCATCATCATGTGCATCTTGTGCCCAAACTTACCCGCGTAGCCATAGAAATCGCCAGAGAATACAACATTCCCGCCATACGTCGACTAACGCTACGCGATGTCTGGGGAGAACAGGCTTTCTGGCAGAACGCCTTGTTGTTACCAATGGTGGCTCGTTCTGCTAAGCTCATGGGACTCTCTGGCCTTAAATTTCCCCAGAGACTAATGTCGCTCGATATGCGCCACCTGCACGTTTTAAGGACATTGCCTCCTGGTATCTATGAGATGTTCTGTCATCCTGGTAAAGTTAATGACGAGCTGCGGGCTAAAAGTTCGCTCTCCTACCGCAGGGAAGAGGAGCTCATCATGTTGACTGCGCCATCTTTCGCCGCAGAACTACATGATTGCGGCGTCGAGCTCGTCACATATGGTATTTTTGAGGGGTGATTTTGGTGGGACAAGCGGTGCAGGTCGGCCTCGCCCTAGGTGGTGGGGGAGCGCGAGGCATTGCACATATCGGTGTCTTGGCCGAGCTTGAAGCAGAGAATGTACCAGTTCACTTGATTGCGGGAACTAGTGCCGGTAGCATTATTGGGGCTCTCTATGCAGCGGGTCTTACGCCTGAGCAAATGTTTGCCCTTGCACAGCGCACCACTTGGCGAGACTTGGTACACGTGACATTGCCGCGGGTGGGGCTTGTCAATGCCGACCCCATGCAGGCGTTACTTAATGACTTACTCGGACAGAGAAGCATTGAAAACTTACCACTGCCGTTTGCTGCAGTCGCCTGCGATCTCATGACGGGCAAAGAAGTGATTATCACCAAGGGCAACATTGCCTTAGCCGTTCGTGCCAGTTGTTCCATACCGGGTATTTTCGTGCCTGTGCCGCATGGGGATCATCTCCTTGTCGATGGAGGACTGGTAAATGGCGTTCCTGTCAGCGTTGTCAGGCGAATGGGTGCGCAGGTGACCATCGCGGTGCGACTTAATCAAGGAGGGGCTCCCGCGCAGCATCCGCACACTATTTTTGGTATTTTGGCCCAAGCGGCCGAAATTATGCAGCGCTCGCAACAGATGATGGAGCCGGATGTTCTTATCGCCCCACATATCGTCAATCAGTCGATGGCCGATTTGCACCGCGCTCAGGCTGCCTACAGCGCTGGCAGGATAGCTACCCGGGCTGCGATGCCGGATATCTTAGAAGCATTAAGAAAGCAGGGATTAAGATGAGTTCTCTTGCCATCATTGGGGGTAGCGGGGTCTATAGTCCTGATATGTTAGAAGATGCGACTACGGTCGCAGTCGAAACGAAATACGGCTCCGCCACGGTCTTAACAGGCAAATTGCTAGGGCGAGAGGTAGTTTTTATGCAGCGTCACGGTGAAGGACACCGTAGCCCGCCACATATGATAAACTATCGCGCCAATATCGCCGCACTAGCGGAACTAGGAGTAAAATTCGTCATTGCTACAACGGCGGTGGGCAGCTTAAGCCGCGTTCTAGCCCCAGGAACATTAGTATTAAGCGACCAATTACTCGACTTTACGCGCAACAGACCAGTTACTTTTTTTGATGCGCCGGAGGGGGGAGTCGTCCATGTCGATTTTACATACCCTTATTGTCCTAGACTGAGAAGCGAAGTGCTAAACGCTGCAAGGAAGTCTATCATGCCCCTAGTTGACGGGGGTACCTACGTTTGTTTTGAAGGCCCGCGCTATGAAACGGCCGCCGAAATACGTATGTATAGGCAAATGGGTGGCGATATTGTGGGGATGACCGCCATGCCAGAGGCAATTTTGGTCCGTGAAGCTGAGATGTGCTATGTCGGTATATCTATGATTACTAATTTTGCGGCAGGAATCACCGCTAGTCCTCTCTCGCACAACGAGGTGCTAGAGTGCATGAAGGCCAATGCCGCCAATTTGCGTGCCTTGTTAGAAGAGACCCTGAGAACGGTCGATACCATGCAGGTCTGTGGCTGTCACTCAGCAGCACAAGGACATCGCTAGCTATAAAAAGAGGGGGAGAAAACATGATAAGAACAAATAGGGACAAATTAGTTATGATTAGTGTGCAGGGGGAAGTCAACCATCCGAAAGCGGTGGCGCCGTATCGTGTCACGGTAGAGGGGCGTCCGGTAGTGCTACCGGGGACGGGGGGCATCACCTACAGTCACCAAATTGGCGACTCCTGCATGGATTTGGTGGGCGATCATGTGGAACCAGGTGTCACCGCGACGAGGGCTGCGGAAAACGAAAACGGCGGGTTTAACACCTTAGCTTGCGTGGGAAATGTAGCTAAAGTGGTCAGCGGAGACGCCAAAAACGCGCTAGGCTATGTCACCGGTACACATGGCGGCGCGGAACATGTCCTGATGTATTTTAGCAAAGAGACTTTAGAAAACTTGGCGGTGGGCGATAAGATACTTGTTAAGAGCATCGGCCAGGGTCTTAAACTGCTGGACTTCCCCGGCATTGCCGTCATGAATCTAGACCCCGACCTCCTAGAGAAGTTAGGCCTAGTGGTAGCTCCTGATGGCGCCCTAGAAGTGCCTGTTGCCGCAGAAGTGCCTGCCTACCTCATGGGCTCTGGTATTGGCGCTAACACCGCCTATCGTGGCGACTACGACATCATGACGCACGATAAAGTGGCCTACGAAAAGTTTGGCCTGGGTAAATTGCGCTTTGGTGACATTGTCGCTCTTATGGATTGTGACACTATGTACGGCCGCGGTTATCTTTCGGGCGCGGTCACTATAGGCGTTGTCATTCACTCTGATTGCGTACTCACGGGCCACGGACCAGGTGTGACCACTCTTATGACCTGCAAGGAGCCGCTCATTAGACCGAAGCTCGCAAGTAGTGCCAATATTGCTGATTACTTAGGGGTATAAATAGAATATAGATATAAAGAGGCTACTCCCAGACAGCTGCTAGGAGTAGCCTTTGGCTTTATGCTCAATTACTTAAGGTAGTTCATAAACAAAGTGGCGATAGAGAAGAAAATTAACAAGCCTGTGGCGTCTTTTATCGAGGTCACCATGGGGCCCGAGCCGTAGGCAGGATCGATGCCAAGTTTAGTGAAAATTAGGGGCACCGCAGTGCCGACGACCGTACCTACCATGACTGTGGCGAACATCGCTGTGCCGACTACGAGTCCGAGAACTGGCTGTTGCCAAAGTGCGACTACTGAGCCAATTGTCGCGCCGCAGACGGATGCCATAATTAGTCCAACGCGTACCTCTTGAGAGAAATATCTCCACTGTTCTCTGGGCATGATTTCGCCCGTGGCTACGCCGCGCACAAAGACTGTGGAGGCTTGGGTGGCTGCATTGCCCCCCATATCCATGATCACGGGGATGAACATGGCTAAGATAACCACTGTCTGGATCGCTTCGGCGTAGGCACCCACGATGCTGCCGGAGATTAGACCAGCAAAAAGTGTGATTACTAGCCACGGCAAGCGTTGCGCTACTTTTTTAAGAGCAGGGGATCGCACGGGATCAAGTATCTCCATGCCCGCCGCGCCTCCGCCACGAAAAATGTCCTCGGTAGCCTCTTCTTGTACTACGTCAAGAATGTCGTCAACGGTGATAATGCCCAGTATGTGCTGGCAGGAATCAACCACGGGCACCGCCAGTAAGTCATATTTTGAGACAATCTTCGCGACTTCTTCTTGGTCGGCCTCCGGGGCAACGGTGATCAGGTTATCTTCCATAATGTCCTTTAGGATGGAGGTAGACGATGTTAATATCAGTTGTCGTAAGCTCACAACGCCCACTAATCTCTCTTGGGCGGTGACGTATACGTAGTAGAGGCTAGAATTTGCTTCACTAACATGACGTATAGCGGCGATGGCGTCATCCACCGAATGGTGCTGTTCGAGCGAGAGAAACTCGGTAGTCATAAGACCGCCCGCGCTATGCTCTGGGTAGACTAAGAGCTCCTTGATTTCCGTGGCCTCATCATGTGGCATCAGGTTGAAGACTGCTTGCGCATCTTTGGGGTTTAACTCACCCACAAAATCCGCGATGTCATCAGACGACATGCCTTCGAGAATCTCCGTTGCTTTGGCGCTGTCTAACTCCGACAGGAGTGATTGCTGAAGTGGCGAGTCAAGATTTTCGAAAACTCTTACGCCATCATCATTAGACAAATGCATTATAACGGCCTTCTGTTCCTTGCGGTCAAGGAAAGTCAGTAGATCGGCAATGTCTACTGGTTGCAACTCGGCAAAAAGGCGATCGAGTAGCTCCGGTCTGCCCTGTGAAAGGGCTGACTTAATTTGAGAGACTGCATTTTCTTGGTTCCATGTCAATGTAAACCCTCCTTATCTTTTTCTAGGAGGGCCCTCCCTATGTCGCGGCGGCAAGTGGAGAGCCTCCAGGTTCTGCGACATCACATTTATTACTACCGTCTCCGTCCACTTGCACCACCACCATTCTTCGACTCAGTATAGCACTAGGCCATGGCCTAGTCTAGCCATGGGAACGTCTTAATGGCACCAGCATGCTATTCTTGTGGCGGTGATTTCGGGTCAAGGCGGCGTGGGGAGGGTAGATATAGCAGGAGAATTGAGCTTTATGTCGAATGAATTAAAGGTTGCACTCTTAGGTGCGGACGAGAGGGGGACACAGCTTGGACAGCAGAGATTTTCTTAAGACCATGGTTCAGGCGACAGGGGTATCAGGCCATGAGGCTCCGGTTGCCGCTTTAATCAAAGAGGCCTTTCTCGCGATTGCTGACGATGTGCGCATCGATGTTATGGGCAATGTGGTGGCACAAAAGAAGGGCGAGGGCGAGGGCGATATTTCCGTCATGTTGGCCGCCCACATGGATGAAATAGGGCTTATGGTGACAAAGATTGATGAGAGGGGTTTTCTTAAGTTTATCGCTATCGGCGGCATAGACCAACGGACACTAGTGGCACAAGAAGTAAGAGTGCACGGCAAGAAAGACCTCATCGGGATTATCGGCATGAAACCACCACATTTGATGAGCCCAGAAGAAACCCAGACCGCTGTCAAGATGCAGGACATGGTCATCGACTTAGGGCTTTCCGCTGAAGAAGTACAGCAGTTCGTTTCGATCGGGGATGTCGTGACCATAAACAGGCAGTTCATCTCCTTGGCTGGCGATTTTGTGGCTGCTAAAGCTATGGATGATCGGGCTGCCGTGGCAGTCCTTGGGGAATGCTTGCAAGAGCTCAAAAGGATTCGCCACCATGCTGACGTCTATGCGGTAGCCACTGTGCAAGAGGAAGTGAGCCTAGGCGGGGCCTTGGTGAGCACTTACCGTCTTCGGCCGCATATCGGCATTGCTATTGATGTCTGTCATGGCGACATGCCCGGTGTTCCCGAGCAAGATACTGCACCCCTAGGCAAAGGTCCGAACATTGCCCTAGGCGCCAATATACATCCTAAATTATACGAACGCTTGGTTGAAGTGGCGAAAGAACAAAATATTCCCTTCACTCTCGACCCCATACCGGCTGCATCGGGAACGGACGCATGGGCCATGCAGGTAACCCGGGCCGGTGTGCCAACGGCGCTCGTTTCTCTGCCTTTGCGCTACATGCATACCTCAGTTGAGACCCTATCGATGTCCGACGTCAAAGCCACTGGTCGACTCCTAGCCTACTTTATTGCCAGCGTCGACAAGTCTTTTGTGGAGGGATTGCTATGCTACTAAAGAAGCTTTCAGAAGCTTTTGGCCCTTCGGGGTGTGAAGGCGATGTCAGAAATGTGCTGTTAGAAGAACTTTCCCCCTATGTGTCCGAATGGCGGAGAGATGCCCTAGGTAATCTCATCGCTGTAAAATCACATGCAACCGGGCCACGCGTGATGCTAGCAGCCCACATGGATGAATGCGGACTCATGGTCTCGTCTTTTGATCGCTCGGGCCTCTTGCGTTTTCGCAAAGTAGGAGGACTTGACGACCGGGTGCTAATCTCTAAACATGTGCTAGTTGGGCCCAAGAAGATCAATGGCATTATTGGGGCCAAGGCCATTCACCTGCAAAAGCCTGAGGAACGCAGCCAAGTTATACCCTTAAGCGGTCTCTACATCGATATCGGTGCGAAAAGCAAGGAAGACGCCGAGAAGTTAGTTAAAATAGGTGACTATGCGGTATTTGCCACTGAATTTAAGCACCTCAGTGAGACCGTAGTGACCGGCAAGTCTTTCGATGATCGCGCCGGCTGTGCTATTTTGGCGGAAATTCTCAAAGAAGATTTCGCCGTTGACCTTTTTGGGGCCTTCACAGTACAAGAAGAGATAGGTTTACGGGGGGCAGGAGTGGCGGCTTACGGCATTGATCCTGATTTAGCCATCGTGCTAGAAGGAACAACTTGCAATGATCTTCCACCCAGCAAAGAGCATGGTTATTGCACCACCTTAGGCGGCGGTCCGGCCATCACCGTCATGGACGCCTCTGTCATCTGCGACAAGGGCATGATCGCCGAACTATTACGGCTGGCCAAGGAGCACCATATCCCCATACAATTTAAGCGCTCAATCACTGGTGGCAGTGATGGTGGCCGCATTAATCAAACTAAGGCAGGCGTGCCGGTGGTGGTCATTTCGGTACCCTGCCGCTATATTCATTCACCCGTGTCTATGCTCAGTCTCTGCGACTACAACCATACGCTACAACTTGTCAAGCTGTTTCTGAAGAGCATCGCTGAAGGAGGGTTCACTAGATGAAAGAACTCATTAAAAAGGTCGTTGAAGCCTACGGTCCAGCTGGTAATGAGGGTCGGATCAGAGAGCTTGTGCAAAACGAGATCGCCCCTTTTGTGGATGAAATGAGGGTTGATGCCCTTGGCAACCTGATTGCCCTTAAACGTGGAAGCGGTAGCAAGAAGCTGATGTTAGCAGCACACATGGATGAAATCGGCGTCATGGTGACACACATCGATAAGCATGGTTTTTTACGATTTTACCCGGTAGGTGGGTTGTCACCATTGACTTTGCTAGGCAATCGAGTGGTGTTTGAAAATGGCACCATTGGCGTGATTGGGGCAGAAAAACTAGAGGCCCAAAAAGATCTCACTCTTAACAAGTTGTTTATAGATATTGGGGCCACATGCAAGGAAGAGGCCGCAGCAAAAGTCGGCCTAGGCGACGTCGCAGCCATGGCGCGAGAGTTTGCCGACCTAGGCCAGCGAATAATTGCTAAAGCTATGGACGACCGTATCGCTTGCGCTATCCTCATCGAGGCTCTAAGAGCAGTCAAACAGCCTGCCTATGATATTTACGCTGTTTTCACGACACAAGAGGAGGTTGGCCTGCGCGGTGCGAGGGTAGCAGCCTATGGCATTACTCCAGACCTCGGTATTGCCGTTGATGTCACCCGCACAGGTGATACGCCTGAATCTGCTATCATGGATGTTTCCTTGGGCAAAGGACCGACGGTAAAAATCCGCGATTCAAGCCTAATTTGTACACCTGCCGTGCGTAGATTCATGGAGGAAGTAGCGGCAAAGAATGGCATTCAGTACCAGCTCGAAGTCTTAGAGGCCGGTGGCACAGATGCCGGGGCCATACAGCTGACCAAGGGAGGCATTCCCGCTGGGGTTATGTCCATACCTTGTCGCTACATTCATACTGCCAGCGAGATGGTAGATTACGAAGACGTCTTAAATGGAGTCAAGCTGCTCACCCACATCATGGAAACGGAATATATGGGCTAGTAGCATTGGCAATAGGGGGGCGCGCCTTCGCAACCACTTTACTAGAGAGGTGTTAACGTGGAATTTAGAAAGATTTATAGATACAAGACTGTGGCGTTGTGCACGCTTTTCCTCGTCGTCGGCCTATTTTTGGGCGCCTCCAGCCAGTACATCATGGGGCCGAATGCAGCCATTATTTTGTCTAGGCTCGGTGTCCCCATCGACCCACAGCTGTCTAAGCTACTTGCCGTGCAAGATCTTGTGCTCGAGCGCCATGTTTCGCCCGAGCTTGACCCCGCTGCGATGATGGAAAACGCCATACGGGGGATGCTGACAAGGGTGGATGGCGGCTACACGCGCTATGAAAGCCCCGATGAGGCCCGCGAGACCACAGAGCAGGGGGCAGGGGAGTACTCTGGCATAGGTGTATCGGTGCGGATGGTGGAAGAACAAGTGCATATCGAAAACGTGTTTCGCGGTAGCCCCGCCCAAGGGGCAGGCTTACTGCCACGAGACATAGTCATTGCGGTGAACGATGAGAACATCAGAGGGCTCTTGCTCCGGGACATTACTGGTCGCATTAAAGGACCTGTGGGTACAGAAGTTCATTTGACCATTTTTCGTCCAGCCCTGCGCAGCACACTCAATGTGACCATTACCCGCGCACGCATTATCGTGCCAGTGGTCGAAGCCAAAATTATCGAACCAGGCTTGGCCCATGTGGTGCTCACCCAATTTACCACTACGGCCACAGAGCAAATGCGACAAACATTGCAAAATCTTGAACAACAAGGTGTCAGGCATGTATTGCTCGATCTCCGCTTTAACCCAGGAGGTCACACCGCGGTGGTAGAAGATATCGCCGACTTTTTCCTCGAGCCAAACCTCGTCATTTACAAGACCGTCAACCGTGCAGGGGAGATTACCGAGCACAGAACTAATCAACCAAGACTCTTTACGGGCGAGGTCACTATGCTAGTCAACCAAGGCAGCGCCTCCGCCGCAGAGATTCTAGCAGGCGCTTTGCGCGATCACCGTCAGGCCAAAATCCTAGGAGTAACGACCTTTGGCAAAGGCACAGTGCAGCAAGGCTTCTCACTTCTCGACGGTTCTCGCGTGTGGGTTACCGTACAGACCTACAGAACGCCAGCTGGCGTGGAGATTGACGATGCTGGGATTATACCGGACGTAGTGATTGAGGCCACAGAACCTCTCATCGAGGACAACCAACTACAAGATGCTCTTAATTACGTTAAAGAGAATCTACTAGGGAACTAAATAAAATGTAGAGCGTGGTGGCTGTACCGTGATTTTCGTGCATTATGTTTTAGCGCTACTAGCTGCCTACTTGGTGGGCGCATTTCCTACCGCCTATGTCGTGGGGAAGCGGCGCAACATCGATATCACCCGCCACGGTAGCGGCAACGTGGGTGGTACTAACGCCATGCGCGTCATGGGTGTAGGGCCGGGAGTAACGGTTGCGCTATGCGACTTTCTTAAGGCGGCTGTGCCCACCTACTTGGCGACACAAATCGCTGGCATAGCCACATGGCAAGTGCTTACCATTGCCGCAGCCACGGTCATTGGCCATAATTGGTCGGTTTACATTGGTTTTAGAGGAGGGAAGGGCATCGCCTGCACTATAGGCGTCAGCGCAATACTGTATACGCCCATACTCCTTACATCATTGGCGGTGGCCGCATTGGTCATGTATCTTACGCGCTACGTCTCCGCGGGGTCTCTCCTTATGGCAGCCTTAATACCGGCCCTCTTATTTCTCTGGCGATTTGACACAGCTTACATTATTTTCGCCTTGTTTATTATGGCCTTGGCATTTTATCGCCATAGAAGCAACATTGCCCGCCTCTTGGCAGGCACAGAAAACAAGCTTGGCCGGAGCAAAAAATAATGAAAAAAAGCACTGCTCAAAAGAGCAGTGCTATTTTCATTTAGTGGCAGGGGCAGAGGGACTCGAACCCACAACCAACGGTTTTGGAGACCGCTACTCTACCAATTGAGCTATACCCCTACGCGAAAACCTATTTCATTATACTCCGGCAGGCCAACTTGGTCAAGCGATTGGTAGAGGCGCATTTTCCCTCGCCAGGCTTCTTATCGCAATACTCTTTCATTTACCAAATGATGCAAAGTCGTTGAGATAGGGAGCGAGGACTGATAAAATCAAGTTGTGTTAGGCTATGCGCATGACCAAGCAAAGGGGGAGTCTACCTGAGCAACATTATCTACCTCGACGGACAATTCGTGCCAAAAGAAGAGGCCAAAGTTTCTGTCTATGACCACGGGCTACTTTACGGCGATGGTATTTTTGAGGGCCTGCGCGTCTACAATGGACGCATTTTCAAGTTAGCAGAACATATCGAGCGCCTCTACGAATCGGCAAAATCCATCATGCTCAACATTCCCATGACCATGAGCGAGATGATTGATGCCCATGTCGAAACTGTAAGGCGCAATGGCCTGCGCGACGTCTACATTCGCACACTCGTCACCCGCGGGGTCGGCAGCCTCGGCATCGATCCGCGTTCATGTCCTAAAGCCAGCGTCATTATTATTGTTGATAAAATTTCGTTATACCCAGCCGAGCTTTACGAAAAAGGAATTGATGTCGTTACTGTGGCCACCCGTCGGCCCGCTGTGGATGTGCTAAGCCCCCGTGTTAAATCTCTAAATTACCTCAACAACGTCATGGCAAAAATAGAGGTTGCGCGGGCCGGTGCTTTTGGCGGCATTATGCTTAACAATGAGGGCTTTGTCACCGAGGGCACGGCCGACAATATCTTTATCGTCAAAAAAGGGGTGCTCTACACTCCGCCGAGCTATGTGGGTATACTGCAGGGCATTACCCGTGACACCATTATGGAGATGGCCAGCGAAGCCGGCTACGACGTACGGGAGCAAGTCTTCACGCGGCACGATGTCTACATTGCTGATGAAGTCTTTTTCACTGGCAGCGGTGCTGAGGTCATTCCGGTTATTAACTGTGACGGCAGAACAATAGGGGAAGGCACCCCAGGCCCCGTTACGCGCTTCTTCATCCAGGCCTACCGGCAGTTGGTCAATTCAACGGGACACGCGGTATTTGAGTAATACGCCATAAAACGCAATCATTTATTCGTCTTGCAAGTAACCGACCGCGGTCGGTTACTTTTGTTTTGTGGTAAGTGGTGCCCTCTTTGCTAGTTGACATAATATACATTATAC
>Ga0136707_1000258_pt1 | contig 11212 bp, 11 predicted proteins | sample 4C3metaG_FD_101397 | JGI IMG/M metagenome (GOLD analysis project Ga0136707, IMG submission 101397) | Freshwater bacterial and archeal communities from Indian Creek, Illinois, USA - 4C3 metaG | ecosystem: Environmental > Aquatic > Freshwater > Unclassified | place: USA: Indian Creek, Illinois...
GCCTTGGCCTTCGGCTGCACCGATTTTGGCATCGCGTTCAGCACATTTGCGGTCTTGTGAACCCAGCAGCGCTGCACCCGGGTCTTGCCATAAACCTCGTGCAGGGCCGCCCAGAACCCCATGCCCTTGCATGTCGATGTGCTTCTGCCCACCGAATTCGCCCGCCGGGTCGCGCTGGAGATAGGCGGACTGGTCGCGCCGCCCTTCACCTACGGCTACAAGTCGCACCAGAAGTCAGGCGGCGGGAACCACTTGCCCGGCACCACAAGCCTTGACGGGGCGACGCTGGTTGCGGCGCTGAAGGACGTCGTCAAGGAATTCGCCCGCCACGGCGTGCGCAGGATCTGCCTCGTCAACGGCCATTTCGAGAACTCTTGGTTCATCGTCGAAGGAATCGACCTTGCGCTGCGCGAGTTGCGCTGGGACGGGGTCACCAACCTGAAGGTCGTCGTCCTGTCCTACTGGGACTTCGTTCACAAGGAGGCTATCGCCAAGCTTTACCCCGGCGGCTTCCCCGGCTGGGACGTGGAGCATGGCGGAGTGCTGGAAACCTCGCTGATGCTGGCGCTTTACCCCGAACACGTCTACCTCGACCGCGCCCTGGACCACCCGCCCACGACCTTCCCACCCTATGACGTCTACCCGGTCAAGCCGGAATGGACGCCACCCTCGGGCACCCTGTCCTCGCCGAAAGAGGCCTCTGTCGAGAAGGGGCATATCCTGCTGGAGGTCTGCACCGCGGGTATCGTGGGAGCCCTGCGGGCCGAATTCGGCTGAACGATCTTCTTCCCGGTACGACGTTGGGGGGCTTCGGTCCCCCTTTTCTTTTTCCCGGACTGCGGGCCCGCAACAAGGAAAGGGGGCCGGATCGCTCCGGCCCCCTTTGCCCTGATCCTATCGGGATCAGTTCTTGATGATGTTGTGCTCGGGGCCGAAGGGGAAGCCGGTGATATTCTCGGCGCCCGTCTCGGTCACGATCAGGATGTCATGCTCGCGATAGCCGCCTGCACCAGGGGCATCTTCGGGCAGCATGACCATGGGCTCCATCGACACGACCATCCCGGGCTTCAGCTCCGTCTCGATGTCCTCGCGTAGTTCGACCCCAGCCTCGCGGCCGTAGTAGTGGCTGAGCACGCCGAACGAGTGATCGAAAAGGCCCAGGCGGCAAAGACCGCCAGGATGGCGGCGATCAGGTAGGGACCGACATCGCGCAGGATGGGTATGCCCACGACCGACGAGGTGCCGGCGGTCACGCTGTCCCAGTTGGAATAGATGGTGTTCACCAGGGCCAGCATGGCAAAGGTGGCGATCGAGGCGGCGATGCCCGAAAGACGCATAAGCGCCGCGCCGAGCACCAGCGCCCAGAACGCCGCAAAGCCTGCGCCGGCGATCGCGGCCCCCCAGTAGGGCCATTCGGTCTGTATCAGCCATTCCGGCAGGCCGGGCATGAAGGTGCCCTTCATCACCGGATTGATCGTCGTCCAGGCCGCCACATAGGCGCCGAGACCGGCAAAGGCGATATGGCCGAAGCTGACGATGCCGCTGTTGCCGACAAAGGTGTAAAGCCCGACGACGAGGATCACCTGCAGGAAGATGTGGATCACCGTCTGGTTGAAGGGCCGCGACCCGGCGAACCAGGCCGCAAGCGCAACGGCCACCAGAAGCGCCGACAGGATCAGCGGCGTGGCGATCGTGCGTCGCAGAACGGACTTTCGGGGAATGGAAGGACCGACCATCACACGCGCTCCTTCGTGCCGCGCGCCGACAGCAGTCCTTGCGGGCGGAAGATCAGGACAAGGATCACTGCGCCATAGACGAAGGCATCGCGGAAGGCGCGGGCATCGGGCGGCAGGATCACCTGCATCACCGTGGCAATCGCCCCCAGCGCAAAGCCCGCGATCACCGCGCCGGCAAGGCTGCCCATCCCGCCGATCACCGTGGCGATGAAGGCCATCAGCATCACGCTGGCCCCCATCATGATGTTCGCCGTGCCGGTCTGCGACCCCAGGATCAGCGCGATTGCCGCGGCCAGCGCGCCGGACAGCGCAAAGGCCCCCATGATGACGCGGTTCGCCCTGACCCCCAGCATCCGGGCCATGGTGAAATTCTCGGCCGCCGCCCGCATCTCCAGCCCAAAGCGGGTGCGGCGAAAAAAGGCGGTCAGCCCGATCAGCACCGTGATGGTGACCACGATGGTGATCAGTTGCAAAAGCGGGATGCGCGCGCCCAGCAACTCGACCGGCTGGCTCAGCTCGGGAAAGAGCAAGATGCTTTTCGGCCGGCTGGAAAACAGCATCAGCAGGAAATAGCGGATCACGAAGCCCAGCGCGAAGGAGGCGATCATGATGGTCGCAGGGTTGGCGTGGCGAAAGCGGCGAAAGACCACCATCTCGGACAGCATCGAAAGCCCCGCGCCCACCGCCAGCATGAACGGGATCAGCAGGAACCACGGCAGGTTGCCGGCAAAGATGATGGCGACGGCATCGACCGAGGGCCACAGCAGCGCAAAGACGCAAAAGGCGATCACGTCGCCATGGGCAAAATTGACCAGCCGCATCACGCCGAAGATCAGCGCGATCCCCAGCGCGCCCAGCGCGTAGAGCGACCCCAGCGACAGCGCGTCGAAGGCAACCTGCATCACCCCGCCCATCAATGGTCCCCATATCCGAAATAGGCCGCCTGCATCGCCTCGCTTTGCCCCAGGGCGCGGGCGTCGCCGTCCAGCACGATCTCTCCGCCGCGCATCAGCATCATGCGCCCGCCGACGATCATCGCGCGGGTGCTGGACTGTTCGACGATCAGCAGCGTCAACTTGCGCTCGGCGCGCAAGGCGATCAGCCGTTCATAGACCTGATCGGTGATGTTCGGCGCAAGGCCGAGGCTGGGTTCGTCAATCGCCACCAGACGCGGCGTCGTCATCAGCGCGCGGCCGATCACCAGCATCTGCTGCTGGCCACCCGACAGCAGGCCCGCCTGGCTGTGCCGCCGTTCCTTCAGGACCGGAAAGGTGGCATAGACCGCCTCAAGCTCGGTCGCCGCCCGCGCACGCCAGCCGCGCGTTGCCGCATGCATTCCGGTGCCGACCATCAGGTTTTCCTCGATGGTCAAAGACCCGAACACATCGCGCCCCTCGGGCACCATCGACAGGCCGAGACGGGCGATATCCTCGGGCGCCTGACCGGTGATGTCATGGTCGGCGAAGTCAACCCGGCCCCCGGCGGGAGGCGTCACCCCGGCGATGGCCCGCAGCAGCGAGGATTTGCCCGCGCCGTTCGGCCCGGTGATGAACAGGATCTCGCTCTCCGCCAGCGTGAAGGTCACCCCCCCGCACAGCCGTAAGTCGCCCGTAGCGGACCGAGATGTTGGACAGCGACAAAAGGCTCATCCCTCCACCTCCAGCACGGGAAGGTCGGTTTCGGTGGCCGTGCCCATGTAGGCGTGGCGCACCCTTTCGCTGCCGCGGATGGCGGCGGGGGGGCCGGTCTCGATCACCGCGCCACTGTCCAGCACGACGATATGGTCGCAAAGCCCGAGGACCAGACCGACGTTGTGTTCGATCAGCAGGACCCCGCAGCCCATTTCCCCGGCAATGCGGCGGATCAGGGCCGACAGGTCAGCCGCCTCCTGCGCGCTCATCCCGGCGGCGGGTTCGTCCAGAAGCAGGAACTTCGGACGCCCCATCAGCGCCCGCCCGATGGCGACGCGGCGTTCATCCGTATAGGGCAGGGCACCCGCGATCCGGCCAGCCAGCGCTGTGATGCCGACCCAGTCCAGCATGGCTTCCGCCTCGGCAATCGCCGCCGCGCGCGACTGGCCCAGCCCCACGCCCGTGACCTCCAGATTGTCGATCACCGGCAGGTCGCGAAACAGCCGCCCACCCTGAAAGGTGCGGGCGATGCCGCGGCGGCGCAGCTCATGCGGCTTCAGGCCCAGAAGGGATCGTCCGTCCATCTGGACAGTCCCTTCGGTCGCGACCTGAAACCCGGTCAGCACATTGACAAGGGTGGTCTTGCCGGCGCCGTTCGGGCCGATCAGCCCGACGATCCGGCCGGGCTCGACCGTCAGATCGACCCCTGACAGCGCGCGCAGCCCCGCAAAGGCGACCGACACCCTATCCGCGCTAAGCTGGGTCATCTGCCCCCCTTCCGGTCGCGGGTGATCAGGTAGGACCCGCTGGCGTCCAGCCGTGCTGTCCAGCCCGGCTCCACCACGATGGTCGTGGTCACCTCTTCGATCACCGCGGGGCCCTTGATCGTGGCGCCGGCGCCCAGGGGCGTGCCGTCATAGATCGGAGTCCGGGTCCGTTTGCCATCGGCGCCGAACACCGCCTCACGGTAGCCTTTCAGCGCCTTCTGCGGCGAAGCGCCCTTGCCGATGGTCATGCGCGCGGGCTTGTCGACCAGGCCGTAAACCGTGCTTTCGATGTTCACCACCTCGACGGTCGAGCTGGGTTCGGCATAGGTGTAAAGCTCCTTGTGGCGCTTGTGGAACGCCTCCCTGACCTTGCCGATCGACTTTGCGTCCACCTTGAATTTGCCGATTTCCACCGTGCATTCATGCACCTGCCCGACATATCGCATGTCAAGGCTGCGCTTCGTCACGATCTTGCTGCCCTTGAAGCCATCCTGCTTCAGATGCGCCACGCCCTGTCCCTCGATCTGGGTGAACAGCGCGTCGATCCGCGCATAGGCGGCGTCATTGTCCAGCCGCAGGGGGGCAGTGGCCATGTAGTTGTATTTCACGTCACTGATGATCTGGCCAAAGGCGCAAAGACCCGAGGCCAGTTTCGGCAGCACGATGGTGTCGATCCCGATCGCATCTGCCAGCGCCGTGATATGCGCCGCCGTCGCGCCGCCTGCGCCAACCAGCACGAAATCGCGCGGGTCATGGCCGCGTTCGATCGTGACGCGACGGATGCCATTCACCATGTTGGCGTTGACGATGGTGAACATGCCGTAGGCCGCGCGTTCCACGCTCATCTTCAGCGGGTCGGCGAGCTGCGTCTTGATCGCCGCATGGGCCTTGGCCGCGTCCAGCGGCAGGCGACCGCCCACAAGGCCATCGGGGTTCAGATAGCCCAGGACAAGGTTGGCATCCGACACGGTGGGCAGCTTGCCGCCCTGACCATAGCAGGCAGGCCCCGGATCGGACCCCGCCGATTGCGGGCCCACCTGCATCAACCCCGTCGGGTCGATCCAGCCGATCGAGCCGCCGCCCGCGCCCAGGGTTTCCACCTGGATCATCGGCACGCCGATGCGGTAGCGCAGGAAATCGATGTTCTTGTTGATGTTGGTGCTGCCGTCCCTGGTCAGCGTGATGTCAAAGGAGGTGCCACCCATGTCGAGGGTGATGACATCCTTCTTGCCGAAGGGTTCGCAGACATATTGCCCGGCGGCAGGGGCCGAGGCGGGGCCGGAGTTGATGGCATAGACCGAGCGGTCCGTCATCGCCTGCCCGGTCGCCAGCCCGCCGTTCGACTGGTAGTAGCGCACGGGCTGCCTTGCCCCGAGGCTGCGGAAATAGCTGTCCACCGCATCGACATAGCGCCTCATGACCGGCCCGAGATAGGCGTTCACCACCGCGGTCGAAGTGCGGGTATATTCGCGCACCTGCGGGTACAGTTCCGACCCAAGGGTCAGCACCACGCCCGGCAGCATCTCGCGGACGATGTCGCCCGCGCGGCGTTCGTGGTCGGGATGCAGCACCGACCAGACGAAGCTGATCGCCACCGTGTCCACGCCCTCGGCGCGGAACAGTTCGCAGGCGGCGCGGACATCCGCCTCGTTCAGGGCCTCACGCACGCTGCCGTCGGACAGCACCCGCCCGCGCACCCCGCGCCGCAGATAGCGCGGCACCAGCATGGTGGCAGGCGGGTATTCCGGGTCATAGCGATAGCCGTCCTCCTTGTGGCCAAGGCGGATTTCCAGGCTGTCCTCATGCCCCTCCGTGCAGATCAGCCCGGTCTTTGCCCCCTTGTGGGTGATCAGTGCATTCAGGCCCACCGTCGTGCCGTTGATGCAAAGATCGCAGTTCGACACCACATGTTCGGCCGATACGCCCAGTTCCTCGGAAATCAGCTTGAGCCCGTTGCGGATCGCCAGCGTCGGATCCTGCGGGGTGGACAAGGCCTTGAAGAGGCGCACCTGGCCCGTCCTGTCGGCCAGGACGAAGTCGGTGAAGGTGCCGCCCGCGTCGATGCCCAGTCGGTAATCGGCTTTCATCACTCGCCCCCCTACTTTGCGGCCGCGGCGCGGCGCTGCGCGCGCAGGGCTTCGGTTGCGGTCATGTCCACGTCCAGCGTGGCGGGGTCCGTGATGATGACGCCGTAATCCTCCTTCGCGCCCGCAACCGACACGAGCCCGTTCTTCACGTCCCAGATGACCTTCTCGATGCTGCGCTCCATCGGATTGCCATAGCCGCCGCCGCCGGGATTCATGTTGGTGATCCGGTCGCCCGGCAGGATGACCCTGATGACGTTTTCGCGAATTGTTTCGTGCCGATCACCCTCGACCAGTTCCAGCCGCCCGACCTTGGTATCGATCATCGTCGAGGCCGCGCCGGCCGCGCCCATCGCCGGGATGCGCCGGCCTTCGCCAAAGGTGATGAAGGTCATGGCGTCGTTCAGGGGTTCGACCTCCCAGGCGGTGCCGCTACCGCCGCGGAATTTCCCCGCCCCGCCGCTGTCGGTCATCAGCGAATAGCGGTGGATGATGATCGGATAGCTGTATTCCAGCAGTTCCACGTCACCCGATGTCAATGCGCCAAAACAGCATTCCGGCCCGCAGGCGTGCCAGCCGTCCTGCGACGGGGTCGCCCCGGCGCCACTGATGATGGTGGCCAGCACCATCGTCACATATTCCTCGTCATGGCGCTTGTCCCAGCCGGCAATGTTCAGCCCGTTGGCATGGCCCCAGCTGGCCGAAACCTTTGACGGCACCGCCTTTTCAAAGGCCAGACGGACGGCATCGGTCAGCGTCTCCATCGGCGTCGTGGTGCAGTTCATGTGCGGCGCGGGCTCGGCCGCGTTGCAGATCGTGCCTTTGGGGCCGAAATCCACGCTGACGCAGCGATAGAGCCCTTCGTTGTAGGGCGGCGGCAACTGGGCAAACATCATCAGGCCGAGATAGACGCCGGAATGGCTGTTGCCCTCGTAGCTGTTGATGAAATAGGGGATCTGCGGTGGCGACGCGATGGCGATGTGGCAGTTGTCGCCGGTGATCGTCACCGTCGCCCTGATCTCGAAATCGCCGTAGCCGTGGCCTGCATCCTCCAGGATCGCCGACCCTTCATAGGTTCCGTCCGGCACCCCGGCGATCAGGCCGCGCATCTGGCGTTCGGCCATGTCGAGCAGCGTCTCGATGCAGGCATCGACCACCTCTTCGCCATATCTTTCCAGCATCGCCAGAAGCGCGCGTTCGCCCACCTGGCAGGCGCCGATCAGGGCGTTGAAGTCGCCCTCCTGGTCGCGGCGGGCGCGCATGTTGGTCAGGATGAAGTTCAGCACATCCTTGCGCGGCACGCCCCGGTCCCAGAGCTTGACCGGCGGGATGCGCAGGCATTCGGCATAGATCTCCTTGGCATTCGGGTTGTAGCCTGCCGGCACCGGCCCGCCGATATCGGTCAGATGACCCTTGCAGACGGTCCAGTATTTCAGCTTTCCCTTCCAGAAGACCGGCTTGTAAAAGCAGGTGTCGATGGCGTGCGATCCGCCCCAGGCCGGGTCGTTGTGGATCAGAAGATCGCCCTCGTGGATGTCGCCCTCGAAATACTTTGCCACCACCTTCATCGCCGGGATCAGCGAGCCGAGGTGAATGGGGATGTCCTGGCCCTGCAGGATCATCTCGGGCCGGTGGTTGAACAGCGTCGTCGAATAGTCGTGTGCGAGGTTGAACACGCTGGACCGCGCGGTCTTTTCGAGACTCAGCGTCATCTCGCGCTGGGTCGTCTCGAGGATGCCCCGAACCACCGACAGGGTGATCGGGTCCACCTCGACCTTCCTTTTCCTTGGCTTGCTCGCCATCACGAAGTCCTCCGGTATAGGCCGCAAGATCGGGAAAAGGCCGGGCAGGATGCCCGGTTGCATGGTCTGCCATCCCCGCCGCGCGGCGTCTGTTGCGCCCTTGATCGGGGCAGGCTGGCGGCGCCACCGCGCCCGCGTCCCGGCATCGGCTGCACCGGCCTTTGCGTTTCCGTGCTGGGCGGCGTCTTGTGCGCCTGTCCGCTTTGCGCAGCTGTGGCCTGATGGCGCAAACGGGCAGGGACGCGATGCGGACCACGACCACCTCGCGCGGGCTGGACCCTGCCGCCGGCCGCCGCCGCGGGCAAGAAACCGGCGCGCGCAGCCATGGGGCTTGCGAAGCTTCCCATCCCGAACCTGCCGCGCCAAGGGTGATGGCGCTGGGCAAAGACCTGCGCAGCAGTCGCATCCGAAGAACCGCGCATCGTCACGCCCGGCGCGCACATCGCAAGGCTGCGATGCGGTCCCGTAGGCAGACGATGAGCGATCGCGTGCATCATATCCCCAGATGATCGCGCACGCGTTGCAAACCCGCCTGACGGTCATGGCGGGCCTGCAATGCCTGGTCCATCGACACCTCGACAAAGCGCGCCGGGGCATGCGGTTGCAACTGCCCGATCAGGTCCATGTCGGCGCTGATCACGCAGCCCAGCATCATGTAGCCCCCGCCCGACACCGCATCGCGGTGCAGCACGATCGGTTCCGTCCCGCCCGGCACCTGGATCGAGCCATAGGGATAGCAGGCATCGACGATGTTGGACGGGTTCGACCCGGCGCCGAAGGGCGGTTCGCGCGGCACGAAATCTAGCATGGTGCCGCCCTTGAAGCGATAGCCGATCCGGTCCGCCTCGGGCGCGACCTTCCAGGTGTCGGCAAAGAAGGCCTTCCCGCCTCTGCGGTGATCCGGTGCCAGTAGAGCCCCGGAAGCATCCGCAGTTCCGCCGGGTTGCCGGGCATCCGCCGCAGCGGGGCGGGCACCGATCCCGCACCGCCGCCGCCCCTGCCCAGCGGCAGTTCATCCCCCGCCTTCAGCGCGCGCCCCTCGTGGCCGCCCAGCGCCCCCAGCGTGTAGGTCGACCGCGAGCCCAGCTTTTCCGGCACGTCGATGCCGCCCGACACCGCGATGTAGACCCGCGCGCCCGCCTTGAGAACGCCGAAGGACAGCCGATCCCCTGCCTTGACCGCGAAGGCCTCCCAGCCGGCGCGCTCTGTGCCGTTCAGCCTGGGCGGCAGGTCGCCCCCCGTCACGGCCACCGTCGCGGGTGCCGCGAATTCCAGTTCGGGCCCGAGGAACACCGCCTCCAGCACCGCAGCGCCTTCGTCGTTGCCGACCAGCATGTTGGCAACCCGCAGGGCGAAGCGGTCCATCCCGCCCGACAGGGGAATGCCAAGATGGTAATAGCCCGGTCGGCCAAGGTCCTGCACCGTGGTCGACAGGCCCGGAGCGATCACCTTAACGGCCATTGAGCGCCTCCATCAGCCTGGCATTGGTTCCGGCCATGTCACGGTTGAACTCGGACAAGGAGAAGGTCGCCGGCCGGATCACCGGCTCGAAGCGGTTTTCCTCGACCGCCTCGATCGCCGCGTCATATTCGTCGCGGCTGACCGGCTTCCATTTCACGATGTCGCCCGGGCGGAACAGGCACATCTCGTCCTGCAGGTAGGAAACCTTCTGCGACGGATCGTAGATCGGCATCGGCGTCACCCCGAACATCTGATACCCGCCCGCCCCGCGGACCGAGTATATGCAGGAGAAACACCCGCCATGCCCGATGGTCAGCCTGGGCGTATCCGTCCGCGGCCGCAGGTATTTCGGCACCTGCAACTGCCGTTTGCGTTCCACCATCTGGTAAAGGAAGGGCAGCCCGGCCACGAAGCCCACCATCGACACGAACCAGGGCTGGCTGGAATGCGCCTTGACGAAGTTCTCGACCGTCCCCAGCCCGTTCACCTCGGCGGCATATTCGAGGTCGGTCTTGGTCGGGTCCTGATGGCGCTCGCGAAAGCGCATCAGCGTCTCATGCGTCCAGGGGTCCTGATAAAGGACCGGGATTTCCATGATCCGGGTCCCGAGGCTTGCGTCGGATTTGGACGCTGCTGCCTCCATGCCCTGCAATTCCTTCATCAGGTCGCCGGGCCTGATCGCGTCCGGGTCGAACTTGACCTGAAAGCTGGCATTGGCCGGGCAGATCTCGGTCACGCCCCTGATCCCCGCCGCCTTGACCGCGTTGGTCATGCCGAGCGAGATGAAAAAGGCCTCGAGCGACATGTCTTCGGAGACTTCGCCGAAGATGTGCTCGTCGCCGCCGAAGCTGAAGCGGATCGTCATGGTCCCTCCCTCATGGTTCCAGTTCCGGCACCAGCCGGGCGGCATGGGTCTCCAGCCAGCCTTCCAGCCAGCGGGTGTGAACGGCATTGGCCCGAACGCCGGGGTCATCGGCCAGCGCCAGGAACAAGGGCTTGGTGGTGCGCAGACCGTCGATCCGGGTCTCTTTCAGCGCGCGCACCAGACGAATGATCGCGGCCTCGCGGGTTTCGGCATGGACCACCAGCTTGGCCAGCAGCGAGTCGTAGAACGGCGGCACCGTGTAGCCGGCATAAAGCATCGATTCGAACCGCACCCCCGGCCCGCCGGGAACCCGCAGGTCCGAAACCGTTCCCGGAAATGGCGCGAAGTCGCGCGAAGGGTCCTCGGCGTTCAGCCGCACCTCGATGGCATGGCCCCTGGCCAGGATGTCGCGCTGACGCAGCCGCAGCGGTTCACCCCCCGCGATGCGCAGGCCCTCGGCCACCAGGTCGATGCCGGTGATCATCTCGGTCACCGGATGTTCCACCTGGATGCGGGTGTTCATCTCGATGAAGTAGAAGCGGTCCGTCGCGTCGTCATAAAGGTATTCGATCGTCCCCGCGCCGGAATAGCCCACCGCCCGCGCCAGCCGCACCGCCGAAGCGCACAGCTCGTCGCGAACCCGGTCGGACAGCGCCGATGACGGCGCCTCTTCCCAGACCTTCTGGCGGCGGCGCTGCAAGCTGCATTCGCGTTCCCAGCAATGCACCGCATCGGTGCCGTCGCCCAGAACCTGCACCTCGATATGGCGCGCCCTGGCGACCACCTTTTCCATGTAGAGCCCGCCATCGCCAAAGGCCGCCAGCGCCTCGGCCGCGGCCTGCGGGAAGGCCGCCTCGAACTCGGCC
>Ga0136707_1000263_pt1 | contig 11132 bp, 13 predicted proteins | sample 4C3metaG_FD_101397 | JGI IMG/M metagenome (GOLD analysis project Ga0136707, IMG submission 101397) | Freshwater bacterial and archeal communities from Indian Creek, Illinois, USA - 4C3 metaG | ecosystem: Environmental > Aquatic > Freshwater > Unclassified | place: USA: Indian Creek, Illinois...
ACAGAGACCCTGTAGGGACGTGCGTTTCGCACGTCCGCGGACGTGCCAAGGCACGTCCCTACACCGGAACAAGGCTTTTCGCACAGTCTGCCGTCCCCGAGCGACATTTCTCCTAACCCAAGAACGTAAGGTAGCGGTACACCGACCAAAAATGTAGCGCGCTTCCTGCCAGGACGAACAGGTGCCACAATTCGTGAAAGCCAAACACGCCGGGTAAGAGCCGCGGCCAACGCAAGCCATAGAACACCGCGCCTGTGGTGTAGGACAAGCCCCCTAGACCGAGAAGGGATAGCGCTGCCGGGGGCAGAGTCTGCACGAGCGGCACGGCTACCACTACGACCAGCCAACCCATAGCCAGATAAGCCCCGAGGTAAAGCCAGCGCGGGGCCTTAAGCCACACCGCGCGAAAGACCATGCCGGCCGCGCCTATAATCCATACCGCCCCTAGCAACCATTCGCCGCCCTGCTGCCCTAGCGCGATTAAGCAGAAGGGCGTGTCGGTACCCGCAATGAGCATAAACACCATCATGTGGTCGATGCGCCTTAGCCACTGTTTCACCTTTTCGCGAGCCGCGGCTAGGTGATAAACAGCCGAAGCGCTGTAGAGAAGCACTAGGCTTAAACCAAAGACGACAAAAGCCGCCAGATGTCTTGATGTCCCATGGGCTAAAGCCGCGGAGACGAGAGCCACTAAGCCGACAACAGATGCGGCAGCCCCGACCGCGTGCGAGATACCACTGGCCCAGTCGCGCTTAGAGTCCATATTCGCTATCCCTCCCTCTGTGTCAGCGTGAGTATGCAGATGTGTCTCTACAGATAGACGTTATATAGGGTCTGCTGTGTTGCCTGTCTTAGCTTCAGGCGCCCCTGTGCAAGGGAGAGATGGGGGATGACATCGCTTTGCAGTCGGAGAGTGGCATGTAGTTCGATCGTTGTTAAATTAAGGAGGTACATGTTTGAAGCGTAGACTTGTCTTGTTGCTGGTGTTGTTAGTTGCGGTTGCTGTTTTCTTTCTCAGCCCAAGGCGTGATCGTGGAATCCCTATTTTGGCCTACCACGAAATTGGACCGGTAAGTTTTGGCGACAGCGCCATGTTTATTGACCCAGCGGCCTTTCGCGAGCAGATGGAGTATCTTCACGCTCAGGGTTACACGTCCATCACCTTGCGCGACCTGCACATCCACTTCACCACAGGTGCGCCTCTCCCAAGACGCCCGATAGTCTTGACCTTTGATGACGGGTATGTGGGGGTGTACGAAAACGCCTGGCCAATCATGCGCGAGTTCGGCTTTACGGGTGTGCTTTTTGTCACCGGGTACATGGGGCAGCCCTTTTACATGACTGAAGCCCAAGTACAGACGCTCATAGACAACGGCTTTGAGCTAGGCAATCACACCCGCACCCACAGAAGCCTACCGACACTAAGCAACGAGGAGTTGCTCGACGACGTTGTCGCTTTTCAGCACGAGCTTGAGAGTCGCTTTGGCGTCGAAGTGGTGTCCTTCTGCTACCCCATGGGACATTTCGATGACCAGGTAGTGGACGCCGTACGGCAAGCGCAGTTGCAGATAGGTGTCACTACCATCGAAGGACGTGCCGACCCCATGCAGGGTCTGTTAACGCTACATCGCATCCCCCTGTTCCGTTACGACACCTTGCCAAGCTTTAGGCGCAAATTGCGGTAATGCGGTGTTAGCAGTCGCCTACCTATCCTCCGGCAAGAGGAAGTCTGTCTGCCGCAACGTAATGATGGTTACTTCTCGCCGCGACAAGAAACGAAACGCCAATTCCCCTTGGCTGAGACCACGGTTAATGTAGAGCCAGCCGTTCCCTTCGCGCGACAGCCCTTCGACATGGGACGGGGGGAACAGGCGTCCGCTGGCTGTGGTCACGGCCCCAAGCCAGGGCAGCTTGACTTGGCCTCCGTGGGTGTGCCCGACTAGAGTAAGCGACACGCGTTTGAGGGCCGTCGGAACCCGCGTCGCATTCCATGGCTCGAACCACTGCGGTGTGTGGGCCAAAAGCACGACTACTGCGTCATTATCGGCAGGCAGAGCCTCGTCTAAGCGCGCGTGCCCCGTGTCTGGGTCGCTGACGCCAGCGAGGATCAGTTCCCCGTTGCCGCGCTTAAGCCGGACATGGGTGTTCTCTAGCGCTGTTACCCCGGCTTGCTGCAGTCGCTTGGCGATGTAGGGCCAGTCAGTTCGATGGTCGTGGTTGCCGCTAACAGCGTAGACCGGAGCGATTTTTACTAACGCTTGCGCAAAAGGCATAATGCGCCGTGCTCCCTGCACACTGCGGCGATGTACAAAGTCGCCTGTGGCCACAATCACATCTACTTGACTGGCACGGATGGCCTGTACTTCTCTTCCTTGTGGGTTGAAAGGATGGCCATGCCAATCGCTGATGTGGGCTAGGCGAAAGCCGTCGAACTCATGCGGCAGGCCCGCGATGGGTACTTCTACGTGCAGTACGGACAGGGCGATGGTCTCCCACACAACCCAGACGACAAGCGTCGCGACCAAGACTGCGGCGCCTAACAGTATATTCACACTACGACAGGTTCAGGGCGAAGGCTGGGCTCAGTTCCGCAGCTTCGCTCGTTTTTTCGTTCAGTTGGCTTCCATATTGGACCGCCAGACTGTGCGAAAAGCCTTGATCCGATGTAGGGACGTGCCTGTGGCACGTCCGCGGAGGTGCGAAACGCACGTCCCTTTCGCACAGTCTGCCGCATGCGCATGACACTTCCACTCCTAGCGTAATATCATTTGCATTAGTATGCACGATTTGCCTGTATATGGCAAGGGTATGTTAGTTGGTGAGATGTCGCTCATTTTCACAATTTCTCCGAGGTCTACACCATAATTGTGCGGCATCTCTGGGGTACTATGTACATGGTAGTAAAAGATAATTTTACAGGAGGTGCGTGCATGCATAACGCAAAACGAGGCATTCGCAATGTGGCGAGGAGCAAGATTCGAACTGTAACGGTGGCCCTGCTCATAGGGCTGGCTATGTGCCTAAGCATAACCATGATGGCCATCAATTCCGCCGTGGAGAATCAGTTAGCGAGCGTCGAGGCCGGGGTAGGGACTGTGGTGGAGGTCCGTCCCGCCGGAACATTTGGTGCGTTTGGTCGTGGGGAGCCTATGTCGGCATCCATTATCGAAGGTATGTCCGAGGTGCCACATATCGTGGAGATCGCGCCCGTAGTGGCGTACCAACACATGCAGCGGCCGACGGCAGCGCAAATGCGGGATCCTGCCGCGCTGGAGACCGTGCTGCGCAACCGCATGGCGGTCATGGGAGTTGTGCCGGGGCAGGCCTTAAGACTTATCGGAGGTGGCACCGCAGAAATTATCACCGGGCGCAACTTCGAGCCTGCAGACGACGGGCAGAACGTAGCCATTGTAGGTGTGGCCTTTGCCGAGGAACGTGAACTGACTTTAGGCAGCGTGGCCGTGATGAACGATCAGGAATTCACCATCGTTGGACTATCCCAAGCCGGTAACCGCTTTGGTGACAGCACTGTCTTTCTTCCGCTCGCGACGGCACAGCAGGTGCTCGATATGGACGAGCAGCTTTCGCTCGTATACATCACGGTCGACACCGCGGGGAATGTCGACCCGGCTGTGGCCGCGCTCAAAGAACTGGTGGGTGAAAACGCTGACGTCGTTTCGCAGGGCGAGGCCATGCTATCTCGCCTGACGCAGTCCATGGATACAGTGCGCGGTACCACTAGTACCGGTCTTTGGCTGGCTCTTGGCACCAGCGGCCTGGTTATCTTCTTTACGATGCTCCTGATTATCCGCGAGCGCCAAAAGGAGATTGGCGTACTCAAGGCCATTGGATCCAGCAACTTTGACCTTCTCTCAGGCTTTGCCTGGGAAGCTCTAACCTTAGCGACTGTAGGAACGATAGTCGGCATTGTTCTCTTTGCGACGGCGGGTCAGAGCATCGCGGCGCAAGTCATCGCACAGGCCACTCCGAGCGTAGCACGGGGTATGGGGGCATTACGACAAGGACTAGGTGGTGGGGGCTTTATGATGCGGGACGGCATGCTGCAGGCACAGCTTGGCGCACTCACTGTGAGCCTTTCGGGAGTGTTGCTCATCAGGTCGCTCGCGGCCGCCCTAGGTCTTGGTCTACTCGGTGGTCTGCTGCCGGCGTTGTACGCATTAAGACTAAAACCAGCGGAGGTGCTGCGCAATGACTAAGGCTGTAGAACTAAAGAAGGTAAGTAAACTCTACTCGCTGCACGGCAACATCGTAAAGGCACTTGATGACATCGACCTAGAGATACCGCACGGTGTGCTAGCGTCGATAGTCGGCCCAAGCGGCAGCGGCAAAACGACGCTATTAAATGTCATTGGGGGCCTAGACCGCCCCAGTAGCGGCGAAATCTACCTGCATGGCGAGAGCATGCACAAGCTCACAGAACAAGAGCTCGTATCGCATCGGCGTAAGCTCTTAGGCTACGTGTTTCAGGCCAACAATCTTATTCCCAACTTGTCGGCTGTAGAAAACGTAGAGTTGCCGCTGGAGTTTGCCCGTTTCCCGGCGAAGACGCGGCGCGAGAGAGCTGCGCAGTGTCTAACGTTGGCGGAACTGCCGCAGAGTCGCATGCATCACCGGCCCTCACAGCTCTCCGGCGGCGAGCAGCAACGTGTGGCCATTGCACGCGCCCTAGCTAACGACCCTAGAGTGCTCCTAGCTGATGAGCCGACGGGTAATCTCGATAGTAAGACGGGGAGACAAATCCTGCAGCTCTTGCGGCGACTTGTGGATGAGGAAAAAAGGACAGTTATACTCATCTCACACGACCAAGACGTGGCCGCAGCTACTGATTTCACAGCAGAAATTGTAGATGGTGCAATTGGGCGCATTGTCACGCGTCAGCACTAAGCAACAGGCTCCGTCCCTAGTGCTTTCGTTCCTAGTGCTTCTAGTGTTTTTCTATGTAACACACGGTAGGCAGGGCGATAAAACCGGCGGTATAGCGCGGAATGATGCACCGCCGGACAGCCCCGCGCCAACATATCCTGCACATAAGCACCTGCCTCTGCGGGTCTGTCGCTGAGGAGAGGCCATGCGTGTAGGCAGCGCTCCAGCTCCCCTCTGTCGGGGGGTAATTCGGCTGATGCGGCAAAGGCCGCGAACATACTTTCAGTGGATAGCCCGCGGTACAGCGCGGCACGCAGATGTAAGCGCACGAAGCTAGCTGACAGCGGTTCCACCAAAATACCAGGTTCGGGTTGCAGCTGTGCTACTTCGCGTTCAAGATGGCCCCTTGCGGCTTCGAGGTCGTGCAACAAGTGCTCAGGGCCAAGGCAGGCTTGGAATATAGCCTTATACACGTCCTGCAACTCGCTGTACGGGTAGTTGGCGTACTGCGCGGCCAGTAACGCCCTTAGCTCAAGCTTCATGCTTTGTGGGCTTCAGCCGCTTCTCTCGCGCGCATTTCCACTAAGACACAAGCTTGCACGAAGTCCAGACCTAGCGCTCGGCACCGTGCTAGGATTGCTTCCGTGTCGGCACCGGGTTGCAGCCATGCCTGCCGGATGCCGAGCGCGGCAGCCTCGGCCAGATACTGCTCACCGGCCCGGGGATTAATCACTAGGCATAACACGTCCGGCTTGCTTGGTAACGACGCTAAGCTGGCGTACACCCCGTCTCCGCCACCGGGATGAACCGGCGTCACTTGGTATCCCTTGCTCAGTAGTTTTTGCACGATCTTAAAGGCGAATTTGTCCGGATTGAGCACATCGCCGACAACGGCCCAGTGCTTTAACGCGAGCAGCTCGTCTTTTTTCATTTCACTATACCTCCTTCATACATGGGTGGTGATGCAGCTACAAAAAAAGGGGAACATGTTTTGTTGGGCCGCGGACAGTGAGACGTCACCTCCGCTAGTCACTCCTCACCGGCTTTGAAATTATAGATAGGCTTGATCACATGCACAACCTCCACCGTCTCACCGATAGAATCAAGTATCAGCTGCATCGGCTTGTAGGCCATGGGCGCCTCATCGAGTGTTTTCTTGTCGACCGACGTCGTAAAGATGCCCTCCATGGACTGCCGATACTCATCTAGGGTAAGCGCTTGCTTGGCTTGGCTGCGGCTCATCAGACGCCCCGCGCCGTGCGGGGCAGAGAAGTTCCACTCGGCGTTACCCTTGCCCACGGCGATAATGCTACCGTCGCGCATGTTAATGGGAATGATGAGCTTTTGCCCCCGGTGTGCAGCTACGGCGCCTTTACGCAGCATGCGCTCCTGCATGTCGACGTAATTGTGCGTCGTGATGAAGGACTCTTCCACAGTCCAGTTCATGCCGCGACCTAAAACTTGGGCGATGGCTTGACGGTTAAGGTCGGCAAACTCCTGCGCAATCTGCATGTCCCACAGGTAATCCTCGAGATTCTCACCCTCTAGGTAGGCCATGTCTTTGGGCACTTTAGTCCGGCCCGCAGAGGCCAACAAAGCGCCTAACGCACGGACCGCTACATTTTGGTAATGCTCGGCGACTTGTTTACCTAGGTTGCGGCTACCGGTGTGTATGCTGAGGTAGTTGTTGCCGCCTGCATCGGTAGCTACTTCGATGAAGTGGTTCCCCCCGCCTAAGGAGCCTACGCTAAGCTCGAGTCGGCGCATGTTCTTTAAGTGAGATTTGCAGCGTAAGGCATCGAGTCGAAGCTGCGCGACAAAGTCATGCGGGTGTTTCCTAACGTCAAAGCCAGACGGCACGTTCCCGCGAATCACCCGGTCGAGACGGTCGAAGTCGATGTGCTTCTCTCGGAGTCTGGCTACATAAACGCCGCAGCCAATATCCACACCCACATGCCCGGGGACCACCTTGTCTTTGATGGTCATAGTTGTGCCGATGGTACAGCCCATGCCTACATGGGTGTCTGGCATGATGCGAATGTGTAGCCCCTCCACGAATGGTTGGTTGCACAGCCCTGTCAACTGAGTTAGCACGCCTTCGTCTACCGCATCAACAAAAACTCTGGCCGTATTATACTTGCCGCGAACTTCAATCATCGGCTCACCTCCGCACACTATTTACTTCTTGTTCGACAAACGCAGTGCAATCCCTGTCGTGGTATAATCGGGACAGGCTCTGAGGGACCTGCGCCCACATCCGTGCACGACACAAGGAGGGGTCTTAGTGCAAATCACTCGTGAACAGGCATGCCGATTTCTGGTCGGGAGACAGAGATATCGAGCACATGGGTCGCCGTGGCAGGGGCAAGAGGGCGTAGCACAAGCCCTTCGCTCGCTAGGCGCGGTACAAATCGATCCTATTAACGTATACCAGCGCAACCACCATCACGTGCTATTTACTAGGGTACATGGCCATCGCCCCGAGATGCTCGATGTGGAGCTTTATGTGAAAAAGGCTGCCTTTGAGAGCTGGTGCAACGCGTTGTGCGCCCTGCCGATGGAGCATTACCCCTACTTTGCGTACAAGATGCGGCTCATTCGCGAGCGCTACCATCCTTCACCCGAAGTTTTGGGGGCGGCGCACAGAGTTCTCGACACGATTAAAGAAAATGGCGCAGTAGCCTCGCGAGATTTTGCCACCGGCACTAAGGTGCACGGGTGGTGGGACGGGGCTGTAAGCAAGACCAAGGTGGAAAAAGCAGCGCTCGACTACTTGCACTACACCGGCCAGGTTATGATCACTGCGCGGGATGGACAGCACCGTCGTTACGACTTGCCGGAGCGCGTAGTTCCCGCGCATCTCACCGCACCGCTGGTGAGCGAGGACGAGTATCGCCGCTTCTTGCTGGAGCGTTTTCTTATCGCCTATGGCTTAAGCCAGACCGGTATCTTTCGCTTTGGGTGGCTGGAGACGCCAAAGTCTAGTGCCGTGAGTTTATTAAAGACGCTCGTCTCTACCGGAGATGTGATTCCGGTACAAGTCGAGGGTGTAAAGCGGCAGTACTATTGTCACGCTTTGCTTTTGCCTGAGCTAAAGAGCCCGCCAAACCTCAGCGACGACACCGCTGTCTTCGTAGCCCCGCTAGATAATCTGCTATGGGATCGCGATCGTCTGCTGGACTGTTTTGGGTTTCATTACCGCTGGGAGGTCTACGTCCCGGCGGCAAAACGTGTATACGGGTACTACGTGGTGCCGGTGTTACTTGGCTCTAGCCTCGTGGGGCGCTTAGAGCTGAAAGCCCACCGCGAGCAAGGCCTGCTAGCGGTACATAACCTATGGCTAGACGTTGACACAGCCAGAACACGCGCAATCATTACTGCCGCGGCGGCAGATTTAGCCGCCTATCTTGGCCTTAGGCTGCAATAAAAAAGTATCGCATCTAATTTACTGAGAAGTATTGTCACCGAGGCGTCGGCATGTTAAGTTAACCGCAGGATGAGGCGAGGAGGAACTGGTAAAGAATGATCGAGGCCAAAAATCTCACCAAGGTCTACGGCCGGGGCAGAACAGAAGTAAAGGTGTTAACGGAAATCGATTTTACCTTGGCGAAGGGTGAGTTTGTCGCTATACAGGGACCTTCCGGATGTGGTAAGTCTACACTGCTACACATTTTGGGCTGCCTAGAAAAACCGGATAGCGGTGTGTTAATGCTCGATAGCGTAGATGTGGGTCGACAAAACGACCGCTCACTCGCCAAGCTCCGGCGCGAGAAAATTGGCTTTGTGTTCCAGAGCTTTAATCTCATGGCGACGATGAGTGCGGTACTTAATGTAAAGCTCCCCATGTTGTTTGCCGGCGTTCCCGATACCGAGGCGCATACACGGGCAGCTACCCTGTTGTCAAAACTCGGCATGGAAGGAAGGCTCCATCACAAACCTTCGGAACTAAGCGGGGGGGAGCAACAACGTGTGGCTATCGCCCGCGCCCTCGCTAACGAACCATTGCTAATCATCGGTGATGAGCCGACGGGGAATCTTGACAGCAAGTCGGGAGCAGCGGTACTCGAGATTTTCACCGAGCTTAACAAGCAGGGCCAAACTATCGTGATAGTAACACACGACCAGGCGGTAGCAAACCGGACTCATCGCGTGTTGCATATGCGGGACGGTCGGTTCGTCTAGATTCTAGCTAGAAGGAGGGGAATTTATGCGTAACACAACAAGATTTGCTCTAGCCTATAAGAATTTACGTGAGCACTTGCTCCGTTCATTGTTGACACTAGTTAGTATCGCCGTCAGTATTACGGCCATAGTATCGCTAATCATCATTGGTCAAAGCATGGAACAAGCGGTGGGTGAGCGACTGCAGGGGACTGTGGATGTAGTGCGGATTTTCCCGGGGCATGTAATTCCCGGACGAGATTTTGTCCCCTACGGCTCATTTGCCGCGGAGGATGCCTTAGCCGTTAAGGCCATCCCCGGAGTGGCAGACGCCTCGAGCTGGATGATTGAGGTGGCGGAGGTGCAGTACCAAGGCCGCCTTGCCCCAGTGGAGCTCATGGGCGGGGACCCAGCTGACATTCGGGGGTTTCTGGGTGGGGTCGTTAAACTCGAGGAAGGTCGACTCATCGCTGAAGGAGCGGACCGCGAGGTCATTCTCAGCACCTCCACGCTCGAACATATCAATCGCTGGCTGCAAGCCGACCTTGGCATTAACGATACTATCACCATTAATGGCGTGGACTTTACCATTGTCGGCATCATGGCCTACGACATCGCGGGTATCGAGGTCAGTCACCGCGTGCTGCTTTCGAAGGCCGCGGCGAAAGAGCTTACGGGATCGCAAGTGGTCATGCTAATGCTAGCGCGAGTCGATGATCTCAATCGCGTCGAAGAGATCAAAGAACAAATCGAAGCAACACTAGATGCCCGCCATGGTGTGAGCGGGCTGACTACGGCGGTTGCCGCCGAGAGTGTGCTTGATCAAGTCGGCATGGTCTTTCTGATCATCCAGGGGGTAGTGGTCAGCATTGCCTTCATCGCGCTGGTTGTCGGCGGTATTGGCATCGTTAACATCATGTTCATGGCCGTCGCCGAAAGAACGCGGGAGATTGGGGTGATGAAAGCGATTGGTGCGACGAATGAAGACGTTTTGGCGATGTTCCTCATCGAAGCAGCTACGCTGAGTATGGCCGGGGGGATAGTTGGTGTCGCTACCGGGGTCTTACTTGGCGCCATTACCAGTTCGTTTATCGGTCGCTTTGTCATTGCCGAGATGCCTTTAGTCGTTAACCCCTGGGTTTTAGGTGGCGGGTTGCTCATCGCCCTCGTGACAGGGGTTATAAGCGGATTGTACCCGGCAAAGCGCGCTGCTAACATGAAGCCGATCGAGGCTTTGCGGTATGAATAAACCTGATGGCTCGCCAGCCTCGCGTTGGCGAGCCATTATGCCTGGCGCTTAAGTAGCATAGTGGGGTAGAAGGGCAGGCCCGCAATGGCCGAGGCGCGCCAACCGGGCTCAAGCCCGGCGGTCCCGGAAGGCAATGTGCCGCGTACCAGCAGCATCGCGTCCGCTCTGGCTTCCCGCTGGATATGCCGGAGTACTTCGGTCCGTGGGGTAACCTGCAACGCGACGTGCACTAGGGCGTATTCGCGTACATCAACCCGTGCCCCATCAGCGTGAACAAACGAGATTGCCGACAGTAACCCGAGTTTCCTAATGAGCCGTTCGCCAATACGCACCGCTTGCGGGTTGTTATCAATGATGGTAATGTGCGCCCCAGTCAGTTTATGGATATGTATCGATGTAAAAGGACAGGGGCCGCCCCCGATACACAGAACTCGGTCGCCGCAAGTTACATAGGCGACCTTTAATTCTTTGCCCACGCGGTTTTGGTAGTACAGCGAAAGTAGGTTAAGGCACAGCGGCAGCCCCAATACTACTTCTTCCCCCCATTGCGTAAGAGCAGCCCTTGCTTTCATGCCAACCTCCTAGAATGCTGCCCACAACAGCTGTACCACTTGATTTAACAGTCCGGCAAAGAACAGCGCGAAGGCGATGGTCGACAGTCCGATTACGGTTGCGACTTTCACGCCGAACTCCTTCACTAATACCCCGAGCACGACCAAGCAGGGGATATAGAATAGCGATACCACTGACCCAACCAGCAGCTGCAAATTCGACAGGTTCATTTCCAACATGGGGAGCACCGCAAGCTCGCGCCTGATGATACCGAGCACAAGTAGCA
>Ga0136707_1000264_pt1 | contig 11132 bp, 12 predicted proteins | sample 4C3metaG_FD_101397 | JGI IMG/M metagenome (GOLD analysis project Ga0136707, IMG submission 101397) | Freshwater bacterial and archeal communities from Indian Creek, Illinois, USA - 4C3 metaG | ecosystem: Environmental > Aquatic > Freshwater > Unclassified | place: USA: Indian Creek, Illinois...
GGGTCGGGTTTGGGGGCCGAGCTCAGAAATCGGTCGGCGCCCCGCCTTCCTGCTTGCGTTTCGCCACGAACCGGCGGAGCGCCTCGGCGTCGTCGCCGTTCATCGCCGGGGGTTCGAACTCGGCCAGGATCTGCTTGTAGATCCGGTGCGCGCGTTCCTGGGTCCAGACCGACCCGTCGATGGCCCAGGCCTCGTAGTTGCGCCAGTCGCTGACGAAAGGCGCATGGAATGCGTGCTGATAGCGGTCCTGGGTGTGCTGGACGCCGAAATAGTGCCCGCCCGCGCCGACCTCGCGGATCGCGTCGAAGGCGAGGTCGGCCTCGGTGGTGGCGAAGGTCGCCTCCTCGAAATAGCGCTGGATCATCTGCAGGACCTCGCAGTCCATGATGAACTTCTCGGGGCTGGCGATCAGCCCGCCCTCCAGCCAGCCTGCCGCGTGATAGATCATGTTGGTCTGGCTTTGCACCGCCGACCAGAGGGAATTCGAGGTCTCCCACATCGCCTGCCCGTCGGGCACGTTCGCCGCACAGACCCCGCTGGCGCGCATCGGCACGCCGTAGAAGCGCACGAGCTGCCCGGTCATCTGCGTCGCGCGCATGTATTCCGGCGTGCCGAAGGCGGGCGCACCCGACTTCATGTCGACATTCGAGGTGAAGGTGCCGATGGCCACCGGGCAGCCGGGGTTGATGTATTGCAGCAGTGCGACCGCCGCCAGCGCCTCGGCAATCGACAGCGCGACCGCGCCCGACATGGTGACCGGGGCCATCGCACCGGCAAGCGTGAAGGGGGTGACCACCACCGGCTGGCCGCGCCGCGCCAGCCGCATCGCGCCGTCCAGCATCGGATAGTCGTGCTTCAGCGGCGAGACCGAGTTGATGTTGGTGTACATCCGCGGCCGGGCGTCGAAGTCCTCCTGCGACAGGCCCCCGGCGATGCGGACCATCTCCATCACGTCCTCGACCCGCTCGGCGCCCAGGCTGTAGGCGTGGACGACCTTGTCGGTCAGGGTCAGCTTTTCGTGCAGGCAGTCGAGGTGGCGCACCGAGGGGTGGATGTCGATCGGCTCGACCGGATAGCCGCCCGCGACATGGATGCAGTTGAAATACTGCGTCAGCTTGATGAATTCGCGGAAGGTCTCGAAATCGCCCGAGCGTTTGCCGCGCTCCATGTCCCAGGCGTTGGGCGGCGAGGAGACGTTGACGAACACCATGTGCCGGCCGCCCATGACGATCTCGCGCGCGGGGTTCCTCGGGGTGATGGTGAAGGTGGCGGGGGCATGGCCGACCATCTCCATCACGAAGGCCTCGTCCATGCGGACGTTGGTGCCGGTCACCCGGCAGCCGGCCCGCCGCAGGATCGCGACCGCGTCGGGGTTCAGGAACTCGATCCCGATGTCCGAAAGGATGCGCATCGCGGTCCGGTGGATGCGCTGCACCCCCTCGGCATCCAGCGGTTCGGTCGGGCGGTCGGGGTTCACCGGGATCCGCCAGGGCATCTGGTCGATGACGGCGGTGCCGGCGCGACCCTGCATGCCCGCCCGCCCGCCGGCGCGCCTTCTTCGGGTCGGTTCGTCGGTCATGGCAGGCCCCCGCTGTCGCTTGCGGGCAGGATGAGGCAAGCCGCTGGCGAATGGGCCCGGCGGCAGCGACGCGAAAGCGTCGTTTTCGGGCAATCACCGGCGCGGATGTGCCCCCGGATCGGCCAGCCAGCCCGGCAGCGCGCCGATATCGGCCAGCACGACATCGGCCAGCGGGGCGAGGTCGGCCGGCCCGGCGAGCCCGGTCAGCACGCCCACGGTGCGCATCCCCGCCGCCCGGCCCGCGACCAGGTCGTGCCGGCTGTCGCCCACCATCGCCACCCGCGCGGGGTCCAGCCCCAGGGCCCGGGTGAAGGCCAGGCACATGCCGGGGCCGGGCTTGGGCCCATGGCCGGAATCGTAGCCGGCGATGAAGTCGAAGCAGTCGGTGATGCCGTGGGCCGCCAGATGCCGGCGCGCGGGTACCTCGCTGTCGTTGGTCGCCAGGCCCAGCTTCAGCCCCGCCGCCCGCAGGCCCGCCAGCAGCGGGCGCAGCGGCACCGTCTCGGCCATCGGTGCCGCGCCGGCCGTGGCATCGATGTGCTCGGTCAGACGCCGCGGCGTCCAGCCCGCTAGATGCGGCAGCAGGGCGGCGGCGATCTCGGCGGCGGTCCCGGCGATCACCGGGCTGTCGGGCCGGAAGCTGCGGCTGGCGGGGTCAAAGCCGATGGCCGCCCCGAGCCGGTCGCGCTGCGCGCCATCCTGCGCCAGCGCGGCCACAAAGCCCGCCGCCCAGTTGCCCCAACTGCTGCGGAAGTCGAAAAGCGTGCCGTCCTTGTCGAAGATCAGACCGTCGAGCATCGGGAAATCCTTGGCGAAAGGGTCAGGTCCAGTGCATCGGCGCCCCGCCGGGCAGGGCGAAGCGGGCGGTCTGGGGGGCGGTGTAGGGCAGGGCATGGGCATCGCAGAACGCCACGACCCAGGCATCGTCCTGCATCAGGAAGTCGAGGACGGCGATCTGGAACTCGGCCTCGCCCGCCCGCGCCCGCAGGTCGGACGCCCCCGCCCCGGTCGCGGCCATGAACCGCTCCAGGAGATCTTCGTCCGCCACCAGCCAGCCGAGGGCCTGCAAGGCAAGGATCTGGGCGAAGTCCTGGCGCATCGAGGGGCTCCCTGCGGCCCCGGAGGGCGGTGTCTGCGGCGGGAATATGACGATTGTCCTGAAATCGGAAAGGATTTCTTAACCAATTCGCCCGCACACTCGGCAGCATATGGGCAAAGGTGTCTGAAAGCGGAAGATGGGCGGGCGCATCCTCATTGTCGATGACGTGGCGAGCAACCGGATCCTGTACCGGGCGCGTCTGGCGGCCGCGTTCTACGACCCGGTGCTGGCCGCGGACGGGCAGCAGTGCCTTGATGCCGTGTTCCTGGCCGCGCCGGCGATGCGGCCCGATCTGATCCTGCTCGACCTCGGACTGCCGGACATCTCCGGCGCCGAGGTTCTGCGGCGGCTGCGCGCCGATCCGCGCGGGCGCGACGTGCCGGTGATCGCGCTGACCGCTGCGGACGATCCGGCGGCGCGGCTGGCGGCGCTGGCGGCGGGCGCGGACGATGTCGTGGTCAAGCCCGTGCCGGACCGCCTGCTGCTGGCGCGGGTGCGCAACCTGATGCGGACGCAGGCGGCCTTCGCGGGCGATGCGGCGCTGGCCGGGCCGGGCTTTGCCGAAGCCGCGCTGCCCTTCGACCCGCCGGGCACCGTCGCGGTCGTCGCGGCCCGGCCCGGCGTGGTGCCGGGCCTGGTCGGCGACCTGTCCGGCCAGTTGCGCGACCGCGTGGTCGTCCTGTCGCGGACCCAGGCGCTGGTCGAGGCGGGGGAGGGCGGTGCCGCGCCCCCCGATGTCTACATCCTGCAGGCCGAGGCCGGCGGGAGCGAGGCCACGCTGCGGCTGCTGTCCGAGCTGAAAAGCCACCAGGCCACGCGCCAGGCGCTGGTCTGCGTGCTTGACCCCTCGGGCCAGCCCGAGGCGGCGGCGATGGCCTATGACCTCGACGCCGACGATGTCGCCGGTCCGGGCGTGCCGGTCGCGGAGCTTGCGCTGCGGCTGCGCGGCCTCGTGCGGCGCAAGCGCGCCGGGGACCGTCGCCGCGCCCGGATGGAGGACAGCCTGCGGCTTGCCCTCGTCGATCCGCTGACCGGGCTTTACAACCGGCGCTACGCCGCGCCGAGCCTTGCGGCGATCGCGGCGCGCGCGGCCGAGACCGGCACCGGCTATGTGGTGATGGTCGTCGATCTCGACCGGTTCAAGCTGGTGAACGACCGCCATGGCCATGCCGCCGGCGACGCGGTCCTGGTCGAGGTGGCGCGGCGGCTGAACACGAACCTGCGCGCGGGCGACCTGCTGGCCCGGATCGGCGGCGAGGAGTTTCTGGTCGTCCTGCCCGAAAGCTCGGCCGCGGAGGCCCGCAAGGTCGCGCTGCGCCTGTGCCGGGCGGTCGAGGCGCGGGCGATCCGCCTGCCCTCGGGCCAGCGGCTGCACCTGACCGTGTCGATCGGCGTCGCGGTGTCGCAGCGCGGCGCGCGCTGCGAGGCGGTCGTCGAGGAGGCGGATCTGGCCCTGCTCGAGGCGAAGGGATCGGGGCGCAACCAGGTGACCTTCCGCCTCAGCGCGGCCTGAGGTCAGTCCCTCGGGCTGGCCCGGCCCGCCGCCAGCCGCGCGGCGAAGGCCCGTCGGTCGGCCAGCGCGACCGCACCCGTCAGCCCAAGGACCAGGGCCAGGCCCGCGACGGTGGCGGTCACCGGTGCGGTCATCGTCATCTCCCGTGCCGGGCCGGGGTCGGCCCCATCCATCTGCAAGGTCACACGGCGGCGGCGGCGCTTTCGGTCGCGGCGGGTTGCGGCATCCCGCCCGGCCCAGCCCCGCCCCCCCTGTCGCCGTCGGCGTCCTGCCGCTATGATCGGCGCCATCGCTCCGGGGGTTTGCCCATGCGCCGTGCCGATTCCGCCGATCCGGGGCCCGAAGCCGGGGATCGCCCGCTGCGCAGCGCGGCGGCGGATGGCTGAGCCGATCCGGCCTGCCGCGACGCTGATCCTGTGGCGCCAGGGCGCGGCGGGGCCCGAGGTGCTGATGGGTCGGCGCGGGGCGGGCGCGGTGTTCATGCCGTCGAAATTCGTCTTTCCCGGCGGCGGCGTCGATCCCGCCGACCATGCGGCGCCCGCCGAGGGCCATCTTTCCGCGCGCTGCACGCGCCGGCTTGCCGACCTGGTCGATGCCGATGCCCCCGGCCCCGGCGCGCTGGTGGCCGCCGCCCGGCGCGAACTGGCCGAGGAGACGGGGTTGCAGCTCGCCCCCGCCGGGGCGCGGCCGGCCCTGCGCTTCGTCTTTCGCGCCATCACCCCGCCGGGGCGCAGCCGCCGCTTCGATGCCCGCTTCCTGCTCGCCGCGGCCACCGCGCTGGCCGGCGATCCCGACGATTTCGGCGCCGCCTCGGGCGAACTTGCGGCGCTGCGCTGGCTGCCCCTGCCGGCGGCGCGCGCGCTGGAACTGCCCTTCATCACCGAGGTGGTGCTGGCCGAGGTGGCCGGCCTACTGGCGGATCGCCATCAGCCCGGCGTGCCGTTCTTCGACAATTCCGGTCCCGTCCCGCGGTTCCGCCGCATCCTGTGACGGCCCGCCGCCCTTGTCGACCGGCCAGATCGGATGCGGCACCGGGTCCTTGGCGCGAAAGAGATGCCGGCGGAAGATCTCGGCGTAGCTTCGGTAGACATAGCCGTCGTTGCGCCGCAGGTAATGCGCGCGGTTGCCGAAATAGAGCGCGGGCAGCCGGTACCAGGCCACGCCGGGATGCATGTGGTGCACGACGTGGAAGTTGTTGTTCAGGAACAGATAGGACAGCGGCCCGCGGCTTTCGATCACCACGGTGCGCGCCCGCGACGCCGCATGCGCGCGGTGCTCGAGATAGGTGCGGATCTTGAGCAGGCTCCAGCCGAGATAGGCCGAGACGAGATAGGCCCAGACCGGCATCGACCCCGCCGCCAGCAGCCAGCCGACCACCGGCACCAGGCCCGCCAGATGCAGCGCCCAGCCAAGCGCCACGCGCCGGTCGCCCCGCAGCAGCAAGTGCAGATCGCCCCGCACCAGCGCCCAGAGCGAGATCGCCGGGCCGAGCAGCATCCGCCCGGCCAGCGTGTTGTTGCAGCGCAGCATGGCGCGATGCGCGCCCGACAGCCGCGCCCAGGCCTCGGGATCGACGAAGTTCGATTCCGGGTCGTCGTAGGGATCGGTCAGGTTCGGGTCGAAATGATGCTGCAGGTGCAGATCCTTGAACCGCAGATAGGGCACGTAGACCGTGATCGCGGGAAACACCAGCGCCTCCGACAGCGCCTGGCTCCGGAACGGGTGGCCATGCAGCACCTCATGCGTCAGCGAGGAATACTGCGCGATCGCCAGGCTTGCGCCGAGCACCGCGAGGAGCGGCGAGATCTGCCAGAAAGCCGCGGTTGCCAGCGCCCAGAGCGCGTAGGTGGCGGCGAAGACGGCGAGGGTGGGCCATTCGATGGCCCGGCGGTCGGTCTGCAAGGTTCTGCCCCATTCTGCGCCGGTCTGCCCCGATGTGCCCCGGTGTGCCTGATGCGCGGCACAGTATCAGCGCGTGCCAGGGCAGGAAATCGGGGATAATGTCACTGTAATCTTGCAAGTGTCCTGCAAAGGCAACGGACCATGGAAAAAATCGACAAGCGTGACCGCGCGCCCGTCCTGCGCGCCCGGCTGGCCGAGGCCATGGCCGAACGCAAGCTGACCCAGGCCGAACTCGCGCGGCTGACCGGGGTGGACCGCTCGACGATCTCGGCGATCCTGCAACCCGGTACACGGCTGCCGAACGCCCGGCTTGTCGCCGACTGCGCCCGGGCGCTGGGCATCAGTGCCGACTGGCTGCTGGGCCTGTCCGGCCGCCCCGAGCCGATCGCCGACCTGCTGGCCGCCTCGCTGACCCTGACCGAGGCCCCGCGCGCCCTGATCGACGAACGCATCTTCGGCTGGCACCAGGAGGCGGCGGGCTACAAGATCCGCCATGTCCCGGCGACGCTGCCCGACATGCTGAAGACCCGCGCGCTGGTGGAATGGGAATATGCGCCGCAGCTCGGCCGCACCGCGCAACAGGCGATCGGCGCTTTCGAGGACCGGCTGAAATGGATGCGCGGCTCGGGCTCGGACCACGAGATCGCGCTGCCCCTGCACGAGCTGACCGCCTTCGCCACCGGCAGCGGCTACTACGAGGGGCTGGCGGTCGAGACCCGGCTGGCGCAGATCGACCACCTGCGGGCGCTTTGCGACCAGCTTTACCCCTCGCTGCGGCTGTGCCTCTTCGATGCGCGCAAGCTTTTTTCGGCCCCGGTCACGATCTTCGGCCCGCTGCTGGCGGTGATCTATCTCGGCCGCCATTACCTTGCCTTCCGCGACAGCGCGCGGGTCGAGACGATCACCCGGCATTTCGACCTGCTGGTCCGCGAGGCCGAGGTTGGCGCGCGCGACATCGTCGCCCATCTGGCCGGGCTGCGCGCGCGGGTGCGCTAGAAGGGGCGGAAGGCCGCCGGGGCATAGCCGTTGAAGGCAAAGACCTCGCGCGCGGCGACCAGCCGGTCCGGTGCCGCCACCTCGCGGTCAAGGACAAAGCCGAACCGCCCCGACGGGGTGCCGACCGCCAGCGTCCGGTAGCCGCTGTCGACCCAGAGGATCCACCAGTCCTCGGAGCCCGCCAGCGCCAGCCGCCCCGGCCCCACCGGCCACGCGCGGCTGTCGATCGCGGTGGTCCGACCGTCCAGGCAGAGCGTGCCGCGCACCTCCAGCCCCTCGGCGACCGGGGTGAAGGTCAGCCCGCCGCCCTGACAGCCGCCCGCCGCCGTGGCAAAGCCCGCGACCTGCCGCCAGTCCCCCGCGATCTGCGCCGGCGCAAAGGCGGCGGCGGACCAGATCGGCGCCTCGGCCGTGCGGAACGCGGTCGCCTGCGGGGCCCCGGCGCAGGCGGCAAGCAGCAGGAGGAGCGCGGCCGGGATCAGCGGATGCACTGGGTCACCCGCGCGCCGTTTTCCTTCAGGATCTCGTGGCAGCCCAGCAGCGGGCGGATCGGCGAACAGGTGCCCGAGCGGGCCAGGCACTGCCCCTCGCAATCGCTTTCCCGGCGGCAGGCTGTGCCGGCGTCGCGCGTGCGGTAGAGGCAGACCCGCAGATCGCCCACCCCCGCGCTGGCCCAGGTCCCGCCGTCATCCTCGCAGGCCAGCGCGAGTGCCGAGGCCGGTCCGGGCGGGGGGGTCGCCTCGGCCCCGGGCGGGTCACCCGCCGCGACCGCAGCCGCACCGCCTGCCGCTGCGGGGCGGGCCAGGGGCCGCGTGGCCGTTTCGTCCGTCGCAACCGCCGACCCCGCCGCCGCGGCGGGCAGGGCGGCCAGCGGCGCGACCTCGATCACGGCTCCGGGCAGCGTCTCGGGCGCGCGATCCGCGCTGCCGCCCCCCGGGGTGGCCAGCTGGCATCCGGCCAGAACGAGGGCAATCAGGGCCAGGCAGAGGGGAGACGACGGGCGGGGCATCGGGCACTCCGGACTGGCGCCAGAAGTGCCCTGATCCGGCCCGCGCCGCAAGGCCCGTCAGAAGGGCGCGGGATAGGCCCGGCGGGTTTCGGCGATCTCGGCCAGCACCTCGGCCGACAGGGTCACGCCCACGGCGCCGATGTTGGTGCGCAACTGCGCCAGCGTGGTCGCCCCGATGATCGGGATCGTGCGGAACGGCCGCGAGCGGCAGAAGGCGATCGCCATCTGGCAGGGATCCAGCCCGTGGCGCGCGGCGATCCCGAGATAGGCCGCCACCGCCGCAAACACCTGCGGCGTGATCCGCCCGCCAAGGTCGGGCGCGTGAATCCGCCGGGTGCCCTCCGGGATCACGTCGCCGGCATATTTGCCCGACAGCAGGCCGGCTGCCAGGGGCGAGAAGGCCAGCAGCGGCATGTCCTCGATCAGGCTCAGCTCGGCCCAGTCGGTGTCGAACTGGCGGCAGAGCAGCGAGTATTCGTTCTGCACCGATCCCATGCGCGGCAGGCCCAGCGTGTCGGCCAGATGCAGCCAGCGCGCCGCCCCCCAGACGCTCTCGTTCGACAGCCCGAAGGCGCGGACCTTGCCTTCGCGCACCAGGGCCTGCGCGGTGGTCAGGATGTCGGTCATGTGCGCGGTCTCGGCCGCCTTGTCGGTGCCGGTCGGGGCATAGCGCCACATCTGGCGGAAGTGGTAGCTGCCCCGGTCGGGCCAGTGCAGCTGGTAGAGATCGACCCGATCGGTGCCGAGCCGCCGCAGGGAGGCCTCGAGCGCCGCCCGCAGGACGGCACCGGTCACCGGCTGGCCGGGCCGGATGACCGGCCCCTTGCCCGCCACCTTGGTCGCCAGCACCAGCCGGTCGCGCCCGCCGCGGCCGGCCAGCCAGCTGCCGATGATCTCCTCGGTCCGGCCCAGGGTCTCGGCGCGGACGGGGGAGGTGGGATACATCTCGGCCGTGTCCCAGAAGGTCACGCCGTGGTCCACCGCCATGTCGGCCTGGGTATGGGCCTCGGCCTCGGTGTTCTGGCTGCCCCAGGTCATCGTGCCGAGGCAGAGCTCGGAAACCGTGAGGCCGGTCTTGCCAAGGGTCAGGGTCTGCATGCGGCCTCCGGGAATCTGTTCGGGCAAGGCTAGGGCGGAAACCGGCGGCGGCAAAGGGGCGCAATGCGCGCGCGCAAGATCCCGGCCTGCGGCGAGCCGGGGGATCTGCCGCCGGAATTCCCAGCACCGCGCCCGGCTGGCCCTTTGCCCGGGCATCGGCTAATCAGGCGCGACCGCATCTTTCAAGGCACGCGCATGGCACGGATCCTCATCACCTCGGCCATCCCCTACATCAACGGGATCAAGCATCTGGGAAACCTCGTCGGCTCCCAGTTGCCCGCCGACCTCTTCGCCCGGTTCAACCGGGCAATGGGGCATGAGGTGATGTTCATCTGCGCCACCGACGAACACGGCACCCCGGCAGAACTGGCCGCAGCCAAGGCAGGCAAGCCGGTCGCGGCCTATTGCGCCGAGATGCACGACGTACAGAAGGACCTCGCCGCCGGGTTCCGGCTCAGCTTCGACCATTTCGGGCGCTCCTCCAGCCAGCGCAACCACCGCCTGACCCAGCATTTCGCCGGCAAGCTGGCCGAGAACGGCCTGATCGCCGAGGTGAGCGAGAGGCAGGTCTTTTCCATCGACGACAACCGCTTCCTGCCCGACCGCTACATCACCGGCACCTGCCCGAACTGCGGCTATGCGGCCGCGCGCGGCGACCAGTGCGAGAACTGCACCAAGCAGCTCGACCCGACCGACCTGATCGATCCGCGCTCCGCGATCAGCGGATCGACGAGGCTCGAGGTGCGCGAGACCAAGCACCTCTACCTCAAGCAGCGCGCCCTGAAGGGCAAGCTCGAAGCCTGGATCGACAGCCAGAAGGACTGGCCGGTCCTGACGACCTCGATCGCGAAGAAATGGCTGAACGACGGCGACGGCCTGCAGGACCGGGGGATCACCCGCGACCTCGACTGGGGCATTCCGGTCCGCAGGGGCGACCAGCCCTGGCCGGGGATGGAGGGCAAGGTCTTCTACGTCTGGTTCGACGCGCCGATCGAATACATCGCCGCGACCGCCGAATGGGCCGATGCGCATGGATATCCGGATACTGCATGGGAACGCTGGTGGAGGACCGACCGGGGCGCCTCGGATGTTCGTTATGTGCAATTCATGGGCAAGGACAACGTGCCCTTCCACACCCTGTCCTTCCCCGCCACGATCCTGGGGAGCGGCGAGCCCTGGAAGCTGGTCGACTATCTCAAGTCCTTCAACTACCTCAACTACGACGGCGGCCAGTTCTCGACCAGCCAGGGCAGGGGGGTGTTCATGGACCAGGCGCTGTCCATCCTGCCGGCGGATTACTGGCGCTGGTGGCTGCTGTCGCACGCGCCCGAATCCAGCGACAGCGAATTTACCTGGGAGAATTTCCAGGTCTCGGTGAACAAGGACCTTGCCGATGTCCTGGGCAATCTCGTCAGCCGGGTCACCAAGTTCGCCGTCGCGAAGTTCGGCGGCCAGGTGCCCGCGGGCGGCCGGTTCGGCCCGCTGGAGACCGCCCTCATCGCCGATCTCGGCGTGCGGATCGCCGAATACACCCGGCTGATGGCGGCGATGGAGGTCCGCAAGTCCGCCGCCGAGCTGCGCGCGATCTGGGTGGTCGGCAACGAATACCTCCAGGCCGCCGCGCCCTGGTCGGTGGTCAAGACCGACCCCGCGCAGGCCGAGGCCATCACCCGCCTGGCGCTGAACCTGATCCGGGTCTATGCGATCCTGTCCGCGCCCTTCATCCCCGACGCCGCCGCCGCGATGCTGGCCGCGATGGGCACGCGGGACGCGGGCTGGCCGCATGACATTTCGGCCGCGATGCGGGCCTTGTCGCCGGGCCACGGCTTCAGCGTTCCCGAAAACCTGTTCCGCAAGATCACCGACGCGGAACGCGCCGACTGGCAGGTCCGGTTCGCGGGCCTGCGCGGCTGAGCCCCCCGCCCCGCCCCCGACC
>Ga0136707_1000267_pt1 | contig 11013 bp, 8 predicted proteins | sample 4C3metaG_FD_101397 | JGI IMG/M metagenome (GOLD analysis project Ga0136707, IMG submission 101397) | Freshwater bacterial and archeal communities from Indian Creek, Illinois, USA - 4C3 metaG | ecosystem: Environmental > Aquatic > Freshwater > Unclassified | place: USA: Indian Creek, Illinois...
CCTTCCCAGGTGATCGGGGCCTCGGTGATACCAGCCGCTGCGAAGTGGTCCTTGTTGAAGAAATACACCGGTGTCGAGGAGTTCCACGGCATCGAGAAGAATTCGCCCGTGCTCGAGGTGAAGTATCGCGCGATGCCGGGGAAATAGTCGTCCCAGTCGACCGTGACGCCGGTGTCGGCCATCAGCTGCGTCACCGAATAGAATTCTCCCGACAGCATGAGGTCGGCGGTGCCGGCATCGAAGGCCTGCAGAAGCGTCGGGTGCTGGTCGGCGCGGAAGGCGGCGATGGCGTTCTGGATCGCCGTGGCATAGCCGTCCTGGCCGATGCAGACGGCCTCGAAGCGGTCCTGCGCGGCGTTGAAGCGGTTGCAGGTCTCCAGCACGACCGCGCCCAGATCGCCGGTCAGGCCATGTCAGTATTCGAACTGGATCCTTTCGGTCGACGCCGCCCCGGCCGAGGCCAGCAGCGCTGCGGTGACCGTCACAAGCTTGGTGTCATGTGCAATTTCTCCGTCTTGGGGGGTGTCGGCAGCAGGGCACCCGACGGGCGGACCCTCGCTCAAAAGGATCACGCAAACTCAACCGGCGGGACACGGTTGTGTGAAATTATTTATTCAAAACAGAATTTTAAATGATTCAACGCGCGAAGGCCCGCCAGGCTGGCGCCTGCGGGCGTCCGGGGGGTGACCGGTCTGGTCAGTCCCAGGCGAACAGCGCCGGGGCAAGCGTCAGGTGGCGTTGCAGATACTCCTGAAAGTGGACCGTCACGCCGTCGTCGGCCGCCAGGACCACCGCCAGCTGCGCGGGCCCTTCCAGCCGGGCCTGCCGCCCCGGCACCCCCGGAAGGTGCGGCGACACCGAATAATGGCTGCCCGCCAGCGTCGCGACCGGGATTCCGTGCCACAGCCCGCAACTGGTCAGATGCACATGGCCCGACAGCACCAGGCGCACATCCGGGTGCCGCGCCAGAAGTCCGGCAAAGCCCGCGCCGTCCGCCAGCGGGATCGCGTCCACCGGCAGCGACAGCCGATTGGCATGGTGGTGCATGACCAGGATGACCGGGCGGTCCGCGGCCTCGTCCAGCTTCTCGGCCAGCCAGGCCTGCCGCCCCTCGCACAGCGCCCCGCCATGCGTGCCGGGGGTCATGGTGTCCAGCAGGATCACCCGGTAGCCGCCGCGGTCGAGCACCTGCGAGATCCGCCCGCGCGGATCGTCAAGCCCCGCTCCGAAGACCGCGACAAAGGCCTCGCGGTCGTCATGGTTGCCGATGGTGATGTGGCAGGGCATGGTCAGGTCGGCCAGGTGCCGCCGCAGCACCTCGTAGGCCGCCGCTTCGCCCAGATCGGCCAGGTCGCCCGCCAGCGCCACGAAATCGGCGTTGGCGTGATCGCGGTTGATCGTCGCCACCGCCGCGGCCAGACGCTCGCCGGTGTCCAGGCCGTTCACCACCGAATCCCTTGGCCCAAGGTGCAGGTCCGACAGGACGACGAATTTCAGCCCGGTCTTGACCCCGGTCATTGCGCCAGCCCCAGCCCGGCAAGATGGCGGGCCGAAGGGATGACCCCCGACTTGTCGCGCAGTTCCAGGATCAGCCGCGGATCCGCCCCGGTCCGGGCGATGGCGTCAAAGACCGAGGCCCACCGGATCGTGCCGTGGCCGATCTGCCAGTGCCGGTCGGCAAAGCCGTCGGCGTCCTGCAGATGCACATGGCCCAGCCGCGCCCCCGCGGCGCGGATGAAGAAATCGACCGGCGGCGCCCCGGTCGCGACATGGGCGTAATGCGCATGGCCGGTGTCCACCGACAGCGCCAGCGCCTGCCAGCCCAGGGCCTCGCACAGGGTCGCGCGGTCGGCGGGCTCGACATCCTCGATGTTCTCCAGCACGAAGGTCACGCCCATGTCCTCGGCGCGGGCCAGGACCGGGGTCAGCGTGTCGCGCGCCGCCTCGAGCATCCGGGCGGCATCCCTGGGATAAAGGCCGCGGTGGTTGTGGCCCCAGGTGGTGAAGGGGGAATGGATCACCACATGCGTGCCCTTGACCGCCGCGCAGATGTCCAGCGCCTGCTGGAACCGCCGCGTCACGATCCGGCGCACCTCGGGTTCGTAGGAGGCGATGGTAAAGCCCCAGAACGGCCCGTGGATGCCAAGCCGCCCCGCGTGCCCGTCGAGCAGCTTCACCGTCGCGGCCGCCAACCCCTGCCAGTCGCCGTCCAGCACCTCGGCATCGACGAAGGCCTGCAGTTCGAGGTCGCGCGGCGCTTCCAGCAGCCAGTCGCGATGGGCGGCAAGGCTCGCATGGTCAAGGGCGGCACCGAGGATGGGAAGGTCCGGCATGGTTCTGAAAGGTCCTTGGCAAGGGGGTGGCACGCCCGGCCGGGCGTCACCCGGGGCGTCTAGCCGAGGATGATGACGTTCATGTGATGCAGGGCCATGGCAGGGCGGGGCGCGCTGGCGGGTCGCGGCGCCGGGGATCCCGCGCGCTGTCGGGTCAGCGCAGCTTGTCCACCGAGGCGGAGAAGCCCGCCAGGCTCATCTCGAGCCGCAGGGCGGCGCCGTTGTTCTGCACGCCTTCGATCTGGAGCATGGCGCCGGCCCGCAGCGCCTCCTCCAGCTCCGGGGTCAGGTCGGTCGCGGCGATCGCCCCGCCCGGAAGCGTGGTCCGGTAGGAGATCCGGGCGACGGTGGCGCCGTCGACCAGCAGCGTCAGCCCCTCGGGCAGCGACATGCCGTGCGGCACCAGAAGCCGGATCACCGCCGGGTCGCCCTCGACGACGGCGGCCTGCGCCATGACCTGCGTGCCTTCGTTCAGCGTCAGGCTCTTGACCATCGAGCAGGTCACCTCGGCGCCTTCCGCCGTGGGGGTGCAGTTCACCTGCCAGGGCGTCTCCTGCGCGATGATGTTCTGCTCGGCCGGCGCGGCCTCTTGCGCGGCGGCGATGCCCGACAGGGCCAGGGACAGCACCACGGCGGTCGCAAGTGTCTGAAGCGGAGAGTTCATTTCTTGTCGTCCATGGGTTCATGTGTCAGCAGGTTCGCGATGTCGCCGGACAGGAAGCCGATCGACATCGGGGTCCGGACGCCGGGCAGCGTGGCGGTATCGTAAAGCTCTGCCACCGGGCCGTCGAGCCTGAGCCACTGCGCGACCCGGCCGGTGTCGAGGTCGATCACCTGCACCCCCGTCCAGGGCTCGCTGTCGGCCTTCTTCAGGCGGGCGTCCAGCTCAAGCCCCTCGAACCGTTCGTAGCGCGGGCGCGACAGGCCCACGAAGGCGAACTTGCCGTGGAACGACAGGCCGCGCACGAAGCCGGGGCAGAAGGCGATGGGCCGGAAGGCCTGCCGGGGCTCGGCCTTCAGGTCGACCCAGCCGAACTCTCCGGTGCCGGAGTTGAGCACGTAGAGCTTGCCGTTGTAGACACGTGGCGAATGCGGCATCGACAGCCCTTCGCAGACCACCTTGCCCGAGGGCACCTCCATCACGATCCCCCCGTCGGCGCGGCGGTCGCGCCAGCCGTCGATCGTGTCGGAGCGCGAGACGGCGGTGACATAGGCGGGCCGGCCCTTGTCCATCGCAAGGCCGTTCAGGTGGCAGCGATCCTCCTCCACGATGGCCGAGATGAAGGGCGGCTTCCAGATCGGCTTGAAGCTGCGGCTTTGCGACGGGATCGCCAGGCAGTTGAAGCGGGTGTTGACGAAGACCAGCCGCCCGTCCTTGTCCATGCCGACGTCATGCGCATCAAGCGCCCCGGTCGTGTAGCTCACGCGCGGCACATAGCAGACGTCGAAGGTGTTGTTGATCTGCTGGTCGGGGCCAAGCGTGTTCTCGAACCGGTGGATCTGCGCCAGCGTGGCCAGCACCACCGTGTTCCTGGTGATCACCGAGATGCCCATCGCCTTCTGGAAGAAGCGCTCGTTGATCATGATCCCGCCCTTGGGGTTCAGGCCCACCAGGTAGAACCGCCCCGACTGATAGGACGAAAAGGCGAATGACAGCTTCTGCGTGCCGAGAAACTGGTCCAGACCGGCCGAGGCGGAGTATTTCACCGGCTGCGGCTGCGGCTGCGGCTGCGGCTGCGGCTGATCGGCCGGATCGCGCCGGCCGGAGGGCGCGTCCTGCACCTGCGCGTCCGGGGCGGCCTCTGTCACGGGTGCAGACGGCTCGGTCGGGTCCGCCGGGCTTTCCTGCACCACGATCGCCTGCTCGGCCGCAGCCTTCGCCTTGGTTCCTGTCGCCATCCGACCCTCCCGACACCGGCCGAAGGGCCGAACGCCGGCAAGCGTAGCATCCGCCCTGTCGCAAGGAAAAGGTCAAATCGTCGGGCAGGGGCCGGGAAGGGCCACCACAGCTTGTGTGGCGCACCGCCACCGGAATGCTTCACCTGGCCGGAAACTGTGGCCGCACATCCGAGCCGCCCCCCGATCCCCGGGCCGATGTCCGGCGGATCCAGGCTGCTGCTGGCATCTTCCGATCGGTGGCGGCACCGGCCCCGGCCGCCGGATGGACCGCTGGCCTGACCGCAGGCCTGACCGCGGGCCGCCCCTTCCCCGGGTCCGCCCGCTGATCTACCCTGCGGCGGCACGGCAGGGGGCGCTGGATGGGCTGGGATTTCTGGATCGACCGGGGCGGCACCTTCACCGACGTGATCGGCAAGGCCCCCGACGGCCGCCTCGTGACGGTCAAGCTGCTGTCGGAAAACCCGGGCCGCTACCCCGACGCTGCCGTGCAGGGCATCCGCGACTGCCTTGGCCTTGCCCCCGATGCGCCGCTTCCCGAGGGGGCCATCGCCGCGGTCAAGATGGGCACCACCGTCGCCACCAACGCGCTTCTGGAGCGCAGGGGCACGCCGGTTCTTCTGCTGGTCACCCGGGGCTTCCGCGATCTGCTGCGCATCGGAACCCAGGCCCGTCCCGACCTCTTTGCCCTCGACATCCGCCGGCCTCCGCTGCTTCACGCCGATGTCGCCGAGGTGCCCGGCCGCCATGACGCCGATGGCGTCGAGATCACCCCCCTCGACGCGCCGGCGGTGACCGCGGCCCTGCGCGCGGCCCGCGCCCGGGGCATCACCGCCGTCGCCGTCGCCCTGATCCACGGCCACACCAACCCCGACCACGAGCTGCGGGTCGGCGCGCTGGCCGTCGCGGCGGGGTTCACCCAGGTCTCGCTCTCGCATCAGGTCAGCCGCCTTGCCCGGCTGGTCCCCCGCGGTGACACGACCGTCGTCGATGCCTATCTCTCGCCCCTGCTGCGCGGCTATGTCGAGCAGGTGGCGGCGGCTCTCGACATCGGCCGGGCCACCGGGCGGCTTCTCTTCATGCAGTCGAACGGCGGGCTGACCGAGGCGCGGCGCTTCCAGGGCAAGGACGCGGTCCTCTCGGGCCCCGCGGGCGGCATCGTCGGCATGGTCCGCACCGCGACGGAAGCCGGTTTCGAGCGGCTGATCGGCTTCGACATGGGCGGCACCTCGACCGATGTCAGCCACTACGCCGGCACCTACGAGCGCAGCTTCGAGACCGAGGTCGCGGGCGTGCGGATGCGCGCGCCGATGCTGGACATCCACACGGTCGCCGCAGGGGGCGGGTCGATCTGCGCCTTTCGCGACGGGCGCTTTCAGGTCGGCCCCGAAAGCGCCGGCGCCGATCCCGGCCCCGCGAGCTACCGGCGCGGCGGGCCGCTGACCATCACCGACTGCAACGTGATGCTGGGGCGGCTGGCGCCCGACACTTTCCCGGCGGTCTTCGGCCCCGCGGGCGACCAGCCCCTTGATGCCGCGATCGTGCGCCGGCACTTCGCCGCGCTTGCCACCCGGATCGCCGCCGCGACCGGGCGCCATGACCCGCCCGAGCGGGTGGCCGAAGGCTTCCTGCGCGTCGCCATCGACAACATGGCCAATGCGATCAGGAAGATCAGCGTGGAACGCGGCCATGACACGACCGGCTACACGCTCCAGTGCTTCGGCGGGGCCGGGGGGCAGCACGCCTGCGGGGTGGCCGATGCCCTGGGCATGCGGACCGTGTTCCTGCATCCCTTTGCCGGGGTGCTCAGCGCCTTCGGGATGGGGCTGGCGGACCTGCGCGCCCTGCGCGAGATGCAGTTCGACGCGCCCCTCGCCGCGCTGGCCCGGGCGGCTGTCGCGATGGACGGCCTTGCCGCCGAGGTGACGGCCGACCTCGCGCAGCAGGGCATCGCGGCCCCGCGGCTGACCCGGACGGCGCATCTGCGCTATGACGGCGCGCATCAGGCCCTTCCGGTGCCCTTCGGGACCGAAGCGGCGATGCGCGCGGGCTTTGCCGCGGCGCACCGGGCGCGCTTCGGCTTCGAGCAGCCCGGCCGGGCGATCCTGATCGAGATGCTCGCCGTCGAGGCGCAAGGCGGCGGTGCTGCGCTGCCCGCCATCGATCCGGGCGCGGGGGCGGGGATCGCGGCCATGCAGGTGCGCATGTGGTCGGCGGGGGCCTGGCGCATGGTGCCGCTCTACCGGCGGCAGGACTGCGGCACCGCGACCCGCATCGAAGGCCCCGCCGTCATCACCGAGGCGACCGGAACCACCATCGTCGAGCCGGGCTGGGAGGCGCGGGTGGACGCGGCGGCCAACCTGATCCTGACCCGCGCCGCGCCGCTGGCCCGCCTCCCGCAGCCAGGCACCGACGCAGGCACCGACGCCGATCCGGTCCTGCTGGAGCTGTTCAACAACCTATTCATGTCGGTGGCCGACCAGATGGGCGCGACGCTGGCCAACACCGCCTGGTCGGTCAACATCAAGGAGCGCCTGGACTTTTCCTGCGCACTCTTCGATGCGGCGGGCGATCTGGTCGCCAATGCGCCGCATGTGCCGGTGCATCTCGGCTCGATGAGCCATGCGGTCAAGACCGTGATCGCGGCGGTGGGTGCTACGGCGCGCGCGGACGACGCCTGGATGCTGAACGCGCCCTGGAACGGCGGCACGCATCTGCCGGACGTGACGGTGGTCACCCCGGTCCTGGTCGCGGGCAAGCCCGCCTTCTGGCTGGGCTCGCGCGGGCACCACGCCGATATCGGCGGCCGGACGCCGGGCTCGAGCCCGCCCGACAGCACCAGCATCGACGAGGAGGGGGTGGTGATCGATCTCTTCCCGCTGGTGGCCGAGGGCCGCCTGCGCGAGGCGGAGACCCGCGCGCTTCTCGGCTCGGGCCGCTGGCCCTGCCGCTCGCCCGACCAGAACCTTGCCGACCTCAAGGCCCAGATCGCCGCCAACGCGACCGGCCGGCTTGAACTTCTGCGGCTCGTCGCCACGCGGGGGGCGGGGGTGGTCGCGGCCTACATGCGCCATGTCCAGCGCAATGCCGAAGCCTGCGTGCGCGCGGTCATCGACGGGTTGCAGGACGGCGCCTTCGCCTGTCCGATGGATGTCGGAACGACCATTCACGTTGCGGTGCGCATCGACAAGGCCGCGCGCCGGGCCACGATCGACTTCACCGGGACCAGCCCCCAGCACCCGGGCAACCACAATGCGCCGCAGGCGGTGACGCGGGCGGTGGTGCTCTACGTCTTTCGCACGCTGGTCGGCAAGCCGATTCCGCTGAACGAAGGCTGTCTTGCGCCCCTCACGATCATCGTGCCGGAGGGCACGCTGCTCAACCCCCGGCCGCGCGCCGCGGTGATCGCGGGCAACACCGAGGTCAGCCAGGCGGCCTGCAACGCGCTGTTCGGGGCGCTGGGGGTGGTGGCGGCGTCGCAGGGCACGATGAACAACTTCATCTGGGGCAATGCCGCCTTCCAGAACTACGAGACGGTCGCGGGGGGCACCGGCGCCGGTCCGGGGTTCGACGGCTGCGACGCGGTGCAGAGCCACATGACGAACACCCGGATGACCGATCCCGAAGTGCTGGAAAAGCGCTTTCCGGTGCGGCTGGAGGAACTCTCGATCCGCGAGGGCTCGGGCGGGGCCGGGCGCTGGCGCGGCGGCCATGGCGCGGTGCGGCGGCTGCGGTTCCTGGCGCCGGTCACGGTCACCACGCTCTGCGGCAGCCGGAAGGTCGCACCCTTCGGCGCGGCAGGCGGCGGTCCGGGGGCCACCGGCGAGAACCGGGTCCACTGGCCCGACGGCAGGGTCGAGATCCTGCCGGGCAATGCCGAACGCGACCTGCCCGCCGGCGCGGTGTTCGAGATGCGCACGCCGGGCGGCGGTGGCTGGGGCAAGTGACGCGGGTCATTGCCCTGTGACCCGGTCATGCCCATTATCGGGCGAACACAACAGGAGGTGACCATGCGGAACGCCAAGGCGCTGCTTGACAATCTGCTGGGCAGTCTTGCCCGGATGCACGGCGGCCAGGGCGCCAGGGGCCTGACCGACAAGGCGAAAGAGGCGTGGAACAACCAGTCGACCCTGGGCAAGGGCGCGATCGCGGGCGGTCTTCTGGGGATCCTGATGACCCGGGGTGGCCGCAGGCTGCTGGGCAGCGGCGCCAGGATCGGCGGGGTGGCGCTGATCGGCGGGCTGGCCTATCGCGCCTATACCGACTGGAAGGCGGGCCGGGACGCCGCGACCGGCGCCGGGGCGCAGGGCCTGCTCGCGGCCGGGGGGACCGAATTCCTGCCCGACGATCCCGAGGCAGCGGATGATCTGGCGACCCGCATCCTTCAGGCGATGATTGCGGCGGCGCGGGCCGATGGGCACGTGACCGCGGAGGAACGCGCCCGGATCGAGGGCCAGCTTGACAACCTGGGGCTGAGCGCGGAGGCCGCGGCCCTGGTCGCCGGCGAACTCGACGCGCCGCTCGACGCGGCGCGCGTGGCCGCGCTGGCCCGCAACGACCACGAGGCGACCGAACTTTACGCGGCCTCGCTCCTCGTCGTCGATCAGGACTCCGACGTCGAGAGGGACTATCTCGACCGGCTGGCGGCGGCGCTGCGGCTGGAGCCCGGCCTCGTTGCGCATCTGCATGCCAGGGCGGCAGAGCTGGCCTGACCGGCGGCGACCATGCTTTGCCATGGGTTTGATCAAAACCCGGTTGCAACACCGGCCCCTCCCGTGCTGACACTGCGGCGGACGGGGGCAGGCGGAGGCGGCGCATGCGGGTCTTCATCAACGGCTTCGGGCGGATCGGGCGAACGGTGCTGCGGGCCTGGGCGCAGACGCCCGGGTGCTGGCCGGGGCTCGAGATCGTCGGCCTGAACGACATCGCGCCGCCCGAGATCTGCGCCCATCTCTTCGAATACGACAGCGTGTTCGGCCCCTGGCGGGGGAGCGTGGCGCTGGAGGGCGACGCGCTCCGGGTGGACGGTCGACCGGTGCGGATGCACCGGGCGGCGGACCTGTCGGTGCTCGACCTTGCGGGCATCGACCTCGTGATGGAATGCACCGGTCGCGCCGAGACGGGCGAGGTGGCCGGGCGGGGCCTGCGGGCCGGCGCGGGGCGGGTGCTGATCTCGGGGCCGTCCTCGGCGGCGGAGCTGACCCTGGTGCTGGGGGCGAACGAGGCGCGGCTGGCGGGGCAGCGGATCGTCTCGAACGCCTCGTGCACGACGAATGCGCTGGCCCCCCTGGCAAGGCTGATCCATCGGCACTGGGGCATCGTCACCGGGTCGATGACGACGGTCCACTGCTACACCGGCAGCCAGCCGACGGTGGATGCGCCGGCCGCCGACCTTGCCCGGTCCCGCGCCGCCGCCCTGTCGATGGTGCCGACCACGACCTCGGCGGCGCGGCTTCTGGACGGGGTCTTGCCCGAGCTTGCCGGGCGGATCCTGGCGCAGGCGGTGCGGGTGCCGGTCGCCAGCGTGTCCTGCCTGGACTTTCACCTGGTGACCGCGGCGCGGCCGGGGGTCGCGGAGGTCAATGCGGCCTTTCGGAGTGCGGGCGGGGTGATCGGCGCGACGGACCGGCAACTGGTCTCCACCGACCTTCGGGCGCGGGCGGAGTCGGTGGTGATGGCCTGTCCCGAGACCAGGGTGACCGAAGGGGGCCTGCTGCGGGTCTTTGGCTGGTATGACAATGAATGGGGCTTTTCCAACCGGATGCTGGATGTGGCCTTGCGGATGGGGTGACCCGGCGCGGGACAAAAGCCCCGGATGCGCAAGCCTGATGGCTCAGGCCGGGGGCATCAGGGGATCGTCCGGCGCGGCGCCAGCACCGTCCAGGGGCTGGCGTAGCGGTGTTCCTGAAGGTTCGGGGTCGGGCCGATCCGGTCGAGGACGGCGAAGCGGCCGGGGGCGTGCAGGGGGGTGAGCACCCCGTGCCAGGTGCCACGATGCAGGTTGATGCCTTGCGCGCCACTGGTGAGAAAGGCCCGCGGCCTCGCCTCGGGGCTGGTGGCGACGATGACCAGGAACGGGTGTTCGGTCATCGGCACAAAGGCCTGCGAGCTTTCGGGATGCCGCTCGATCAGGTCGAAGCGGTAGGGGAGAGGGCAGGGTTCGGCGTCGAAGATCGACAGGCCCGCGCGGCCATGCGCGCCGAAATCGAGGGCGGCGCGGTCGTGGTGGCGCCGGCAGCGGCCGTCGTTGATCAGCCGGAAGTCGCCGGTCGCCGCGAGGATGTCGCCGAAGGCGGCGAAGGCCCCGGGGGTCAGGGGTTCGGGGTGGATCTCCCTCATCCGCGCTTCGCTGCCTTGCGCGCGTTCATCGCGCCGCCCCGAAGGCGCCCGGGCCGCGCAGACGGGCATGGCGATTGACGTCCTTGTACAGCAGATAGCGGAAGGGTCCCGGGCCGGCGGCATAGCAGGCCTGCGGACAGTAGGCGCGCAGCCAGATGAAATCGCCGGCCTCGACCTCGACCCAGTCCTGGTTCAGCTTGTAGACCGCGCGGCCCTCGAGGACGTAGAGGCCGTGTTCCATCACATGCGTCTCCTCGAAGGGGATCAGGCCGCCGGGCTGGAAGGTGACGATGTTGACATGGGCATCGTGGGCGAGATCCTCGGGGTCGACGAAGCGGGTAGTGCCCCAGCGCTCGGCGGTGTCGGGCATCCAGCGGATCGGCACGTCGCGTTCGTTGATCACGAAGGGCTTTGGCGCGGCGATGCCGGGGGCGGGCTCGTAGAG
>Ga0136707_1000268_pt1 | contig 10982 bp, 14 predicted proteins | sample 4C3metaG_FD_101397 | JGI IMG/M metagenome (GOLD analysis project Ga0136707, IMG submission 101397) | Freshwater bacterial and archeal communities from Indian Creek, Illinois, USA - 4C3 metaG | ecosystem: Environmental > Aquatic > Freshwater > Unclassified | place: USA: Indian Creek, Illinois...
CCCCCACCCTCTCCCTCCCCCACGAGGGGGGAGGGAAGCGCCCGGACCTGTCCGGCCCTTCCCGGGTCAGACCGCGAGCGCCGTCGTCCTGACCACCGTGCGCAGCGCGAACGAGGACTGCATCTGCCGCACGCCCGGCAGGCGCGACAGGTGCTGGCGGTGGATGCGGGCGAAATCCTCGGTGTCCTCGGCCATGATCTTCAGAAGGTAGTCCGCCGTCCCTGCCATCAGGTGGCATTCCAGCAGGTCCGGCACGCGGGCCACCTCGCGCTCGAAGGCGTCAAGCAGGTCCTCGGCCTGGCTTTGCAGGGTGATCTCGACAAAGACGGTGGCCATCCGCCCCATCCGCCGCGCATCGAGAAGGGCCACATAGGCGGCGATGTAGCCGTCTTCCTCCAGCCGCTGCACCCGGCGGTGGCAGGCCGAGGGCGACAGGTTCACCGCTTCGGACAGCTCGGCGTTGGTGATCCGGCCGTTCTTCTGCAGCATCGTCAGCAGGCGGCGGTCGGTGGCGTCCAGCTCCATCTTCACGGGAAATCCTTCGGTAAAAAGGAAAGGTGACGCAATATTTTACGGATCAGGCGGCCTTCTGTCATCCACAAATCAAAGCATTGCCAGAAAAACCCGCGAGAATTGCCGCAAAGTCGGGACTCACCCCGCAGGGAGACACACATGCAGATCGGTTGCCCCAGGGAAATCAAGCCGCAGGAATACCGGGTCGGCATGACCCCGGACGCCGCGCGCGAGGCGGTGGCGCATGGCCATGCCGTGATCATCGAGACCAACGCCGGCATCGGCGCGGGATTTGCCGATGCCGATTACCAGGCCGCGGGTGCGACCATCGTCGGCACCGCCGAGGAGGTCTTTGCCGCCGCCGACATGATCGTCAAGGTCAAGGAGCCCCAGGCGGCCGAACGCAAGCGCCTGCGCGAGGGGCAGGTGCTGTTCACCTATCTGCACCTCGCGCCCGATCCCGACCAGACCAGGGACCTGCTGCACTCGGGGGCGACCTGCATCGCCTACGAGACGGTGACCGACGACCGGGGCGGGCTGCCCCTGCTGGCGCCGATGTCCGAGGTGGCGGGGCGGCTGGCGCCGCAGGTCGGGGCCTGGACCTTGCAGAAGGCCAACGGCGGGCGCGGCGTCCTGCTTGGCGGGGTGCCGGGGGTCTCGCCGGCGAAGGTCCTGGTGATCGGCGGGGGCGTGGTCGGCACGCATGCGGCCAAGGTCGCCGCCGGGATGGGGGCGGATGTCACCGTGCTCGACCGGTCGGTCAACCGGCTGCGCTATCTGGACGACGTCTTTGGCGGCACGTTCAAGAACGCCTATGCCAGCGCCGGCAACACCATTGCGCTTGCCCGCGAGGCCGATCTCATCATCGGCGCGGTGCTGATCCCCGGCGCGGCGGCGCCCAAGCTGATCAGCCGCGCGCAGCTGAAGGAGCTCAAGCCCGGCGCGGTGCTGGTCGATGTCGCCATCGACCAGGGCGGCTGTTTCGAGACGAGCCGCGCCACCACCCACCAGGACCCGATCTACGAGGTGGACGGGATCATGCACTACTGCGTGGCGAACATGCCGGGCGCGGTTGCCCGCACCTCGACCCAGGCGCTGAGCAATGCCACGATGCCCTTCATGCTGGCCCTGGCCGACAAGGGCTGCAAGCGCGCCTGCGCCGAGGACCGGCACCTGCTTGCGGGCCTCAACGTGCATGCCGGCAAGCTGACCTACCCGGCGGTCGGCGCGGCACTGGGCCTGCCGACCATATCGGCGGACGAGGCGATGCGGCTCTGACCCGGCCAGCCTCTGACCCCGCCAGCCACGGGGCGCCTGCGCCGCGCCCCGGTTCCTGTCGTTGCAGGATCTGCGGGATCGGTCTATTCCGAGATGTGAATGGACATTGTCCGATCCGGACGTGCCTGGTTTCGACGGGAGCGAGCGGATCATGCATGAGGGTGATTTGCCCGAGGGCGTTCTGCTGCGCCCGCCACGGCCTATATCCCGGCCGGGGTGTGCCACGGCTTCTGGTTCGACGGGCCGACGTCCTACATCTACGGCCTCAGCACCGGGTGGGGCGTGACGGAGGAACTCGGCTGCCGCTATGACGACCCGGCGCTGGGCCTGGACTGGGCCGTGGAGTCCCCGGTCCTGTCGCCGCGCGACGCGACCCCCGCGCCGGACTATGCCGCCATACGCGCGGCCTGGATCGGGATGCAGGCCGAAGCGGCGGTGGCGTGATGCGGATCGGTCTGGTCGGCTGCGGTGCCTGGGGCCAACTGATCCTGCGTGACCTTCGCGCTCTCGGGGCCGAGGTCATGGTGGCGGTGCGGACGCCGGCCGGGCGGCTGCGCTGGGGCGGGGGGCGTTCAGCGTCCATCCGGGCGTGGGCGCGCTGCCGGCGGCCGACGGCTATGTCATTACCACGCCGACAAGCACCCATGCCGCGGTGATCGAGGCGCTGTTGCCGACGGGCGGCCAATCTTCTGCGAAAAGCCCATGACCGACGACCCCGAGGCCGCACAGTCCATCGCCGAGCGCGCCGGGGAGCGGGTGTTCTGCATGGACAAGTGGCGCTACCACGGCGGGGTCCTGAAACTGGCCGAGCTTGCGAAATCCGGGCGTCTGGGGCGCGTCCTGCACGTGCAGAGCTGGCGGCTGGGCTGGCAGGATCGGTCCTTCGATGTCGATTCGATCTGGTGGCTTTTGCCACATGACCTGTCGATCGCGCTGGAAATCCTCGGCCACCTGCCCGAACCGCGCTGGGCGACGGGCTTGCGCGCCTTCGACATGCGGGCCGAGGTCACGGCCGTCCTGCAAGACGGCGACGGGCCGGTCGTGGGCCTTGCCGTCTCGGGTATCCAGCCGGTCAATCGCCGGTCGGTGCTGGTGGTGGGGACCGAGGGCGCCGCCGTCGCGCAGGACTTTGCCGACCGTGACGACCGGATCCGCGTCTTTGCCTTTCCCAAGGGGCAGCGGCATGGCGAGGCGCATCGCGCGGCCGTGCTCGAGGGCGCGCAGTCGGCCCATGTCGCCCAGATCGGGGATGACGACCTCTGGCTGCCCGGCCATCTGGAAAATCTCGCCCACCTGCTGGAGCGGGCCGATTTCGTCACGGTGCCGCAGTTCCGCATCTACCCCGACCGCTGCCTGCATCCGCCGCCCACCGGCGTCGGGAACTTGAGCGCGCCCATCTCGTGGCCGCTGCGGAACCGCAGGCCGGAGTGGCGGCATCTGCCGCTGGAGCTGCGCGCCGCGGCGAACCGGGCGCTGTGGGACCTGCTGCAAGAGCCCGACCGGGTCGCGCGCCTGCACCGGGCGGCAAGGCTGGTGCTGGCCCGTTCGATCCCGACCGCTACCTGCCTCGACCTGCTGCTGCGCGACCCGGCGCGCTACGGGCCGCTGTTGCGGCTCCGCCTTCTGGGGGGCCGACCCGAGGTCGGGCCGCTGTTCTGACGCCGGCCCGCTGGTCGCACCGCGGGTCGCCGTGCCTGACGGGGGGGCCTCAGGCGAGGGGGCGGGCCTTCAGTTCCGCCAGGATCTCCCGCAGAAGCTCGTTGTCCGACGGCGCGGCCGGGGCGGGGGGCGCCTCGTCCCGCTTCGGCAGCAGCCGGTTCACCGCCTTGACGACAAGGAAGACCACCCAGGCGATGATCGCGAACTTGATGATCGCGGTGATGAAGTTGCCATACATGAACTGCGCCGCGCCCATGCCGAAGCTCAGGCCGCTGAAGTCGACACCACCTGCGATCAGGCCGATCAGCGGGCTGACCAGGTCGTCGACCAGCGAGGTCACGATGGCGGTGAAAGCGGCCCCGATCACCACGCCGACGGCAAGGTCAAGGACATTGCCCCTGGCGATGAAGATCTTGAATTCCTTAAGCATATCGCGGCTCCCTCTGCTGCCCGCCGTGGCCGGAAGGCATCTTGATTGCACAGGCGCAAAGGCCCGACCGAAGCATCGCACAGGTGAACGCGGTTCCAAACCCGGAATTTCGCCGCGATCGCGCCGCCTCCGGCGGCCGGGGGGCCCATCGGCAGATGCCGGCCGGCATGCGGGCAGCATGGGCAAGCGTGCCCGTCCTCAGGGTCGCGGGTGGGCGGCACGGCGCAGCCGGTCGTTGATCGCGCGGCCCAGGCCGGTCTCGGGCACCGGGGCAAAGGCGATGCGCCCGCCGGGACCGGCCAGCCGGTCGGCCTCGCGCAGGAGGTGAAAGAGCCGCGCCGCCGCTTCGACCAGATCGCCGCGGTCCGACAGCGTCAGCTCGCCCCGCACCTCGCGGAAGCCGACGAGCACTTCACCCGGCTCGGCCGCGAGCGCGTTCAGCCGCAGCCGTGCCGCGGGCGCGTAATGCGCGGCAAGCTGGCCCGGCGCGGTCGGCGTGCCGCCCGCCCCCGCCTGCGCCCCCGCCTGCACCAGCGGCTGACCCAGCGCTGCCTCCAGCGCCTCGACCGGCACCCCGCCGGGACGCAGGAGCACCGGCTCGGGCGTGAAGGCCAGGATCGTCGATTCCAGCCCCACGGCGCAGGGCCCGCCATCCAGAACCGCGGCGATCCGGCCCGCAAGCCCGTCGAGCACATGCGCGGCCCGCGTCGGCGACACCCGGCCCGAGGGATTCGCGGACGGCGCCGCCACCGGCCCGCCGAATGCCCGCAACAGCCGCTGCGCCAGCGGATGGGCCGGCACGCGCACCGCGACGGTCGGCAGCCACGCCGTCACCAGGGGCGAGACCGCCCCGTCGCGCACCGGCAGAACCAGGGTCAGCGGGCCGGGCCAGAACGCCGCCGCCAGCGCGCGCGCCACGGGCGAAACCACCGCCACCCGCTCCACGGCGGCAAGGTCGGGCAGGTGCACGATCAACGGGTTGAAGCTGGGCCGCCCCTTCGCCGCGAAGATCCGGGCCACCGCCGCATCGGACCGGGCATCCCCGCCAAGGCCATAGACAGTTTCCGTGGGGAATGCGACAAGCGCCCCGGCGCCCAGCAGGCGCGCGGCCTCGGCAATGCCGGCATCGTCTGGTGTAAGGGTGCGGGTCATCGGTGTGACGCGGCGTCCGGCTTGAAAGGCAGCGCCAGAACGGTAGCGTCTGCGAGAAATGTCGCTTACGGCATCCCCCCCGGTTTGCCAAGCCTCCGGAGGACGACCCCCATGCCCTATCGCGCCCCGATCCGGGACATCCGCTTCATCCTGGCGCATGTCGCCGGCTTTGCCCGGGTCGCCGCCACCGCGCGCTTCGCCGAGGCGACCCCCGATCTGGCGGATGCGATCCTGACCGAGGCGGGGCGCGTCGCGACCGATATCCTCGCACCCCTGAACCGCGCGGGCGACCGGCACCCGGCGCGTCTGGACAGCGGCGCGGTCGTGGCCTCGCCCGGCTTTCTCGACGGCTATCGCGCGGTCGCGGGCGGCGGCTGGGTCGGCATGACCGCAAGCCGCGCGCATGGCGGGATGGGCCTGCCGCACGCGCTCGGCATGGCGGTGGACGAGATGATGGCGGGCGCCTGCCTGTCGCTGCATGTCAAGTCGCTCCTGACCCGGGGCCAGATCGAGGCGCTGGAGCACCACGCCTCGGACGCGCTCAAGGCACTTTATCTGCCGCGCCTCATCTCGGGGGAATGGTCGGGAACGATGAACCTGACCGAACCCCAGGCGGGCAGCGACGTGGGGGCGCTGCGGACAAGGGCCGAGGCCCGCGGCGACGGCACCCATGCGATCACCGGGCAGAAGATCTACATCTCGTGGGGCGACAGCGATCTGGTGGCGAACGTCTGCCATCTGGTGCTCGCGCGGCTGCCGGACGGGCCCGAGGGGACGAAGGGCATCAGCCTGTTCATGGTGCCGAAGTTCCTGCCCGATGCCGCCGGCCGGCCGGGTGTTCGCAACGCGCTGCAGGTGGTCAGCCTGGAACACAAGCTCGGCCTGCACGGCAGCCCGACCTGCGTGATGCAGTTCGACGGGGCCACCGGCTGGCTGGTCGGCGAGGCGCACCGGGGCATGGCGGCCATGTTCACGATGATGAACACCGCCCGGCTGTCGGTGGCGCTGCAAGGCGTGGGCGTGGCCGAGGCGGCGCTGCAGCATGCGCTGGCCCATGCGCTGGAGCGCAGGCAGGGCGCCACGCCCGTCTCGCCGACCGGCAGCATCATCGAGCATGCCGATGTGCGCCGGATGCTGGCCACCATGCGGGCCGAGGTCTTTGCCGCCCGCGCGATCGCGCTGGGCTGTGCCGTCGCGCTTGACATGGCGGCGGCGACCGGCAGCGCGGACTGGCGGGCGCGCGCGGCCTTCCTGACGCCCATCGCCAAGGCCTACGGGACCGACATCGGTTGCGAGGTCGCGCATCAGGCCGTGCAGGTCTTTGGCGGCATGGGCTTTGTCGAGGAAACCGGCGCGGCGCAATTCCTGCGCGACGTGCGGATCACCCCGATCTACGAAGGCACCAACGGCATCCAGGCGATGGACCTTGTCGGCCGCAAGCTGGCCGATGGGGGCGAGGCCGCGTTCCGCCTGATCGACGAGATCCGGCGCGGGGCCGAGGCCGCGCGCGCCGGCCACCCCGACCTTGCGGCCGAGGTCTGGCAGGCGTCCGAGGCGCTGCGCACGGCGACCGGGGCGATGGTGGCGCGGCCGCTGAACGACCGCTTCGCCGGGGCGGTGCCCTACCTGCGCGCCTTCGCCCGGGTCCTGGGCGCCGACGCGCATCTGCGGGCGGCCATCGCCGACCCCGCACGGCTGGCCCTCGCCCGCGTCATGATCCGGCGCCTCTTGCCGGAACATGCGGCGCTGCTGTCGGCGGCGCGCGACGGGGCGGAGGGTCTTTACGCGGTCACGCCCGAGGATCTTGCCGCATGACCGAGGCCATCCGCCACCCGTTCGAGACCCCGCCCTGCGAAGGCGCGGCGACCGAGGTGGCCGAGGGCATCCTCTGGCTGCGCCTGCCGCTGCCGATGGCGCTGGACCATGTGAACATCTACGCGCTGGACGACGCGGAGGGCTGGACGATCGTCGATGCCGGCCTGTCCTCGCAGCGCGCGAAGGCGATCTGGGCGCAGCTGCTGGCCGGCCCGCTGCGCGGTCGCCCGGTTACCCGCGTGATCCTGACCCATCACCACCCCGACCATGTCGGCCTTGCCGGCTGGTTCCAGACGCGGGGCGCGACGCTTCTGGCCACGCGCACCGCCTGGCTTTTTGCGCGGATGCTGACCCTTGACGTGCAGGACCGCCCGACCCCCGAAGCGCTGACCTTCTACCGCCGCGCCGGCCTCGCGGCGCCCGATCTGGCGCAACGCGCCGGCGCGCGGCCCTTCAACTTTGCCGATGTCGTCGACCCCCTGCCGCCGGGCTTTGCCCGCCTGACCGAAGGCAGCCGCCTGACGGCTGCGGGCCGCGGCTGGACGGTCCGCATCGGCCAGGGCCACGCGCCGGACCACGCGACGCTCTGGTCCGACGATGGCCTGGTGCTGGGCGGGGACCAGCTGCTGCCGGGCATCTCGGCCAACATCGGCGTCTACCCGACCGAGCCCGAGGCGGACCCGCTCGCCGACTGGCTGGAGAGCTGCCGGCACTTGCTGCCCTTCGCGCGGGACGACCAACTGGTGCTGCCCGGCCACAGGCTGCCCTACACCGGCCTGCCCTTCCGCCTGGCCCAGATGGAAGCCAACCATCACGGCGCGCTCGACCGGCTGCTGGCGCATCTCGGCCGCCCGGCCACGGCCATCGGCTGCTTTGCGCCGCTGTTCCGCCGCGAGGTCGGACCGGCAGAGTTCGGCCTTGCCCTGGCCGAATCGGTCGCGCATCTGAACTGCCTGTTGCGGCGCGGCCTCGTTTCCCGCTCCCTCTCGGCCGATGGCGCCTGGCTCTGGGAACGGCTCTGATGGCGAAGGCGGCAAGGACGAAGGCCGGGGACGGGACGAAGGCCGGGGACGGGGCGAAAAGCCCCGCCGAACGGGCGCATGACCGGCTGGTGCTCAGCATCCGCCACTTCGAAAGCCAGCTCGACGCCGCCGAGGAGATCGCCATGGGCTTTGCCGGCGACGCGGCGGGCGTCCTGCGGATCGAGGGGATCGGCTTTCTCGATCCCGACAACGTGACCTTCTACGGGTGCGATGCCGACGGCGGGCTGGACGGGTGGCGATTCCGGCGACGCCTCGGCCTGACGGCGCCGCGACCCCGTGACAGCATCGGTCCGATAGGCTATGCGACTGGAAAAGCGACCGGAGGAACCCGCCATGGCCGACCAGAACCCCGAACACAAGCATGGCTCGATGGACATCCGCGAGCATGAAAGGACGTTCGCCGGTTTCATCCGCCTGTCGATCTGGACCGTCGTCGTCTCGATCGCGGCGCTGATCTTCCTTGCGCTGGTCAATGCCTGATCCGCTGCCCTGACGGGCGCCACCTTTCCGCTCGCCCCTCTCGTCGCCCCGCGACGGTGCCGGCGCGGCGCGCTTGCGCCCGTCGCGCGTTCGACTAGGCTGGGGCGTGGCATCCACCGGTCGGAAAGGGCTTCGGGTTGCGCGTCTTGGGGGTGATCCTGGCCGGCGGGCAGGCGCGGCGGATGGGCGGGGCGGACAAGGCGCTGCTGCCGCTGGCGGGGCGACCGCTGATCGCCCATGTGCTCGAGCGGCTGGCCCCCCAGGTCGAGGCGGTGCTGATCTCGGCCAATGGCGATCCGGCGCGGTTTGCCGCGTTCGGCCGGGCCGTGGTGGCCGACGCCCGGCCGCAGGGCCCCCCGTCGCAGGGACCCCTGTCGGGCATCCTTGCGGCGCTTCTGGCGGCGCAGCGGCTGGGGGCGACGCATCTGGTCTCGACCCCTGTCGACACGCCGTTCCTGCCGGGCGATCTGACGCCGCGGCTGCTGCTGGCGGCGGAAGGCGCGCCCGAAGGGCTGGCCCTTGCCGCCACCCCGGATGGCGACCAGCCTGCCACGGCGCTCTGGCCGGTCACGCTCGCCCCGGCGCTGGCGGCCTATCTGGCGGCGGGCGGGGCGAGGGTGACCGGCTTTGCCGACGCGCACGGCGCCGCCCGCGCCCGGTTTGCCGAGGCGCGGGCCTTCCTGAACCTCAACACGCCCGGCGATCTGGCCGCGGCCGAAGCGCTGCTGCGAGGCGCGGCATGAGGGTCTATGGCGTGATCGGCTGGAAGAACGCCGGCAAGACCAGCCTGATGGAGCGGCTGGTGGCCGACGTGACCGGGCGGGGGTTCGCGGTCTCGACCGTCAAGCATGTCCATCATGCGGTCGACCTTGACCAGCCGGGCAAGGACACCTGGCGCCACCGCGCGGCGGGCGCGCGCGAGGTGGTGCTCGCCTCGGCCGACCGGTTCGCGCTCATGGTCGAGCACCGGGGCCCCGAGCCGGATCTGGCGGCGGTCCTGGCGCGGCTGGCGCCGGTGGATCTGGTGCTGGTCGAAGGCTACAAGCGCGACGCCCATCCGAAGGTCGAGGTCTGGCGCGCCGGGACCGGCCAGCCGCTGATCCAGCCGGGCGACCCCCTGGTGCGGGCGGTGGCGAGCGATGCCGCGCTGCGCCTGCCGGTGCCGGTGCTCGACCTGAACGACACGCGGGCCGTCGCCGATTTCATCCTGCGCGAGGTCGGCCTTGCGGTTTGACCGCATCATCGTGGTCGACTGGTCGGGCCGCGCCTCCCGCAGCCCGAAGGCCGCAACCCGGGACGCGATCTGGATCGGGACCTGCGATGCTGCGGGCGCGCGGCAGGACTATCTTCGCAGCCGTGCCGAGGCCGAGAGCCTGGTTTCGGACCGGCTGGCCGAAGGCGGGCGCCAACTGGTCGGCTTCGACTTTCCGATGGGCTATCCGGCGGGTCTTGCCCGGCGTCTGACCGGCCAGAGCAGCGCCCGGGCCCTGCATGGCTGGCTTGCCGCGCGGATCAGCGACGGGCCGGACAATGCCAACAACCGGTTCGAGGTCGCGGCCGGGATCAACGCCATCCTTGGCGGGCCCGGACCGTTCTGGGGCTGCCCGACGGCCCGCGCGACCCCGCAGCTTCCGCCGCGAAAGACCGTCGCCTACGACCGGCTGCGCCTGGCCGAGAAACGCCAGGTCGAACGCGAGACCCCGCCGGCGAAACCGGTCTGGCAGCTGCTGGGGGCCGGATCGGTCGGCTCGCAGGCCCTGCTCGGCATTCCGGTGGTGCACCGGCTGGCAGAGCGGCACCAGGCGGCGGTCTGGCCGTTCGAGCCGCCCGCCGCGCTGACCCTGGCCGAGGTCTATCCTTCGCTTCTCGCCAGGGCGGTCGCCGCCGAGGGGGATGCGATCCCCGACCGCGCGCAGGTCCGGCTTTTGGCGCGGGCGCTTCATGCCCTGTCGCAGGCGGGCCGCCTGGCCCCGCTGTTCGAGACCCCCGCGGCGGCGGCCGAGGAAGGCTGGATCCTGGGCGCCGGGCATGCCGCCCTGCTGGCCGAGGCGCTGACATGGCCGTGACGATCTATCACGGCTTGCACCCCCATCTGCGCGCCGATGCCGCGCGGCTGTACTGGGAGGCCTTCGGCGGCAAGCTGCGCGCGGTCCTCGGCCCCGACGCGCGCGCGCTTGCCTTCTTCGAGCGGGTGATCCGGGCCGACCTGTGCTTTGCGGCGCTGGACGGCGAGGGGGGGCTGGTCGGCCTTGCCGGCTACAAGACGGCCCGCGGCAGCTTCGCGGGGGGGGCTGGGCCGATCTGCGGGCGATCTACGGCCCCCGGGGCGGGCTCTGGCGCGGACTGGTGCTCTGGGCGCTCAACCGCGAGCTCGACAACGACCGCTTCCTCATCGACGGCATCTGCGTCGCGCGCAGCCATCGCGGCGCGGGGGTGGGGACGCGCCTGCTCGCGGCGCTGTGTGCCGAGGCGCGGACGCGGGGCTACCCGTCGATCCGGCTCGACGTGATCGACGCCAACTGGCGGGCGCGGGCGCTTTACGAGCGGCAGGGCTTCCTGGCGACACGGACGGAAAGCCTGGGCCTTTTGCGGCATGTCTTCGGTTTTTCCGC
>Ga0136707_1000269_pt1 | contig 10980 bp, 8 predicted proteins | sample 4C3metaG_FD_101397 | JGI IMG/M metagenome (GOLD analysis project Ga0136707, IMG submission 101397) | Freshwater bacterial and archeal communities from Indian Creek, Illinois, USA - 4C3 metaG | ecosystem: Environmental > Aquatic > Freshwater > Unclassified | place: USA: Indian Creek, Illinois...
AATAAGTGTTGCCTTATATGGGAAATAATCTAAAATACTATTAGACAAAACAAAAAATATAGCATTAAACTTTATGAAATCAAAAATAATTGCACAAGATAAAGCACATTTAAAAAAACTTATTGAAGAAGAAATTAATCTCTATGGAGATGCATGTGATTTAAATCATATTGATGTTTCTAATATAGCCTATATGTTTGGACTATTTTACAAATCAGCTTTTAATGGAAATATAAGTCAATGGAACGTATCCAAAGTCAAAAATATGGATGCGATGTTTTCTGGTTCGCAATTCAATAATGACATATCAAATTGGGATGTCTCTAGTGTAATTGATATGGGAAATATGTTTTCTGCATCACAATTTAATCAAGATCTTTCAAATTGGGATCTCTCCAATGTAATCAATATGGCTGGCATGTTTCATAAAACCAAATTTAACCAAGATATTTCAAGATGGAATGTGTCAAAAGTCAACAATATGACCCATATGTTTTCATTTTCTGAGTTTAATCAGACATTATTGAAATGGAATATATCCAACAATATAAGCAATATGTTCTCCATGTTTTACAAATCCAAATTTAATCAAGATATTTCAAGTTGGAATGTATCTAATGTGGGGAATATGAGCTATATGTTTGCCAATTCAAACTTTAATCAAGATATTTCTAATTGGGATGTATCCAATGTTAAAAATATGGGGTTCATGTTTTATAGTGCGGACTTTAATCAAGACATATCAAAATGGGACGTCTCAAACGTAACCAATATGACAGGCATGTTTTATGCATCACAATTTAATTGCAATATATCAAATTGGGATGTATCTAATGTAATTAGCATGTCAAACATGTTCTGTAATTCTAACTTTAATCTAGATTTGTCAGAATGGGCACCTAAAAAACTAAAAAACAACCATGCAACCTTTTGCAATTCGGGGTTAGCAAAAGATCACAACATTCCTTATTGGCATAGTATAAATTTGGATTTTCTTGAACAAACCATAAATGCTTATCAGTTGCAAAAAAAATTAAACCATTGTCTAGTTATTAAAAAAAATGCACTTACAAACATTAAGATATGACATTGTGTAATACAATTTAATTTGTATTTATGTATTTATGAGTTTAATTAGGCTAAATTTTAATTTAGAAGGTTTTTGAAAGCACTGTGGAAAACCCAGTATTTTTTAGATTGTTTTAATTTCAAAAAGATATTGCTGCAACTTAATAGTAGAATGGGCATCCAAGACTTTGGGTATAATCTCAATCTCTGCCATCATGCCAAAAGGTAGATCGAATCAGTTGTTGACATCCTCCCTGCCCTGAATAATGGAACTTTTTGCACACTGGGTCAGAGAGTGAAACTCATAACAACAAAGTCCACAAGGTTGGCATTTTAATTCTGCTCACTGTCACAAATTTCAGAGCCAATACTTATAACAGTTGGATTGCTAATCTGAGGACTTAATATACTTAATATATTTAACATAAGCAGCCAGCCTTTTTTGGCATTGGCATTGGAATTGCAATTTATAATTTGAAAAAACTACTGAAGAATATGAGAAAGTAATTATCTTGTTGTTTATCTAATTAAATTTTTAGCAATTTCTAAAGATTGATGACCCCTTTTTGCATAATCTCCGCTAATAACTGTATGGGGAAGTTTAAAGTGTTCTAGCCTTTCCTTAAACATTTCAAATACTGCTATCCTCATTTTTTCAGGATTATCTAAAGTTTTCCTATGAACATCTTCAACAAATGGAACATCTGGGCTAAACAGCAAGAAATGATCATACTTGTTATTTTCAATAACACTATCAATCCATTCAAAACCTCCCTTAAAGCAAAGCTGCGCATAAATTTGAGTCGTAATTGCACTAGAGTCACAAATCATAATTTTATTAGTAAATTTAGCCAATGCTTTTTCCATGCTTATTTGTGCAGTTATAAATTCTTCAACATTATATTTGTAAAACCCACCTTCTTGTTTTTCAATAATAGCTTTTGCATATTCTGGAACATATATGGTCTTTAATTCTTTAGCTAAATTTTTTCCAAGAGTTGATTTGCCTGTTGATTCGGGGCCAAGTAAGCAAATCTTTTTTATGTAATAGGGTTTAGCACTGTCAATTAAAAAATCCCAATTTTCATAAATATTTTCCCTAAGCATGGTTGCACTGACAGGAAAGCTTTCTCTAGCAATATCAATTGGAATAAATTTGCAATCCATAACTTTTGCAAGTTCATAACCATAATCCATTGCAGCCACAACAGCATCAGGAATCACACCATTCAATACAGATAAAAGACTTTTTTCCCAAATATCCCAAAAAGAAGTTGTTTCAGAAGGGTCTTGTGGCATAAACTTATCTAGTGCATAAACCTTTATATCACTTATTTCTTCTTCTAGCCATTTTTTTCTAAGCATTGGATTAATGGTTTGTCCCTTAACACAGTCAACAACAACATGTACATTTTTACTAAATTCTTTAGCAAAACGAATCATATATTCATGCCCTTTGTGTGGAGGCATAAATTTTCCAATAATTAAGCAGTTATTATACTTTTTCATGGATATCCCAGATGTATTGGTGTAAATTGGTAACAACTATTTCACCCCCCCAATTATGCCCTGTTGTCTGAAATAAATCAATATTTAAATATGCAAAATATTTTTTTAAAGAGTTAGATTTAAAATATGCATAATTCAGCAATATTTTCTCAATTCTATTGAGTTTTTCAGTATATTTATGCCATGATAATTCATCAATAGGCTTAATATTTAAAATATGAATAATATCTGTGATGGAGGTTGGATTTTTGTTTGCAATATGGAAGTATTTTTTATCTGAATAGATTGCTTTAATAATCTCTTTAACAGCCAAGTCAACAGGAGATATATCTACTAGAGAGTTTTCAAATTCATTGGGGCAATAAGGGAAGTTTTTCAATAATTTTAAAACAATACAAAAGAACTCATTCCCTTGTATTGTAGAATGAATAATTGATGGAGTTAGCAACCCTAATCTGATTATTTTGGCATCATTTCTTTGGGAAGACAAATGCTCTCCAAGCCATTTGCTTTGAGCATATCCACCATAAAGTAAATGTTCTTTTGAAGGCTCGCAAGGTTGCGGAAAATGCAACCCTTGTATATTTGATGATGCATATACTGAAAGAGTGCTAATGTAGACAATTGGACAAGCAACTTGTTCAATCACTTTTGCAGTTAGGTCTACGTTGTCACCATAAAGGGTTGATAGTTTTTTGATATTATGAACTTGTGCAGCACTGTGAATAAACACAGATAAATCTTTTGTGTTGCTCTCATTAAATTCAAAAAGAAATTCCAGCTTATCCTCATTAAATTTTAAGCCAAACATCTTTTTTCTTTTGGAAAATGTTTCTTTTGATCTAATGAAACACCTAATTCTTAAAACACTAGGGAGTTCAACTAGTTGAGAAATTAAATGAAGCCCTAAAAAGCCTGAAGCTCCAGTTAGGCCAATGCTTTGAATATTTGTAGAAAAATTTCCAGCATCCATATGTGGATTAATTTTAACCAAAATATCAGAAAGCTCCTTTGTTGAGTAAGAAAATTTAGTCATTAACTTTTAACTTCCAATTTTGATTTATATTACCTTCTAGTGTTGCTATTTCTCTGTATAGGTGTGGTTTCATCCATGAGACAATATTTTTTTCAAACTCTTCTTTCCTAAATAGACCTGAGTAATAAAGGGTAATTTTGTTTTTTATATATGTGACTTGAGAGTTTTCAGCACCTGAATTTTTGGCTTTATTTTCTATCTCTTCAGGACAGACAAGCTGTCCATTATGCTTAAATTGACGGTCTTTTCTACCACCATAAAAATAGTTCCCATTGTTTTCTTTAAATACATCACCTGTTCTAAACCATTTTATATTATTTTCAGTATAAAATTTCTGATTTAATATTTCATTATCATAACCTATTGAGCAGTGTTCTCCACCAATATGAAGCTCATCATCAACAATTTTATAAAAAACACCTTCAAGTGGCCTCCCTACATTATTATATGACCAATTCTTGTCAACTTGGCACATGCTTGAGCAAATAGTAATTTCAGTTGGGCCATATGCATTATATAAATTTGTAAATTCAAGAAGCTCTTTTGTGATAGATTCATTTGCAAGTTCTCCACCAAAAACAATATTTTTTAAAGAGGAATGAATTTTGCCTTGTTTGAATTTTTTTAACCACAGAGAAAAAACAACAGGTGGAATATCTGTATGTGTGACATTGTGAAGTTTTATCAGTTTAAAAACTTCTTTAGTATTTAGAGGATTACATTGAGTAACAACGAGGTGCCCACCGCTAAATAGAGTCACATAGATGTCTGAAATACTGGCATCAAAAGCACTATTTAACAGCCAAAGGAATACGCTGCTTTCTTTAAATGAGGTAATTTTTGCTTGTTGTTTTGTCACATTAACAACTGGATAATCTTTCATCCATATTTGTTTAGGAATTCCTGTTGAGCCTGAAGAAAACACAATATACCCAACATCTAAAGGATAGCTTTTAAACTTATCAAATTTAATTATTTCAACTTTATTTTTGATTAAAGTAATTATTAAAGATGGCTTGACCTGCGTTATACACTCCTCCTTTCTGCCGTCTTGACCCCATTCTAATGTAAGAAAGGCTATATTTTTTGCATTTAAAGCCAATTGGAAAGCAATAACATCTATACTTTTAGGCAAATAAATTACACCACAACTTTGAGGTATAGTTGGAAGGAATTCAATATAATTATAGACTCTTTTTGCAAGTTCTAAGTAGCTCAATGATTCGCTCTCATCACTAATTGCCTTATACTGAGGAAACCTCTTAACAGTAGTTAAAAATTCTTGGTATATTTTCATATTTTTGCTTTTATAAGTAGTTTTTACTTTCTAAATTTAATTTGCCTATTTTTGTATCGTTTAATCTAGGTATTTCAACTTTGGAAATCCCATACACAACAAAGCATCATGAATCATCTATGGGGGGCTATCAATAATAACTAGTCTTACTATAAGGCATTATTTTCAAAGATTAATACTTTTGGCCCTTTGTGTTGTGTGTCTTGCTTTCAAATTATTTTTATATTATCAGTCATTTAATTTGAACTCTCTGCAAATAGAAGCAATACTTAGTAGTGTCATTAAAATAGGTTCGGAATCAGGTGTTGGGTGTTCTTGCCAAGCATTAACTTGTTGGTAAATCTTATTGTTGTCAAAAATATTTTGTTTAACAAAATAAGGGTCACTCAATAGATCAAGAACAAACTCTTTGTTCCAATTGTCCTGCAAAGCACGAGTAAGTGGTGGTGACATGAAAGACTGCTTGGTTTTGGCAATGATTTCTTCTGGAATCTTGTTCTTCATGATTGTCCTGAGAATATGCTTTTCAATATTTCCATTGAAGTAATAAGAGTCAGGAAGACTCCAAACATAATCAGCAAGTTGTGTATCCAAGAAAGGCAATCTGCCTTCTACAGAAAAAGCCATTGCTTGTGCATCATCCAAAACTTTTAAAATATACCCGGACAAGCAATATCTTGTCCATAAAAAAGAACTCTTTTTCAAATTAGAGTAATTTGGCACTTCATTGTCTTGGGTAAACCAAAGATTTGGAGATTCTTGATTTGAGAATTGTTCAGCCCAAAGGGGTGAAAGTTTAAAAGCCATGGAGGACTTTGCTTTTAACCAAGTTGGAACAAAGCCATATTTATTTTTAATTATATCTAAATCCAAAGTTCCCCTACCAGGAAGCTGAATGCCAATCAAATAAGAATTTTCCATTTTTGATAAAGAATCCCTTGAAAGATAGTCTTGTTTTAAGTGGCTATAACCCATAAAAATTTCATCTGCCCCTTCTCCTGATAGGGCAACTTTAAACCCTGCTTTGTTAATTGCCTCATTGAGCAGGTATTTGCCAGACAAGTGACCATTTATGCTTATTCCTTCAGCATGATAAATTGCTTTTGGAATAGACTGTAAAATTTTTTTAAAATTTACTTCTACAACATGAAGGCTTGAGCCAATTTTATCTGCTGTCAGTTTTGATTCATTAACTTCATTATAGAAACCATCATCAGTAAATGAGACAGTAAATGCATCTTTTATATTATGCCTTGAAGCAAGGTATGAAACAGTACTAGAATCAAGCCCACCACTCAAGTGAGTGCAAGCCCTTACTTCATTTGGAATTCTTTTATTAACTGCATTTATTAAAAGCTGCTCAATCTTTTCTGTGGCTACAGAAATAGAATCAGTAGTAATCTCTACAGGTGGATTCCAATAATTAAACTCACTTATTTCACTATTTTGAATAAAAAGAAAATTACCAGGTTTAACCATGTTTATGTTTTTAAATATGGTTCTGCCTTGTGGAAGATATTGAAAATTTTGTGAAAACCATATGGCTTCTTTATCTAACCTTAAATCAATAAATGGAATTAATGCTTTAGCTTCTGAAGCAAAAAGAAGATTATTATCAGATTTATACCAAACAAGTGGTCTAATTCCAAATCTATCTCTTGCACAAAACCAAATGTTTTTTCTGCTATCATAAAGACAAAAAGCAAATTCACCATGCAAATAAGAAAGACATTCAACACCATATAGAATATATAAATAAATCAAAATTTCACTATCTGACTGTGTTTTGAATTGAAAGCCCTTCTGAATTAAATTATTAGAAATTTCTTTATAATTATAAAATTCACCATTTACAACAATAGAAACTCCCATATTTTCTATTGGTTGGACTCCATTGTTTAGACCAACAATAGACAGGCGAGCATGAGCTAACATAATATCATCGTGTATAACAAAGTTCTTCCCGTCAGGTCCACGATGATTAATGTTTTGAAGCCCTTGTGTAATCTTTTCGGCAACCCAAGGAGTTGTAGATTGCCCTGCAATAAATCCACACATATTAAATTTTTATAAAAACCTTCTTTTGCTCACAGCTACTTGCTTTTTTAAAAGCATCTTCCCATGAATCCAGTAAAAAAATATCTCCAAACAGGGGGGAGATGAGTGCATGGTTTCTTTCAAGCCATTGCATTGCCTTATTGAAGTCATAATAGTTGACCGCTTTAATATTAATTTCTTTTGCAACCAAGTCAGAAGCCATAAAATTAACTGGTTCTTTTTTTCTGCTTTTTATGATAAGAGTCTTACCTGGCTTGAGAGATTTAATAATTTTTGGAAATAGCTCTGATGTAATTGTTGTTTCGATAATAACATCATATTTATTTTCTTGATTTACTTGCTCATCAGACAAGACATCACATGAAATAGAATATGAGTCTAAAATTAGTTTTGTTAAATAGGCAATTCTATTATTGCCAACAATGGCAATTTTCTTGTCTTTTGCAACATTTATTGCCTTTAAGACCGACATACTGGCAGCAATTGGTTCCAAGTAAGCAACAACCCTAAAATCAGTCAGTCTTGTGGGAATAATTTTGTCATGCGGAACATAAATGTATTCACAAATTGCACCATCAAAATCCAGTCCCATAAATTTTGTGCCCCACAATGGGTTAACACCAACAATTTGTCCTTTTTGAAAAATTCCTCTAGAATCATAGTCTACAGTCGCACTAAATTCATGCCCCAAGACAATTTTATCTTGATTAACTTTAATTTTTCCAGCACCAACCAATAAGTCTGTTCTGCACAACCCAATGGTATTTACCTTAAGTAATACATGTTCTGAATTACTAGGTAACACAATGTTGGTAATTGAAATCCCAATTTGATTTTTTACTAATGCCCTCATGATTTTTGCCATCATTAATATTCTGTCACACTTTTCTATAATTGTCAATTAGGTAAAAAAACCACTCTTTGATGTTATCTAACTCACTTATTAAGGAATGTGATTCTGAAGAGTAAGTATATAATGAACTGCAATGTAATTTAAAGCTGCCTACCAAATTTTCTGATTTAGATAAATATTTTTAAGTACTTTAGGTTGCTGGTGTAGATTTGTACCTTGGTCTACAAAACCAAAAAAAGACCACTTCTATATAACCAACTATATTAAGCAAGATAGTAAAAAAAATTACAAACCAATGTAAAAAATATACCAGCCTTTAAAATCCAATAAATTTTATCTAATAATTAGTTGACAGTATAGATTTTCTAATATACATTATCTATGATTAATAAATTTTAGGAAATTTTAATGGGAAACTTCAAATTGACTATGTGTTGGTGTATGTGGGAAACTGCAGACAGTGCTATGCCTGAAGGAGTTTAATTAGATTTAACTTAATTAAACAAATTTTTAAAAAGCACTGTGAGAAATCTGGTGCTTTTTTTGTTTTGTTTTTTTAAAATTTAGAAGATAGATCCGTAGTGTAATGGCAGCATATTTAGGGTAAGTAGATTTTTTGTAATTTACTATGAATAGTTAAGAGTTAGATAGGGGTGTAGTTTAATGGCAGAATGAAAGTCTCCAAAACTTTTGGTGTGGGTTCGATTCCTACCACCCCTGCCAGATAAAAGGTAGTATAGCTCAGTTGGTTAGAGCGTGAGATTCATAACCTCAAGGTCGCTGGTTCGATCCCAGCTACTACCACCAAGTTTTATGTCGCAGTGGCCGAATGGTTAGGCAGCAGATTGCAAATCTGCCAAATGTGTGAAAACACTAAGCGGGTTCGATTCCTCGCCTGCGACTCCAGGTTAAAATTAATATTCTCATTTTTGAAGAATTTGAGAATATTAAAAAAGTTAGTGTTTATGGTGTTTTAGGAAGATTTGAGAGGTAGGTGGTTTACATAATGGTTAGACTCCACTACGGGCCTCCAGATATAATTTAATATTCTCATTTTTGATAAATTTGAGAATATTTAAAAGTTAGTATTTATGGAGATTTAGTAAGATTTGGCCAGTTAGAGCAGGCAAATGGCTTACATAAAAATTTGTTTCCTGCCTACAGCCCAAAATTGAGATTTATAGAACAAAGTGGTTCGTTGACGATGCCCACAATCTTCGTATAATAAATCAATGATTTGGGGATAAAATTATGCAACTAGTCATTCTAAGAGAAACCTTACTAACTCATGCCATTAGAGAGGGTGATACGATATCCAAATCCGGATCTTCTGGTGAGTCCCATGAGCTTAGTTTGTTGGATAGAATGAGATTGTTCCTCTGCAATGGGATGTCAAAAAGTGGTGGAATATCAACAACGGCAAATGATTTTGGCAGTCATAAAGATGCATTAAACACCTCATTTTATAATGCCACTGTAGGGGCGGTATTTGCAGATGGGAACATAATTGGAGTGGGGGAAAGTTCAGACATAGGGGCGCGGAGGAAGTCAGATGGCACAATTGTAGCACAAGGTATAGAGATAGATGCAAAAGACCAAAGGGTCCCAAATAATGCAGAGGTAGTACTTGCCAATTATAAGATTAAGGGCTTTTATTGGAAGCCAACAAAAGGTTTTGATTTAGGGAGCCAGGAGGAAAGGGGACTGGGGAATTTTTTGCGCAAGTTGGATACATTTAAGAACATATTAGATGCTGCAGAGGTTTCTTCTGGAAAAATGGCTATTCAACTATTTAGATCAGAGGGTGAGAATAGGGGGGGTCTTGATGAATGGTTAGAAAAAACCAAGAACTTCATGCCTATTGAGAGGGTTGTTGGGGCACAAGAGCCACCAAATTTAATATTGAATGTGGAGCGATTGAGGGCTTTTTTTGATAAACATGATTTACTCAATGAAGATGGAACTACTAATAGGGAAAAATTTAAGGCTTTTGTGGGCAGAGTTAACCATGGTATGGAAGATAATGAAAAAATACTTGGGCCTATAAGTGGGATTTGTGAAGTAACAGACAATGTTGATAAAATAAGCAAGGCTACAATTGATTTTAACTTGGCAGAAAGTAAAAAATATGACTTATTATTAAAAGTAAAAGATTTTCCAACAAAAAAAGAACATATAGGAAGATTTTTAAATGAGCGCCCACAAAGTTTTAGAGAAGATAATTGTTATCACACTTCTGTGATGTTTTCTCCAAAAAATGGTTCTATGCAAGAACACATCAACACAGATTCCATAAGGGTTGTGACTGTTGGAATAACAGGCAAAGAAAATATAGATTCCTTTAGAGAAAAAGAAAAAAACAGGCTTCAATCAATACTGAACTCTGACCCTAGGGCTATCCCCATGGAAGTAAATGGTATAGGCTTATCTAATTATGTGAGTAAAAGAGGCTTGGAAGGCCATTGCTTTAGATTCATAAGCAAAGAGCTAGAGCAAGTAGCAAATAGAATAGAGGTTTATGGCATTGACGGAGTTAAGGAGGTTTCTTATGGTGCCTCAATGGCATTAGCTAACCAGGGGGAGGTTGGTTTATCTCCTGATGCTTTTGCAAAAGAAAAGAATATAACAAATTCTGCACATGCCTCTGTAATAACACCCACAAAAAATGAGAGCACACAAGAGCATTTATCACAGGCTAAAAAGCCATTTAGTATGAAAAATTGGCAATCCATAGCTGGAAAAATAAGTGAACTCAGGGAAAAGGTGGAGACTATTGATGTGCATGTAGATCACAAGTCTACAAGACCTGTTATGAGGTAACTATGTTTAATTTCTGTGCCATTATATAATAAAATGAACATTGAGGAAATAACAGTTATTTCAAGTGGTTTTTAAAGAAAATAAGGCACACATGAAAAATAAAATAATTGCAAAAAATAGGGCACATCTCTTACGGTGCATCCATGAGGAAGTTTCAAGCAATGGGTCTGACTGTGATTTAAATCACATTAATGTGTCTAATGTGACAGATATGTCTTCTTTATTTGAGAGGTCTAACTTTAATGGCAACATATCAAATTGGGATGTATCCAATGTAATGGATATGGATTTTATGTTTCAGCATTCAGAGTTTAATGGGGATATATCAAAGTGGAATAC
>Ga0136707_1000270_pt1 | contig 10979 bp, 6 predicted proteins | sample 4C3metaG_FD_101397 | JGI IMG/M metagenome (GOLD analysis project Ga0136707, IMG submission 101397) | Freshwater bacterial and archeal communities from Indian Creek, Illinois, USA - 4C3 metaG | ecosystem: Environmental > Aquatic > Freshwater > Unclassified | place: USA: Indian Creek, Illinois...
CACCCCCGGCAGCGCGCCGTCAAGCCGGGTGGCGGGCGTCCCGTCGCGGTTCAGGTGGATGACCTTGCCTTCGCCGCGGGTCGGATCCTGCGCCTGCATCCCGCCCGGTCCGGTGCCCCGGTCGCCGATGGTGACGAAGATCGTGCCATCGGGGGCCTCGACCAGCCGCGACCCGAAATGGCGCCCACCGGAACTGCCCTCGGGAATGGCGAAGACGCGCCGGAACTCCGTCAGGCGGGTCGCGTCGGGCGCAAGGAACCCCAGGCCGACCGCCGTGACCGCGCCGGCCGCCTGCGGCGCGGCATAGGTCAGCCAGACCTCGCGGGTGGCGGCGAAATCGCGCGGGATCATCACGTCGAGAAGGCCGCCCTGCCCGTCGACCTCGACCTCGGGCAGGCCGCTCACCAGGGTCGGGTCGGCCATCGGTCCGGCGAAATGCTTCAGCACGCCACCGCGTTCGGTGACCAGAAACCCGCCACCCGGCAGCAGGCCGATGGCCCAGGGTTCCTCCAGCCCGGTCGCCATCGCCGTCACCTCCATCACCCCCGCCGAGGTCTGCACCGCGGTCTCGGCAAGAGCCGGGAGCGAACCGGAAAAGAGGATGGGCAGGACCGCCGCGAACCGATGCATGATGACCTCGAAGACTGTGCCGCAACCGTCATATAGGCAGGATCGTCCGGGCGACCAGAGGCGTCAAGCCCGCCATCAAGCCCGCCATCAAGCCCGCCGTCAAGCCCGCCGTCAAACCGCTTTCCTTTTGGAATCGGCGCCACTAGGCTTCATCACAGGATTGCGACCAACGAGGGAGAAACATCAATGAAACGACTGCTTCTTGCGACCGTGGCCTCGGCGGCCATGGCGGGAGCGGCTGCGGCCGAGGAAGTCAGGCTGGGCATCTTCATCGGCTTCACCGGGCCGATCGAATCGCTGACCGGCCACATGGCCGCTGCGGCCGAACTGGCGATGAAGGAGGCTTCGGACTCCGGCCAGTTCCTGAACGGCTCGACCGTCGTCGGCGTGCGCGCCGATTCCACCTGTGCGGTCGACACCGCCGCCGGCACCGCCGCGGCCGAACGGCTGATCACCGCGGAAGGGGTCAGGGGCATCATCGGCGGCGACTGCTCGGGCATCACCGGGGCGGTGCTGCAGAACGTGGCGCGCCCGAACGGGATGGTGATGATCTCGCCTTCGGCGACCTCGCCCGCGCTGACCACCGCCGAGGATGACGGCCTGTTCTTCCGCACCGCGCCCTCGGACGCGCGCGAAGGCGAAGTGATGGCCGACATCCTGGTGGAAAAGGGCATCCAGTCGATCGCGCTGACCTACACCAACAACGACTACGGCAAGGGGCTGGCCGAGGCGATCGCCAGTTCCTTCACCGCCCGCGGCGGCACGGTCACGATCAACGCCAGCCACGAGGACGGCCGGGCCGACTATTCGGCCGAAGTCGCGGCCCTGGCCTCGGCCGGGGGCGACATTCTGGTCGTCGCGGGCTACCTTGACCAGGGCGGACGCGGCATCATCCAGGCCGCGCTCGACACCGGCGCCTTCACCCGGTTCGGCCTGCCCGGCGGCATGGTGGGCGACAGCCTGCCCGCGGCCATCGGCCCCGGCCTCGACGGCTCGTTCGGCCAGGTCGCCGGGTCCGACAGCGAAGGCGCGGCCATCCTGACCGAGATGGCCAAGGTCAGCGATCCGCCCTTCGATGCCACCTCGCCCTATGCGATGGAGTCCTACGATGCCGCGGCGCTGATCATCCTGGCCATGCAGGCCGCCGGATCGACCGACCCGCAGGTCTACAAGGACAAGGTGCTCGAGGTCGCGAACGGCCCCGCGGACGGCTCGGGGGTCAAGATCCTGCCGGGCGAGATCGGCAAGGCGCTGGAGCTCATCGCCGCGGGCACCCCGATCGACTATGACGGCGCCTCGGGCGTGACGCTGATCGGACCCGGCGAAAGCGCGGGCCGCTACCGCCAGTTCGAGGTCAGGGGCGGCGTCTACGAGACGGTCCAGTTCCGCTAGGCCCCAAAGCCGGTTGACACGCAGGCGCGGCCCGGGCATTTCCCCGGGCCGTTGCACGGGGCGCACCCGCCCGAGGGATCGGCGACGGATCGGCGACCGGGCGGGCTTCGGGGGGAATGGATGATCGTTGTCGAGGATCTTCACCGGCACTTCGGCGGCTTTCGCGCCGTGGACGGGGCGTCGCTGACGATCCGGACCGGCTCGATCACCGGGCTGATCGGGCCGAACGGGGCGGGCAAGACGACGCTCTTCAACGTGATCGCCGGCCGGATGCCGCCGACCTCGGGCCGGGTGCGGATGGATGGCGAGGACATCACCGGCCTGCCGCCGCACGTGCTGTTTCGCAAGGGGCTCTTGCGCACCTTCCAGATCGCCCACGAGTTCGGCTCGATGACCGTGCGGGAAAACCTGATGATGGTCCCGCCCGATCAGGCCGGCGAGGCCATCTGGAACAGCTGGTTCGCGCGGGGCCGCGTGGCCGCCGAGGAGGCGCGCATCCGCGCCAGGGCCGACGAGGTGCTCGACTTCCTGACGATCGGCCATCTGGCCGACCAGAAGGCGGCCAACATCTCGGGCGGCCAGAAGAAGCTGCTGGAGCTCGGCCGCACGATGATGGTCGATGCCAAGATCGTCTTTCTCGACGAGGTGGGCGCCGGGGTGAACCGCACGCTGCTGAACACCATCGGCGACGCCATCGTGCGGCTGAACCGGGAGCGCGGCTACACCTTCTGCGTCATCGAGCACGACATGGATTTCATCGCCCGGCTGTGCGATCCGGTGATCGTGATGGCCGAGGGGCGCGTGCTGGCCGAGGGCACGGTGGATCAGGTCAAGAACGACGACCGCGTGATCGAGGCCTATCTCGGCACCGGGCTGAAGAACAAGGCCAAGGCGGAGGGGTTCCATGTCTGAGCCCTTCCTGATCGGCGAGGCGATGACCGGCGGCTATGGCCCGGTCGACATCCTGCACGCCTGCACCATCGCGGTGGAACCCGGCGAGATCGCGGTCATCGTCGGCCCGAACGGGGCGGGCAAGTCGACCGCGATGAAGGCGGTCTTCGGGATGCTGCGCCTGCGCGGCGGGCAGGTCCGCCTGGACGGCGAGGACATCACCGCCCTTGCCCCCCAGGCGCGGGTGTCCCGGGGCATGGCCTTCGTGCCGCAGACGCAGAACATCTTCACCTCGATGACCGTCGAGGAAAACCTCGAGATGGGCGCCTTCCTGCGCCGCGACGACATCCGGGCCACGCTCGATCAGGTCTATCACCTGTTCCCGATCCTCAGGACCAAGCGCCATCAGGCGGCGGGCGAGCTTTCGGGCGGCCAGCGCCAGCAGGTCGCGGTGGGGCGCGCGCTGATGACCCGGCCGAAGGTGCTGATGCTGGACGAACCCACCGCCGGCGTCAGCCCCATCGTGATGGACGAGCTTTTCGACCGCATCATCGAGGTCGCCCGCAGCGGCATCTCGATCCTGATGGTCGAACAGAACGCGCGACAGGCGCTGCAGATCGCCGACAAGGGATTTGTCCTGGTGCAGGGCCGCAACCGCTTCACCGATACCGGCAAGGCCCTGATGGCCGACCCCGAGGTGCGGCGCAGCTTTCTCGGGGGATGAGATGGACGCGCTGAACGCCCTGGTGGCCTTTCTCAACTTCGTGTTCATCCCCGGCCTGGCCTACGGCGCGCAGCTGGCGCTGGGGGCGCTGGGGGTGACGCTGATCTACGGCATCCTGCGGTTTTCCAACTTCGCCCATGGCGACACGATGGCCTTTGGTGCCATGGTCACCATCCTGGTGACCTGGTGGTTCCAGTCGATGGGCATCAGCTTCGGCCCGCTGCCGACAGCACTTCTGGCTCTGCCCTTCGGGATCGCGGCGACGGCGGCGTTCGTGCTGGCGACCGACCGCACGGTCTATCGCTTCTACCGTCTCCGCAGAGCCTCGCCCACCATCGTCGTCATCGTCTCGCTGGGCGTGATGTTCGTGATGAACGGCATCGTGCGCTTCATCATCGGGGTCGACGACCAGACCTTCACCGATGGCGAGCGTTTCCTCGTCCATCCGCAGGAGTTCCGCACCGCGACGGGCCTGGCCGAACCCCTGGCGATCAAGACGACGCAGGTGGTCACCGTCGTCACCGCGCTGATCGTGATGGCGTTCCTGTTCTGGTTCCTGCAACGGACCCGCACGGGCAAGTCGATGCGGGCCTTTTCCGACAACGAGGATCTGGCGCTGCTCTCGGGCATCAACCCCGAGCGGGTGGTCGCGGTGACCTGGATCCTCGCGGCGGCCATCGCCACCATCGCCGGGGTGCTCTACGGCCTCGACAAGAGCTTCAAGCCCTTCACCTATTTCCAGCTTCTCTTGCCGATCTTCGCCGCCGCCATCGTCGGTGGCCTCGGCAGCCCGCCCGGCGCCATCGCGGGCGGCTTCGTCATCGCCTTTTCCGAGGTGATGGTGACCTATGCCTGGCGCAAGGTGGTCGGCTATCTCGTGCCCGAGGCCTGGGCGCCCGAAGGCCTGTTGCAGCTCGTGTCCACCGATTACAAGTTCGCGGTCAGCTTCACCATCCTGATCATCGTGCTCTTGTTCATGCCGACAGGCCTGTTCAAGGGAAAGTCGCTATGACGACGCGCAACCTGCTGCTTTTCGCGGCCGTGGCCAGCCTCTACATCATGACCGGGGTCTGGCAAAGCTGGAACCTGTCGCTGTCGATCCTGAACGCGGCCCTGCTGGCCACGATCGCGGCGCTGGGTGTCAACATGCAATGGGGCTATGCGGGGCTCTTTTCGGTCGGGACCATGGGCTTCACCGCGCTCGGGGGGCTTGCGGTCGTGCTGATCTCGGCCCGGCCGAATGTCGAGAACTGGCAGGCGGGCGGGGTGGGCATCCTGCTGGCGCTGGTCCTGGGCGCGCTGTCGGTGGTCGCGGCCATCTTCGCCTGGCGGATGCTGGACCGGCGGCGCTTGCGGACCTGGGTCGTGGGCGCGATCCTGATCCTGGGGTTCTTCCTGTTCCGGGCGGTCTTTGATCCCAACGTGCTGGCCACCGAGGCGGTCAATCCGCAGTTCGCCGGCAACCTCGGCGGGCTTGGCCTGCCGTCGCTGCTGGCCTGGCCGGTCGGGGGCCTGCTGGCCGCCGCGGCCGCCTGGGCCATCGGGCGCACCGCGCTGGGCTTGCGGTCGGACTATCTGGCCATCGCGACCCTGGGGATTGCCGAGATCATCGTCTCGGTGATCAAGAACGAGGACTGGCTCGCGCGCGGCGTCAAGAACATCACCGACCTGCCCCGCCCCTGGCCCGTCCCCTACGAGATCGAGCTGCAGCAGGACCCGGCCTTCCTCGACCTGGTCGCCCGCTGGGGCCTCGATCCGGTGACCACCTCGACCATCGGGGTGAAGCTGCTCTACGCCGGCATGTTCGGCATCGTGCTGGCGCTGGTCATCCTCGCCTTCGAGCGGGCGCTGAACAGCCCCTGGGGCCGGATGATGCGGGCGATCCGCGACAACGAGGTCTCGGCCGCTGCCATGGGCAAGGACGTGACCGGACGACACCTGCAGGTCTTCGTTCTCGGCTCGGCGGTGATCGGTGTTGCCGGGGCGATGATGACCTCGATGGACGGCCAGCTGACCCCCGGCACCTACAACCCCCTGCGCTTCACCTTCCTGGTCTGGGTCATGGTCATCGTCGGCGGGTCGGGCAACAACTGGGGCACGGTGCTGGGCGGCCTTCTGATCGGCTGGCTCTGGCTGGTGGTGGAAAACATCGGGCCGAACATCATGGAGTTCGCGACCATGCCCTTCCCCGACGGCGCGTTGAAGGCGCATCTTCTGGGCTCGGCCGAGCATATGCGGCTTTTGACCATGGGCGTCATCCTGCTCTTGGTCATGCGCTTCAGCCCGCGCGGGCTGATCCCCGAGAAGTGACGGCCCGCGACATTTCCTGTCGCAAACCCGCATGATGCCTTGCCCCGCCGCCGCCAGATTGGCCGGGGGCAATGCAGGAGTCGGGCGATGAAAACCCATGCGCGCGTGGTCGTGATCGGCGGCGGGGTCGTCGGCTGTTCGGTGCTGTATCACCTGACCAGGCTCGGCTGGTCGGACGTGATGCTGATCGAACGCTCGGAACTGACCTCGGGCTCGACCTGGCACGCGGCGGGGGGGTTTCACACCCTGAACGGCGACACCAACATGGCCGCCCTGCAAGGCTACACCATCCGGCTCTACAAGGAGCTGGAGGCGATCACCGGCATGTCCTGCGGGCTGCACCACGTGGGCGGCATCACCTTGGCCGACAATGACCAGCGCTTTGACCAGCTGAAGGCCGAACGCGCCAAGCACCGCTACATGGGTCTGGACACCGCGATCCTGACCCCGGCCGAGGTCGAGGCGATGACCGATGGCATGGTCAACACCAAGGGCATCATCGGCGCGCTTTATGACCCGCTCGACGGCCACCTTGACCCCTATGGCACCACCCATGCCTATGCCAAGGCGGCCAGGATGGGCGGGGCCGAGATCGTGCTCCACACCAGGGTCACCGCCACCAGTGCGACGAAAGACGGCTGGGAAGTCGTGACCGACAAGGGCACCGTCACCTGCGAGCATCTGGTGAACGCCGCCGGCCTCTGGGCGCGGGAGGTTGGCGCGATGGCGGGCGTCTACCTGCCGCTTCTGCCGATGGCGCACCAGTATCTGGTCACCGACGACATCCCCGAGATCGTCGCGCGCGGCGGGCGCGAGTTTCCGCATGTGATGGATCCCGGCGGCGAAAGCTATCTGCGCCAGGAAGGCCGCGGCTTCTGCATCGGGTTCTACGAAAAGCCCTGCGAGGGGTGGAGCATCGACGGCACGCCCTGGACCTGGGGGCAGGAGCTGCTGTCCGAGCAGTTCGACAAGATCGCCGACTCTGTCGAATTCGCCTACCGCCGCTTTCCCGCGCTCCAGCGCGCCGGCGTCAAGCGGGTGATCCACGGCCCCTTCACCTTTGCCCCCGACGGCAATCCGCTGATCGGCCCGGTGCAGGGCTTGCGCAACTACTGGTCGGCCTGCGCGGTCATGGCCGGTTTCAGCCAGGGCGGCGGCATGGGTCTCGCGCTGGCGCAATGGATGATCCATGGCGAGGTCGAACGCGACCCGCGCGGCTTTGACGTCTCCCGCTTCGGCACCTGGACCAGCCCCGGCTACACCGTGCCGAAGGTGATCGAGAACTATCAGATGCGGTTCTCGGTCAGCTACCCGAACGAGGAACGCCCCGCCGCCCGCCCCTTCCGCACCACGCCGATGTATCCGGTCTTCGACGCCATGAACGCGGTCTGGGGCCAGCAATACGGGCTGGAGGTGGTGAACTACCACGCCCTGCCCGGCGAGCCCCGCCATGAGGAGCCCAGCTTCAAGCGCTCGAACGCCTGGGAGGCGACGCGCCAGGAGGTGCTGGCCGTCCGCGACGGCGTGGGCATCAACGAGGTGGCGAACTTCGGCAAGTACCGCGTCACCGGCCCGAACGCGCGGGCCTGGCTGGACCGGATCATGGCGGGCGCGATCCCGCAGCCGGGGCGCCTCAGCCTGACCCCGATGCTGGCGCATTCGGGCAGGATCATCGGCGATTTCACCGTCTCCTGCCTTGACGAGACCGAATTCCAGCTGACCGCCAGCTACGGCGCGCAGGGCTGGCATTCGCGCTGGTTCGCGCAGAACGCGGAAGCAGGCGTCAGCGTCGAGAACATCTCCGACGCCCGCTCCGGTTTCCAGATCGCCGGACCGCAGGCGCGCGAGCTTTTGTCCCGCGTCACCCGCAGCGACGTGGGGCCCGAGGCGTTCAGGTTCATGGACCTGCGCCGCATGACCGTGGGCATGGCCAACTGCATCGTCCAGCGCGTGAGCTACACCGCCGACCTCGGCTACGAGATCTTCACCGACCACATGTCGGTCCGCCATCTGTGGGACGTGCTGTCGGTGGCGGGCGCGGACCTGGGCCTGCGGCCCTTCGGGATGCGGGCGATGATGTCGCTGCGCCTTGACAAGTGGTTCGGCTCCTGGGGGCGCGAGTTCAGCCCCGACTACACGCCGGGCGAGACCGGGCTCGACCGCTTCATCCGCTGGAACAAGCCGGCCGACTGGATCGGCAAGGCCGCCGCGACAGCCGAGAAAACCGCCGGCCCCAGGCGCCGTCTCGTCAGCTTCATCGTCGATGCGACGGACGCCGACGTCGTCGCCTGGGAGCCGATCTGGCTGGACGGCGCGGTCGTCGGCTTCTGCACCTCTGGCGGCTACAGCCACACCACCGGCCAGTCCGTCGCCCTGGGTTTCCTGCCCGCCGACCGGGTGCAGGACGGGCTGGCCTGCCAGATCGAGATCCTGGGTGAGCGCCGCGCGGCGCGGGTGCATCTTGCGCCGCTCTGGGACGACGGCGGCCGGATGCGCGCCTGACCCGTCCGGCGGTCCGAAAAAGGGCGCGAGGATGCGGGAAAAGGGGGGCCGAGCCCCCCCCTTCTGCCGCCGCGCCAGCCGCGCCGCTTACCCGGCGAGCAGAACGCGCGCCTCATGCGCCTTCAGCGACAGCCGCGCGCCCGCATAGGCATCGGCATCCGCCAGAAGCTCGGGGAAGAGCGCCAGCACCTCGTCGCGGACCCCGGCATCGAGCGCCGACAGCGTCCGCCCGGCGGGCTGGAAGCTTTCGCTCCAGATCCCGTCGGAGCGCACGATCTCGTGCTGGTCAAAGAGGATGTGGATGTAGGTCACGCCGGCCTCGGGCAGTGCGCGCGTCGCCTGTGTCACCCCGACCAGATGCTTGGCCGGCACCAGCACTTCGGCTTCGCCGAACAGAAGTTCGGCCCGCGCGCCTTCGATCAGCACCCGGTGCTGCGGCGAGACCAGCATGCTGCGCACCGGCCCGGCGGCCCCGAAGGCGCCCTGCGCGATCCGCACCGGCTGAAGGTCGGGCTGGGCCTGAAGCTCCAGCCGCGACAGCGCCCGCCGCCCGATCCAGCGCAAGGGCTGCAACCCGTGGTCGCGCGTGACCACCAGGTCGCCCGGCACCAGCGTCTCGACCGGCACCTCGCCGCGGTCGGTCAGGATCAGCGTGCCGGGGGTGAAGCAGACCGCCAAGGTCTCGATCTCGCTGAAGTCGATCTGCCCCAGGATCACCCCGCCGGCCTTGCCCCCGGCGTCATAGATCGTGATCGTCCCGACCAGGTTCAGCGGATCGGTGCTGGTATAGTCGATCTCGACCCGGTTCCAGCCGAAGGCGGTGACGTCGATCGTGTCGTTGTCCGTGGTGATCGGCTCGAGCGCGAGGGTGTTCCCGCCGCCGGCGATGATGTCGTTGCCGGGCGCGTCCACCTCGCCCGCAAGGATGGCGAAAATGTCGTTTCCGGCCCCGCCCGCCATCCTGTCGGTGCCGGTGCCGCCGAGAATGCGGTCGTCGCCGTCCCCGCCCTCCAGGCTGTCGTTGCCGGCACCGCCCGAGACCAGATCATTGCCGGCGTCGCCGCTGACCGTGTCGTTGCCGTCGTCGCCGAACAGGCTGTCCTCACCGCCGAGGCCCGAGATCCGGTCATCGCCCAGCCCGCCGAAGATCACGTTGGTGAAGACGTTGCCCGGAGCGAAACCCTGATCGTCAAAGCCTGTCAGCGTGTCGTTGAAATCCGAGCCGATGATGCCGTCGACCCCGGCCGCGCGGTCGCCCGCGGCATGGCCGCCGCTGAAGGCGTTGGTGCCCAGGTTGACGTTCACCGCGGCATCCGAGGCGCTGTAATCGGCGAAGTCCATTCCCGTCGAGCCGTCGAGCGTATCGGCACCGACGCCGCCAATCAGCGTGTCGTCGCCGCTGCCGCCGTCGAGGACGTCGTCGCCGTCGCCACCCGTCAGCAGGTCGTTGTCGTTGTCGCCGAACAGCCTGTCGTTGCCAGCCCCGCCATCAAGCACGTCGTTGCCGTCACCGCCGCGCAGCGTGTCGGAACCGAAGCCGCCGAAGATCGTGTCGTCGCCCATCCCGCCGGTCAGCGAATCGTCGTCGACCGCCGCAATCGCCTCGAATTGGATGTCCGAGAAGTTGACATGCTGGCCGTCACTGCGGAGGTTGTCGTAGCGGATCTCGATCCGCGCGACCGGGCCGGCGATCTGGACCAGGGCCGAACCGTCGGCGCTGGCCTCAACGGTGCCGCCCGCCGTGGGCGAGGACTGAATGGTGTTGCCGCCCACCACCTGAATGTCGGTGGGAACGACAAAGGTCACCGGAACCGGATTGCCCGCCGCGTCGAAGGCCAGAACGACCACCCGGTCCTGGTGCGTGCCTTCGTCGATGTCCGAAATGCGGAACCGCACGTTCTGCACGTCGGTCGCCAGACCGGACCCTTCGACCGAGGAAAATCTGAGGTCGATGATCGTGGGGTTGCCGGGCCCGCCGTCGCGCCCGATGTACGCGCTGGACAGGTTGTCGAACGTCTCGCCCGGAGCGACGAAGATCTGGTTGTCGTTTTCAAAGCGGTTCGCCGCCCCGAAAAGCCCCGGCGTGACGTTGACGCTGACCTGGATGCCGCCGGTGTTCTGGATGAAGTCGGCGGCCAGCGGGTCGGGATTGACGTTGATCGTGGCAGCGTTGGGAAACAGGCTCCAGTTGAAGTCGAGCGGCACATTCGCGCCCGGACCCGCCGTCTCGGGCCCGCCATGGATCACGTCGTTGCCCGACCCGCCGTCGATCGTGTCGTTGCCGACCCCGCCCAGAACCGTATCCGCCCCGCCGGCCGCGACAATCGAATCCGCACCGGCGCCACCGGCCAACACGTTGGCGCTGTTATCGCCCGTCAGGGTGTCATTGCCGCCGGACCCGATCAGGTTCTCGATGCCGATGAGCGTGTCGGTCCCCTCGCCCGTGGCGATCCCCGTCACCAGGTTGGCATTCACCGGCGCTATCGCGCTCGCGAACGAGGCCGTATCGGTCCCCGCCCCGCCGATGAGC
>Ga0136707_1000276_pt1 | contig 10893 bp, 7 predicted proteins | sample 4C3metaG_FD_101397 | JGI IMG/M metagenome (GOLD analysis project Ga0136707, IMG submission 101397) | Freshwater bacterial and archeal communities from Indian Creek, Illinois, USA - 4C3 metaG | ecosystem: Environmental > Aquatic > Freshwater > Unclassified | place: USA: Indian Creek, Illinois...
ATGGAAGGCAAGACCCTGCCCGGCGTGCAGGCGCTGATGGGTTGAGCGGCGGGCCGCCAGCGGCTATGCCGGGCGCAACCAACAGGAGACGGACATGGCGAACGCGAAGATGACCGAGCAGGTGCGGAACGGGCGGGGCTTCATCGCCGCGCTGGACCAGTCGGGCGGCTCGACCCCCAAGGCGCTGAAGCTTTATGGCGTTTCGGAAAGCGAATATTCCGGCGAGGATGCGATGTTCGACCTGATCCACGCGATGCGGGCGCGGATCATCAAGTCGCCCGCCTTTACCGGCGACAAGGTGGTGGGCGCGATCCTGTTCGAGCAGACGATGGACCGCAGCATCGACGGTGTGCCGACCGCGACCTACCTGTGGGACAAGCGCGGCGTGGTGCCGTTCCTGAAGATCGACAAGGGGCTGGAGGCCGAGGCCGATGGCGTCCAGCTGATGCAGCCGATCCCGGGGCTGGATGCGCTGCTGGCGCGGGCGGCGAAGGCGGGGATCTTTGGCACCAAGGAGCGGTCGGTGATCAACGCGGCCAACCGCAAGGGGATTGCGGCGGTCGTGGCGCAGCAGTTCGAACTGGGGCGTCAGGTCGCCGCACATGGGCTGATGCCGATCCTGGAGCCGGAGGTCACCATCTCGATTGCCGACAAGGCCGAGGCCGAGGCGATGCTGCAGGAGGAGATTCTCAAGCATCTTGAGGGGCTTGAGGGTCAGGTGATGCTGAAGCTTTCCCTGCCCGCGGTGCCCGACTTCTACCAGCCCCTGGTGAAGCATCCGAAGGTGCTGAAGGTTGTGGCGCTGTCGGGCGGGCATTCGCGCGACAAGGCCAACGAGATCCTGGCGCAGAACCACGGGATCATCGCCAGCTTCAGCCGGGCCCTGAGCGAGGGGCTGAGCGCGCAGCAGACGGAGGCCGAGTTCGACGCGGTGCTGCAAGGGGCCGTTGACAGCATCTTTGCGGCCTCGATCACCTGAGGGCGCGGGCCGCGGGCTTCAAGTCTTTGAGTCCGGTGCGTTTTCGGGATTCACATGCGATAATCCTTGTGCCATGCTGCTGGCTGAAGGACCCGGCGGCTGTCGGACGATTATCTTGACCTCGACCTGCTGGACCAGCAGACGCGGGATGTGCTGGGCTACATGCGGCCGGACGAGATTGCCATTCGCTGACGCGGGGGCGATCCCGGCCGATCTGCCCGTGTCTGCCGGTTGCCGCCCGACGCCGGCGGGGCGCAGCGCCTGGTCGCGACCGACCCCACAGGGGCGCCCCGGGACGACGGCATTTTGCATGTAGCCCAGCAAACACCGATGTTGTATGAATGGTTTAACGTTGAACCATTGCAGATTCTCAGGAGAACCCCGATGGCAAAGAAGCCTGGCGAGAGAGCGAATGTCGCGAAGGAAGAGCTGCTGAAATACTACCGCGAGATGCTCTTGATCCGCCGGTTCGAGGAGAAGGCGGGTCAGCTTTACGGCATGGGGCTGATCGGCGGCTTTTGTCATCTGTACATCGGCCAGGAAGCGGTGGTCGTGGGGCTGGAGGCGGCGGCGAAGCCCGGCGACAAGCGCATCACCAGCTACCGCGACCACGGACACATGCTGGCCTGCGGGATGGACGCAAGGGGTGTCATGGCCGAACTGACCGGGCGGGTCGGCGGCTATTCCAAGGGCAAGGGCGGCTCGATGCACATGTTCTCGAAAGAGAAGCATTTCTACGGCGGGCACGGGATCGTGGGCGCGCAGGTGCCGCTGGGGGCTGGCCTTGCCTTTGCCGACAAGTATCTGGGCAATGACAATGTGACCTTCACCTATTTCGGCGACGGCGCAGCCAACCAGGGCCAGGTCTACGAGACCTACAACATGGCGGAACTTTGGGATCTGCCGGTGATCTTCGTGATCGAGAACAACCAGTATGCGATGGGCACCAGCGTGAAGCGGTCCACCAAGTCGACGACGCTGTACGGGCGCGGGCTGGCCTACGGCATTCCGGGCGAACAGGTCGACGGGATGGACGTGCTGGCGGTGAAGGCCGCAGGCCAGAAGGCCGTGGCGCACTGCCGGGCCGGCAAGGGGCCGTATATCCTGGAGATGATGACCTACCGCTACCGGGGCCATTCGATGTCGGACCCGGCCAAGTATCGCACGCGCGAGGAGGTCGAGAAGATCAAGACCGAGAAGGACTGCATCGAGCATGTCCGCGATCTGCTGACGCCAGGCGGGCTGGCCTCGGACGAGGAGTTGAAGGCGATCGACCGCGACATCAAGGCGATTGTGAACGATAGTGCGGAATTCGCCAAGGACAGCCCGGAGCCGCCGCTGAGCGAGCTTTGGACCGACATCTACGCCTGAGGGGGAGAGAGATCATGGCAACTGAAGTGTTGATGCCGGCGCTGTCCCCCACGATGGAGGAAGGCACGCTGGCCAAATGGCTGGTCAAGGTCGGCGACACGGTCAAGTCGGGGCAGATCCTGGCCGAGATCGAGACCGACAAGGCCACGATGGAATTCGAGGCGGTTGACGAGGGGATCGTCGGCAAGCTGCTGGTGGCCGAGGGCACCGCAGGCGTGAAGGTCAATGCCCCGATTGCGGTGCTGGTCGATGAGGGGGAGAGCGTTTCGGAGGCGCCGAAGCCGGTGGTGGTGGCAACTCCGGTGGCGGCGGTGGTGGCGGCTCCGGCGGCGAGTCGGGCTGAAGCCCGACCTACGGCGGTTGCCGCCTCTGGCTGGCCGCATACCGATCTGCCCGAGGGTCCGACAAAGACGATGACGGTGCGTGAGGCGCTGCGCGAGGCGATGGCCGAAGAGATGCGCGCCGATCCGACCGTGTTTCTGATGGGCGAGGAGGTCGGCGAGTATCAGGGGGCCTACAAGATCAGCCAGGGCCTGCTGGACGAGTTCGGGCCGCGCCGGGTGGTTGACACGCCGATCACCGAGATGGGCTTTGCCGGGATCGGGGTGGGTGCCTCATGGGGCGGGCTGAAGCCGATCGTCGAGTTCATGACCTTCAACTTCTCGCTGCAGGCCATTGACCACATTCTCAATTCGGCGGCCAAGACGCTGTACATGTCGGGCGGCCAGATGGGCAGCCCGATGGTGTTCCGCGGCCCGAACGGGGCGGCGGCGCGGGTGGGGGCGCAGCATTCCCAGGACTTCGCGGCCTGGTATGCGGCCATTCCGGGGTTGCGGGTCTGCATGCCCTATTCGGCGGCGGATGCGAAGGGGCTGATGAAGACCGCGATCCGCGATCCGAACCCGGTGGTGTTCCTGGAAAACGAGATCCTGTACGGGCGGTCCTTCGAGGTGCCGACGGACCCGGATTTCACGGTGCCGTTCGGGAAGGCGTCGATCCTGCGGGCGGGGTCGGATGTGACCCTGGTGAGTTTCGGGATCGGCTGCGCCCATGCCTTGGCGGCGGCGGACGAGCTTGCGAAGGACGGGATCGAGGCCGAAGTGGTGAACCTGCGGACGCTGCGGCCCATCGATTATGACACGGTGCTGGCCAGCGTGATGAAGACCAACCGCTGCGTCACGGTCGAGGAAGGCTTTCCGGTCGGGTCGATCGGTGACCACATCGCCAGCACGATCATGCAGAAGGCGTTCGACCATCTGGACGCTCCGGTCATCACCTGCACGGGCAAGGACGTGCCGATGCCCTATGCCGCGAACCTGGAAAAGTTCGCGCTGATCACGCCGGCGGAAATCGTGACCGCCGTCAAATCCGTCTGCTACCGGTAGGAGGGGACAATGGCTGTAGACATTCTGATGCCCGCGCTGTCCCCGACGATGGAGGAAGGGACGCTGGCCAAATGGCTTGTCAAGGAGGGGGATGCGGTCAAGTCGGGCCAGATCCTGGCCGAGATCGAGACCGACAAGGCGACGATGGAGTTCGAGGCGGTCGACGAGGGGATCGTCGGCAAGCTGCTGGTGGCGGAAGGCACGGCGGGGGTGAAGGTGAACACGCCCATCGCGGTGCTGCTGGACGAGGGTGAGGATGCGGGTTCCGTCGCAGCACCCAAGGCGGCCCCGGCTGCTGCGGCCGCCGCTGCCCCCGTGGCAGTCGCGCCGGTTGCTGCTCTGGCTGCGCCGGTGGCCCCGGCTGCGGCTGGCGCGCGAATTTTCGCCTCGCCCCTGGCGCGGCGGATTGCCAAGGAGAAGGGCCTGGATCTGGGGGCCGTGAAGGGCTCGGGTCCGCATGGGCGGATCGTGCGGGCCGATGTGGAAGCCGTGCAGCCAGGGGCAGTGCAGCCTGCGGCGGCCCAGAAGGCGGCGGCCCCTGCCCCGGCGAAACCGGCTGGCGGAATGGCCGCTGGCATGTCGGCGGAAACGGTGCTGAAGATGTATGCCGACCGGCCCTTCGAGGAAGTGGCGCTGGACGGGATGCGGCGCACGGTCGCGGCGCGCCTGACCGAGGCGAAGCAGACCATCCCGCATTTCTACCTGCGCCGCGAGGTGCGGCTGGACGCGCTGATGGCGTTCCGCGAGACGCTGAACAAGCAGCTTGAGGGACGCGGGGTGAAGCTGTCGGTCAACGACTTCATCATCAAGGCCTGTGCGATGGCGCTGCAGGCGGTGCCGAACGCCAATGCCGTCTGGGCCGGCGACCGGATGCTGCGGCTGAAGCCCTCGGACGTGGCGGTGGCGGTGGCGGTCGAGGGGGGGTTGTTCACTCCGGTGCTGCGCGATGCGGAGAAGAAATCGCTGAGCGCGCTGTCGGCGGAGATGAAGGACCTCGCCGCGCGGGCGAAGTCGAAGAAGCTTGCGCCGCATGAATACCAGGGCGGCAGCTTCGCGATCTCGAACCTCGGGATGATGGGCATCGAGAGCTTCGACGCCGTGATCAACCCGCCGCACGGGTCGATCCTTGCCGTCGGTGCGGGGCTGAAGAAGCCGGTGGTCATGGGTGACGGCACGATCGGCGTGGCGACGGTGATGTCGATGACGCTGTCGGTGGACCACCGGGTGATCGACGGGGCGCTGGGGGCCGAGTTCCTGCGGGCGGTGGTCGAGGCGCTGGAGAACCCGATGGTGATGCTGGCCTGACCGGCGGCCGGGGTTTCACCCTCCGGGTGCCGGCCCGGGGGCGCGGTCGGGTCTTGCCTGAACTGTCGCCTGGTGGGCCTGCTGGCTCCGCGATGTTCCAGGCCGGGTCAAGGGGTTCGCGCGCCTGGTCACCCTGCCCTGCGAGCGGCGCGACCTGGCAGAACGGCGCTGGAGCGTGGCGGTCACCCGGGCGGGACGGCGCGCGGCGAAAGGGCGGCAGTGTTCCGGCGCTGCGGGATCCGTCATGTGAGCGACCAGAAATAGCGGGTGACGTGGAAGAAGATGGGGGCCGCGAAGATCACGCTGTCAAGCCGGTCGAGAAAGCCGCCATGCCCTCCGATCAGATGGCCCCAGTCCCTGACCCCCCGGTCGCGCTTGATGGCCGAAAGGACGAGGCTGCCCAGAAAGCCCATCAGCGTGATCAAAAGGCACATGCCGGCGGCCTGGAGCGGGGAGAAGGGCGTCATCCACCAAAGGGCCGTGCCGGCCGCCGTGGCACTGAGGACGCCCCCAACCATGCCCTCCCAGGTCTTGGAGCGCGACAGGTTCGGCGCGATCCTGGTACGCCCGATGAACTGGCCCCAGACATATTGCAGCACGTCCGACAGCTGCACGACGAAAACGAGATAGGCGATCAGGATCATGTTCCTCCCCTCGAACCCGGGGATCTCGAGCGAGAGGAGGGCCGGGACATGGCTCACGCAATAGACGCAGATCATCAGCGCCCATTGCGTTTCGGCGACCCGGACGAGGAAGTTGCGGGTACTGCCGCGCAGGGCCGAGAGGACAGGAAGGAGCAGAAAGACATAGACCGGCACGACGATGGCATACATCCCGTACCACTCGACCAGGACAAAGGCATAGTGCAGCGGCAGGACGACGAAGAAGCAGGCCAGAAGCGACCAGTGATCGGCGCGGTTGTAATGGGTGATGGTCAGGAACTCGCGCAGGGCGGCGAAGGAGACCAGTGCGAAAAGGAATACCACCCCGGCATTGCCCGCCAGAAACGCGAGGCCCAGCAGGATCATGATGGCCCACCACGCCGAGATCCGGGCGTTCAGGGTCTCGATCAGCGCATTGCTGCCGTTGGGCGAGAGGCGGTGGCGCAGGATCTCGCCCAGGATCGAGGCGAGGATGAGCATGCCCGCGACCGCGGCGAACAGCCAGACAAGTTGCGGAATGATCATGGCGGGTCCACCAGCCTGTCCTGAAGCGTCAGCAGCGCTGCCGCCATGCGGGCGAGAAACGCCGCTTTCGGCTCGTCCGGCGCGAGGTGGAGCGGGGCGCCGAAGGTCAGCGTGCAGATCAGCGGCACGGGGATCACCTCGCCCTTTGGCATGACCTTGTTCAGGTTGGCGATCCAGACCGGGACCAGATCGACGCGGGGCCTCGCCGCGGCGAGGTGGTACAGGCCCGCCTTGAAAGGCAGAAGCGGCGCGTCCGTGCTGTTGCGCTGGCCTTCGGGAAAGAGGATGAGCGAGGCGCCCCGGTCAAGGGCCTCGACCATCTGGGTGACCGGATCTTCCCGGCGGGACTCGGGCCGCCGGTCGATGAGGACCGCGTTGAAGACCTCGCGTCCGATGAAGGCGCGCAGCGACGACTTCAGCCAGTAGTCGAGGGCGGCGACCGGCCGAGTCTGGCGGCGAAGGGCGGGGGGCAGCACCGTCCACAGCAGCACGAAGTCGCCGTTGGAGCTGTGATTGGCAAAGTAGATCCGCTGACCGGGCACCGGCTCGATCCCCTGCCAGATCGCACGCGGGGCCGTGACGAAGCGGGCGAAGACCGAGATCGCCTGCCCGGTGACGGCGGCCGCAAGGGAACGCAGGACCCTTATCATGCTGCGCCGGCTATTCCGTCTTCAGGATCTGGTCCATGGTCAAGGCCGGCTGGGCACAGCCCGCCTTGCCGACGACGCGGGCCGGAACGCCTGCCACCGTGGTGTTGGGCGGCACGTCCTCGAGCACCACCGAACCGGCGGCGATACGCGAGCAGTGCCCCACCCGGATATTGCCCAGGACCTTGGCCCCGGCGCCGATCAGCACACCGTCGCCGATCTTGGGGTGACGGTCGCCGTCTTCCTTGCCGGTGCCGCCGAGCGTGACGGAATGCAGCATCGAGACGTTGTCGCCCACCACCGCCGTTTCACCGATGACGATCGAATGGGCGTGATCGATCATGATCCCCTTGCCGACCCTGGCAGCAGGGTGGATGTCGACACCAAAGACCTCGGACACCCGCATCTGGACGAAATAGGCCAGGTCGACTCGGCCCGACTGCCACAGCCAGTGACCGATGCGGTAGGCCTGAACCGCCTGATAGCCCTTGAAGAACAGGATCGGCTGCATGAAGCGGTGGCAAGCCGGGTCCCGCTCGTAGACCGCCCCCAGATCGGACCTCGCCGCCCCGCCAAGCCCGGGATCGCTGCCGAAGGCCCGGTCGGCGATTTCCCGCAGGATCTGCTCGCTCATCTCGCCGGACGCGAGTTTCAGCGAAAACCGGTAGGCCAGCGCCCGCTCCATCGTCGAATGCTGAAGCAAGCCCGAATGGATGAGACCGCCCAGCAGCGGCTCGTTGCGGATCGCCTCATCCGCTTCTTCGCAGACCCGCCGCCAGACCGGATCGACCGCGGAAAGCCTGGACTTGGTCTCGAACATGGCAAACCCTCGTGCTTGAGAGGATTTCTTACCATATCCGGCGCGGCGCGCGACATTGAAAGTTGTAAGGGCCGCAAGCATGGCGCGGCATGCGCCAGCATCGCCTGGCAGGCGACAACCACGCAGTCAAGGAAATCCCTGTCGCGAGCAAATGGCTCCGGCCCCGGCGATAGCTGATGACACCGGGCCATCAGGCTTCCGTCGCCCCACCGGACGTGAAACTGTCCGGTCTGCCGAAGATGCGCCGCCGCAGCTTCGACATCGCGCAGGATCGCCAGCGCCGTCGCCGCACGATCGGGGGCCGCGACGGGCATGAGGCAGCGCGCGAGCAGCAAAAGCTCGGGCCCGGTCGGGTCGCGCATCTCATCCGGCCACGGCAAGCGCGCGGAACGGCCCCGGTCCGAACAGCACGGACAGCTGTGCCACCCTGACCTCGTAGGGTCCGGTCACGCCGTCGCTGGCCCGCATCGTCGCCGCATAACCGAACCGGGGTACCGGCACGGTGTATTCCGCCTTGATCTGCGATGCCTGCACGATGCGCACCAGATAGGCCTCTGTCTCCTCGCCCAATGGAACCTCGGCGGCCTGCCAGCTGTCGCCGCTGATCCGCGTCCGCCGCTTCCAGGTCAACTCAAGCGTTCCCGCCGCTTCTCTCCCACGCAGATGCGCCACCGAATAGGGCCGCAAGCCGACGCCGTCGAAGGCCTCAACCCGCGTGGTCACATTCGGATCGTCGAGGCCTCGCGCAGCAGCGCCAAACCGGTAGTGGCGCGCGAGCCCGCGGGCAGCGACCGGCAGATCGATCTGGACCAGCGCGCGGTCGATCAGCACCACCGTGCTGCCCACCGGCCACTCCTGCGGCATCACTGCGTCAGTCCCCAGCTGCCCGCGCAGACGGGTCGACAACTCATAGGTCCGGGGCCCCACGATCTGCGCCTCGGCGAACTGGAACACCTCCCAGTTCGCCGAACTGCCATCGCCGATCGCCATCGCATTGGCCCCGTTCAGGACCGCAAGCCGGTCTGCCGACGCCAGATCGCCATCCGTGATCCTGACCCGCAGCGGCGCCCCGCGATCCCAGAGGCCGGGGCTGGCCCGGAACAAGCCGGTCTCCGTCACGCCCAGGATCGCAGGCCCGTTGACCAGCCGGTTGAGCGCATGGCCCGAATCCTGACCGGCCGACCAGACCGCCACCGGACCCGGCCAGGGCTCGGCCGCCACCGCGACATGCGGCGCATGCGCAACCTCGTCGCCGGTCAGCAGCGGCAGGTCCAGAAAGACCGCCTCGACAGGAACCGGGGGCACGAAGGTCCGCGTGACGATCACCTCGCCGGCGCGGTCCGCCGGCAGGTAGACGCCGGGTTCGATCCGCACAGCTTCGAGGAGCTGCGCCTCCGCCCCGTCGACCCGGTCGATCCGGTAGCGCGCGCCGCCATGACGGACCACATCGCCCGCGCCGATCCGCAGCCGCGACTTCGGCAAGGCGAACCGTGCGCCGTCCCGGGCGACCCGCGCCTCGGCCAGCCAGCGCTCGACCATGGCCAGCCCTTCGCTGCGGGTCAGGGCAAGGGGCAGGTCGGTCTGCGACACGCCCCGCGCCGCTTCGTCCGGAAAGCGCGCCTCGGCGGCGCGCACCTCGTAGCTCGATTGCGCATCGACAAAGCCAAGCCGCACCTGGCCGGCGGTCTCGGCCTCGGACGCCCGTGTCGTCTCGAACGACCCTTCAAGCTCTGCGACGACGGCAAGGTCCGCAGCCCCGATCTCGGCCGTCACCCGTCCATCCCGGTTGCGGAATCGCAGAGCCCCTTCGCGCTCCACCACGTCGCAGCCGTAGGCCAGCAGCAGTGGCTGCAAGGCCGCCCGGGCGGTCGTGACGTCCGGCTGCTGGAACCCGCGCACCAGGCCGAACATGCGGCCGGTTTCGATCGCCGCGACCCCCGCCGTCGCACAGATCTCCGCCACGACCGCTGCCAGAGGCTGGTTGGTCGCTCGTCCGTTCAGCCAATGGCCGCGGGAATAATTGTCACCGTCGCTCCAGACCGCCACCTGCCCCGGGAACTCCGGGAACGGTCGCGCGTCCCAGGCCCAGGCATGTGCATGGTCCAGATCGACCATTGGCCCGCCATAGATCGGCGACACGGGATTGTTCGCCGGATCCCCCCAGAACGAGGTGACCGCAAGCAGATACTGCATCTGGATCAGGTCGTCACGCCGACCCGTAGACCAGAACGGAAGCCCGGATTCCGAGGATTTCGGATCGATGAACCTGTTGGGCTGATTGGTCCCCTTGTCGACGGCGGGGCAGCCGTATTCGGTGAACCAGAACGGCTTCGAGCCCGGCACCCAGGCGGTCGGGTTCACCGCGCGCACACCGTTCACCCGGTCATGATGCGGGTTCGACCACCAGGACCGCAGGTCCTTGAAGCGGAACACCCAGGGCTCCGCAAAGGCGCCGTCGGTGATCGGCCGGCGTCGCTGCGCGGCGGCGGCTTCCGGGCTGTCGTAGAACCAGTCGAACCCCTCGCCCCCCGCGACATTCGCCCGCAGATAGTCAAGGTCATAGATCGACCCCCAACCGGCATCGGCATGGGCTTCGCCCTCGCGCCAGTCCGACAGCGGCATGTAATTGTCGATTGCGACGAAATCGACCGTCGGGTCGGCCCACAGCGGGTCCAGGTGAAAGTACCGGTTCCCGTCCGCCTGATAGCCGAAATACTCCGACCAGTCGGCCGCATAGCTGATCTTGGTCGCCGGACCGACAATGCTGCGCACATCCGCCGCCAACATGCGCAGCGCCGCCACCGCCGGAAAGGTATCGCCCGCACCGCGGATCTGGGTCAACGAACGCATCTCCGACCCGATGCAGAACGCATCCACCCCGCCCGCCACGGCGCAAAGCCGGGCGTAATGCAGGATGAACCGCCGGTAGCGCCATCCCGGCGGACCGGAATAGCTGATCACCTCGCCATTCGCGCTGAAATGCCCCGGCTGGGCCGTACCAAAGAAGGCCGCGACCTCGGCCTCGACCGCCGCAGTGCGGTCGGGTGTGCCCGCCCGTCCCGGCGCAACCGAAGAGGTCACCCGTCCGCGCCAGGGCAGCTTCGGCTGGCCGACCGCACCCGTCCAGGGGTCGGGCAGGCTGTTGCCCTCAAGCTGATCCATCAGGATGAACGGATAGAAGACCACCTGCTTGCCCGCC
>Ga0136707_1000277_pt1 | contig 10891 bp, 7 predicted proteins | sample 4C3metaG_FD_101397 | JGI IMG/M metagenome (GOLD analysis project Ga0136707, IMG submission 101397) | Freshwater bacterial and archeal communities from Indian Creek, Illinois, USA - 4C3 metaG | ecosystem: Environmental > Aquatic > Freshwater > Unclassified | place: USA: Indian Creek, Illinois...
ATCGGGGTGATCCCCGAGGCGCTGATGGACCGTGAACTCGGCCATGGCGGCGTCACGGAATTGCGCGTCGTGCCCTCCATGCATGTCCGCAAGGCCATCATGAATGACCTCTCGGATGGCTTCGTGGTGCTGCCGGGCGGCATCGGCACGTTGGAGGAAGCGGTCGAGATCCAGTCCTGGGCGCAGCTTGGCATCCATGGCAAGGGACTGGTTTATTTGGATGTGGATGATTACTGGGCGCCCTTCTTCGCGCTGTTGGAGCGCATGTCGGGCGCGGGCTTCATCCGCCCGCAACATGCCGGACTGGCCTTGCGCGTCGGCACGCCCGAGGCGGCGCTCGACGCCCTCGCCAACTGGATACCACCCAGCGTGACCCGCTGGATGACGCAGACCGAGGCATGACCCGGCCCGATGGCCGTGGGGGCGCGGACTGCATCCTTCTCTCCTCGTGGCGGGATGTGGCCGCGGAAGCGCGCGGCGCGACCCTGGCGCTCGGCAATCTGGATGGTGTGCATCTGGGCCATGCGGCCGTGCTGGCCGCCGCCCATCAGGCGCGGCCTGACCTTGATCTCGGCGCGCTGAGCTTCGAGCCGCATCCGCGCGAGCATTTCCGCCCCGATGACCCGCCCTTTCGCCTCACTTTGCTGCCCGCCAAGGCGGCGGCGCTGGCGGCGTGCGGGGCGCGGCATGTGGTGGCGCTGCCCTTCGACGCCGAGCTCGCCGCCATGTCGGCCCGGGAGTTCGTGGAGCAAGTGCTGCACCAGGCATTGGGCGCGAAGCATCTGGCCTGCGGGCCGGATTTCGCCTTCGGCCACCGGCGCGGCGGCGATGTCAATTTCCTGCGCCAGGCGGCCGAGGCGCTGGGCATCGGCCTTTCCATCGTGCCGCATTTGGCCGATGCGGAGGGCACGATCAGCTCCACCCGCATCCGTCGCCTGTTGCAGGATGGCTACCCTGAGCGCGCGGCGACGCTGCTGGGCCGCAGTTTCGCCATCGCCGGGCCTGTCACGCATGGCGAGGCGCGGGGGCGGACCATCGGCTTCCCCACGGCCAATATCCCGCTGGGCCGACATCTGGAGCCGGCGCGCGGGGTCTATGCCGTGCGCGCAACCCTGCCTGATGGACGGGTGGTTCCCGGTGTGGCGAATATTGGCCGGCGGCCGACGCTGGGGGGGGATCCGATCTCGCGGCTGGAAGCGCACCTCTTTGACTTGGCCGAGGATCTCTATGGCCAGGAGTTGAGCGTGGCGCTGGTCACCCTCATCCGTGAGGAGCGGAAATTCGCCGATTTCCCGGCCCTGGCCACCCAGATCAAGGCCGATGCGGCAACCGCCAGGACGCTGCTCGGGGCCTGACGGCCTTGACCGCAGGCCCGCGGACTCCGCATATCCCAGGCCATGCGCGCGAACCGGACGCTTCCCTGGGTGAGCCCCCGAATTTTGGGCCCGGCCTTCGTCTGAAGGCCGGGACAACTCCGCGACACCCATCCCTTTCCGCGCCGAGCGCGACCGAGAACATCATGAACGACGCCCCTGAGACGCCCGCCCAGGACCAGAAGGGGTGGGATTACCGCAAGACGGTCTTCCTGCCGCAAACCGCCTTCCCGATGAAGGCCGACCTGCCCAACCGCGAGCCGAAGCTGCTGGCGAAATGGGCGGCCGCCGAAAGCTGGAAGGCGCTGCGCCGGAAGTCCAAGGGCCGCGCGCCCTTTGTGCTGCATGATGGCCCGCCCTACGCCAATGGCCCGCTGCATATCGGCCACGCGCTGAACAAGATCCTGAAGGATGTGATCAATCGCGCTGCACAGATGTCGGGCACGGATGCGAATTACATCCCCGGCTGGGACTGCCACGGCCTGCCGATCGAGTGGAAGGTCGAGGAAGAATATCGTGCGAAGAAGCTCGACAAGGATCAGGTCCCCGTCCTGGAATTCCGCGCCGAATGCCGCGCCTATGCCGCCAAGTGGCTGGCCGTGCAGTCGGAGGAGTTCCAGCGCCTGGGTGTGGCCGGCGATTGGGCCAATCGTTACGCAACCATGGACCTCGCCTCGGAATCGATCATCGTCGAGGAGATCGGCCGCTTCCTGACGAATGGTTCGCTCTATCGCGGCCTGCGCCCGGTCATGTGGAGCCCGGTCGAGAAGACGGCCCTGGCCGAGGCCGAAATCGAATACATGGACCACGTCTCGCCCACGCTGCACGCGCTGTTCCGCGTGGAGAGGGCGCGCGGCATGCCCGAACTCGTCGGCAGCGATGTGGTGATCTGGACGACGACGCCCTGGACCATCCCGGGCAATCGCGCGCTGGCCTATGGGCCGGAGATCCAATACGCGCTGATCCATGCGGATAGCGTGGCCGAGGGCGCGCTGGTGAGGCCCGGCGCTCGGCTGGTCGTGGCGTTGGCGCTGCTGCCGCAATTCTGCACCGAAGCGGGCATCGCCACGCATACCCTGGTCAAGACTTTCCCCGGCACCGCCTTCGAGGGCGCGGTCTGCGCCGCCCCGCTGCGGGGCCATGCCGGCGCCTATGCCCATGAGGCCATCATGCTGCCCGGCGACTATGTGACCGATGATGCCGGCACCGGCATCGTCCACATCGCCCCCAGCCACGGCGAGGAGGATTTCGCCCTCGCCGTGGCGCATAACCGCGCGCATCCCGAAGCGCGCATCGAAATCCCCGAATGCGTCGCCGATGACGGCACTTTCACGCATCATGCGCCGGGCTTCGAGGGCATCCACGTCTTCCGCGCGCATGAGCCGGTCTATGCGGCGATGACGGCGCTCGGCACGCTGGCCGCCAAGGGCAGGCTGACGCACAGCTACCCGCATTCCTGGCGCTCCAAGAAGCCGGTCATCTACCGCGCCACGCCGCAATGGTTCATCGCGATGGATGACGCGAACCAGATCCGGCGGAAGGCGCTGGATGCCATCGCCGCCACGCATTTCGTGCCCGATGTGGGGCGCAACCGCATCGGCTCGATGGTGGCCGGCCGTCCGGATTGGTGCATCAGCCGCCAGCGTGCCTGGGGCGTGCCCATCGCCGTCTTCGTCGAGAAGCGCACGGGCGAGGTGTTGCGCGACGCCGCCGTGATGCAGCACATCGTGGATGCCTTCCGCACCGAGGGCGCGGATGCCTGGTATCAGCCCGGCGCCGCCGCGCGCTTCCTGGGGCCGGACCGCAACCCCGCCGATTACGAGCAGGTGATGGACATCGTGGATGTCTGGTTCGAGAGCGGCTCCACCCACGCCTTCGTCCTGCCGCCGCGCGATCTGCCCTTCCCGGCGGACCTGTATCTGGAAGGCTCGGACCAGCATCGCGGCTGGTTCCAGTCCTCGCTGCTGGAATCGGTCGGCACGCGCGGCGTGGCGCCCTTCAAGGCCGTTCTCACCCATGGCTTCGTGCTGGATGAGAGTGGGCGAAAAATGTCCAAGTCGCTCGGCAATGTCACCGCGCCGCAGGAGGTGATGACCAAGTATGGCGCCGATATCCTCCGCCTCTGGGTGATGAATTCCGATACGGCCGAGGATCTCCGCATCGGCAAGAACATCCTGGAGCAGCAGGCGGAACTCTATCGCCGCCTTCGCAACACGCTGCGCTGGCTGCTCGGCAATCTCGCCGGCTTCGAGGAAAGCGAGCGCGTCCCGGTGGCCGAAATGCCGGAGCTGGAACGCTGGGTGCTGCACCGTCTGACGGAGCTTGATGCGCGCATCCGCAAGGCCGTGCGCGACCATGACTGGAACGGCGTACTGCCCGAGCTTCACGCATTCTGCGCGACGGATCTCAGCGCCTTCTACTTCGATATCCGCAAGGACAGCCTCTATTGCGACGCGAAGGATTCTCTGCGCCGCCGCTCCGCGCGCACCGTGCTGGACCGGCTGCACCGCTGCCTCTGCGCCTGGCTCGCCCCCGTGCTGGTCTTCACGGCGGAGGAAGCCTGGCTGACCCGCTTCGGCGAGGCGGCTGAGAGCATCCACCAGCAGGATTTCCCGACCCTTCCCGCCGAATGGGCGGATGAGGATCTGGCTGCCCGCTGGGTGGAAATTCGCCGCATCCGCAAGCTGGTCACCGCCAGCCTGGAAGATCACCGGCGGGATGGCATGTTCGGCTCCTCGCTCCAGGCCAGGCTCGCTTTGACCCTGCCCGAGGGGGATGGCGGGGCCAGCCTCTCGGCCGCGGAATGGGAGGAAATCCTCATCGTCTCCCAGGTCACCTCCGGGCAGGGCGAGGCCATCGCGCTCGACGTCACCCTCGCGCCGGGCGCGAAATGCGAGCGCTGCTGGCGTGTGCTGCCGGAAGTGGGCGCATCCGCAGCGCATCCGGGCCTGTGCCTGCGCTGCGAAGCCGTGGTGGCGGGCTGATGTCCTCTCCGCTCCGAACGGGCCTCATCTTCGCCACCCTGCTGCTCATCGCCGACCAGGCCAGCAAATACTGGGTCCTGGAGGTGGTGAACCTGCCCGATTGGCGGAACATTCCGCTGCTGGCCATGGGGCCGGTGGGGCTCGATCTCACCATGGTCTGGAATCGGGGTGTCACCTTCGGCCTGTTCTCGGGCGAGGGCCGCTGGAACCATTTGATTCTGTCCGCTTTGGCCCTGGTGGTGGCGGGTTTCCTGCTGCGCTGGCTGGCGCGGTCGGATACGCGGCTGGTCACTTACGCCCTGGGGGCGGTGATTGGCGGGGCCATCGGCAATGTGATCGACCGCATCCGCTTCGGCGCCGTGGTGGATTTCGTGGATGTTCACGCCTGGGGCTGGCACTGGTATGTATTCAACGTCGCGGATGCGGCGATCGTCTGTGGCGTGCTGGCCCTCGTGGCGGATGCCTTGATCCGGCCCGAAACCAAGCGCAAAGAGGCTCCATGATGAAGAATTCGGTCCCAATCCTGCTCCTGGCACCCCTGCTCCTGGCACCCCTGCTCCTGATGGGATGCGCGGATGCCGCGCGCAATTTCGGCCTGACGCGGGACGCGCCGGACGAATTCCAGGTGACGACCCGCGCGCCGCTCTCCATGCCCCCCAGCCTGGGCAGCCTGCCGACGCCGCGCCCCGGCGCCGCCCGCCCGCAGGAACGCAATGCGCGGGAACAGGCGGAAGCGGTGTTGGTGCCGGGCACGCTCTCGGCCACTCAGCGCACCGGCCAATCCTTGGGTGAGCAGGCCCTGCTCTCCGCCTCCGGCACCAATGTGCCCGCGGGCATTCGCGACCGTGTGGATGCGGAAAGCATGCGGATGGAGCGGGTGGATCGCAGCGTGGTGGATCGCGCGCTGTTCTGGCGCGAAGTGCCGCCCAGTCCCGGCGTTCCCGTGGATGCCGCCCGCGAATCCCAGCGCCTGCGCGAGAATGCGGCGCTTGGCCGCAGCCTCTCGGACGGGCAGACGCCGATCATCCAGCCGCAGCGCCGCACCTGGATGGATGCGCTGAGGTTCTGGTGAGTTGAGGCGCGGCGGCCCCCGCCGCGCTAAATTCGCTCGATTGCGCTGGCGCGAACCGACTGGCGGCCCCACATTGGCAGGATGAAGCCACTGACCCGCCGAACCGCCCTCAAGGGCGCCGCCGCCACCCTCGTCACCCCAACCCTTGCCGCACCGGTCCTGGCCCAGGGGAATGTCCAGGCCCGTCGCCCGGACCAACCACTGTTCGGCGCCCAGACCTGGACGCTGGCCAATGGGCTGCGCGTGGTCCTGGCGGAAAATCGCCGCGCCCCGGTGGCGGCGCATTACCTATATGTCTCGGCGGGTGCCGGTGAGGACCCGGCCGGCAAGTCGGGTGTCGCGCATTTCCTCGAACACATGATGTTCAAGGGCAGCCCGCATGTGCCCACCGGCGCCTTCAGCCGGACCGTCGCGCGCGAGGGCGGGCAGGACAATGCCTTCACCAGCCGCGACGTCACCGCCTATTTCCAGATCGTCGAGGCATCGCGCCTGCCGCTCATGATGCGCATGGAGGCGGACCGCCTGGCCGCCCCCCTCATCCCCGAGGCCGAGACCGAATCCGAGCGCAATGTAGTGCTGGAGGAGCGCAACCAGCGCACCGATGCCGTGCCGCGCGGCCGCTTCCGCGAGGCCTTCGACGCCGCCATGTGGGGCCCGCAGCATTGGCGCGGCCGCCCGCTGATCGGCTGGGAGAACGAAATCCGCGCCATCACCCGCCAGGACCTGGTGGATTTCCACACCGACCATTACGCGCCGGCCAATTGCACCCTGATCGTGGCCGGCGATGTGCGCGAGGCCGATCTGCGCCGCTGGGCCGAGGAATTCTACGGCGCCGTTCCCGCCCGCCCCAAGCCCGGGCGCAACCGCGCCGCACCGCTGGCCGCCGCCCCGGAGGCGCGCCTGATCACGCGCGACCCCGCCGTGCGCGAGGCGAGCTTCATGCAGTCATTTGCCGCCCCCTCCGCAACCTGGGGCGACACAACCAAGTCGGACCCGCTGGAGGTGATGGTGCATGTGCTGGGCGGAGGCCCCGGCTCGCGCCTGCATCGCGCCCTGGTCGAGGCAGGCCACGCGGTCAGCGCCAGTGCCGGCTATGATGGCGATGTGGTGGGCGTGGGCTCCCTCATGGTGGCGGTAACGCCACGCCCGGGCGTGAGCCAGGAGCGCATCGAGGTGATCGTGGCCGCGACCATCGCGCGGCTGGTGCAGGAAGGCGCCACGGAAGATGAAACCCGCCGCGCCATCCGCCAGCAGACCGCAGGCGCCTTGCTGGCGCTGGATGGGCTGGGTGCGGCCCCGCGCATGCTGGGCGGCACGCTCGCCATCGGCCTGCCGATCGAGGCGGTGGAGCAATGGCCGCAGCGCATGGCGGCGGTGACGCAGGCGCAGGTGAATGCGGCGGCGCGCGCCGTGCTCGCCACGCCCGCCATCGCGACGACGGCCTGGCTGTTGCCGGCGGCATGATGCCGCCCAATTCCCGCCGCTTCACGTCATCCTCTCTCGAAAGCCCCGCCTGATGTCAGAGACCCTTTTTGGTGTGAACCTGCCGCCGCGCCGTGGCTTTTCCGTACCCATCCAGATCGTCGAGCAGGGCGGCATCACCGCATGGCTGGTCGAGGATCATTCCGTCCCCGTCGTCTCGCTCGCCTGGGCCTGGCCGGGCGGCGCCGCGCCGGAACCAGCCGGGCGCGAGGGCCTGGCCGGCTTCGCCGCCGCCATGCTGAGCGAGGGTTCGGGCGACCTCGACAACATCGCCTTCGCCGATGCGCTGCGCGATTCCGGCATCGGCCTGTCCTTTTCCGGCAACCGGGACAGTTTCGATGGCAGCTTCCGCGCACTCTCCTCCGCGCTGCCCGATGCGGTGCGCCTCGCCCGCCTCGCCATGGCGCGACCACGGCTGGATGCGGCGGCCATCACGCGGGTGCGGGCGCGGGCGGTACTGGGCGCGCGCCAGGCGCTGGAAACCCCGGCCGGCATCGCCCGCCGCACCTTCTGGGAATCGGCCTTTCCGGGCTTCCCGGCCGGCCGGCTCTCGACGCCCGAAAGCCTGACCGCAATCACCGAGGCCGAGTTGCGGGCCTATCTGGCGGCCCAATTGCGCCAGGGCGGCGTGATGGTCGCGGCCTCGGGTGCCATCAACGCCGCCGACTTGCGCGCCCTGATGGCGGAGCTTTTCGCCGACCTGCCCGCCGGCGCGCCGCCCGCGGTGCCGGTGCTGCCCGCCCTGGCCTCCTTCGGGGTGGTGAAGCGCGAAAAGGCGGCGCCGCAATCCACGCTGGTGTTCGGCCAGGATGGCCTCCTGCCGAGCGATCCGGGCTGGGAGGGCTTCCAGGTCGCGCTCCGCATTCTGGCGGGCGGCGGCTTCACCAGCCGGCTGATGCGCACCGTGCGCGAGGAACGTGGCCTGACCTATGGCATTGGCGCAGGGCTGGACCTGCTATTCGGGCGCGGCATCGTCATTGGCAATGTGGCAACCGAGAATGCCAGGGTGGCCGAGGTCTGGGGCCTGATTCGCGCCGCCTGGGCCGAGATGGCGGCCAATGGGCCGACCTCCGAGGAGGTGGCCGATGCGGTGGCCTTCCTTGGCGGCTCGCTGCCGCTGCAATTCACCGATAGCCGGCGCACCGCCTCGCTTCTGCTGGGCCTGCGCCAGGCGGGGCGCTCGGCGGATTGGCTGGCGGGCCGGCCGGAACGCCTCGCCGCGCTGGATCGCGCCAATGTCACGGCGGTGGCGCGGCGCATCCTGCGGCCGGATGGCTTGGTCTTGGCTGTGGCAGGGCAGCCGCAAGGGCTGTAAAGACAGTGTCTTGAGCGAAGCGGATCAAGACATGACGGGTGATTCTCTGGAAGCGGCCTGGGCGAAGGTCACGGCATTGGCGGCCGCGCCCGGGGCAGGCGCTATCCGCCCGCTTTTCGCGGCCGACCCGGAGCGCTACGCGCGCTTCCATGCCCGGGGCGCCGGCCTGCTGCTGGATATCTCCAAGACCGCGATCTCGGATGGCGTGCGCGATGCCCTGCTGAACCTGGCCCGCGCCGCCGATGTGGCAGGCCAGCGCAACAACATGGTCCAGGCGGCCCTGGTCAATGCGACGGAGCGCCGCGCGGCGCTGCACATGGCGCTGCGCCAGGCCCTGCCGGGTGCCCCCACCGAATCCGCCGATGCCACCCGCACGCTGGAGGCGATGCGCGTCTTCACCGAGGCGGTGCATCGCGGCGAAATCCGTGGCGCGACCAATCAGCGCTTCGACACGGTGCTGAATATCGGCATTGGCGGCAGCGACCTCGGCCCCGTCATGGTGGGACGCGCCCTGTGGCGCGCGGGCGATCCGATGCGCCCCATCCATCTGGGCAATGTGGATGGCCATGGGTGGGAGACGGTGCTGCCGCAGCTCGATGCGCGGCGGACGCTGGTGCTGGTGGCGTCGAAGACCTTCACCACCCAGGAGACCATGGCCAATGCCCATCTGGTGAAGCGCTGGATGGAAGCGAGTGTCGGCAAGCTCGGTGCCGCCGCGCATTTCGTCGCGCTCTCCACCAACCTCAAGGCGACCGAGGCCTTCGGCATCGCGCCCGACCGCGTCTTCCCCTTCAATGACTGGGTGGGCGGGCGCTTCTCACTCTGGTCGGCGATCGGGCTTTCGCTGGCGCTCTCGCTGGGGTGGGAGCGGTTCCGCGCGCTGCTGGATGGCGCTGCGATGATGGACCGGCATTTCCTGGAAGCGCCCCTCGCCGAAAACCTGCCCGTGCTGCTGGCGCTGACCGAGGCCTGGCATGTGAACGGGCTGAACCTCAATCGCCGCGCCGTGCTGCCCTATGATGAGCGGCTGCGGCGTTTCCCCGCCCATCTCCAGCAACTGGAGATGGAAAGCCTGGGCAAGCGGGTGCATCTGGATGGCAGCCCCGTCACCCAGGCCACCGGCCCCGTGGTCTTCGGCGAGCCGGGAACCTCGGCGCAGCACAGCTTCATGCAGCTGGTGCATCAGGGGCCAAAGCCCGTGCCGGTGGATTTCATCCTCGTGGCAAAGCCCGATCACACCCATGCCGAGAATCACCGCATCCTGCTGGCCAATGGCCTGGCCCAGGCCGAAGCCCTGCTGACCGGGCGGGACGCGGCGGGTGTTGAGGCCGATATGCGCGCGGCCGGCGCCGATGCCGCGACCATTTCCCGCCTGCTGCCGCACCGCATCTTCCCCGGAGACCGGCCTTCGGTGACCATTCTGCTGCCCAGCCTGGACCCAGCCTCGCTCGGCGCGCTGATCGCGCTGTATGAGCACAAGGTCTTCGTGCTCGGCGCCTTGTGGCGGATCAACCCCTTCGACCAATGGGGCGTCGAACTCGGCAAGGTGCTGGCCGCGCCCCTGGTGCGGGAACTGGAGGAAGGCGCCACGCCGGGCGCGCATGACAGCTCCACCAAGGGCCTGCTGGCCGAGGTGCTGAAACTTCAGCGCGGCTGAGCTATCCTCGGGCGAATGGTGATTCGCCTCCTCCCCGAGACTACCGCCAACCGCATCGCCGCCGGCGAGGTGGTGGAGCGCCCGGCTGCCGTGGTGAAGGAGCTGGTGGAAAACGCGCTGGATGCCGGTGCGAAGCAGATCCGGGTGACGCTGGAGCAGGGCGGCATCGGCCGCGTGCTGGTCGAGGATGACGGCACCGGCATGGGGGCCGGGGACCTTGCTTTGGCCGTGGAGCGCCACGCCACCTCCAAGCTGCCGGAGGAAGCCATGCTGTTTGCCATCGGCACGCTGGGTTTCCGAGGCGAGGCCTTGCCTTCCATCGGCGCGGTGGCGCGGCTTTCCATCACCACGCGGCAGAGCGAGGGCGAGGCGCACCGGATCACGGTGGAGGGTGGCCGCAAATCGGCGGTGCAGCCCACCTCCGGCGCGCCGGGCACGCGGGTCGAGGTGAATGACCTGTTCTTCGCGACCCCCGCCCGCCGCAAATTCCTCCGAACCGCGCGCGGCGAGGGCGATGCCGCGATGGACAGTTTGCGCCGCCTGGCGCTGGCCTGGCCCGAAGTCGGCTTCGAGGCCACCTTGGATGGCCGCACCCAGCTCAGCCTGGCGCCCGCCACGCGTGAGGCCCGCATCCGGGACCTGCTGGGCGAGGATTTCGCCGCCGCCGCCCTGCCCATACAGGGTGGCGCGCCCGGCGTGCTGGAACTGACGGGCCTGGCCGGCGGCCCCGCCTTCACCCGCGCCACGGCGATGGAGCAGCATCTCGTCGTCAATCGCCGGCCCGTGCGGGACCCCTTGCTGCGGGCCGCCCTGCGCGTCGCCTATCGCGAGGTGATGATGCCGGGCCGGCATCCCGTGGCCGCGATCTTCCTCGAAATCCCGCCTGCCGAGGTGGATGTGAATGTCCACCCGATGAAGACGGAGCTGCGCTTCCGCGATGCCGCCGGCGTGCGCGGGGCCGTCATCTCGGCGCTGCGGCGGGCGCTGGGGCATGGGGTGGGGCAAGGG
>Ga0136707_1000281_pt1 | contig 10823 bp, 7 predicted proteins | sample 4C3metaG_FD_101397 | JGI IMG/M metagenome (GOLD analysis project Ga0136707, IMG submission 101397) | Freshwater bacterial and archeal communities from Indian Creek, Illinois, USA - 4C3 metaG | ecosystem: Environmental > Aquatic > Freshwater > Unclassified | place: USA: Indian Creek, Illinois...
GGGCAAGGCATCTCTACCTTAGGAGCTATGGGCATCTGGTTTGACGATACTGTTTTGCGCTTAAATACAGACAAAAGGGGCAGTTACATTGGAGCTTTTAAGGGCGATGACAAATTACTTTCTGTATTTTCCAATGGCACATACCGGATCACCGGATTTGAACTCGGGCAGCATTTTGAAGAAAAACCTCTTCTGATAAAGAAGATGAAAGAAGGCTTGGTGCTGAGTGCCGTGTTTTTTGATGCTGAGACCGGATTTCCCTATTTAAAGCGATTTGAGCCGGAACCCAACGGAAAGTCTGCTGTTTTCATTGGAGAACATCCCGAAAACAAACTCATTCTGATAACCGACGAACCCTGGCCCAGATTGAAAGTAACTCTAAAAGCCACTGCCCGTAAGCCCGAAACAGTGGAGGAGATAGATGTGGAGTCATTTATTGGGGTGAAAAGCTATAAAGCCCGCGGAAAAAGGCTTAGCAATGGCGAGATTGAATCCCAGGAATGGCTGGAACCTCTCAGGCGTGAGACGGATGAAGAGGCTCCCCACGAGGCAGAGGAAAACGGGGAAAGTCATCCCTTGGAAATTGCCGAAAACATGTACGAATGGCTGATAAATCAGACAGAACCTGTGGTGGAAAAAGAAAAGGATGCCGAATTGCCTGCAAAGACCAAAACGCCCGGTTCCAAACACTCTTTATCCGATTCTTCAATCAAACCCGGTGACAGGGAGAAGCAAATCAGGCTGGACCTGGATGTGTAGCTCAAGCTGCGCAGATGCCCCGGGAAAGTGAAAAAACGCATTTTCGGGCTCATTTGCTTACTTTGGATAAAACCTGAATTTTGAGGAGCTTTTACAAGATTACATTGGTAATATCAAAAACTATGCAATGTCGGCTTGTGTTTGGTGATTTGTTGACAGCCGATTTAGCCCTCATCTGATATTGCTGAAAGGAACATAATCCCTCCACCGTCGATTAATGGTCCGTCGTAAAGTTCCACCAATTGCACACTGCGGCTGTCCAAGGCTTTTTTCAGGTCCGGGCCTTCCGGGAAATGGGTTACACTACCGGCTAAAAACAGTTGATGCTGCCAATAGCCCATACAGCCTCCGATGAATCCGTTTTTCTGACCCGGCAAAACGATACGGTGCGGGTCAACATAGAACACTTCCCGGCCTCGGCCTGATAGTGCTTTTTCTATCCCCTTATCGCTCGAAATAAACAATCCATTGGCTTCCAGAAGATTGCACCTGGTATAAGCCTGGGCCACATTCAGGTGGTCGAAGTCTTTGCAAATTTCCATTATGGCACTGTCAGTATTTGTGAGCTTGTGCACCAGCAGGTTTTCGCCAACCCATGCATTGTATCTGGCCGAATGAGGGTAACGGCTGCCAACCGCAAAGCTTCCTTCATGTGCTGGAATACGATTGAGGTGCAGGGCAGCTTTCAGCGCATCGGGTGCATTGGGTGCAACCACAACTGCATCCGGGGTTTGGCAGAGAAAAACATCCGGATGACCCGAAATGGAATCATACACAATGCCCTTGCTGGAAAACCCGAACAAATTACCCAAATTTCTGAGCTTTTGTAAAGCTTCCAACGGCAATCTGGCATCAGCAATAATCAACATACATTTCAGTATTCGTAAGTTTCGAATCGGGTTTTATTTCCATGGCCCCTAATTTTTCCAAAAGCCATTTCTTGTTTGAGCCTTTGTGGCCAATTGCGGCGTTTATTTCCTTTGGGCTGACAAAAATTCTGGGTTTTCCTTTGTTTTGTTCAAAGGTGAAATCTCTAAAAGCATCAAGCCATATTTTAGTTTTTACTAATTCGCCGAATGCCGGATGGAATGGCCCTGCAGCCAGGTCGGAGCCGGTTATGAGTCCTTCACCTGGATGCAAACCCATACGGAGAACTGTGATGCCTGCGGTATCGAAAAACACTTTCAGTCGGGCACAAAGCTGCACAGCATCGTCCAAAGTTTGGGGTTTGTACTTTTGTTGAAAAAACAGCTCTTCCAACTCTGTACCTCTGATTACCAAGGCCGGATAAATCCGGGTTTCTACAGCACCAAGTGCTGCAATTTTTCTTGCGGTATCCATGCTTTTTTCAGGAGTGTCGCCAGGGAGACCTGTCATCATTTGTAAGCCCAAGGTAAATCCGTGTTGTAGAATTTCCCTTGAAGCCTTTACTACATCGGCGGCTGTGTGGCCTCTGCCGCTTGCTGCAAGCACATCATCATGCAGAGATTGTGCCCCCAATTCAATGGTGCTTACGCCATGCCTCTTCAGAAGATCCAATGCTGCGGGAGTGATGTAATCGGGGCGCGTGGAAATCCGGATGCCTTGCACCAATTCCTCTGCGATAAACTTTGATGCTACGGCCAAAAAGCGCTCCTGCTCAACTAAAGGTAGGCCGGTAAAATTCCCACCATAAAATGCCACCTCCACGCTTCGATTTCCTTCGGGTATGGTGCTTAGATAGCGTATGATGATGTTTTCAACCTCTTCAGGCTTAGGCACAATTAGGGCTCCTGTAATTTTTTTTTGATTACAAAATAAGCATTGGTGCGGACATGCCAGCTCTGGAATAAATACCGGTATTTTGTAAAATCGCATGCAATTGTTTTCACAAATGTATTCAAAGGATTGCCTGGAATCGGGGTAAAATTAAAAAATGAAAATAGCGGCTGCAGGTCAGAAAAAAATGTATTTTTGTAAACTAAAACGATAAATTAGTCTATGAAAACGGAAAGAAGTCGCATATTGTCCGATCGTGATTTATGGATGCTCATAGCGCAGAGTTCGTATGGAGATTCTGCAACCCCATTAAATTTGCGGGGCGCAGTTTTGTTTGGTGCAGACCTGGAGGGCGCAGATTTGGGAGGTGCCAACCTTGTGGGGGCAGATTTGCGCAAGGTCAACTTTAGTGGAACAAACCTTTCGGGTGCTTTTCTGGCAGAAGCCAATCTGGAGGGTGCCAACTTGCAAGGTGCAAACCTCACTGAGGCCGTTTTATCTAAAGCCAACCTTCAGAATGCAAAACTTTCGGATGCAGATTTTACTGATGCAAACCTTTCCGGCGTTGATGCTAAGGGTGCTGAGTTCGTTAGGGCAGATTTTACCCGTGCCGATCTGTCGCAATGTAGCTTTGTGAATGCAAACTTTACACAGGCCAATTTATACAAAGCAAACCTTTCAGGCTCTGACATTTCCGGTTCTAACCTTATGGATGCCAATTTGGCCAAAACATTTCTTCAGGATACAGTACTCGACGGAGTGCTGAATTTGATTAGGGCTAAGGGGTTTAAAGGCTAAACTGAAAGCAAAACCCTGAAAATTCCGGAGTCTGATTGTTCATTTCAGATTGCCTGAATTCTTCCGTTTTGATGCACCCGGCAATAGTTTTCATTTTCCTGTAAATATGATGAATCCCGGAAGTTGCAGCCACATCTCAGGTGCTGGCAACCAAACCGGGATTCATTGGATTCGCACATTTGATGCGAATTTCAGTAATCAGGCCTTTTCGTAATACAGGTTGATGATCTTCAAAATTACCAAAGTAGCTTTTTCCATACTCTCGAGCGGAATGAACTCATATTTCCCGTGGAAGTTATGCCCTCCGGCAAAAATGTTGGGACATGGCAATCCCATATAAGATAGCCGCGAGCCATCGGTTCCTCCTCTTATGGGTTTAATGGTGGGTTTTATGCCCAGGTCTTTCATTGCCTGTTCGGCAATTTCCACAATGTGGTACACCGGTTCTACCTTTTCGCGCATGTTGAAGTACTGGTCCTTCATCTCGATTACAATAGTTCCGAGGCCGTACTTCTTGTTTATGAAGTCGGCTACTTCCTGTATCTGTTCCTTTCGACGATCGAACTTACTGCGGTTGTGGTCGCGTATGATGTACTGAAGGGTTGATTCTTCCACCGTGCCTTCAAACTTAATCAGGTGAAAGAACCCTTCGTAGTCTTGGGTAAACTCCGGTCTTTCGAATACCGGCAACATGTCGTTGAACTCTGCCCCCACAATCATGGAATTGATCATCTTGTATTTGGCATAGCCGGGGTGCACATTGCGTCCCTGAACCTTAACCTTGGCAAACGCTGCATTGAAATTTTCATACTCCAATACTCCCACAGCATCGCCATCGAGGGTGTAAGCGTATTTTGCTCCAAACTTTTCCACATTAAAGTGGTCAACCCCGCGTCCGATTTCCTCATCAGGGGTGAATGCTACTTTAATGGTTCCATGCTTTATTTCGGGGTTTTTCATGAGATATTCCAGGGCTGTCATGATTTCGGCAATGCCGGCCTTGTCGTCGGCTCCCAGAAGGGTTGTGCCATCGGTTGTAATGAGCGTTTGCCCAACATATTTTGACAGTTCGGGAAAGTCCTGAACCCTCAGATAAACATTCTTTTCTGCATTGAGCAGAATATCCTGGCCATCGTAATTGGGAATGATCTGTGGTTTCTCCACTTTCCCCGGCAAATCCGGTGCAGTATCCACATGGGCCAGAAACCCGATTACTGGAATTTCCTTGTCGGTATTAGCCGGCAGGGTAGCCATTACATAGCATTTATCATCCACATGCGCATCGCTGAGCCCCAATCCCTGTAGTTCTTCCACCAAAAGGCGTGCAAGGTCGAACTGTTTGGCAGTGCTGGGCGTTGTAGTTGAGGAAGAGTCGCTCTGGGTATCCATGCTTATGTACCTCAAAAACCTTTCAAGCAGTTTCTCTTTCATGGTTTAATGTTCGTTTTTAAGTTAGTCACAAGATTACCATTAAAACGAGGGTTTCCAAAAAGTCCTTAACGGTACGCTGATACAGTCAGTGAAACTCTGCCGGCTTTTTCAGAAACCCTCTATTTTCGAAATTTTATTCTTCTGTTGTTGCCTTAATGGCAGTACGGTACAGATAAATGCACAACAGGATGAACATACCCAGTCCGAGCCATTGGGCTGCAGGTGATTCCATCCAGGTTTCGACAGCCACATCCAATCCGGCAAACTTCAGGAAGGCGCTTGTTACGCCCATCAAAGCGCCACCGGCAATAAATCCGCTGGCAACCAAGGTGCCCCGTTCTTTGCGCGACTTTGAGATAACGGCATCAGCAGTACTTTTGGTAACAAAGTATGCAATGATACCTCCCACCAGCAGTGGGGTATTGAGTTCAAGGGGAATAAACATTCCAAGGGCAAACGCCAGAGCGGGTATCCCAAGCATGGTGAGGATCAGCGAAAGGGCAGCTCCTGCAGCATAAAGTAGCCAGGGTGCCGCACCTCCGGTCATCATGGGTTCTATCACGGCTGCCATGGCATTGGCCTGAGGGGCAATCATAGCGTCTTCGCCCACAAAACCATAGGTCTGGTTCAGAATGATGATTACTCCCCCAACAGTTGCAGCCGAAACCACAGTGCCCAGAAATTTCCAGCTTTGTTGCTTATAGGGCGATGTGCCAAGCCAATAACCAACTTTCAGGTCGGTAATGAAACCACCGGCCATGGCCAGGGCGGTGCATACCACACCACCGATAATCAGGGCTGCAATCATACCCGATGTGCCCGACAATCCTGCAGCGGTCATAACCAGAGAGGTAAGAATCAGGGTCATCAGCGTCATGCCCGACACAGGGTTGGTTCCCACCACGGCAATAGCATTGGCCGAAACTGTAGTAAACAGGAAAGCGATAATGAATACGATAGCCAGACCTATGAGAGCATGCCCCAGATTTTGCACAACACCAAAATGGAAAAAGATAAAAATCAAAAGGGCTGTAACCAACAAGCCACCCAATACGAAACTCATGGGTAGGTCGCGGCGGGTGCGAAGGTTGTTTTCAGTAGTTGCATGTTTGGAAAGGGTTTCGTTCACAGCAAGCTTCACAGCATTTTTGATGATACCCGACGAACGGATGATACCAATCACACCGGCCATGGCGATACCTCCAATACCTATCAAACGGACATACTCTCTGAAAATGCTTTCGGGAGTAAGAGCCAAAATAGGAGAGGCTTCGCCCCCAAACATTGCTCCGGCATGGGCTATGAGTGGAATGATTACAAACCAACCTACAAATGAGCCGGCCGTTATTATAACAGCATATTTCAAGCCGATAATGTAGCCCAATCCTAAAATTGCAGCACCCAAATTAATCTTGAAAACCAGCTTTGCCTGATCGGCAAGGGTTTCGCCAAAGGGAATCACACGGGAGGTAAACACCTCGCTCCACCATCCGAAGAAAGAGATGATGAAATCGTAAATACCGCCGATAGCTCCTGCAAACAGAAGTACTCTGGCCTGATTGCCGCCTTTCTCACCGGTAACAAGTACCTCGGTGGTGGCTGTTGCTTCCGGAAAGGGAAACTTTCCATGCATCTCGGCCACAAAATACTTGCGAAATGGAATCAGAAACAAAATTCCCAAAAACCCGCCCAAGAGCGAGGACAGGAATACCTGATAAAAATGTGCCTCAAGTCCAAGTATGTAAAGGGCAGGAAGGGTGAAGATCGCGCCTGCAACAATCACTCCTGAGCTTGCGCCGATACTCTGGATGATCACATTCTCGCCCAGGGCATTCTTTCTTTTGGTTGCTGCCGATATGCCAATGGCAATGATGGCAATGGGTATGGCTGCCTCAAAAACCTGGCCGATCTTCAGGCCCAGATATGCTGCAGCAGCCGAGAATACCACGGCCATGAGCAGTCCCAGCGATACGGAACGGAAATTCACCTCCGGATATACTTTATCGGGAGCCATTACGGGGATGTATTCCTCACCTGGCTTAAGTTCCCTGAAAGCATTCTCAGGTAATCCTTTTGAAAACTGTTTCTTGTCGTCCATATGGATTAAGTTTTTGGTTTGTAATATTTGCCGGCCTATGGCCTTGGGCGGCCTAAAATTAGTAATTATGCTAAAATATCATAGCAAATTTTTTTATTGGGTTACCAGCCGAAACGAGGTAGTTCTTTCCGGTTAGTTTTTCCTCAGCATAATGCCGGCAGCAAACCGGCCGGTAACACCTTTGCCTGCTCGCGATGAAAAAAAAGTATGGTCAAGGCACTGGGTGCATAATCCGGATATTTCAATAAGGTTGGGATTAAGACCTGAGCTGATTAACTGCTGCTTTACGGCTTGGCTTTGGTTGAAGAAATATTTATCTGGTTTAACAGATGGTAGCAACACACCATGCTCACATTCAGGCAATAACCTTGCCGCCGATGCTACTTCTTCACCAACTTCATAACAACAAGGCCCATTCGAAGGGCCAATTCCTGCAACGATGTGTGATGGATCGGAGCCAAACTGCATCATCATTGCTTCAACTGTGTGTTTTACTATTTGCTTTACAATACCTCTCCATCCTGCATGTATTGATGCTACAGCGTTTTGACCCTTATCGTACAGCAATATGGGCACGCAGTCGGCAACCTGCACACAGAGCCATAAGTCAGGGGTGTTGGTAATCATTGCATCAGTATCGGGCAGTGCCGAGTGGGTATCAAGAAAACCCGCGCCTCTCTGATTTGCCGTTACATGCATCACATGGGCGCTGTGGGTCTGATTGGCAAATACAAATGAATGAGGCTCTGCTCCAAGCGCCTGGCTAAGGATTTTTCTGTTTTGCAACACCAGATGCCCGGTGTCGCCAACATGCATGCCCATATTTAGGCTGTGAAACGGCGGAGGGCTTGCCCCACCGGACCGCGAGGAAACAAAATGATGTATCAAGTCGAATTTTGCCAGATTTTCAAACTGAAATATACTTATTCCGTTTGATTTGTGTTCTATCATGGTATGCTCTGCTTTTGTTAAGATTAGGTTTTCAGCTAACGATGAAAAGTAACCCGGCTTCTGTTTGTTCAAATATAGCAACAAGAACGGGGCTATGCGGATAATTGTCTATTTTTGATTGCAAATTCATTTTTACAAGCAATTCATTATGCTGCGATTTATACCATCCATCCTTCTTTTCTTTATTTTTTCTTTTGCCGGTGCGCAAAGCGTGTTTTTGCCCTCTGGCAGCACTGATCACCTTTTTCTCAATAGATTGGAATTATTAACCGGCAGGCATTCCACCTATTTCCATTCCGGGATAAAACCATTCGAAAGGAGAGCCGCCATAGCATTTGCCGAGCAGGTCGATTCTCTGTCCACCAATCTTTCAATGATAGACAGGTATTTGCTGCAAGACTTGCTTCAGTCCAATCCCGAATGGTCAAATGCAGCTCCTGATTCATCAAAGCGGCCAATTCTGAGGAATTTTTATATTTTCAGGAGTGATCTTTTTCGCTACCATAGCAACGACTTCTTTCTGTCAGTGAACCCTGTTTTGGAATTATTTGCCGAAAATGAACGGGGAGTGGAAAATTTACATTATCTGAATACACGGGGTGTAGAGGTCAGGGGTATGGTGAATCAAAGGGTGGGCTTTTATACTTTTCTGACAACCACCCAGGGACGATTTCCCGATTTTGTGCAACGCCAACAAGCTGCCCATGCAGGTGCATTTCCCGGAGAAGGGTGGGTAAAAGGTTTTGGCGAAGGCGGAGTGGATTTTTTTACAGCCAGAGGATATGTTGCTTTTCAAGCATCAGAAAATATAGGATTACAGTTTGGCCAGGACCGCAATTTCTCAGGGCATGGCATTCGCTCATTGTTGATGTCGGATTATGCCAACAACTACCTTTTTCTGAAAATCAACACCCGATACCGCTGGTTTCACTATCAGAATCTCTTTGCCCATCTTCTCGATTTCCCATTACGGTCGTTTGGAGGAAGAAATTTTGACGCGAAATATGCTGTATCTCACCAACTTTCGTTTCAGATCACACCGAGGTTCCAATTGGGCTTTTTTGAGTCTGTAATTTTTGGCCGCTCCGACACCTTGAACTCCAGAGGGTTTGAGTGGCATTACCTGAATCCGGTTATTTTCTATCGTGCCATAGAACACCATGTGGGTGATCCTGATAGGATTACTGTGGGCATGAACTGGGAGTTTCTCATAACGCCCGGACTTGGATTTTATGGCCAATTTATAGCAGATGAAATTTATGTCAATGATGTCCGTGCCGATCTTGATTCCATGCTTGTACGCTTAGGATTAAGGAGGGAAAGAAAGTTCGACACTTTTGCCTCCATGCGAAACCAGTTTGGATTGCAGGTTGGGCTGAAAGCTGCCGATCCTTTTGGGATAAGAAATCTGGATTTGCAAGGAGAAATTAACCTGATTCGGCCTTATGTGTATCAGCATTATGATGTGGATGGCTCCGGGCTTCGTCCTCCAGCAAGCCATTCGCACTATAGCCAGCCGCTGGCTCACCCTTTGGGGGCCAACCTTGCCGAATGGATTGTAAAAGCAAGATACAGACCGATGCAAAACCTGGAACTGGCAGCTTCTGTGTTTTCATACACCCAGGGAACCGATATAGGAGGGGTGAATTATGGGGGCAACATTCTGCGCGACTACCGCCACGGACATGGTCTCTATAACAATCATTTCCTGCAGGGCAGAAAAATCAGCGTGCTTCTGGGTGAATTCAATGCCAGCTATCAATTCCGTCCGGGATGGTTTTTCGATCTCCGGTTGCGCCTTCGAAACCAAACCGAAACGGAAACAGGAGTGAGGTTGTTTCAAAACCAGATAGTAGGGTTCGGACTTAGGGTGAACACAGTGCCCAGGAGGCATTTTTTCTAAGAAATTATGGCCGGGATCTATCTTCACATACCCTTTTGCAGGCAGGCATGCCATTACTGCAATTTTCATTTTTCTGTATCCCAACGCAATAAGGAGCCGCTTGTTGATTGTTTGATAATGGAAGTGGAACTTCGAAAAGGCTTTTTTGACGCATTCCTTTCTGAAGGGAAGGGGAGTGCCATTCAAAGCATTTACCTCGGCGGCGGAACCCCATCTGTTTTGAGTATAGCCAACCTTCATAAAATTTTTTCTGCATTGTACCGGCATTTTAGTGTTGTGGAAGATGCAGAAATAACCCTTGAGGCCAATCCTGAAGACCTTACCCCCGATTATCTGCACATGCTGAAGGAGACCCCGGTAAATCGTCTGAGCATTGGTATTCAATCGTTTCAGAAGGCAGATCTTTTGTATATGAACCGGTCACATTCGCCTGAAAATGCGCTCCAATGTATTGAACTTGCACAACAAGCGGGTTTTACCAATTTGAATATTGACCTGATTTATGGTACGCCTACGATGGAAGATCATGTTTTTTTGCAAAATCTGAGTAAGGCTGTCCAGATGGGAATCCCGCACATTTCGGCCTATGCCCTAACCGTTGAACCCAACACGGCTCTCGAAGTTTTCATTAAACGCGGCAAATCACAGCCGGTTGACGAGGAGCAGTGTGCCCGCCAGTTTGAATTACTGATGTGTTTTCTGGCTGAGCACGGTTATCTGCATTACGAAATATCCAACTTTGCATTGCCGGGAATGTTTTCGCGCCACAACCTTTCGTACTGGACTGGCGCTCCATATCTTGGACTTGGCCCCTCTGCGCATAGCTACAAACAAAACCAGCGGTCGTGGAATCCGGCTAACACCACAGCATACATCCAATCCATTATAAAGGGAGTGCTTCCACTCGAAAGCGAAGAATTAAGCTCTGCCCAGCAATACGACGAATACCTGATGACATCGCTGCGCACTATGTGGGGATGCAGCTTAGAACAGGTGGAATCCGGCTGGGGTCTTGAAAAAGCAGATGAATTGCGAAAACAATGCGAAAAGTATATCCTGCAAGGTCTGATGGTTGAGATTGACCATCATTTCATTTTGACCAACAAAGGCCGCTTATTTGCCGAC
>Ga0136707_1000282_pt1 | contig 10814 bp, 10 predicted proteins | sample 4C3metaG_FD_101397 | JGI IMG/M metagenome (GOLD analysis project Ga0136707, IMG submission 101397) | Freshwater bacterial and archeal communities from Indian Creek, Illinois, USA - 4C3 metaG | ecosystem: Environmental > Aquatic > Freshwater > Unclassified | place: USA: Indian Creek, Illinois...
AGGGCGTATTCTGCTTTGGGGTTGGGGGGAAGGTTCTTACGAAAAAGCGGAAGCGTTACGAGTTTTGGCGGCTGAAGTTGGCGCGGAGATTCTGCCCGTGATGTACGTGCGTCCTGAGTATCCTAAGATGAGAACCGCTACCGAAATAAATCCATATCACGTGGATTTAGTTATCGGTCATAATAAGTATGATGTAGCGGTATTTATGGGGGTGGAATGCTCTTATGCCGACGTCGCCTTAAAAATCATTAGAGACGGGACCAGGTGTTACACAGTTGCTTTATGCGGCCACTTTGGACATGTGGATGCTTCAGCTACTTTCTGTCATATGGGGCGTGATCAAATCGCGGAGTTAGCGGCAGTGGTGGCTGAAGTCAAACAAGAAATGCAAGCGGAGCAACAGGTAGAGAAAAGCACCACATGAATTTAGAGGAAGCGGATGTGCTGTGTGCATGGGCAAGCTTGATCTGAGCGCTATTTTTTCTCGCTATGAGGGAACTAGAAGTGACTTGATTCCCATACTTCAAGACACTCAAAGCCTATTGGGCTACTTGCCTGTGGAAAGCCTAAACGAGATTTCACATTTTCTTTCTATCCCGGTTAATCAGATTTATGGGGTGGCCACTTTTTACAGTCAGTTTTACTTTACTAGGCAGGGCAAAAATCAGATTAAAGTATGCTACGGTACTGCTTGTCATGTAAAGGGGGCTCCCCGCTTGATAGAATCTTTTGAGCAGCAGCTCGGCATCAAATGCGGTACGACTAGCGAGAACTATGAGCACAGTCTGGACAAGTTGGCGTGTTTTGGCTGTTGTAGCCTGGCCCCGGTCGCGATGATAAATGACGAGATTTTTGCGAGACTTACTCATGATAAAGTAAGTCGCCTTGTTGACAGAAAAATCAGGGGAGGCGAAACAAAGTCCGGTTTGAGGGGAGCGTCACGCTGATGCCTAGGGCAGGATATCAAGTAAAAGTAGGTTTGACTTCATGTGGTGTGGCTGCCGGAGCAAAGGCAGCCTACGATGCTTTAGCGGCTGATTTGCTGGCACTAGGGATTGTGCCGCAAGGGATCGGCTGCATCGGCATGTGCTATAACGAGCCGTTAGTAGAAGTAATCACTCCAGCAGGAGAAAGATATATCTATGGCAATGTGACAGCGGAAGGTGCTCGGCGGATTGTAAAAAAACATGTTTGCGAAGGCGTTCCAGTTGAGGAATTTTTAGTGCTACGGCCCGGCCGAGAGGACGCCAACAGTGCTTTTTTGCAGAAGCAACACCATGTGCTGCTGAAAAATTTCGGGATAATCGACCCGGAAGATATTGAAAGCTATTTGCAAGCGGGAGGCTATGTTGCCTTAAAAAAAGTGTTGGCTTCAATGAGTCCGGCAGAAGTTATCGAGGAGATTAAAGTATCGGGCTTGCGCGGACGAGGCGGAGCCGGTTTTCCTACCCATGTTAAAATGACTGCCACCCGGCAAGCTAGAGGCGAAAAAAGGTACGTGGTCTGTAATGCTGACGAGGGAGACCCTGGCGCATTTATGGATCGCTCGGTGTTGGAAGGAAGCCCCCACGCGCTTATCGAAGGAATGGTAATTGCAGCTTACGCCATTGGTGCAGAGCACGGCTACATCTATGTGCGTGCCGAATATCCCATGGCTGTTTCCCGCCTAAAAAGAGCTATTGAACAGGCTGGCAGAAATAGTATCCTCGGCGCAAACATCCTCGGCACAAATATCAACTTTAAGTTAGAAATATTTCAAGGTGCAGGAGCATTTGTTTGCGGAGAAGTCTCCGCGATGCTCCGCTCTATTGAAGGTTTTCGTGGTTGGCCAAAACCTTTACCTAGGCCGAGTGAGAGCGGCCTATGGGGGATGCCAACATTGGCAAACAATGTAAAAACTTTTGCTTTTATCCCCGAAATTATTAACCGTGGCGGAGAGTGGTTTGCCGGCATCGGCACAAAGACCAGTCCGGGCACCGCCGTCTTCGCATTGGCTGGGCAAATTAAGCATACCGGCTTGATTGAAGTCCCCATGGGGATAACGCTGCAGGAAGTTATTTACGACATTGGCGGGGGAGTTGCGGGGGGCTTGGGCTTTAAGGCCGTACAAATAGGCGGCCCTTCGGGAGGATGCCTGCCAAAGGCCAGGCTTGACTTAAAGGTGGACTTTGACTCTTTGCTTGGTGCCGGTGCTATGATGGGCTCGGGGGGCATGATTGTGTTGGATGAAACCTCCTGCATGGTAGATATGGCCAAGTATTTCCTGGAGTTTTCTGTGGATGAATCTTGCGGCCAATGTACGCCTTGCCGCGAAGGAACGCAGCAATTGCTTAAGATATTGGGTGATATAACCAGCGGGAATGGTTCAGAGGAAGATCTTGACTTGCTTGCGGAAATGGGCAAGGCGATCAGTGCTGGCTCCATTTGCGGCCTTGGCCGAACTGCCCCTAACCCCGTGTTAAGTACACTGCGTTATTTCCGTTCAGAATATGAGGCACATATAAAAGAGAAAGCATGTCCGGCCCTTCATTGCAAGGCACTCATTGCCTACTACATCGACGCTGTAAAATGCAAAGCTTGTGGATTGTGTCTAAAGGAATGCCCGGAGAAGGCGATAAGCGGAGAGAAAAGGGTAGCTCATGTGATTGACCAAGCTAAATGCACTGCTTGTGGTCTGTGTTTTACCGTTTGTTCAGATAAGTTCAAGGCAGTAATGCGTGTCACCGGGCAGCAAAAACTAGATTTGTTAAAGGGGGTTAAGAGATAAGATGGTCACGCTCGTGATTGATGGCGAAAAAATCGCGGTGCCAGCAGGAACGACTGTGCTGGAAGCTGCTCAGGCTGCAGGCAGCTACATCCCTACCCTCTGTTATCATCCTGATCTTTCTGCTTTTGGCGGCTGCCGTGTCTGCATGGTGGACGTAAATGGCAAATTCGTGGAGGCTTGTCGCACTCGTGTTGAGGGAGGGGAAGTCGTAGTCACAGATTCGCCGGCGCTGATGGAGTTGCGCCGCTCGCTGGTGGAGATGGTTTTAATTAACCATAACCAGGACTGTCAGACCTGCGTGCGCAATAGTGATTGCGTTTTGCAGGAAGTTACAGCTTACGCTGGAGTTACTAAGGAGCGTATGGCTAGGCTGCGTCGCGACACCAGCAAAATTCCGACAGACACAGCTAATCCGTTTTTTGATTTTGACTATACGCGCTGCGTGCTTTGCGGGATATGCGTCCGCACATGTCGCGAAATCAATGGTGCGGGAGCGATAGATTTTGCCCACAGAAGCCATGCAACCAGGATTAGCCCGCTTGGCGGCTGGCCTTCCGTTGAATCCATTTGTGAGTCTTGTGGTGAATGCATGGAGCGGTGCCCAACCGGAGCGCTGGCCCGCAAAAATAGCCAGGTTCCGGCGCGGGAAGTGAAAACCATTTGCCCCTATTGTGGCACGGGTTGCGGCTTATACTTAGGTGTTAGGGGCAATAAAATCGTTGGGGCCCGCGGTGATCGAGAGAATCCGGTAAATAGGGGGCAGCTCTGCGTCAAGGGACGTTTTGGCCACGATTTTGTAGGCCACCCAGACCGTCTTAAAACGCCGTTGATCAAAAAAGAGGGTAAGTTTATGGAAGCCTCTTGGGATGAGGCTCTCACGCTGATAGTCGCTAAAATTAAAGAGGCGCAGGAACGGTACGGACCGGAAGCACTAGGCGGTCTGAGCTCCACTCGAATTGCTAACGAAGACAATTATCTCTTTCAAAAGCTACTGCGCTCATTGGGCACTAACAGTATTGACTGTAGTGCCCGTCTCTGACACGCTCCCACAGTGGTCGGTCTGGCCACAGTATTAGGCAGCGGAGCAATGACGAACCCCATCGGTGAGATTGAGGGTTCGGGTGCTATTTTAGTAGCTGGTTCAAATCCGGCTGAAAACCACCCGATTATCGGCTACAGGATACGTAAAGCAGTGAGAAATGGCGCAAAGTTGCTGGTGGTTGACCCGCGGCAGACTAAATTTGCACAGACTGCCTCCATACATTTGCAACTAAAACCCGGCACAGATGTGGCCCTTTGCAATGGCCTTGCCCACGTCATCATCAAGGAAGGTCTTGAGGCTAGGGAGTATGTAGAGAATCGCACCCACGGGTTTGAGAACCTAAAAAAAATGGTGGCGAAATATACGCCGGAATATGTATCGGCAATTACTGGTGTGCCGTCGGAAAAGATTGTTGCTGCCGCCCGTCTCTTTGCGCAAGCCGATGTTGCCTCGATTTTCTATTGTATGGGGGTGACGCAACACACTTCGGGGACAGAAAATGTGTTAGCCTTGGCCAACCTTTCGCTCCTAACCGGCAATCTTGGCAAAGCTCATGGCGGTGTGAACCCTTTGCGCGGGCAAAACAATGTGCAGGGAGCTTGCGATATGGGCTGTCTGCCTAATGTGCTTACTGGTTATCAGCCGGTGCATAGCGACCGTGACACAGGCACCTATTGGCAGCGCGTCAAAGAATCAGGCCCGCCTGAAGAGCAGGACAGTTGTGAGCAGTCTACGGAAACCATAACCAGTGTAGAATTTGAACAGCCTCTCCCGATTAGCGCAAGTGTCAGCGATTATGTCCGGGCTAAGTTCTCTAAGGCTTGGAATGTCGAACTATCTGATGTGCCGGGCCGGACCATTGCCGAAATGTTCCACTTCCTGCCGAGCAGGCGCAATCAGGTTATGTATATTGTGGGCGAGAACCCCATGGTTTCCAGCCCGAATATTGATATCGTCCGTGAATCCTTGACAGGGATGGATTTTGTCATCGTCCAAGATATCTTTTTTACTGAGACTGCCGAATATGCCGATGTCGTTTTGCCGGCAGCCTCTTTTGCCGAAAAAGACGGGACTTTTATCAACACGGAACGAAGAGTGCAGCTGATTCGCAAGGCCGTAAATCCGCCCGGCGAGAGCAAGGCTGACTGGGAAATTATGCAGGAATTGGCCAATAGATTTGGTTTGAAGTGGGATTATAGAAACACTAAAGACATATGGGACGAAGTGATGAAGTTGACGCCTCATTATTTCGGCGGCATGAGCTATGAACGGCTAGAAAAGGCAGGGCTGCAATGGCCTTGTCCTACACCGGAACATCCCGGCACTGCCTTTTTACATAAAGATAAGTTTTCTCGCGGGATTGCCCAGTTTTCGACGGTGGAGTACAGACCTCGGGCTGCTGAGGCTCCTGATAAAGAATATCCCTTCATTTTGACTACCAGCCGTCAGCTTTATCATTTCCACACGCGCACGATGACGGGCAAAAGCGAAGGTCTGAACCACTTTTTAAGCGAGGAATTGATGCAAATCAATCCACAAGACGCTGCAGCGCTTCAACTGGGTGATGGGGACGTAGTCAATATTACTTCGCGCCGGGGTTCGATTACGTCAAAGATCCAGCTAAGCGAACAAGTACCTCCGGGCCTAGTATCGATGAGTTTTCACTTTGCCGATACGCCAGTCAATGTAATAACAGATCCTGCAGTCTGCAATATGTCGGTAGTCTCAGGCCTTAAAGTCACGGCGGTAAAGTTAGAGAAGGCGGAGCGACTGTAAACCCTTAAAAAATTTCTCACAGGGGAACCTGCATTCCCGCCGACAACTAAGACATGGCCTTAAGAAGGCCTGACAGTCGTTAGAGTGCCTGCACAACTTTCTTTTATGCGTCCTGCTCCACTATATACATTCATTCTGTTCCCCCGGGCAAAACCGACTAGGGTGACATTGAGACGCTCGGCCAGCTCAATAGCCAGGGCTGTGGGGGCCGAACGTGACACAATGATTGGTATGCTTTGCTTGGCGGCCTTGAGCAAAATCTCGGAGGAAAGCCTGCCACTGGTCAAAAGCAATTTGTCAGCGAGGTTGAGTCTTTTCGCAAAGGCCTCGCCGGTTAGCTTGTCCACCGCGTTGTGGCGGCCGATATCCTCATGAAAGAGGAGGATTTCTTCTGTGGAACAAATGGCGCCACTGTGCACTCCGCCGGTTTCTTGAAAGAGTCGGGAGCTTTTATTAAAGCGGGACACCAGAGAAAGGAGGGCCAGCGCGCCCAGCACTATTTCTGTATCGTTATACCGACAAAACTGAAGCACCTCGAGGTAAATCTCTCCCTTGCCGCAACCTGTGGTCAGGGTCTTTTCGCGTGCATCGGGGAAAAAGGGAACCGCCAACGAAACCTTTGCTATCAAGCTGCTCTCATCAACCTCGATACCAGAAACGTCATCAACCTCCTGGATTACACCGCTTGAAAGGAGATAGCCGAGCACCAAGTATTCTAGTGCAGCGGGAGTGCACATGAGAGTGGCATACCTGTGCCCGTTGATATGAATACTTAAGGGAGCCTCATCTACAACAATATCAGTCCCCCAAGTTGTCTCTCCAGCAGTAATCTTCTTGATTCGGACAGGCTTAGTCCCTATCAAATCTTCTCATCCTTTCGTCGCCAGATTTGAGGTTAGGGCGAGCATGTCGGCAGGGGTGTTGATGTTGGCGAACATGGACCAATCTTGGCTAAAGCGTCTTGCTGTCTCCTCGGCAACGAGGACAGCATTCTGCGAGCGAAGGAATTCTGTAAGGCTTTTGGCCCCCGTAGTCGCAAAGACACGGATAGGGTCTACCAGCGATTTATTATAGAAGCCGTTAAAAGGTTCTATATGGTAGCCAAAGGCAGTGACTAGGGCGGAGATCTCCTGGCCAGGAGGGGGGAGCCGACTCTGCAAGAACGATACATAGTCTATGTTAAGATATGGCATGTCGCAGGCCAACACATAACTGTACCTACTCCGCGCAGCCTTTAGCCCGGCATGAATGCCGCCTAGGGGACCAAGTCCCAGCAATTCGTCGCGCACCACCTCAAGCTTTCGTTCTTCACTGTCCACTAGGGTGTTACTGACTACAATAATCTGTTCAAATCGCATGCGCAGAGTGTCATGGAGAGAATATAGGAGGCGCTCTCCACTAATGACAAGATTCTCTTTGTTGAAGCCCATTCTGGTACTTAGGCCTCCAGCCAGAACAATGGCCGAACCGGTTTCTTCCATTATCGACACTCCTCGAGAAGACTTGCCTGATGTAGTGTTAGCCGCGGGAGGTGGGTATTCCTGCCTTACAACACAGTCTGCCGTCCCTCTCCTTCGATACTAATTGTCGAACTGGCTAGAAATTATTCTGCTCGGCATGCAGGTTATCAGTTTTCTTGTATGGCCTGCTGCGGATGCATGTGAGGGCATGAGTTTTGCAGAACCTATTAAAGGTACTTGTTGGCCTAGAACCGAGCCAATACCCCTTAGGTAAGATTATTGATGAGGGATTGCTGGGGGCTGTCTTTGACGGGTTGCCCTTGCTCTGGGGCGCTAAGTGCGCCCGCTCTCTCGACCAGCCATTGGGGCCGAGAAGCAGCGCGATTTTAGCCTATTCTTTGTTTAGCCAATCCGTGCTATATTAGGTCATGTATTTTGGTTGTAAAGGTATCGGGGGCGCAGAAATGATGTTTGTTAGAAAAAGCATGTTTACCGCATTCCTCATTGTAGTTGCAGCAACAGGAGTGGGGTTGTCACTAAAAGCTGCTGTCGGTGTTGGCGCATGGGATGCCTTTAGTCAGGTGGCCTCTTCGGCCGCAGGAATAAGAGTGGGAACATTTTCAATGATGATGAATCTAAGTTGCGTCTTGGTTCAGCTGGCAATTTTAAGAAAAGACTTCAGGCTGATGGCACTTCTTCAGATACCTATGGCGATTTTGCTGGGCTTTTTTGTAAATGTCGTCTTCTATGAAGTGTTATACAATGTTAACATTGATAGTTATCTGGTCAATTTGTTGATATACATGGGCTCGCTTGTCGTTGTCATCATGGCGGTAGCCCTGATCATGTCCATCAATTTTCTCAGCTTCCCGTTAGAGGCAGCTTGTATGGCCATAGCTTCTAAAACAAAAGTGAAATTCGGAACAGTGCGCCAGTTAGTGGATGTGTCCGCAATCTTCGGCGCGTTGCTCATTGCTGTATCATTTCAAAAGCCCATTCCCGTGCGCGAAGGCACGGTCATAGGCATGCTATTGTTTGGTCCTTCGCTCGCCTGGTTAATTCCTAGAGTTCAACCGCTGGTCAAAAAATTGGGCTTGACCGATGAAAAAGAGCATTAACAGCAGCGTGATAAATAGAGGCCCCAGCACAATCGTCAAGTAAAGAGGAAGCCCTAGCTGGAGTCCACCTCAGTGCATTAGCATGCAAGATAGCGGCATTTGGGCTACTAAGGGCCACGCAGTCTGACAGGCAAACGCAGTGTATTTATCGCGGCAGCCACCCAAAAATGTAAGCGAAACAGATCCATACAACCACACCACTGACCCCCGTGAGGACCGCGATGGCCTTAGTTACTCGCTCATTAGCTGCAAATACGCTAGCGGCTTGTTTTCCTAAAATAACGCCTATGCAGGCCAAAACACACGCCAGGGCAATTATTGCAATATATATGACCACAAATTCACTCCACTTTCATCTTTTTTCGTGACTTCGCCCCACACCTCTCCTTGGTCTGCGGAAGTTTACAGGCGCACACTTTGTCACCTATAGTTCGAGTCTAAGACTTAATCATAGGACTGCAAGCCTAACGGGAGGAAGGCCAGAAGTTCGTCAAGCGCTTTCCCAGGTACTATCAAATGTTACTCAGAGTAGGGGTTCCTTCTTCCGCAGTGCCCATGAAAAGAGCCATGACATTACGTTCAAAGTTCAGACTCGGTGTACTTCACAATTAACGAAAGGAATGGCCAAAGAGATGCCTAGCAGCAGCCTTTGATTTCATGCCCTATGCTATCGAAAGGGATATTCACCAGTTGCAACAGCGGCGCATCGCCTAAAGTATATGCCTCTTCCAAAAGTAAAATCAACTAGTGTTTGCATGAAGTTTTTGTCGCAGGCATAAGCGTCTTGTGCCATAGCAAGTCCTTCTATGAACAAAGAGACCCCTCAAACCATGACCTGTCGGCAGCCTCCCCGCGGCAGTCCTCTCTCAATCTCGCAAGGCCTTAATTTTTGAACCGGCAAGTGTGGAGGCCGGCCTTGTTTGGGAAGGTGCTGATGTGAGAGAATCAGATAACGCCGTCATGAATATTGTGGGAGGAAAGCTGTGAAATTTTTGACTCAGGATGACTTGATAAAGCAGGGTAGTTTTTATTATGAGTTTGCCTTGGCCAATGCTTCCTGCTGCCTAGGCGATGCTTGTGGTCAGTCTCTCGACGCTGAAATGCAGCATAACAACAAAAATTCGCTCTACCTAAGGTGTGAGGATTTTTGGAGGTTGTCCCCGTATATAGATGCTGTTTTTGCCGAGTACCCGTATTATGGGCCGAAAAAGATGTTTGTGAAGGAATGGAATGAGCTGAAAGCGTCGTGCACTCTAGATGAAGAAGGCGCCCTTCTGTTGCGGGCATTTTTTGAAGAAGTTGATGAGTGGCTGCTGCAGGAGAATAGAGGGTGTGGTCATTTCTGGATACTGGGGGTGTAGTTGGCGTTATTGAGGTTAAAGCAAGATTCTAGTGAAAAAAGGCAAAGTCACCGTCCCAAACCACTCAGGCGACATCCCTCCCGGCACGTTAAATAGCGTCCTCAAAGCAGGCGGGGCTAAAATGAGAGCCTTCAGCGCCAAAGAAAGGGGCATGAGATAGATGCGGAAACTTACCTATTTTGCCGTGTTTGAGCCCGCAACAGAAGGGTATGGCGTGTATTTCCCCGATCTACCGGGATGCGTAAGTTCAGCAAGAGATTTTGAGCAAGCCCAGAGAAACGCTGCAGAGGCATTGGGGCTACACATCTATGGTATGGAGAAGGATGGGGACGAAATCCCTGCTCCCTCAAGGAACCCTCACATTGATGCCGACACGGCAGAAGGGTGTATCGTAGTTCCTATATCGGTTTTTCCTGAGCTGGTGAGAAATGAATTAGACAACAGAGCAGTCAAAACAAATTTGACCATACCTGCATGGTTAAAAGAGTTGGCCGAGTCACAGGGTGTGAATTTCTCGAAAGTCCTTCAAGCGGCTTTGATGGAATACCTTGGGGTGCGTGCTCCGAGATAGAGTCGTGGAAGCGAGCAAAGTTGTTAGTGAAAAACACAAAAACCGACCCTACTAGGCCGGTTTTCGAAACCCTGATGGCGCACCACATACTAAGTAAGCCCTGCAGTAACTTGCAGGGCTTTTGCATGCAACTTGGCGTTGTGAAAAAAGTGCTGACAGACTTGTCGAATGGTGTCGAAATCTTTTGGGTCGCTTCCAGCAGGAATAAGAAGGGGGGGGGAACTTAGTAGAGAATGAAAGGGTTGGGAGTTATACGACAATAAGGAGGTTGGACACTTGTTAATTAAATTGATTTGCGCACTACTGGTCCTAGCAATCGGTACTGTGGGCGTAGCTCCCATTACCGCAGGGGCAGTGTATGTTGAGCCTGCTGATCCGTCGTAAGCAGAGGGTGATGCATCAACCCAGAGATTTGTTACAGTTGCGAGGGTCATCGGCCACGTACTGGATTGGATCAGGCGGATTCGGACGTTTCTTGAACTGCGGGAATATCTTCAGGCTAGAATTACTGCCATTCAGGGTCAAACAGGTATTGGCCATTGGGAGTTTACCGGGGAACCTGCCTGCGACATTGTGAATGGCGTAGTTCACTGGAGATAGTTTAACCCCCCTACCCTTTCATTCATGTTTTCGACAAGAGCAGACATATTACAATGCTATATGCGGAGGTGGTGATTACATGCGCAAGGAACCAAGTATTATCTGCGATATGGTGGGCA
>Ga0136707_1000284_pt1 | contig 10789 bp, 13 predicted proteins | sample 4C3metaG_FD_101397 | JGI IMG/M metagenome (GOLD analysis project Ga0136707, IMG submission 101397) | Freshwater bacterial and archeal communities from Indian Creek, Illinois, USA - 4C3 metaG | ecosystem: Environmental > Aquatic > Freshwater > Unclassified | place: USA: Indian Creek, Illinois...
CCGCTGGACGCTGGATTCCTCGCCCGCCTATGTGGCGATGGATGTGATGTCCCGCCTGTTCTCGCCCTATGACATGCCCTTTGGCGGGGCCAATCCGCTGGAGGACATCCTCGCGAAGAACCTCGATTTCGGCCGTCTGGCGGAAGCGCCGATCAAGCTGTTCCTCACCGCCACCAATGTCCGCACCGGGCGCGGCCGCGTCTTCCGCAATGCGGAGATCTCGCCTCAGGTGCTGATGGCCTCGGCCTGCCTGCCGCAGATGTTCCAGGCCGTGGAAATCGAGGGCGATGGCTACTGGGATGGCGGTTTCGCCGGCAATCCGACGATGACGCCGCTGATCCAGGAATGCGTCTCGGACGACACCATCCTGGTTGGCATCAACCCGGTGGAACGGCCAGGGATTCCACGCTCGGCGCGCGATATCCTGAACCGGCTGAACGAGGTCTCCTTCAACGCCGTGCTGCTGAAGGAACTGGAGATGATCGCCCTGCTGCGCCGCGGCGCCAGCAAGATCGAGGATGTCGAGGCGCAACACTGGGCCAGCATGCGGATCCACATGGTCCGCAGCGACAAGCTGACCGAGCTTGGCGCCTCATCCAAGCTCAACGCCGAATGGCCATTCCTGACCATGCTGCGCGATGAGGGAAGGCGCGCGATGGACGCCTTCCTGGCCGAGCGCGGCGATGACCTGGGCAAGCGCTCGACACTCGATATTGACCGGCTGCTGCACCCGGTCTGAGGGATTCGCCCTACCCGTCCAGCCGGACATTGGCGGCGCGTGCCACCTCACGCCACTTCACGATTTCGGCGCGGATGAAGGCGGCGAATTGCTCGGGCGTGCCGGGGTCGGCGATGGCGCCCATTGCCAGGATGCGCTCCTGCATCGCGGGTTCGCGCAGGACCATTCCCACATCGGCCGAGATGCGGCGGATGATCTCGGGCGGTGTGGCGGCGGGGGCGACCAGCCCGCTCCAGCCCGCGGCCTCATAGCCAGGCGCCAGCGTCTCAGCGATGGTCGGCACGTCGGGCAGTTGGGGCACGCGGCGCGGCTGCGCCACGGCGAGCGCCCGCACCCGCCCGGACTGGATCTGCGGCAGGGCGCTGGCCACGCTGTCCATCATCAGCGGCACATTGCCGGCCAGCAGATCGGCCATGCCGGGGCCCGAGCCGCGGTAATGCACGATGTTGAAGCGCAGCCCGGTGCGAAGCTGCAAAAGCTCGATCGCCATGTGCTGGCTGGTCGCGGGGCCGGCGGAAGCGATATTCACCTCGCCCGGCCGCGCGCGCACGCCTGCCGCCAATTCCTGCACGGTGCGCGCGGGGAAGCCCGGATGCGCCACCAGCAGCAAGGGCACCATGGCGATGTTGCTGATGGCGGCGAAATCGCGCTCGGCGTCGTAGGGGAGCCGCGCCAGCACCGAGGGGTTCACGCCCAGCGTGCCTGATGTGCCGGCGGTCAGTGTATAGCCATCGGGCGCCGCACGCGCGCCGGCCTCCAGCGCCGGCGCACCCGCGCCCCCGCCGCGATTTTCCACCACGACGCGCTGCGGCCAGCGCTGCGAAAGCTGGTCCGCCACCAGGCGGGTGAAGGTATCGGCCGCCTGACCGGGCGGGAAAGGCACGATGATCCGCACCGGGCGCTCGGGCCAGGCCCCCTGGGCGTGGGCGAGGGCGGGGAACAGGGCAGGCAGCGCCAATAGCGCGCGGCGTGAAGTGGACATGGCTTTCTCCTCCAGTGGCGGGGGCTTGCCGCCTCCTCTCAGCCGCGTAGCTTGGCGAGGAAACAGGGGAGAGGGCAAGCCGATGAACAGCTACGAGATCGCGGTGCTGGGCGGCGATGGCATTGGGCCGGAGGTGATGGCGGCGGGCATCGCCGTGCTGGAGGTGGTGGATGCCCGGCACAAGCTGGGCCTGCGCTTTTCCGCGCACCAGGCCGGCGCCATGGCCTATCGCGACACGGGGGATGATCTCTCGGAAGCCGTGTTTGCCCGCGCGCGCGATGCCGATGCCATCCTGCTGGGCGCGATGGGCTGGCCGGGAATCAGGCGCGATGACGGCACGGAACTGGCGCCGCAAATCACCTTGCGGATGCGCCTGGGCCTGTTCGGCGGCGTGCGGCCCATCCGCGCCATCCCTGGCGTGCCCCTGCCCCTGCGGGACCCGCGCGCGGCAAAGATGGATTTCGTGATCCTGCGCGAGAGCACGGAAGGGCTGTTCTTTTCCAAGGATCGCGGCCTCGTGACCCGCGACATGGCGGAGGAGACGCTGCGCCTGACGCGGCCCACCTCGCTGGCCCTCGCGCGCATGGCCTTCGAGCTGGCGGGTGAGCGCGCCGCCCGCCTGGACCGGCCAGGGCGCGTGACCCTGGTGGACAAGGCCAATGTCTTCCGCGCCTTCGCCTGGCTGCGCGAGATCTTCAGCGAGGTGGCGGTGGCATATCCCGGCATCGCCTTCGACGCGCATTACGTGGATGCGATGGCGCTGGACCTGATCCGCCGCCCCTGGGATTTCGACGTGCTGCCGACCGAGAACATGTTCGGCGATATCCTCTCCGACCTGGCAGCCGGGCTGATCGGCGGCATGGGCTTCGCGCCCTCGGCCGATCTCGGCATGGATCACGCGGTGTTCCAGCCGAGCCATGGCACGGCGCCGGATATTGCGGGCCAGGGCCTGGCCAACCCGACCGCGATGATCCTCTCGGGCGCCATGATGCTGGAATGGCTGGCGATGCGCGGGGCCGGGGATGCGCTGCGCGAAGCGGCCGGCGAAATCCGCGCGGCGGTGGATCGGGCCTTCGCGGAGGGATTGCGGACGCCGGATATCGGCGGGAGCCATGGCACGAGCGAAGTCGGGCGGCGGGTGATCGCGGCGCTGGGTCAGGCACCGCTCAAAGACTGATTCACGCCTTTGGTGAAAAACCCAAAGGCGATCAGGCTCTACCCCTCGTACCAGCACACACCCAGCGTCGCGGCCTCGCCGAAGGTCATGCCGGCCTTCATCGCGCGCTGGATGATCTCCCACGAGTTCCAGTTCATCGTCAGGAAGGGGCGCTTGTCGCGCGCATCCCGCCCGTCACCGGGATTGCGCCGATCATCTACCATCAGCGCCGGGTGGCGACGCATCTCCGCGCGCGGCGCTGCGTGGCGTGGCGTGCTACGCCGGCTGACGCAGAGGAACCGGGCCCATTTTCACAGGGTCAGGCACGATCTCGTCCAGCACCGGCGCCGAGGAAATCACCCCCGGCACGCCAGCGCCCGGATGCGTGCCCACCTCGGCGCGCATGGCCGGCAGGTCGGCCGTGCAGGCGAAGGTTTCGCCATCGTCGAACCGGATCTCGTAGAATGGATCTATGGGGCGCAGGTCAATGTCATCCGACATCTTCCGCCCGCAGAGCGTCCAGAGTTCCGCCAAGAGATAGGGCGCGGTGATGATGCTCGGCCCGGTATCGAAGGTGTAGCCATCCTGGCGATACACATAGAGCTTTTTCCGTTCGAAAGGGCTCACGGAAAAAGCTCCAGATCATTGAATCACGAGCATCTTTATCCGGTCAAACGATTCCGTTTGATCGGATGATGCTCTAGGCGCGGCCGCCCGGCCCGCCAAAGCCGGAGCCGGAGCCGGAGCCGGAGCCGGAGCCGATGATGATCGCGTGGGGGCGGAGCTCTGGCCAGCGTTCGAGCATGTCAACATCGTGTGTCACTGAATCAGCGAATGGCAACCTTCAGGTCAGACCGAGCGTGATGAGCGCCAGCGTGACGTAGCGGCCGGTCTTGGCCAGCGCCACCAATATGAGAAAGCGCCAGAGCGGCTCGCGCAACACGCCCGCAACCACCGTCAGCGGGTCCCCGATGACGGGCGCCCAGCTCAGCATCAGCGACCAATGGCCCCAACGGCGATACCAGCCCTCAGCCCGCGCCAACGCCTCGGGCGAGGCGGGGAACCAGCGGCGGTCCAGGTAGCGATGAATCAGGCCGCCCAGCCACCAATTCACCACCGATCCCGCGGTATTTGCGACGCTGGCGACCAGGACGAGCAGCCAGATCAAATGGTCGCCGGTCAGCATCAGGCCGATCAGCACCGCCTCGGATTGCAGGGGAAAGACGGTCGCCGCGACGAAGGCCGAGGCGGCGAGGGCCAGGTAGGCCAGGAAGGTGGACACCAATCAGATGCGCTTGGCGGCCATCACCGCGGCCTCGCTGCCCAAGCCCACCAGCCTGCTCCAGCCGCGCAGCATGGCGCCCAGCACGCCGGCATGCATCTGCCGCGCCTCATCGCGGTGATGCACCTCCTCCTCCTGGCAATGGGCCAGCATGGCGCGCAGCTCGGGGAAGATGCGCTCGGCATCGAGGCGGTCCAGTTGCTGCTGGTAATGGTGGTCCACGAAGGTCTCAACGGCATCAATCGTCGCATAGACGGCGCGCGGACCGAACAGGGCGGGCACGGCGCCGGTGATCCAGCCGGCCACGCGCCAGATGGGCAGCAGGCGCGAATGCTGGGCGCGCGGCAGCACTTCCTCGATCAGGCGCAGATGGCCTTGTTCGGTCGCCATGTGGCGCTGCGCGAAATCGCGCAGGGTGGCATCTCGGCAGAAGGCCAGGATGCCGCGATAGATCATCACGGCGCCCGTCTCGCCCGCGTGGTCGGAACGGAGTTCGGCCACGAGCCAGGGGGGAAAGCTTTGCATGGCGCGGCATATCGCCCGGTTGCGCCGCACCGCAAGCCCACCATCTCCAGCCCATGTCGCAGGATGCCCGGACCCTGGTCTATTATGATGGCGGATGCCCCGTCTGCTCGCGCGAGATCGCGACCTACCGGAGGGCGCAGGGCGCCGATGCCCTCTGCTTCGTCGATGTCTCCCACCCTGATGCCACGCTTGCGCCTGGCCTGACGCGCGAGGCGGCGCTGGCGCGCATGCATGTGCGCCGCGCCGACGGCAGCATGGCGAGCGGCGCGGCAGCCTTTGCCGCCCTCTGGAGTGCGCTGCCCGGCTGGTCCTGGTTGGGGCGGATCGCGGCGCTGCCGGTCATCGCGCCGGCGCTGGATCTGGCATATCGCGGCTTCCTGCGGGTGCGCCGCGCCTGGCGATAGGGGCTGCACGGAAGGCCGTTGCATAAACGCCATCCGGCATAAAGTTGTCCCGGGGGGAATTCAGGGCATTATCCCAAGTGCCCGGCTTGGCTTTTGCCTCGCCCCACCCTGAGGAGACCCCCGCGCATGCGCTCCATGATCTTCGCCGCCGCTCTCATGGCCCTCTCGCCCCTGGCTGCCCTGGCGCAGGACGCCCCGGCCAGGAGGAAGGGCAGCACGGCGCGCAGCGCGATGCCACGACCCGTCCAGCGGTGATACAGGCCAAGCGCCACTCCCTCCAGCACGAGCACGAGCACGAGCACGATGAGATCGGCCACGCGGCCCGAGGCGAAGAAATCCGCCATCAGCCTTCCAGCGCCCGTTGCTGTTCCATCTTCACCTCCCCAGTGAAACACGCCGCCCTTGCCAGCCCTTCCAGGGTATTGCAGGAAGATCAGGAATACCCATTAGAACATGACCAGATGAATACATGGAGGACGGTTTGATGCGGGTTTGGATGATGGCGGCGGCGGCCCTGGCCCTGGCGCCCATGAGTGGCGCCGTGGCGCAGGATGCGGATGCGGGCGCGCGGGTCTACAACCAGTGCCGGGCCTGCCACACGATCAACCAGGGCGGCCGCAACGGCGTCGGCCCCAATCTCTACGGCGTCTGGGGCCGCGCGGCGGCTTCGGTCGAGGGCTTCCGCTACTCCGCGCCGATGCGCGCCAAGGCGACGCAAGGGCTGGTCTGGAACGAGGCCAATATGCGTGCCTACCTGATCGAACCCAGGGCGTTGGTCCCCGGCACTTCGATGTCCTTCGCGGGCATTCGCAACGAGCAGCAAATGAACGACCTGCTGGCCTTCCTGCAACGGGCCAGCACGGCCCAGTAAGCACCATTCAACGGGCTGGCGCGGGCGAATCCGAGGCTGACCCACGCCTTTGGCGAAGATACCAAAGGCAATCAGACTCAGTCCTGCGCCGGCCCGAATTCAGCGTCGCGGTGGATCCAGGCGCTGATCAGCAAGCCAAATCCGATCATGGTGGTGAGCATGGCGCTGCCGCCATGGCTGATCAGCGGCAAGGGCACCCCGCCCACGGGAATGCTGCCCGTGACCATCGCCACATTCACGAAGATGTACAGAAAGTAGTTCATCCCGAGCCCGATCGCGAGCAGGCGGCCAAATTGATGCCGGCAGCGCAGCGCGACAAGAAAGCAAAAGGCGACGATCCCCATCAGCAGGGCTAGCGTGCCCATGGCGCCTATCAGGCCGAATTCCTCGGCGATCATGGTGAAGATGAAATCCGTCTGCTTCTCGGGCAGGAAGTTCAGGTGCCCCTGCGTGCCTTGCAGGAACCCCTTCCCCCAAAGCCCACCCGAGCCCAGCGCGATCTTGGACTGGATGATGTTGTAGCCCGCCCCCAGGGGGTCGGATTCCGGATCCAGGAAGGTGGTGATGCGGGCGCGCTGGTAATCGCGCAAATTCTCATAGACGATCGGCGCCGCCGCCACCGCAGCGCCGATAATGGCCGCGAATTTCCACCAGCGCACGCCCGCCGCCCAGAACATGGCCCCGCCGAGCACCGCGGTGATGAGCGCGGTGCCGAGGTTGGGCTGCTTGAAGATGAGCCCCACCGGGACCAGCACCATGATGGCCGGAATCACCAGGAAGAAGGGATTGCCCACCCGGTCCCAGCTGGCCCGATGGAACCAGGCGGCCAGCGCCAGCACCAGCATGATCTTCATGAGTTCGGAGGGCTGCAATTGCAGCGGCCCGAGAGCCACCCAGCGTTGCGCGCCCTTGCCCACCTCGCCATGCAGCGCCACCAGCACCAGCAGCCCGATGCCCGCCAGATAGCCCAGCGGCGCGAGCTTCGCGATCAGCCGGATATCCACGAAGCCGATGCACAGCATGAGCACGAGACAGAAGCCGAAGCGCAGCGCATGCTTCGTGGCATAAAGGTCCGGATTGCCGCTGCCGGCCGAATACAGCGCCACATACCCCACCGAAGCCACCGCGCAGAGCAGCAGCACGAACAGCCAGGGAACCTGCCAGAGCTTCTGGAGAATGCCCGCCCCGCGATCGCCGGTGAGGAGGCGCTTTTCAAAGACGGTGGACATTATGCGCCCCTCATGTCCCGCGCACCGCATCGGCCACGCGTGGGGCCGGCGCCTGGCGGAAGCGGTTGAAGGTTTCCACCAGCGCATCCCGCGCGAGCGGCGCGGCCGCACCCGAGCCCGATGTGCCGTGCTCGACGATCACGCTCACCGCATAAAGCGGATTGTCATGCGGCGCGTAGCCCACGAACAGCGCATGCGGGCGCCATTCGCGCGGCACCTGGCTGACGTTGAAGCCGCGCTCGCGCTGCTCTCGCGTCACGCGGCGCACCTGGGTGGTGCCGGTCTTGCCGGACATCATGCCGTAGCCCCCCGGCAGGCGGGACGCCAGCGCCGTGCCGCCCTGTTCATTCACCACGGCCCACATGGCATCGCGCACCAGGCGCATGTCACGGTCGGGGATGCCCATGCTCGGCCAGTTCTCCGGCCGGCCGCCGCGCACCGGCCGGCCGCCTATGCTGCGCGTCAGATGCGGCTGGATCGCGCGCCCCGTGGCCAGCCGCGCCGTCATCGTGCAGAGGCTGAGGGGCGTGAGTTGGTAGAAGCCCTGGCCAATGCCATGCACCACCGTATCGCCCAGCGCCCAGCCGCGGCCCTGCGCCTCGCGCCATTCGCGCGTCGGCACCAGGCCGCGCCTTGTGCCCGGCAATTCGATGCCAAGATCCACGCCCAGGCCGAAGCGGCGCGACATGGCGGCGATGCGGTTGATGCCCAGCCGCTTGGCGAGTTCATAGAAATACACGTCGCAGCTGACCTTGAGGGCCGCGCGCATATCCACGCCGCCATGCCCGCTGCGGTTCCAGCAATGGAAGCGGCTGTCGCCCAGGTCGTAATGGCCGGGGCAGTTGATGCGCTCCCCCGTCGTGATGGCGCGGGCTTCCAGCCCGGCCAGCGCCACCACCATCTTGAAGGTGGAACCCGGCGCGTAGAGGCCGTTGGTGGCCTTGTTGATCAGCGGCGTCGCGCGGTTCGCCGTCCATTGCCGCCACTGGGCGCCGCTCACGCCCGAATTGAACACATTGGGGTCGAAGCTCGGTTGGCTGGCCATCGCCAGCACCTCGCCATTGCGGGCGTTCATCACGATGATCGAGGTCCCCTCCTCGATCCTGCCACGCAGCGCCTTTTGGAGTTCGGTGTCCACGCTGATGCCGATATCCTGGCCAGGCATGCCCTCGCGCCGGTCCAGCTCGCGGATCACGCGGCCCACGGCGTTCACTTCGAGCTGCACCGCGCCGGCGCGGCCTCGCAGCACCTGGTCGTGATGCCGCTCGATCCCGGCGCGGCCGACGCGGATGCCGGGGAGTTGCAGCAGCGGGTCGCCATCCATGTCGCGCTCGGCCGGGGGCGCCACATAGCCCACGATATGCGCCAGGTGCTCCGCCTCGGGGTAGATGCGCGTGGTGCCGACATCAATCAGGATGCCTGGAAGGTCCGGCGCGTTCACCTCGATGCGGGCCATTTCCTCCCAGGTCAGGAATTCGCGCACGATGACGGGCACGAAGCGGCGGCGGCGGCGGACGTCGCGCTCAACGCGCGCGCGCTCGTGATCGGCGAGCGGCACGATGCGGCTGAAGGTCTCCAGCGTGGCACCGACATCGGCCGAGTGCTCGGCCACCAGCAGGGCGCGCCAGTTCAGACGATTGCCGGCCACCACGCGCTCATTGCGATCCAGCACGCGGCCGCGCGGGGGCGAGAGCAGGCGGGCAGAGAGGCGGTTTTCCTCGGCCAGGGTCGCATAGCGCTCGCCCTGCTCGACCTGGAGCTTGTGCAGCCGATAGCCCAGGAAGCCGAAGGCGCCGAGTTGCACGCCACCGAGCAGCAGCGCGCGGCGGGTGAAGACGCCGCGGCGCTCCTCCTCCTCGCGCTTCACGCCGCGCATAGAGAAGTTTTCGATCCCACCCTTCGTGCGGCGGAAGATGCGCGGCAACCTCATCTCCGCACGCCTCCGGCGTGACGCATAGAGAAGTTTTCGATCCCACCCTTCGTGCGGCGGAAGATGCGCGGCAACCTCACAGCGCTGTCTCCGCGCGGCGCATCGCTGTGTGCAGCCGCACCAGCACCCAGGCCAAGGCGGGATAAAGGCCCACCGCGATGCCAAACTGGTGCAGCCCCGGCGCCGCCGGCGGCAGGATCCATCCCAGCACGGCTTGCAGCGCCCAGCCCAACACGCCCGCCCCAGCCGCGAAGCCGCAAAACACCATCCAGCTCGCCAGGAAGGATTGCCGCACCAGGAAGTCGCGCAGCCGCAACGTCACCCCATGCAGGATGAGCAGGGTGAGCACCCCCGTGCCGGGGGCGGCAAAGGAGAGCAGATCCTGCAAGAGGCCCAGCGAGAACACCACGGGTGCGGGCATGGCAGCCGGCCGGAAGATCGTCCAGAAGAAAACGCAGGGCAGCGCCACCGCGCCGATCACGCCGGGGATGCCCACAGGCACCGCGGCCAGAATGATCAGGAAAGCCGTGAAAAGCCCCGGAAACCCCGCCCGAGCCGCAGCGTCGATGCGGCGGAGCAGGCCCATGGGCGGCTCCGGCCGGCCCTTGGAGATCATGGGATCAGCGCCGTCCGCGCGGCTCGGGCCGGGCGACCGATTCCGGCGGCAGGATCCCCGAGAGGCCAAAATCAAACAGGCGCAGCACGTCCAGCCGCTCCAGCTGGGCGAAAAGCTCCACCTCGACGGCGCCGCTCTCGGTCCAGCGAACCACGCCCACCGGCAGGCCGGCCGGGAAGGCACCGGCCTGGGCGCTGGTCACCACGCGGTCACCCTCGCGCGGCAGCATGCCCTCGGGCCAATGCTGCAGCCTTGGGCGGGCAGTATTGTTGCCGGCCATGATGGCCCGCGCGCGGCTGCCTTCCAACGTGACCGGCACGCGGCTGTTGATGTCGGTCGCCAACAGGATGCGGGCCGAGCGGCTGCCCACCTCGGTCACGCGGCCGGCGAAGCCGCGCTCATCCAGGGCGATCTGTCCCTTGCGGATATTGTGCTGCGGGCCGGTCGCCAGCAGCACGGCGCGGGCATAGGTCCCACCCGCATCGGCCACCACGCGCGCCGTGCGGTATTGCGGCGCGGGGTCCGGCACCCAGGCTAGTTGGCGGCGCAGCAGCGCGTTCTCGGCCTCCAGCGCCAGGGCGGTGGCCTGCCAGCGGCGCAGGCGGCCATTTTCCTCGATCAGGCGGGCATTCTCGGCGCGCATGTTCCACAGGGAATCCACCTCCCGCGCCACATTCCGCACGGCGGAAACCGGCTGCTGGACGGCCCCCCAGATCGGCGCCAGCGCATCGGCCAGGGCCATGCGCGCGCGCTCGATCAGCACGGCATCCGCCTTGCCCAGCAGCATGATGCCGAAGGCGGCGGCGATCAGTACCGGCAGGGACAGCCGGGCCAAAGCCTGTCGTAGCGGGATACTCAGACGGATCACGGCAGCTCCGCCCCTTGGGGGATTGAGACGAGGCTCGCCGGGACATCATGTCCCGCGGCGAGGAAATGCTCAGAACCAGAGATAGTGAGTCGCAGCCTCTAGCACGCGGTCTCTCAATACATGGAAGTCAGCACCTGGCGAAGCCGCTTCAGATCCTCCAGGGCGCGGCCCGTGCCCAGCGCCACGC
>Ga0136707_1000285_pt1 | contig 10787 bp, 7 predicted proteins | sample 4C3metaG_FD_101397 | JGI IMG/M metagenome (GOLD analysis project Ga0136707, IMG submission 101397) | Freshwater bacterial and archeal communities from Indian Creek, Illinois, USA - 4C3 metaG | ecosystem: Environmental > Aquatic > Freshwater > Unclassified | place: USA: Indian Creek, Illinois...
CACCAGACCCATGTCGTGCACCAGCACGTTGGCAATGCGGTTCGCCTTGTCCTGCAGGTCCGCGTAGGTCCAGGTCAGGCCCGGCGCACGGATGCAGACCCGATCACCATGGCCTTCGACCACGTGCCGGTCCAGCAGTTCGGTGGCGCAGTTGAGCTGCTCGGGGAACTGCAGTGCGGGCAGGTCGAACAGGTAGTGCGGCTGCTGCTCGGGGGATGGCAGGTGCTCGCAGGCAAAAGTGTCGATGTGCGCAGTGGGCATGTCGTCTCCTTTTTTCTGTAGGGGCGCGGTGCGGTCGGGCGCTCAACCGCGCGCGCCGGCCTCCTTGAGCAGTTCGCGTGCAATGATGAGCTGCTGCACCTCGGTAGCACCTTCATAGATGCGCAGGGCACGGATCTCGCGGTACAGGCGCTCCACCGGCACCTCGCTCACCACACCCAGCCCGCCCCAGATCTGCACCGCCGCGTCGATCACCTGCTGGGCGCTTTCGGTGGCGGTCATCTTGGCCATGGCGGCTTCGCGAGTCACGTTGCGGCCCTGGTCGCGCTGCCAGGCGGCGCGGTAGGTCAGCAGAGCGGCCGCATCGATGGCGGTAGCCATCTGGGCCAGCTTGGCCTGGGTGAGTTGGAAATCGGCCAGCACGCCGTTGAACATCTTGCGGGTGGTGGCGCGGTGCAGCGCCTCGTCCAGCGCGCGACGGGCAAAGCCCAGCGACGCCGCTGCGACCGAGGTGCGGAACACGTCGAGCGTGCGCATGGCCACCTTGAAGCCCTCGCCCGCCGCGCCCACGCGCTGGCTGGCGGGAATCCGGCAGCCGGTGAAACGCAGCCGCGCCAGCGGGTGCGGCGCGATCACGTCGATGCGCTCGGCGATCTCGAAACCGGGTGTGCCCGCGTCCACGATGAAGGCAGAAATGCCGCGCGCGCCCGGGGCTTCGCTGGTGCGGGCAAAAACGACGTAGAAGTCGGCAATGCCGCCGTTGGATATCCAGGTCTTCTCACCATCGAGCACAAAGTGATCACCGTCGGCACGCGCCGCGCAGGCCATGGCGGCCACGTCGGAACCGGCATCGGGTTCGGACAGCGCAAAGGCCGCGATGGCCTCGCCACTGGCCACACGGGTGAGGTAGCGCTGGCGCTGCTCGGGCGTGCCGTGCAGCGAAATGGCGCCGGAGCCCAGGCCCTGCATGGCAAAGGCAAAGTCGGCCAGGCCGCTGTGGCGCGCCAGGGTCTCGCGTATCAGGCAGATGGCGCGGGTGTCGATGGTGTCATTGGCGCCACCCGCATCGCGCCCGCCCACTGCGTGGCGCAACCAGCCCGCCGCGCCCAACGAGCGGACCAGGGCCACGCATTCGGCGTCCACGTCGGGGCCGTGGTCGTGGGGCACGTGCTGGGCCGCCCAGGCGTCCAGCGCCTGTGCCAGTTCGGCGTGTCGTGGCTCAAAGAAGGGCCATTGCAGGTAGGTGGTGTCCGCCATGTCAATTCCCCTTAAACACAGGCTTCTGCTTCGCCACGAACGCGTGATAGGCGCGCGAAAAGTCCTCGGTCAGCATGCAGATGGCCTGTGCCTGGGCCTCCGACTCAATGGCCTGTTCGACCGTCATGGCCCACTCCTGGTGCAGCATGGTCTTGGTGATGCCGTTGGCGAAAGTCGGGCCGGCGGTCAGCTCCTGGGCCAGCTTCTGGGCTTCGGCCAGCAGTTCCTCGGGCGCGCACAGGCGATTGAAGAAGCCCCAGCGTTCGCCTTCCTCGCCACCCAGTGCGCGGCCGGTGTAGAGCAGTTCGCTAGCGCGCCCCTGCCCGATCAGGCGCGGCAGAATGGCGCAAGCCCCCATGTCGCACCCGGCCAGGCCCACACGGTTGAACAGGAACGCCGTCTTGCTGCGTGCGGTGCCCAGGCGCATGTCCGATGCCATGGCCACGATCGCCCCCGCGCCCGCGCACACCCCGTCCACCGCCGCGATGATGGGCTGCGGACAAGCGCGCATCATCTTGACGAGCTCGCCGGTCATGCGCGTGAACATCAACAGCTCCGGCGCCTTGAGCGCCACCAGTGGACCGATGATCTCGTGCACGTCGCCCCCTGAGCAGAAGTTGCCACCCGCACCGGCGACCACCACCGTCTTCACGTCGTCGGCCCATTTGAGCTGGTGGAACAGGTCGCGCAGTTCGGCGTAGCTGTCGAACGTCAGCGGGTTCTTGCGGTCGGGCCGGTTGAGGGTGATGGTGGCAACGCCGTCCTGCACCTCCCACAGAAAATGGGTCGCCTGGTAGCCGGCCAGCGGGCGGCGGTTGCCTGCCAGCAGGGAAGGATCAATGTTCATGCTCATGTGGGATTACCTCTTTGAATGCTGAAGATGCTGGACAGACCGTTCACATGACCTCGCCGCCCGAGACCGAGATGGACTGCCCCGTGACCGCCGCGGCCCCTTCGCCACACAGCCAGGCCACGGCGTCGGCCACCTGCTGCGGTTGGACCAGACGACCCTGTGGATTGGACTTGACGAACTCGGCCATGGCCTGTTCGGGAGTGCGGCCGGTCTTGGCCACCACGCGCTCAATGCTCTCGCGCACGATGTCGGTTTCGGTGTAGCCGGGGCACACGGCGTTGACCGTGATGCCCTTGGCAGCCAGCTCCAGCGCCAGCGACCGCGTCAGCCCGATCACGCCGTGCTTGGCCGCGCAGTAGGCCGACACGTAGGCGTAGCCCACCTGCCCAGCTGTGCTGGCCACGTTCACGATGCGTCCCCAGCCCGCGGCCAACAGGTCGGACAGCACCGCCTGGGTGCACACCATGGTCCCGGTCAGGTTCACCGCGAGCATCTGCTGCCACAGGGCCAGATCCATCTTGTGGAACGGCGCGGTCAGCGCCTGGCCGGCGTTGTTCACCAGCACCTGCACCGGGCCAAAGCGTTCGCGGGCCGAGTCCACGGCCTGCGCTACCTGAGCGGGATCGGCCACGTCCGCAGCCACCGCGTGCAGGTGGGCAGGGTCGCTGTCCACCAGGGCCTGCAGCACAGCCAGACGGCGCCCCAGCACGGTCACGTTCATGCCCTGCGCACGCAACGCGTGCACCACCGCCGCCCCAATGCCCTGGCCGCCCCCGGTCACCAGTGCATGGCGCGCGGCCGCGCTCATTTCGCCCCCGCCGCCTGGGCAGCCATCGCCTTTTCTCGGGCGAAGTTGCTTTCCATCTGCCCTTTGGCAGAGCGGTACTGCTTGGGCCAGTCGACCATGTTGTAGCCGATCTTGGCGGCTTCGGTCAGCGTCCAGGCCGGGTTGGCCAGGTGCGGGCGGGCCACGGCGCACAGGTCGGCCCGGCCGGCGGCCAGGATGGAGTTGGCGTGGTCGGCTTCGCTGATCGCCCCCACCGCAATGGTGGGAATGCCGGCCTCCTGACGGATGCGGTCGGCAAAAGGCGTCTGGAACATGCGGCCATAGACCGGCTTTTCCTTCTTGCTCACCTGGCCCGAGGAGCAGTCGATCATGTCAGCGCCGGCGGCCTTGAAGGCCTTGGCGATCTCGACCGCGTCGTCCGGCGTGATGCCGCCCTCGACCCAGTCGTGGGCAGAGATACGCACCGACATCGGCTTGTCCGCCGGCCACACGGCGCGCACCGCCTGAAACACCTCCAGCGGGTAGCGCAGGCGGTTCTCCAGGCTGCCGCCGTATTCGTCGCTGCGGTGGTTGGTCAGCGGAGAGATGAAGGTGGACAGCAGGTAGCCGTGGGCGCAGTGGAGCTCCAGCCAGTCGGCCCCCGCCTCGGCCGCCGCCTGGGTGGAAGCCACAAACTGCGCCTTGACCGCGTCCATGTCGGCACGGGTCATGGCGCGAGAGGTCTGGCTCACGCCTTCCAGGTACTGCTGCGGCGAAGCCGAGATGATGGGCCAGTTGCCGCTTTCCAGGGGCTGGTCGATACCCTCCCAGGCCAGGCGGGTCGACGCCTTGGCCCCGGCATGCCCGATCTGGATGGCGAACTTGGCATCGGTGTTCTGGTGAATCCAGTCGGCAATGCGCTTGAAGGCGGCGGTGTGCTCGGGCTTGTACAGGCCGGGGCAACCGGGGGTGATGCGGGCTTCGGGGCTGACACAGGTCATCTCGGCGAACACCAGGCCGGCGCCACCCATGGCCCGCGCGCCCAGGTGCACCAGATGATAGTCGCCCGCCAGCCCGTCCACGGCAGAGTACTGGGCCATGGGCGACACCACGATGCGGTTCTTCAACGTGACGCCACGCACGCTGTACGGCGTGAACATGGGCGGTGGCACCGGGGCGGCGGCAGGCACGTTCACCTCGGCCTTCTGGGCGAACCAGCGCTCATACCCTTCCAGCCAGTTCTGGTCGCGCAGGCGCAGGTTTTCGTGGCTGATGCGCTGGCTGCGCGTGAGCATGGAGTACATGAACTGCTCGGGTTCCAGCTGGTCGCAGTAACGCTTGCCGCACACCTCGAACCATTCCATCGCGTTCCAGGCCGCATTCTGCAGGCGCAGCGTCTCCACCCGGCGCAGCTCCTGGTAGGTGCTCAGCACCTCGGTCAGTTTCTCGGGGCTGTCGCCCAGCAGCTGGAACTGGCGGGTCAGTTCGATCGCGTCCTCGATGGCCAGCTTGGTGCCCGAGCCGATGGCGAAGTGCGCCGTGTGCACGGCGTCGCCCATCAGCACCACGTGGCTGCCGTTGGCGTTCTTGAGCCACCACTGGTCACACACCACGCGCTGGAAGTTGAGCCAGGCCGAGCCGCGCAGGTGGCGCGCGTTGGTCATCAGCTTGTGACCCTGCAGCGTTTCCTTGAACAGGTTTTCACAGAAGGCGATGGACTGTTCCTGGTCGGCCTGGTCCAGCCCGTGGGCCAGCCAGACGTGTTCCGGGCACTCCACGATGAACGTGGTGGTGTTCTCGTCGAACTTGTAGATGTGGGCCTGGAACCAGCCGTGCTCGGTCTTCTGGAAGTCGAAGGTGAAGGCGTCGTACAGACGGTTCGTGCCCAGCCAGATGTAGCGGTTCGGCCGCGTGACGATGTCGGGCTTGAACACGTCTTCGTACTGGGTGCGAATACGGGAGTTGATGCCATCGCTGGCAATGATCAGGTCGGCATCGGGGTAGTCCAGGTCGGAGTTGACGTCGGTTTCAAACACCAGCTTCACACCCAGCTGTTCGCAGCGGGCCTGCAGGATGTTGAGCAGCTTCTTTCGTCCGATGCCCACGAAGCCGTGCCCGCCGGAGCGGATGGTGCGGCCCTTGAACAGCAGCTCGATGTCGTCCCAGTGGTTGAAGGCTTCCTGAATTTCGTCGGCGGTTTCGCGGTCCCACAGGCGCATGTTGTCCATGGTCGCGTCCGAAAACACCACACCCCAGCCAAAGGTGTCGTAGGGGCGGTTGCGCTCGACCACGATCACGTCGTGCCCGGCGTCCAGCTTTTTCATCAACAGGCCCAGGTACAGGCCGGCAGGGCCACCACCGATGCAGACGATTTTCATGAGGTCTCCTTCAATGACCAGAACAACATTTATGACTTTACAGATAAATAGTTTAACCTGAATCCGTGACGCCAATTCCCACGTGCCTGAGATCCTGAGCAAATTCCCATTTCGCCCTTGATTTCGGCAGCGCAGGTCTTGTTGCGTTGCCTCGGACCCCGATCACGGTACCCGATAGTGGTCATTTGCCGGTTCAGCGATCAAGCGAAGGTCGATTCCGGGTGATCCGGGCACGCAGCGCGTAGCCACCCCCCTGAGGTCATGCCCCATGCGGTCGTCTGTCGCCGTGTCGTCTGTCGCCGTGTGGTGTACCGAGGTGGTGTCGGTCCTCAGGCCGAGTCCAGCGCCTGCCAGTGCGTGCTGAACGCCGCATAGCCCCGGTCATTGGCCCCCAGGCCCAGCACCCACTGGCGCGCGTGCGAGATCAGGCGTGCGGCCTTGTACATCATCTCCTGCATCACCGTGCGCACGCGCCGGCGCTGCGCCGGGTGGCGCACCGGCGAGTCGGGCGCCTGCAAGGTGTGCTGGCCCACCAGGCGCAGCAAGTTCATCGCCACCGCCGCCAAGGCACACACCAGGTAGTTGGTGTCGAACTTGCCCGAGGGCAGCCGCTGCAGGTCCATGTCGGTCTTGAACTCGGCATGGAACTGCTCGTGCGTGCCGTGGCCGGCATACAGTTCGATGACCTGCTGCTCGGTGAAGGTCTCGGGCAGGTTGGTCGTCCACCCCTCGAGCGTGTACTCGGGCAGCAGCAGGGGCTGCCCGTGTTTGTCGATGGTGCGCTCGCTCAGGCGGTAGATGCGCCTTGCCGCCACGCGCCGGGTGCGTTGCTCACGGCTGCGCTGGGCCGGGTCTTCACCCTTGCCCAGGGGGACTTCATGCACCACCTCCACCGCTTCACTCCAGGTGCACTGGCGCTTGCCGGGACGCGGCGTCCCCCAGGGCGTGTGGGCATCGCGCGCTTTGGCCTCGGCCCAGGCCTCCACCGGTGTGGTGCGCGGGTTCCACTTGACCAGCCAGGCGATCTCGCGCTGCAGGTCCTGGGCCTGCTGATCGATCGTGCACAGCAGACGCGCCGAGTCAAACCCCGCATCGGCACGCAGCAGCAACCGCTCGGGCGTGACCTTCGCGGCCAGGGGCAGCACGCGCTCCAGGTTGTACTCCGTGTCGCAAGCCGAGTGCTGTGTGCCAGGGCGCAGGGCCAGCTCCAGGCAAAAGCCCTGCGTGCCCAGGTAGGCTGCCAGGGGGCAGTAGCCATCGACCCCGGTGTAGGTGCGCCCCACGTGTTCCTTGGCTGTGTCGCTGTTGTCCATCACGAAGGTGTCGATGTCCAGCGGCACGTAACCACAGGGCAAGGCCCCGAAGTCGATGGCCTGGCCATCGATCTTGATACCCAGTACGGCGGTGTTGATCTGCTCGGCCAGCTCGAACCAGGACGACGCGTGGGTGTCGAGCCGTTGGCGCAGCGTGGGCGACGAGGGCACCGCTCGCAGCCCCAGGCTCTGGATGAAGCAGCGGTCCTGACGCTGGCCCTCAATCGCATCGAAATCGTTCTTGCCCAGACACAGCAGACCCAGGTAGGACTTGAGGATGTCGCTGTTGGCGATGCCGCTGCGCACGGGGAAGTGCGGATCGACCAGACTGTTGAAATTGATGCGCTTGAAGTATTTACCGATGAGCGCCAGTCCGGCGTGGCTGCTCAAATCGTAGGGCAATTGTTTGATCAGAAAGTCGCTCATCTCGGGTTCACCTGCGGGGTGAAACACAGATGGAGGCTAAGGCGTTGATTTCAATGGAAATCAGCAACTTTTTGACCTTGAGGTCACGGATTCAGGTTTAAGCCTAAAGTTTATATGCGCACTCAGGGTAATCCCTGAGTGCGCACAACGCCTTCAGCCAGAAACACCTACACCATCAAGCCGGCACCACGGCCAGCACGCGCAACGGGCTGCCCGAACCGTCCTGTATCTTCAATGGGGCACTGATGATCACCGCGCCGGTGGGCGGGAGCTGGTCCAGGTGGGTCAGGCACTGCAGGCCGTACTTGTTGGCGCCGTGCATCAGGGTGTGGCAGGGGTAGGCCACCGGCCAGCCATAGGACTGACCGGCATCGGTGTTGATGGTCTCGACCCCGAAGCCCCGCACGTCGCGCCGGATCATCCATTCCACCGCCGCCTGGCTGGGGCCGGGGGTATGGGCACCGTCTTCCCGCAGGTTGACAAAAGCAGCCGGATCGCCCACGCGGTGGCTCCAGTCGGTGCGAAACAGCACCCAGGCACCGGCAGGCACGCGGCCATGGCGCGCCTCCCAGGCGTCCAGGAACTCGGGCGTCAGCACCCAGTCGGGGTTGGCGGCCACCTCGGCGCTGGCGTCCACCACGCAGGCCGGCCCGATGAACTGGCGCACGTCGATGGTGTCCACCGTGTTGTTCGGATGGTCCTTGCCCGTGATCCAGTGCACCGGCGCGTCGAAGTGGGTACCGGTGTGTTCACCGCAGGAAAAATTGTTCCAGTACCAGCCAGGGCCTTGCTCGTCGTACTGGCTGATGCGCTCCTGCTTGAAGGCCCAGACCTGCGCGAACTGCGGCGGCAGCACCAGGGCGGGAAAGTCCTCGGACAGGGTCTGCGTGAGGTCCACGACCTTCAATCGACCGGTGGCGATGTCGGCAGCGAAATCGGCGAGCGTATGGCTCATGAGGAGTCTCCTTGTGTCAGTGGTGAAAGAAAAATAAACGTCAGGCCGCGCCCAGGCGCTGTGCAACGTGAAAGCCAGACCCTCCGCCCAAGCCGGGGCCAGGGTGGGTGGAGGCGCCGATGTGCCACAGGTTCGGCACAGGCGTTTCGTGGTTGCGCGTGGCACGCAGCGGGCGCCACAGGAACGACTGGTCCAGACTGCAATCGCCCCCGTAGGGGTCGCCACCGACCAGGTTGATGTTGAGGGCTTCCAGGTCGGCGGGCGACAGCACCTTGCGCGCCAGCGTGGCCGTGGGCAGGTTGTGGATGTACTTCGCCACCAGGGCCAGGGCGCGGTCGGCGTAGCGTTCGCGCACCGCTTCCGTCCAGCGGCCGTCGGGCGGTACCGGCAGCTCGCCAGCTGCATCACCCAGAATCTGGCTCGGGCATTCGGGCAGCTGAATCCACAGGATGTGCTGGCCTGCAGGCGCACGGCTCGGGTCCAGTGCAGTGGGCTGGGCCACGCACACCGTGGGCACCGCCGGCAGCCACCCGCGTTCGGCCTCGTTGACGGCCTTGGAAACGGCATCCGGGCCATCGGTCAGGTGCACATACGTCACCCCCTCCAGCGCCGGGTCGTGCCAGCGAGGCGCTTCAGACAATGCCAGGTGAATCTGCATGTTGCCCTTGCCGTGGCGGAAGGTGCGGGCCTGGGTCACCACCTCGGGCGGCAACTGGGTCGGGTCCAGCAACTGGGTGTAAAGCTGGCTGGGGGTCACGCTGCACACCACGTCCCGTGCCCGCAGTTCCTCTCCGCCTTGCAGGCGAACGCCCACGGCACGGCCACGCTCCACCAGCACCTGCTCCACATGCGCGCCGGTGCGGCACTCGCCGCCGGCCTGGGTGATGAGCCGCTCGAAAGCCTCCACCGTGCGGGCATTCCCGCCGCGCACCAGCGGCATGCCCACCGCCTCCAGCGTGAACGCCACCACCTTGTCCATCAGCGCCGAAAGAGGCGCATCCGGCCCCAGTCCGGTGTGGAGCACCCAGGGCGCCAGCAGCGCCGCCGGCAGGTTGGGCCGCGATCCGAAAGCCTGGCTCAACCAAGGCCGGGCGGGCGTCAGGGCGTCGCCGAAGAAACCCGCCAGCGCATGCGCGCCCTGCCCCCACGCCGCCTTGCCCACCTGCCGGGCGGTCGACCAGCGCCACAGCTCACTGCCCAGCAGCGCAAAAATGAGTTCCGCCTGGCCTTCCACATCGGCCATGGCGCACGCATAGGCCGCCCCACCCCCAGGCACGCAGGCATCGAAGCGGCGCCGGTTGTCCTCGCGTGAACGCGTCAGCACCAGGTGGCTGCCGTCGGCCATCACCACCCCCGTGGGGGTGTCGTTGTTGCAGTATTCAAGCCCCGCCTCGTGCAGCGCCTGGCCCAGCGCGGCATAAGCTGGTCCCACCAGAAACAAGGGGTGTGCCGTGGACAGTGTGTCGTGCCGGAAACCGGGCAGCGTCAGCTCTTCGGTACGGATGCAGCCACCCAGTGCGCGGTCGCGCTCCAGCACCAGCACCCGGCGCCCGGATCGGGCCAGAAAAGCCGCGCAGACCAGCCCGTTGATGCCGCTGCCCACCAATATCACGTCGTGGTTTTGAGATGTCATGTCGGCCATGTTCGGCTCAGGCCCGTCCGTGGGTCTATCCGAAAAGCGCAGCCCGGCCTGCCAACTATCCGATTCCTGCAAATCCTTCGCCTTCGCCATGGCACTTTGCGGGAAAACCCGAACGCCTCACGGGTACGGCGGGCCGCCCAATGCGGCACACTTGCCGCATGCCATCGTCTGCCACCGCCTTCCCCGAGCATCGTCTGCCGCTCAATGGGTTTCCCGTTCTGCGTTCCCACAGCGCAGACGATGCATGCCAGCGCATCGGCCATCTGCTCTCGCCTCACCGGCTGGAAGTCCGTGGCAACCCGCATGCGCTAGAGGTGGAACTCAACGAAGTGCGCTTGCACGACGTGTCGGTTCGCACCCTGCGCTATGGCACCGACGTGACGATCGACCCCGGCCGCCGAGGCGACCACTACCTGATGCAACTGCCCCTGCGAGGCCGTGCCGACGTGCGCAGCGGCGTGGCTCAGGTGGCCGTTGACCCTGGTGTGCTGAGCGTCCTGCAACCGCAGGCGCCCACCCTCATGCACTGGAGCGGTGACTGCGCAATGATCCTGCTGCAGGTTTCGCGCGACGTGATCCACCGTCGCCTGTGGCCCGCCGGGTCTGCACGCCGTCCAGCCAGCGTCGCGCTCTCGGCCTCGCGGCGCGACCCGCGTGTGGCCGCCTGGTGGCGGGCAGCGGAAGACATGGTCGGCAACCTCGACCAGTTTGGCGAGCACTGGCTCGGGCACCGCGCCGCCAAGGCTTCCATGGAAGAATTCCTGCTGTCGGCCTTTACCGCGTTGCTCCAGCCGCAGGACGCTGACTCCACCAGCCCCCCCACCGCCAGTGCCGACACCCGCCGCCTGCAGCGGGCCAAGGACTACATCCACGCCCATCTGGACCAGGCACTGCTGCTGGAAGACATGGCACGTGAAGCCTGCGTGTGCCCGCGCACCCTGGAAGCCATGTTCAAGCGGCACGAGGCCACCACCCCCC